>Ga0105857_1000002_pt1 | contig 115702 bp, 93 predicted proteins | sample OrgsoiDNA_201061_FD_89682 | JGI IMG/M metagenome (GOLD analysis project Ga0105857, IMG submission 89682) | Permafrost soil microbial communities from the Arctic, to analyse light accelerated degradation of dissolved organic matter (DOM) -... | ecosystem: Environmental > Terrestrial > Soil >...
GAAAACCGGCTAATTTACTGTATCACTCGGATCAAGGCAGTCACTATACCAGCAGGAATTTCAGACAGTTACTGTGGAGATATCAGATAAAGCAAAGCCTGAGTCGCCGTGGAAATTGCTGGGATAACAGCCCAATGGAACGGTTCTTCAGAAGCCTGAAAACAGAGTGGGCGCCTGATAAGCACGGCAATAACGAATTACATCACAGGATATTACAGTCAGCTCAGACCTCATTAATATAATGGTGGTTTGACGCCGAATGAATCAGAACGATTGTTCTGGAAAAACTCTAAAGCTGTGGCCAGTTTTGTTGACCACTACACCCTCAACCATCAAGTCATAACAACGAACCTGCATTATATTGATTTGCACAGAGTGCGTCTTCGCACGTAAGCAGCCAGTTGAGCATGCCACCGAGATTTGGATCTGGGTCAAGAGTGCAAGTTATTAGTTTTAGAAATCAATCTAATTAGCATAATATCTCTTAACTGAAGGGATATGGAGCCGCAGAAATAAATGAATACACGGCAGTATGCGCAAAAATCTATCTTCGATCTGGAAGCAATCTTCGAACAGTCCCGCAACAATGTTAGTGAACTTGAACAGCTGTTGAGCGAGCTGACCTTTCGCAACACTGCCAGGGCGCGGACGCTGACGTCTAAAATCGAGCAATCTCTAACTGCACTTAGCGGCCACAGCGTGGTCACTAAGTCGGCTTCCAACCCATCAACACGCCATCCCAATTCGGTGTCCATACAATCTTCTCGAGTTGTGCCCAACAATTCGCCTGCAGCGGAAGGGCAACTGCAACCGAAGGCCATCCCAGACTCTGCCATGCGAGAGAAATTCGACAAAGACCAAATCGATCTAGGTACGCTCCCATCTATTTCTCCGTTAAATAAGGCGAATGATGCGCGAGCAATACTGGCAGCATGGACAGCCATCGAAGCACTGTCGCCTCAAAGCTATAAGCGCCCTGAAGATATGGCAACCGGCGATCGCTCCAGGATTGCCCTATTAGAGCGAGGAGTTCCATGGGGACCGAATGCCCGTAGCAAGCCCAAGCATAGACTTTATTTCGAGGTCGTCCTCGGCGCCATTACTCTCGACAAGGCAACGGACGAGCTGGTCAAGGTTTTTGGCGAGGATGAGGAGCGTTCACGCCCGGATGGTAAGAAAGCGGCCATCGGCTCGATCCTGATCGACAAAGAAGGCTATGTGCTTGAGGACAAAGGCGTTGCCGTTTCCAGTTTTGCCTGGGCACTCAAGCCGGCTCTCGACCTGAAGCTTGGGAGCTTAGGGAATTGGCCGAATGTTGAGCCGCGCATTATCGAGCATCTGGATCGAATAGTTCGCCGCCACAACGAGGATGGAGAACCCATACCGATCGATTTAGCTGTCGTTCTTAACGCTTATAAATGGCTTGTGTCTAAGTTCGGTGTACCCGAGCATTTGGTTGAGCCACCCACATTCGCGATTAAGGTGTTTCATCATTTCAAGGCCAAGGCGCCGCCTGAACCTTCGTTACTGAATTCCTTCTATCTTGAAGATCTCGGTGAAGCAACCAAATTGCTCGAGACGGGCAAAGCCGGAACCGGTTTGCGCCGCTACATGGGAATTGGCAGGCCTGACCAAAAAATCGACGTGCTATCGCCCATTTCCGCAGTTGAGCCTTTCGTCGCACCGTCGCTCATGCCGCAGGCTCGTTGGCCTTCGAAAGGCGGCCATCCATTGGTATTGCTTCAACAGGCTGCCGTGAATGCGGCGCGTGCTGAGCTGAATGATGCTCCAGGTATCATCGGTGTCAATGGGCCCCCTGGTACTGGAAAGACCACTCTTCTGCGAGATATTGTCGTTGGGTGCATTCTTGATCGGGCCACGGCGATGTGCGGCTTCAATAAACCGCAGGATGCCTTTTCCACAACAGGCGAGAAGCTGGCATTCGGTTCCAATGCATTCCTGCACTTCTACAAGTTACATGCATCCTTGAGGGGCCATGAGATCGTCGTAGCCTCCTCCAATAACAAAGCGGTCGAAAACGTCAGTAAAGAGCTTCCCCTCAAGGAAGCCAATGGTCGCCATGAACAGATCGCCTACTTCCGGTCCATCAGCGACCTGATTGCGAATCCCAAACGCGCCGGCTATTTCGAAGCCGAGACCGAGGGGGACATCCCCTCCGATCCTGTCGAAACCTGGGGATTGATCGCCGCGGCTCTCGGCAAGAGCAGCAACCGAGGTGCATTCCAGCAAAGTTTCTGGTGGAATGAAGACGGTGGTTTCCTTACCTACCTGAAAGCAGCTCGCGGCTTAAACGTCTTACGTGAGATCAAGGACGAACAAACTGGCGCAATCATTGATCGCGTGATGCCCAGCGTAGTCGTCAATGAGCGGCCCAGCACCAACGAAGCGGATGCTGCTGCGGCTTGGCTGAAAGCTCGAACCGCATTTCTTAAACTCAAGGAGAAGGTAGACGCTGAAATCGCAAGCATCGAAGTGATGCGCCGGGATATCCGGGCGCTTAAGGGGGCGACCAACGAACTTCAGAGGGTTAAACAGCGTCGTCCGAGCCTGAATGAAGCCGTCGAAGAGGCACGCCAGATTACTGAATCCTGCCAACGGGAGCATGAGAAGGCGGAATCGCAGATCGAGCAGGACAAGATCATGCTCAACAGCCATCTAGCTTGCCGTCCAGGTTTCTTCTCCCGCTTGTTCGCTACTGCGGCCTGGAAGTCGTGGAGATCGACACTGCAGAAGCTCTCTGAGACCTTGCAGCAATCAGTCCTACGGGCGCAGGGGACGGACGGTGCCCTGGAGCTTGCAAGGACTAATTGGAGCAATACTGAGTCGCAGTTACAGCAACTCGACCAGGAAATTTCCAGCAAATGTCAGGCTGTTTCGAAATTGAAAGAGACCGAGGAACAGGCACGAAGCCGCATGGGAGACAGGGTCGTTGATGAGGGATTCTTCGAGCGCAAGCACGAGGCTGTACACCTAACTGCGCCATGGCTTCCCGATGAGGTTCATCACCTGCGGGAGGATCTTTTCGCCGCTGCCCTGGCTGTGCATAAAACGTTCATAGATGCTTCGGCCAACCGCTTGCAACACAATCTTGGGCTATTGATGTCGGGCATGGTGGCTGGTGCCTTCCAGTCTCCTGCTCACCGTGGACTTCTCCCCGAACTTTGGTCAAGCCTTTTCATGGTGGTGCCGACTGTATCAACAACGTTTGCCTCAGTACTGACCATGTTTGGGGATCTGCCACCAGAGAGTATTGGCTGGCTTCTGGTAGATGAAGCGGGCCAATCCGTTCCTCAAGCAGCAGTTGGAGCTATCATGCGGGCAAAGCGCTCCATCGTGGTAGGCGACCCGTTGCAAATCCCACCTGTGGTTTCACTTCCTGAAAAGCTGAACACCGAAATCTGCAAGTTCTTCAACATTGACCAGATCGAATGGTCTGCCCCTGCAGCATCCACGCAGACCCTTGCTGATCAGGCATCGCGCTTCAAATCCACCTTCGTCATGGATGTGGGTGATCGAGAAGTCGGGTTGCCACTCCTCGTTCATAGGCGTTGCCAGAACCCAATGTTCGATGTTTCTAACTCCATCGCCTATGCCGGGCAGATGGTCCATGCTGTCGGGCCTAAAAGACCAGGATCTATCGGCTCGGCTTTAGGGAGATCTCACTGGGTGGATATCAATGGCGATGCTGAGACGAAGTGGTGCCCTGACGAGGGTGAAGCGGTTGTACGAATGCTCAAAGAGCTGGCAGCATCGGGCATTACAAATCCGGACGTATTTATCATTACACCATTCAAGATCGTAGAGCAGAACATGCGTCGGCGTCTCGACAGAGAAACCGACCTGCTACGAACGTTCGGCGTAAAACTGGATGAATGGTGCCGTGATCGTGTAGGCACAATCCACACGTTCCAGGGCCGAGAGGCAGACACGGTAATCCTGTTGCTGGGTGCGCCGAAAGCGAGTCAGCAAAGGGCGCGTCAGTGGGCGGCAAGCCCGCCAAACATAATAAATGTAGCCGTCTCACGCGCCAAGCAAAACCTGTATGTGGTCGGCTCGGCTGCTGCATGGGCAGGGGCGGGAACTAGTCTTCAGGTCCTGCATCGGCAATTGGCGAAATCAGCCTGACAATCTCCGCGGTGGCCCTCATTGCTGAGGGCGCATCGCGGATAATCTACAACCTGCATGAGGTGTTTAAATGAGTTTTATTAAATACATATATTCCAGTAAGACATCTGGACTGACTGAACTTACCGAGAAAGAGTACATGGACATGTTAGTGAATATATGTCCAGATAAGGCAGAAAAAGCCTTCGAGAAGGCATGGGCAACAAGAAATTTTGAAATTGAAATGTATTGGAAAAGAGCAACATACTTTTGGGCATTCATTGCAAGTATATTTGTAGGTTACTTTGCTTTAATTTCATCAGAAAATTATGTCAAGTATGATAGATTTAACCATGTTGAAGTGTATTTTTTGATATGTATCGGTTTTGTGCTTTCGTTAGCCTGGCATTTTACTAATATAGGCAGTAAGTCGTGGCAGAGGCATTGGGAGGTTCATGTTGATTTACTTGAAGATGCCTTTACAGGCCCATTGTATAAAACCGTTCATCCCCAGCTAACATATTCTGTTTCTAAAATAAATGAAATTGTAAGTTTTGTTTTTGTTTTTATTTGGCTTCTTCTTGGCGTAAAATATTTATTTGACCAAAACCTAATTCGTTCTCTTGGAGAGACTAAATCTGTAAACTGGTTTGTTGTTACAAGCACCATCATGTCATTACTCGTTGTTTGTTCGATGATTTTTGGCCATGGCAGAGGTCGTTTTGGTTCAAGACCAATAAAAATGTACAGAAGAAATGTTTCTTACAAAAGTTAATGTTATGAGTAAATAATGACCATCAAATCTATTTACTAAGGCGTGAAATTCTATTTTCAATAAAAAGGGGTAAATAAATGCTAAGCGATGGACTTATTGAAATACTACGAGATAAAAAAATTCCGGAAAAATTGATAAATGATGTAATAGATTCAGGCTATATACTCAGAAATTTTCATGATCCATTCTCAGGTTATAAATGGTTGAGTGTTAGTGATAAAATGTATGGCAACAAACAGCATTCCAGTTTATTTGACATTGATGATTTTGTTAAATATATCAAAGGAGATAATGTTTTCGAAAAATTACCTAACTTCACGGAATTTACAGCGAAAAACTATAAGGATATAGAGGAAATTTTATCTGAACCAAGGAGGCAGCACTATATTAATGAAGGCACGCTTTCATTTCGTGGTCAAGCATCTCAATATACTTATAAGCGAAAAATCCCGAACCCAGTAAGAGCAGATCAAAACGGAAGGGAACTATCTATATTTCCTGGTTTATATAGACAAAAAGAGGAACTGTACTCATTCAATATTATTCAAGATGAACAAAGGAGTGCCCTCAGTGTCCTTCAAGAGCTCGAGCCCAACAATCCGAACGTGTTCTTTGATAGTTCTTATTCATACGATATTATGCGGGTGGAACAGCATTATGCCACTCAAACAGCTGGTTTAGACATATCATTTGATATTGAAACAGCTATATTTTTTGCCACCTATAAGTTTCTTTTTAATTCGCATGGTAATGCATATCATAGCAAGATTAAAAAAGGCGAACATGAGGGTGTTATTTATGGATTTCGTTTTAGAGACCCCCCAGTAAAAAAAACTGAATTTCTAATTGAAAAATTTGATTTATTTAAAACATACAGACCTGAGAGGGTTCTAAGGCAAAATTGTGCCTTACCATTATTTAGTGATTATGAACGTAACATTGCAATCACTGATTTAGATTTTATAATATATCTCGATAAAGATTTTGACTATGAGGGTAAGAGAGAACCTAGTTATATGTTCCCAAATATAAAAGAAGATCGATTCTATGGAAAACTGCTTGAATTGAAGGATGCACATCCGCATTTACTTGCTAATGTTATCGAGTATCAAGGTAGCCGAGATTAAACTTATGAGCGTTTAATGTGCCAGATGGCGATTGATATTTTATAATCTCATGTGTCTGCTTCTCGCTCAAAGCAGACCTTATGACCTCGATTTCTGGCAGATCCGAAGAGTGGACATTGGTAACATCAACGGCCTCTATCTTAAGGGGAACATCTCCCCCTTATTACGTAACCAGTTTACTGAAGGTGCTGCTTCAACCAAATACGAGTACCTTCAATGTCATACGCTTTTTCCCCAAATCCTTTCGCAAGCAGGGACTCTGGTAAATACTCGTCGTATTTATCTAAGAACTTTTCTGGAACATCTTCGGCAAGATCAAATGCAGATGGTAAGCCTGACAACAGCATTTTTTTAAGCACCTGTTGAACAGTTGCTACACTTGCATCATCAATCTCGATAACACCTGCCAAAGAATTAGCTTTAAAACCACAACGTATAAGCAAGGCTGTAATCGTATTCACAACTTTATCCCCCATCCATGGGATTACGTAACATTGTTGCCCACTCGCAATAAAATACTCATTTTGCAGGTTATAACGCTGAAAGTTACTACAGCCTTCCGCAAATAGGTTTCTGGCGGCAGTATCGGCATAATCTACTCTCTTGCTATGTATCGCTATGCGGTAGTCACCTTCCCTATAGATAGCGAGCATCTCCTGACGTACGGCATCATGAACAGACATTCCTCCCCCACTAAATTGTGGTGGCTGACCGCCTTTAGTTGCCTCTACATAAATCACTTTTTTCTCTGTCTCGATCTCTGTCACTTTCCAGCGCCGCCCACCGAAAATGATGTGTTGGTCTGGTAGCAGTGGGGAGTCCACAGGCACTGTTCCAAGGGTTCTGTTTCCGGTGACAATGCGGAACTCTTCTGGTGTGTTGAACACGGCATAAAACGTGTAATGGTTAGTCAGTTTCTCCCCCTCTGCCCCAACAACCATTTCTCCACTAGCGAGTTGAGTGAGCAGGCCACATGCCCCCATATGTTTAAGCAGGCTTTTGAAATCGCCTAAATCCACATTACGGAACGGGCCTGTTTGACATAGTTGTGACCAGAGCTGATCGGCACGAACTCCACCCCATTGCGCGGTAATTGCAAGAATCTGGTGTAGCAGCGTGGAGTAATGCATCTGTCGGGAATCGGCAGGCTCAAACCATTGTTTAGAGATCATCAACCTGATCATTGCCATCGACTGGACCAACTGCAGCCGTAGGTGATCAACGATACTGCTAGTCACAGTAAGTTCATTTTCTGTAATTAGCATTCTTAGAACTGATGGGGAGTCGCGTCGCCCAGAACGTCCCATACGCTGACGCAGACTGGAAACAGAATGCGGAGGCGTAACTTGTATAACCGACTTAACCTTACCGATATCAATTCCCAACTCGAGCGTCATTGTACAAACAGCTGTTGTGGGCAAATTTCCTTTCTGAAGACGAGATTCAAGCGCCTCACGTAATTCCTTGGCAAGGGAACCATGGTGGGGAAAGAATTCATTGGGAACAATATGTTCCTCACACATGTCGCTCAGCGTTGCAGCAATGCTTTCAGTGCGCTTTCGGCTGTTTGCAAAGACCAAATGAGAATCGCCACGGCAAAGCCTAAAAATGTCAGCGCAAACGTCATGTTCAGCTGAACTCTGAAGTTCTTCCTCTTTTTGGAGTACTCGCTCCAGGTACCCTTTGACCTGTACCTGAAGAGAGGCCGTGCTATTACTATCTGTAATAGTTACGCAGGGGAGTCGTTTGTCTGGGCGCAACAGTTCAGGCACTTTCTCCAGTTCCCCCAGCGTGGCACTCAACGCAACGCGGGGAATTGGATTTACCTGGCGTCCTAGCACATGGTCAATTCTATTGAGAAGAGAAAGCAGCTGTACACCACGCTCTGAGCCAATAAAAGCATGAAACTCATCAATAACGATGTATGCGACTGAAGAAAACGCCTGTTTGAGCCAGCCCGTTGAGTTTATGAGCAAAGACTCAAGTGACTCAGGTGTAATCAGTAAAATGCCAGCAGGGTTCGTCCGAGCCTTCTTCTTTGTACTTTGTGGTACATCTCCGTGCCAGGGAGTCACTGGCATTTCCAATGCATCTCCAAGGCTCTCAAGACGACGGTGCTGATCGTTAATCAATGCCTTCAACGGACTGATATAGACGATGCCAAATCCATTAGTGAGATCTGCAACTGCCGAACAGGCAGGAAGAAAGAAAGCCTCTGTTTTACCCGCTGCTGTGCCTGCACTGATTAGCACGTCTCGATCACGGGCTAAAATTGCCGGGATAGAACTCTCCTGCAAGGGCCTTAATGTAGACCACCCCTGCTTGTAAACCCACTTACGGACGCGGGGATCGAGACTATCATAGGCACTGCTCATAGTTTGAAGTTCGCCAGTCCGTCGTCGTCATCGCTTTCCTCTATAATGGCGTCATCCATATCGCTGGGCCTGTCCTCTTCAATCGCCACACCCTCGATTAGTGTTTGCCAGTTCATCGTTCTGTTTTGTTCCAGCACGGCCAGCATGTCCAGGAAACCTTTTATGGTATTACGGGGGGTACGGAAGTAAGCCTCTCCAATGGTTTTACTACAGTGATGCAGAAATCCTGTCAGTGCCTCATCTGGTACCAGATAATTCTCTGGCTCTCCGCCTGCATAAACATGGCGAAGATTTCTCAGTAAAATATACAGTTCCTCAGGGGTGAGGCTGGCAAGATGCAAAGTGGGAGACGAGTAGTCAATCACTCCTGCTTTTTGCGCGAACCGATTTTCCGCCAGACGTGATTGGAGCGCCTCATAGCTGTAAAGACCTTTGCGCGGTTCGAAAAGGAACTCTGGCGTCCCCCCGAGGATAAAACCAATGTTCTCGGCTGAGCCTTGCAGGCAGTCATTCAGGATCCGCAAAATCTGTTCGTAGTTCGCTGTTCTTGCTTGCGTATTATTCAGTTTAAAGAGGTTCACCATTTCGTCGAGGCTGACCAAAAGACCGGCATAGCCTGCCTGGCGGACAAAAAGGCTCATCAGCTTCAAAGAGTCATAGAATGAAGCGTCTGAGATAATAGTCCGAACGTCGAGATCGTTACGGGCATCAGTTTTAGTGGTGTACTCTCCTCGCAACCAGCGAATGGCATTGGATTTTAGCGTTTCGTCATCCTGCTCATGCCCCCGCCAGAATGCATCAATGACCTTCGCAAAGTCATATCCGCCGACCATATCTGACAGTGCTGCCAGGCGTTTATGAATAACTGATGAAACCTCGGAGCCGTCCGTGTCAGCTTCCTTCCTTGCCTCCGTAACGAACCTTTCAACAACGCTAAGTAACGCATTACCATCCGGCTTGTTTCTGGTGGACATGTTTTTCATAAGCTCAGAATAGAGATTACGAGCCTGACCTCCCGATGAGTGAATACGTCTGTCAGGAGAAAGGTCAGCACTGACTGACACCAACTTCTTCTCCAGCGCAATAGAGCGCACAACACTCAGAAAGAACGTTTTACCAGAACCATATTCACCGATGATAAGTCTGAAGCTTGCACCACCGTCAGCAATCCTCTCAATATCCTGATGGAGAGCGGTGATCTCATTCACGCGGCCAACCTGGATATGCTGAATGCCTATCCTTGGCGTTACACCTGACTTAAGTGACTGAATAATAGCGTCGCGTTCTTTCACTCTTATACGTGTTACAGACATTCACTATCCCTCTAATTCTTTGGCAATTTCCAGGTCAACCCAGATATCATCATCGGTATCGTCCAGTACCGGAGCATCAACCACCGCATAGGACCAGTCATTGATCACCTCAAGCGCACCGCCGAGCATCAAGTTCAAATTTCCGCACAATTCTGTCGCCTCTTTCCGGGACCACTGTTCTTTCTCCAGTAAACTGCGATAAAGCTGGCTATGTGCGGAATCAAGGCCCCCCGCCTCCGTTAATGATGCTGGAGCGCTTTCTGGCTCTTCCTGTTCTTCTTCGGTGAAAATTGTGTTCAGTAATTTACGAACATCATCCGTGGCAGATTCGTGTCGGGCAAGTACATTAGCATCCAGTGTGAACCCTGCCGTTGGCTGATCAGTTGGTACAGACGAGACGAGATCATGTTCAGTTGCGGAGTGCTGATGGATATTGCTCGAGACAGATGAGGGATCCAGACCCAAACTTGAATAAATCTTCTCAAGCTGTTTAATCTCGGCAGGCGCTATTGTTCCATCTGAGCAGGCAACACTAACGATAACTTTACCCACAGCAGCTTTTTCCGCAGCCCCCATCAACTCAACCCTGCTTTTCATTCCCGTCATATTGGCTGGGGTATGAAGCTGCCACGTTAAGTACGCATGTAGAGAGCGCTTTTCATCATCGGTGAAGCCAGGATTGTTGTTGATGGCATTCTCAAGCACTTTCTGCTCGGCTTGATCAAGAGAATTGTCAATCAAGGCAACCATCGCCCCTAATCTGAGAGTCATTACAGCTAAGATAAATTCAGCTGAAGGTGAGAAACGTCCACCTTCGGCGGCAGGGAATAGAACAAGTGCACCATCAACATCTGCCTTCACATGGTGATAATACGGGTCAGGTGCCAGACTGTAGCCCATCTTCAGAGCAAAGGCCTGCATCAAATCGGCCTCTTTTTTATTGATCTTAGTGGGGCAACTGGCATTCATATGTGCCCAAAAGTCAGCAACTGAGACTAACCCCTCCTTGCCTAGGATCGCCTCATCAGCCCAGAGTTTGAATGAACTTAATATTTTTTCTGCGCTTTCATTAACGATCTCTGAAGGTAGCAACATAAATGCAGCAGTATCATTGACTGACGTACCTTTCCTACCAAGGTAGCGACTATAAGCATCAAGTTCATCCGTACATATGTCGGCAAGAGCCATAATTTTCTGGACAGGGCTCTTCAACGCACATGGATCAGGCAGGTCGGGAACAGGAAGTCGAACACCTCGCAAACTAGGACTTGCTGGTGTGTAATCTAACCTTAGGCGCGTTTTATTCGCCTTAACGACCATCCCTTCACCATATTTGAGGGTGTAACGCCGTTTGAAAAGCGCAGCAAACTCTTTAGCACAGCGGCGAGCCGGGGTACGCAGCGAATACTCGGTATGGTTTATTACCCAGTTCAACGCCAGTTCAGCTGATACAGGAACTCCTTCATGTACAGTTTTTGCCAGAGCCAGCTTAAATTGCATGCTGTTGCTGAAACCTGAATCGCTATCGAGCTCAGTGGCTAAGCCCATGTTCGGGCGCAGAATAGACATGGCTTCGAGTAATTGGGCCGAATATCCACGGAATGAGCGGTTCTCAGTGAATACCGATCTTAACCGAGCGACTTCATTGAACAGATTACGGAACTCAGCATCAGGGAATTTTTGGTCGGTGGAATCTACAAGCGCTTTTCTTTCTAGGCCGTAGAGGTAGATAAAAACATAGCCGATAGGACATGATGGATCAGATCTATCGCTGGCGAGCCAACTGACATACGCACCGCGTGCTTCTGGGGAAAGAGAGGAAAAACTGGGCCAGTATCCTAATGAACTGTCCTCGTAAATATAAGAAGTGGGTTTTATCTTACATGTGTCATCAATTAATGATGCCTCACTTCCATCGTCATAATAGCCGCCTGATTCCTGACCGGAGGGCTTCATACGTTGCCCCACGTAAATGTGGCCACCGCTAATTGCTACACCAGCTACAGTTATCATCTCACCCGGAAGTACCCATCGAGCTAGTGCACCTACTGACTTTGAGGTATTCCGGTAATGATTGGTTGTCACCCGAAGTTCAACACCCCGGCCACCGCTCAATGTAAAAGTTGCAAGGTTATCGTCTTCACTATCATCGTTTCGCACAACCGCCTCTTTTTTCCATTCTTTTGGCGGTGCTTTCACGGGGCTTGAAGCATAAGACTTTGGAGATTTACGTTTTTTCTTTCTAAAAAACAACAAGTAAATGACTAAAATCGCCGCCAGAATCTTCCATAACTCCATGATGTATAACCTTAAAAATATTCCTCACGCACACTCACAAGCAGCAATGAAGGTTGGGCAAGTGGATTAATCTCAAAATAATACGTCTAAATCGCAAGTGTTCAAACCAAAATGCAATCAAAATTAATTTATTGATTAAGCATGCTTTTCAAGCAGAAATTTTGAAGGCATGCGAATGCTTGTGGGTCATTCGCATCAGAATGAAGTTGAATTGGTTCTGCATAAACATACGTGTAGCTGTTACATGGATGCAGAACTGGCGGCAATTATCCTTATCTATTTGCTGTCAGAACTGACTCTGCTAACGGGAAATGAGCTCACCGATGGCGAACCGTGCAGAATGCATTTCATGCTCTAGTGACACGAACAAACCACACAGTAAGTTTCTGTATAAAACTCCTACACTGGTGACGTTCAACTTCTTGAGCACGGATGTCCTCCTTTTCCTTTTGTCTCTGATTGGTTAGCAGCGTCGGATCTCTCTGCAAAAATTCTCGGTAGGCTGATTCGGCAATGAGGGCATCGGGCTAGTTTCTCTTCTCTCTTCGCTACATTGGGGGCAATCCCAACAGCGATGCCCCTTTTAGCCTCTTCACGTTTACTACGAGCTTCAGCCAAAGTTACGTCGGGATAAACCCCAAGAGCAAGCAACTTCTCCTTGCCAGCAACACGGTACTTAAGCCGCCAATAGCGTTTTCCTTTAGGGTTAATCAAAAGGTAAAGTCCCCCACCATCAGAGAGTTTGTAAGGTTCATCTTTTGGCTTTGCGGTATCAACCTGACGGGCGTTAAGTTTCACTGGGGGTATATCCATAATACCGAACAGCACATACCCCAAATGTACCCCCATATGCATGTAGATTTTGGGGTGTGTCAGTAGACGTCAGAATACAAGCGAGAGCTGGAAGATGCTGATTATAAGGGGTTTCAGTGAACTGGAGTAGACTTTGAGAGATGCTTGATTGGTGCGATAAGAGGAGTCGAACCTACGACCTTCGCATTACGAAAGCAAGCCAACTCCAAAATGAGTACAAGAATGAGTATTCTGAAAATTAATTATTAAATAAAAAATAAATATCAATAAGATACAATTAAATTCACGGTTCAACGTCTGAGTTAAGATTCGCTTCACACAGACCTGAATGTTGATTAAAAATCCACGCCACGGCGTGGATTTTTCTTTTTACCGCGCCATAAAAAGTCCCTCTCTGCCCCCTCTTTCATTTCTCCTTCGGCCCCATTACGGGATATATTGGTTCACTTTCGTAAAATTATCACTTTGTAACAGGTAACATCGTCATGGCATTGATCCCAAAAAACTATACGCGTCTGGAAAGCGGCTATCGTGAAAAAGCGCTCAAAATCTATCCATGGGTATGCGGACGCTGCACGCGGGAATTTGTTTATTCCAATCTGCGCGAATTAACGGTTCACCATATCGATCACGACCATACCAATAATCCGGAAGATGGCAGTAACTGGGAGTTATTGTGTCTGTATTGTCATGACCATGAGCACTCGAAGTACACCGAAGCCGATCTTTACGGCTCAACGGTTGTGGCCGGAGAAGACGCGCAAAACGATGTTGATGCAGCAACCTATAATCCGTTTGCCGATTTAAAATCGATGCTCAATAAGAAGAAATAAGTGAAGAAAGAGAAATGCAACGTCAGTGATGTTGCATTTCAGACCACCAAAAGCGTTTCATTATAGGGAAAGTCTTTAGGCTGCGGCTGCCATGGGGGAGCCGGGACGCGCACAGTGCAGGGCTCAAATTCACAAAACCTCCCCCCAAAGATCATGCGATCATCCCCCGCTATTGATAAAAATGATCCCCAAAAGGCAAGCGCACCGCTTCACACTTACTCCTTCAGGAAAACAAGATGACGACCTTAAACGAAAGACTGGCATGGCGTTACGCGACCAAAAAATTTGATGCAACGAAAACCGTGTCAGCTGAAAAACTCGAACGTATCGTAGAAGCCGTGCGTCTCGCACCGACGTCGAGCGGGCTCCAGCCGTTCGAACTCTTTGTAGTAACCAATCCTGACGTCCGCGCAAAAATCAGAACAGTGTCCTGGGATCAGGCGCAGGTGACCGACTGTTCACACCTGCTGGTCTTTGCTGCATGGGACGACATCACCGCTGACCGCGTCAATATGATGTTTGATCTGACCAACGACGTGCGTGGTTTTAAAAACGAAGGCTGGGAAAACTATCGTCAGATGCTGTTGGGTATCGTCGCCGATCGCGGAACCGAAGCAAATTATCAGGCCGCTGCCCGTCAGGCGTATATCGGCCTTGGCGCCGCGCTGATTGCAGCAGCCTTCGAAGAAGTGGATGCCACACCAATGGAAGGTTTTGATCCGGCGGCGGTGGATGAAATCCTCGATTTGAAATCGAAGAACTTACGCAGCGTGGTGATGCTCCCGCTGGGTTATCGCGCCAACGAAGGTGACTGGCTGGTAAACCTGAAGAAAGTACGTCGCAGCCGCGAAAACTTTGTGACTGAAATTAAATAAACCGGATTTCAGGCAGGAATAAAAAATCCACGTGAGAGCGTGGATTTTTTATTTAAGTCGATCTGAAAAAATAACAAATACGATTAATACATTATGAAGGGGTTCAGCTGTCTGATTGCTCACCGTTTCATCCTGTTATTTGGCATGACTTTCAAAAACAGTACAGCTGAACCGCCCTTTGCCATCAAAGATTTTATTGATTACTTAGCCATTATTAAGCAACAGGAAATGTGGCCAGCTAATTTGCCACGGGTGCAGGCCGACGCGCCTGCGCCAGAACCCCCTCCAGCTCCGCCTTCGTCATCCGCACGCAATAACTCGGCATTGCGCGCTGGAAGCGCCAGCCTTCTGACAGTGCGCCTGCATCCACCGCGTCAAAACCAAACGCATCGTAAAGACTGATGATGATCTGTTTGGTTGCCTTATCGTCACCGGCCAACGGCAATGCGCGGCGTTTGGGGTCTCCGGCGGGCAGGCCGTCGGTTTCGAGATCGGTCATCTGAATAGCATTGAAGGCTTTGGTGATTTTCGACTGCGGCAGAAAACCGGCCAGATATTCGCTGGTGGTCGTCGTCTGCTGATCGAGTTCCGCCACCTGCCCGTCGCGTTCAGGATAATAATTGACGGCGTCGATGACTGCTTTTCCGGCAAGTTCCGCAACCGGCAGTTGCCCGATGGCGGTCAGAGGGACGGCGATAACCACAATCTCGCCAAATATGGCAGCCTCCGTGGCGGTGCCGGTCTCACAGCCAATCATTGGCTTCAGGCTGAACAGCGTCTGCGGCCCGCGGGAATTACTCAACATGACCTGATGTCCGGCCTTGATCGCCTGTTTCGCCACCGCTCGTCCTACAAATCCAGCACCGATGATGCCTATTTTCATGATTCTCACCTTTCAATTGTCTGTCAGAAGGTTAAGAATAATTCGACACCCTGCGTTGATAAATACTCGCCATCAGCACAGACAAACAACAAAAAGGAGCGAATCGTGGATCGTCTCACCAGCATGAACGTTTTCGTCAGAGCCGCCGAACTGGGATCCTTCGCGGCGGCGGCAGAGGCGTTACGCATATCCCCGCAGATGGTCGCGAAACATATCGCCCGGCTGGAATCGCGGCTGGGCACAGCGCTGCTGAACCGCACGACCCGCCGCCAGCATCTGACCGACATCGGCAGCAGCTACTATGAACGCTGTAAAATCGTGCTTGCCGAGGCTGAGGCGGCTGATGCCATCGCGCTGGAGATGAAAGCCACGCCATCAGGCATTATTCGCGTCAATGCGCCGGTGACCTTTGGTGCATCAATGCTGGCGCCGTTCATTACAGAATATCTGGATAACTATCCCGGCACGCAGGTGGAGCTGACGCTGAGCGATCGCATGGTCGATCCTGTGGAGGAAGGCTATGAAGTGATCCTTCGCATCGGTGAACTGCACGACGGCCCGCTGATTGCATATCCGCTTCGGCCATACCGGCTGATTGCCTGCGCCTCGCCGGAGTATCTTGCGCAGAATGGCACGCCGGTTACACCCGCCTGTCTGGCGCAGCATTCCTGTCTGGTTTATGGGATCTGGTCACCACAGTCGCCCTGCCGCTGGCTGTTCACTAAAGAGGGAAAAACGCAGGAAGTGCGCCCTGAAGGCCGTTTTCGGGCGAATGACTGGCGGGCGCTGTTGCACGCAGCCATCAGAGGTTATGGCGTGACGCAGGGGCCGGAAGACGTATTGCGGGAAGAAATCAACGCCGGGCGTTTGGTGCAAATACTGCCTGATTACACGTGTCCTTCGCGACCGATGCACGTGCTCACGGCGGCGGGTTTACGGCAGACAGTGAAAATTCGCAGCTTTATCAAAGCCGTGACTGAGACTTTTGGCTAACCTCATGAAACGCGGACTGTGTCCGGTGCCTTGGATTCACGCGCCTATCCTGTTCACATATATCCATCATTAAGGGGCTGGAAATGAAGACTGCGGTGAAGGCGTGGGAACTGAAGGGCTGACCTGCTGTATGAGCAAACTCCTCTGGCATCGCGCAAAGAAACGCCAGAGGAGGCAGGTTTTCTAATTGTGCTGCGGACCCTCACCGGCATTCACAAACGCCGGTGGCTGGAAAGCGGTGACGTCGGGAAGCGGCGCATCCCAGCGTTCAATGTCTATCCAGCAACTTTGCGCGCTGCACCCCTGACCCAGCCGCGAGCTGCCGCGATCTTCAGTCAGTACGTTCGGGTTACCGTGTTTATCCAGAGAATCCGGCAGTGCCGGATCCTGCGGGTCATACCATGCACCCGTCGACATCTGCACCACCCCCGGACGCAGGTCTTCACTCAGATGCACACCTGCAAGAATCGCCCCGCGATCGTTAAACACCCTCACGATGCTGCCTTCGGAGATCCCGCGCGGCGCGGCGTCCTGCGGATGCAGCCACAGCGGTTCGCGGCCTTGTATCTTTGTACGACGGCTGACCGTACCCTGATCGTACTGACTGTGCAGCCGCGTACGGGGCTGGCTGGAAAGCAGATGCAACGGCCAGCGCGTGCTGATCTCCTGCTGTGCCTTTGCCTCAGGTTCGTACCAGAAAGGATGTCCCGGACATTCTTCATAATCAAAGTCGGCCACGGTCTGCGAAAACAGCTCAATTTTGCCGGACGGCGTGGTCAGAGGCGAACCCACCGGGTCATCACGGAACGCTTTAAGGAAGATTTGCGGCGCATCCGGTCGCGCATATTCCAGCTTGCCCTGCTGCCAGAAATCATCAAAATCAGGCAGTTCGATGCCGTCGGCCTGCGCCCGCGGAGTAGAAATCTCATAGATATGGCGCAGCCAGGCAATCGGATCGCGCCCTTCACTGAACGTCTCGCCAAAACCCAGCTTCTGCGCCAGCCCGCAGAAAATCGCAAAGTCGCTCTGCGCCTCATCCACCGGCGTAATATGCTGACGCATCGCAATCATAAAACCGTCATTGCTGGAACTGCCAATGTCATCGCGCTCAAGTGACGTTGTCACCGGCAGCACGATGTCCGCGAATTTGGCCTGCGCGGTCCAGTATTGTTCGTGAACTACCACGGTGTCGGGTTTACGCCATGCCTGCGTCAGCCGGTTTAAATCCTGATGATGGTGAAACGCATTGCCGCCCGCCCAGTAGACCAGCCGGATATCGGGATAATGACAGTGACTGCCGTCGAACTGATAAGGCGCGCCCGGATTAAGCAACATGTCAGCCAGCCGCGCGACGGGGATCGGCTGTTTCACCGCATTTTGCCCCATCGGCAAACGCGGGCCGGAGAAGGTACGGCGGTCCGATCCCGCCAGATTGGTCGAGGCGTAGGCGAACCCCAGCCCGCCACCGGCAGTGCCGATTTGCCCCAGCAAAGCCGCCAGCGCCACCGTCGCCCAGAACGTCTGTTCACCCTGCCTTGCGCGCTGCAATGACCAGGCAATGTTGATCATGGTGCGTTTTTGCGACATCTCACGGGCAAGCTCCCGGATCTCCTCCGCGCCTACGCCGGTCAGCGGTTCGGCCCACTCCGGCGTTTTTGGCCTGCCGTCGTTCTGCCCGGTCAGATAATCACGGAACGTTTCAAACCCTTCGGTGTGGCTGGCCACGAAATCTGCGTCATAGCGCGACTCGTCAATCAGCACATAGCTCAACGCCAGCAACAGCGCGGTATCGCTGCCCGGTTTGAGGGATAACCATTCGGCGGATTGTACTCCCGAAAGATCGTTCTTCACCGGGCTGACGTAGATGAAGCGAGTGCCGGTCTGCTCCATTTTTTGCAGCCAGTATTTCAGGGAATGATCGTTCGCGCCGCCGCCGTTGACCTGCGCATTGCGCAGCGGCAGCCCGCCAAAGGCAACAAACAGCTCGCACTTCTCCGCCAGTACTGACCAGTGGGTGTGTTGCTTTTGCAGAACATCGAGGTCGCCGATAATGTGCGGTAGTAACCGCTCAGCGGCGGCCAGACTGTAAGTGTTGGTGCTGCCGCTGTAGCCGCCGAACTGATTAAAGAAACGGTGCAGCTGGCTCTGCGCGTGGTGAAAACGTCCGGCACTCGACCAGCCGTAGGAACCGGCATAAAACGCGGCGTTGCCGTGGGTGTCTTTCACCCGCTTCAGCTCCCCGGCGACCAGCGACAAGGCGGTTTCCCAGCTCACTTCTACAAAAGGCTCTTTGCCGCGACCTTCGCGCGACGCGCTGCCGTGCTGTAAATATCCCAACCGGACAGCGGGACGGCGAACGCGGCTGCTGCCATCGACGGCACCGACCAGTGACTGGCCGATTTCAGACGGATTGCGATCCCATTCCACTGGCGCCACGGCGGTTAACGCGCCGTCTTCGGTGGTGACGCGGTACGTTCCCCAATGCATAACGGCTAAATCGTGATTTTTTTTCATTTTTGACAGATTTTCATTATTGGCAGGTTTTGATTTATGAGCAGGTCAATATAAGACAAAAAATCACCCTAGCACAGCCGGATCCCCTGCTGCTATGCCATCGGTGTTATTTCTATTTTTATCATACAGTTATCAATTATACGCATGAGGCAACATGGCGCCTGTTGAATATCCAAAACCGCTTTGATGCGGATCTCAGCGTTAACAAAATGTCCTTGTGTAAACATATTTTCCGCGAGGGTTTTGCGAAGGTTGCAGGTGATACCGGACACAGTAATGCATTCAGAAATGCACTGCATAATATAATTCCGTTCACCAAATCAGTGCGAACTAATAAAATTCTCACCACTTCGGTGCGTTATTTAAAATAGCCGACTCTGATTGTTTCTTTTTTGAACGCAATCGATTACCTGTGCGCAACGCAATGAAAAAAGCAGATGAGTTTTGTGAGGTTGCTGTTATAGTTCGCGCTTAAAACACCACTCACATCATTTGGATCCTCCATGACGTCAAATATATTGCATTTTTTACTTAGCCTTATAATGATATTCGGCATTGGCTGGTTGATTAGCTACAACAAACGCGGCGTTAAACTGCGCTACGTCGTGCAAATTTTGGTGATCGAAATCGTACTGGCCTGGGTTCTGCTTTACAGCCAGGCAGGCGTCTACCTGATCTCCGGCCTCTCCGGCGTGTTCACCAATCTGATGAGCTACGCACGCGTCGGTACCGACTTCGTGTTTGGTGGTCTGGTAAATGATAACCAGTTCAGTTTCTTCTTATTCGTATTATGTCCAATCATCTTTATTTCTGCGCTGATTGGTATTCTCCAGCACCTGCGTATTTTGCCATTAATGATTAAAGGGATCGGTTATCTCTTATCTAAAATTAACGGAATGCCGCGACTGGAATCTTTTAATGCCGTGAGTTCTTTATTGGTCGGGCAATCTGAAAACTTTATAGCGATTAAAGATATTGTTCCGCACTTGAATGAACGCCGCATGTATACATTATCCGCAACCGCAATCTCCACCGTTTCCATGTCGATTGTGGGTTCTTACATGACCCTGCTGGAACCACGTTATGTGATGCTCTCGCTTATTCTGAATATGCTTTCTACCTTTGCCGTATTGCAGGTGGTAAACCCGTATTCCGACGAAGCGGATAATGAAATGCCTAAGCTTACTGTACCGAAACACAGCTTCGTAGAAATGCTGGGTGAGTACATCATGGCCGGTTTCAAAATGGCGATGATCGTGGCGGCGATGCTGGTCGGCTTCAACGCCCTGCTGGCGATGATCAATGCCATCTTCATGGGCGGTTTTGGTAAAAGCTTCCAGGACATCATCGGCTACCTGTTCTACCCGATCGCCTGGTTAACCGGCATCGTGAGCCATGATTCCCTGACCGCAGGCAGCATCATGGGCACCAAAATCGTCGCCAACGAATTCGTGGCGATGTTGCAGATGAAAGACCTGATCGCACACCTCGAGCCGCGCACCGTGGCAATCCTGTCCGTCTTCCTGGTGTCTTTTGCCAACATTTCTACCGTCGGGATTATTGCCGGTGCGGTAAAAAGTATCGAAGAAGTTCAGGGCAACATGGTCGCCCGTGCTGCGTTCCGCCTGCTGGTCGGCGCAACGCTGGTCAGCCTGCTTTCCGCTTCGATCGTCGGTCTGGTTTACCGTTAATCCTCAGCCGTTAGCGTTCTGAATGACTGAAAACGTCCGCCCACTGTGGCGGACGTTTTTGTTTGTGCGGCAGCAAAAAAAATCCACGCCGGCGCGTGGATTTTTATTTCAATCTGAAGTCTTAAGACCTCAGCGTTTAGCCAGTGCTGCCGCGTTACGTCCTGCCAGAATACCAAAGATGATGATATCGGCCACGGCGTTACCGCCGATGCGGTTAGCACCGTGGATGCCGCCCGCCACTTCACCTGCTGCCCATGCACCGGTGATCGGCTGTTTCTGCGCATCCAGCACGGCGGTGTCGGTATTAATCACCACGCCACCCATGGTGTGGTGCACGCCCGGCGCGATACGGATGGCGAAGAACGGCCCCTTGTTAAGCGGGTGACGCAGCGCCGTCGTACGACCGAAATCTTCGTCCTTCTTCTCCACCACAAACAGGTTATAGCGCTCCAGCGTCTCGGTCAGCGCGACCGGGTTCATGTTCAGCTTCACCGCCAGCTCTTCCGGCGTCGGGGCGCTGAGCACAAATCCTTTGGCGATATACTCATCCGCCGCTTTGTTGTTGGCACGAACCTGCTCATCGAAAATCACCCACGCGCTTTTCTCCGGCAGCGCAATGATCTCTGCGGAGACTTTGTCGCGGGTCTCCATCTCGTTGTAGAAACGCTTGCCCGCCTGACTCACCAGAATTGCCCCGCCACCGCGAATGGACTCTGAAATCAGATAGGAGGTCGTCTGCTCAACGGTCGGGTGGATTTGGATCTCGCCCATATCGACGGTATCCGCGCCGATTTTTTGCAGCATGGCGACACCGCTGCCGGTCGCGCCCTTGTGGTTGGTCGTGACAAAACCGTCCAGCTCAGGGCGATATTTCACCACCATCTCGCGATTAGCACTGAAACCGCCGGTAGCGACGATGACACTTTTAGCATTCAGAATGCGGCTGTCGTTGTACTCATCGACCACTTTGACGCCGGTCACTGCGCCATTCTCATACAAAATCTCAGCGACGGAAGTTTCGAGCAGCACTTCGATATCGCGTTTGTTGACGTTTTTCACCAGACCGCTGATCAGGAAGCCGCCCACTGCCGACCGGTCTTCCGGGCGATGCGTGCGGTCGATGCTCATGCCGCCAGTGATGGTGATGTCGTTCAGCTCAATCTCTTTCGCCGCCAGCCATTCGATGGCCTCAGGGGCCAGTTCAACAAACTCGCGCAGCAGTTCCGGGTTGTTTTTGAACTTGCCGCCTTTCAATGTTTCTTCGTAGAACAGCTCTTTACTGTCTTCGATACCTTTGATTTTCTGGAAACGGGTTTCGGCCGCGTTCATCCCTACCGAGGCTTTAATGGTATTGCCGCCAATGGTCGGCATTTTCTCGATGATGACGACGTGAGCGCCTTCGTCATGCGCCTGAATTGCCGCTGCCAGCCCTGCACCGCCGCTGCCGACGATCACCACATCGTAATTTTGCGGTGCCTGCGGATTACCGCCTTCTTCGATGACGTGCTCTTTGCTGGAGGTGGTCAGCGCGCGTGACACCGCTTTCTTGAGCGCCTCACTCTGCGTGGTCGCGCCGGTGATGGCATCAACGTGCGGGCTGTTGGCGACCAGAATGCGCGAACGCAGCTGTTCGAAGGTGGTGGTGAAATCGACGTCGAGCGTGTCGTCCTTCACCAGAGAAATATCAGTGATACGGTCAGTATCGAGCGTCACGCTGATTTTCAGTTTCAGCGCTTCGGCTTCGACTTTCTCCTGATACACCCCGGCTTTGTATTTACGGCCAGTGGTGCTGGTGTCGCGGATCATGGCGTCAACCAGTGAGAAGCGCCACAGCGGCTCCGGAATATTCAGTTCTTCGCGTTTGTTGCTGTCGATGAACAGTTCCAGATGGTCGTTATTAATGATGCGATCGGCCCAGTCCGGATAGGCGATGCACGCTTTACCCACAGCCACCAGATCAAAGCCGTACTCCAGCGCTTTCTCGGCATCGGCTTTATTGACCACGCCACCCACGCCGATCACCGGTACTTTGGCCAGGGTTTCAGAACGCATCGCACGGAATTTAGTGATAAGCGGCGTCGGGTCAGTCGTATCGACAATAGAAGGACGCAGCAGCTGCCCGACGGAGAAATGCACGTAGTCCAGCCCGCGCGCGGCGAGTTTTTCCAGCAAGTACATGGTGTCATCAAAGCGAATGCCGGGAACTTCCAGCTCTTCCGGCGAGAAACGGTAACCGATAATGAAATGGTCGTCGGCAAAGCGATCCGCCATTTTGTGGGTGATCTCGAGAACTTCCATCGGGAAAGTTGTGCGTTTCTCGCGGTCGCCGCCCCATTTGTCGGTGCGCTGGTTAGAGTTTGGCGAGTAGAACTGCTGAATAAGGTAAGTGTTTGCGCCGTGAATTTCCACGCCATCAAATCCGGCTTTAATCGCACGGTTCACTGCGTCACCAAATTTGGTGATCATCACCTCGACTTCTTCGCCGCTCAGCTCTTTCGGCGTGGTCGCGCCTTCACGCGGTGCCGCCAGCGCACTTGGCGCCACCGGCGTTCTGCCGCCAATCAGTTCCGGCTCGACCATGCGGCCGCCGTGATAGATCTGCAAAACCGCTTTCGAGCCTTTGGATTTAATGGCATCGGCGATTTTTTTCAGGCCAGGGATTTTGTTGTCACTGTCGATAGCAATCGCACCGGGAAAGGCCGGGCCCATGCGGTCAATGAAGCAACACTCAACGATGATTGTGCCGATGCTGCCAGCGCGGTCGCGGTAATATTCCACCAGTTCACTGGTCACCGTGCCGTCATAAAAGCCGGTACAGGTGGTCATCGGTGCCATCAGCAGGCGGTTTTTCAGCACCGCGCCGTTGGGCAAGATAAGTGGATTAAGAACCGGGGTGAGCTTATTCATTGTAATCGACTCCAAAATGTAAACGCTTTGATTTTTTTCGTGGGCGAATGACTTACCGCTATATTAAGTTATCCGGTGCAGGTGATAAATTTAAATTGCTTTCTTTAATAGAAGAGACAGTGTCTTTATAAACATCTGATGGACAGGAGTTGTTTAATTACTCAGCATTGACGCAAATATCCCTCCAATTGTTAACCATGAGTTGACAAAAATCAACTTTTGATTAACATGGGAATTCCTCCGAACAAAATCAGCAGGTTATGCCCTCAATTTGGCTTTTGCAGAAATTTACTCTACATTTCATAAAGCAGGAATTTTGGTCAAAAATATAACCACACACAAAGTAGTGTTAATGCCATAAATGGGAATGAGACCGGGGAAGGATAATATCCGCCGTGGTATACCTCCTTATCTTTTAGTAATACGTCAGCCTATTCACGAGAGAAATTAATCTATTTCAGATGTCATCGTGAAATATCTACCGCAGCAGTTTAAAACAAAAAGTTCCAGATAACGTCAACATAAAGATCCGGGCGTAAGGCTCACTTTTAATAACGGGCAGAAAAAACTATGAAACCCACATCCGCTTTGAATGATCCCGCGAAGGCCGCTCCTGCCTCTGCGGGGCTAAAGAAACGTTTGATCATGCTGTTCCTTCCGGTGCTGGTGGCGGTGATTTTGCTGCTGACACCGGTGCCGTCGGGGTTGAATCCTTATGCGTGGCACTTCTTTGCCATCTTCGTCGGGGTGATTGTCGGTCTGATTTTCGAGCCGTTACCGGGTGCGGTGATCGGCCTGACCGGCGTGGTGGTCATCGCCCTGTTCAGCCAATGGCTGCTGTTCAGCCCGGCTGAAGTCGCCGACCCGAAATTTAAAATGGCCGGTGAGGCGTTTAAATGGGCGGTCAGCGGATTTGGTAACTCAACGGTGTGGCTCATTTTCGGCGCATTTATGTTTGCCGCCGGATATGACAAAACACAGTTTGGCCGCCGTCTGGCACTGATTCTGGTGAAATATCTTGGCCGTCGCAGTCTGACGCTCGGCTACGCCATCACTTTCGCCGATCTGCTGCTCGCGCCCTTCACGCCTTCCAACACGGCACGAAGCGGCGGGACTATCTATCCGATTATCGCTAACCTGCCGCCGCTGTATGGCTCCAAGCCTAACGACCCCAGCGCACGTAAAATCGGTTCCTATCTGATGTGGGTGGCGATCACCGCAGCCTGTATCACCAGCTCGATGTTCCTCTCGGCGCTGGCACCGAACCTGCTTGCACTGGCGCTGGTTAAAAGCATCACCGGTTTTGAAATCTCGTGGGGCATGTGGTTCCTCGCCTTCCTGCCGCTTGGCGTCCTGCTGATCCTCACCATGCCGCTGCTGGCTTATTGGTTCTATCCGCCGGAAGTGAAGATTAACGATGAAGTGCCGCGCTGGGCCAAAAGTGAGCTGGAAAAACTGGGCAAGCTGTCGCGCAACGAAATCCTGCTGCTGATCTTCGTATGTTCAGCGCTGCTTATGTGGATTTTTGCCGCCGCCTGGATTGAACCGGCGCTGGCCGCGTTGCTGGTGGTGGTTCTGATGCTGTGGACCGGCGTGCTGAACTGGAACGACATTATCAGCAACAAACCGGCCTGGAACACCTTCGCATGGTTTGCGACGCTGGTTGCACTGGCAGACGGTCTGGCACGCGTTGGCTTTATCGCCTGGCTGGGTAAAGAAGGCGGGCAATTGCTCGACGGCTTCGACCCGCAAGTCGCGGCAGTGATGTTGCTGATTGCCTTCTTCCTGCTGCACTACCTGTTCGCCAGTACCACCGCGCACACCACCGCCCTGTTACCGGCGATGCTGACTATCGCAGCGGCCATTCCGGGCATCAACATGCCGGTTTACTGCCTGATGATGGTGACTTCGCTGGGCGTAATGGGGATCATCACCCCGTACGGTACCGGCCCGAGCCCGATTTACTACGGCAGCGGTTACCTGCCAACCAAAGACTACTGGCGTCTGGGCACCATCTTCGGTGCCATCTTCCTCGGCGGCATGATGCTTATCGCCTACCCGTGGATGGTCATGATGTTCTGATCGGCAACACAACCTGTCAGAAACGAAAATCCACGCAAAAGCGTGGATTTTTTTATGCAGCGCTTACGCTAACATCCCCCGCAGGCCACCTCTGTGTCGGATATAGCGCCATGCGGATATTAAACAGATGGAATAATGGCGCGAACAATTGGATATCGGCGCGGCAGAGTTTTTCCAGTTCGATAAGTGACCGGTTTAACTCGTTTAATAATGTTTGCGGCGGGCCGACATAAATATTCTTTAGCCGTGACTTCAGGTAGGTATTAATTTCATACATCAGTCCGTCGGCCTCGAAGGTGTGGCTGCGTAAAATATCCTGATGGCGGGCATAGAAATCGTAGCAATTCACACCAAGCCAGATCTCAGTAATTAAGTTGCCACCCAGCGCGACGTTGGGAATAGGATCGATTTTATTTCGCGGCAGAATAATATTCACTTTATCCAGCATGCTGGCGACGTATTGCTGGCGCGACAGCAGCGAAGACGCATTGATTTTAATCTCGTTGGTGAATTGCAGCAGTTCTTTGATGCCCTTACGCAGCGCGCGTTTGGCAGTCCACGACGGACGTTTATTGCGAATTAACGCGGTGGTCAGCAGCGCAATCACAATGCCGACAAGCGTCGAAATCGACGCATTCACGATAACCAGCAGGTCAGGTTTAAAATCATGGCTCATGCCGATAAAACCGGGGATCTGCGTGGCAATAATCAGCCCGATAAAGTTGGTGGAAGGTCTGGCAATCACCAGCCCCAATGCCAGCAAACCGGGCGCGAGGCAGATGACCAGCGCTTCAAATGTTTCCGCCATCGGGATAAACACCGCGGCGTAGATAAAGCTGATAACGATGGCAATCAGTACGCCTTTTAAGAAGACGTGGATCGAAGCAATCGGGCTGTCGAGGGAGGCAAAAAACGAACAGATGACCGCCGCCATCATCGGTGCGGATGCGCCGTCGCGCCAGCCGGTACCAATCCAGAAGATGCAGCCGACCATGGTCGCGACAAAGGCGCTGAAGGCGGAAAGCAGGATCATCCCTTCATCTTTATGACGCCTGAACAGCTTAAGCTTGCCAGCTTTTTTGTCATTACCCACCTGACTGACTCTTTCACTCACCCCGAAATAAGATTCCGCGATCTGAATGAAATTCTGTAAACGTTCCAGCAGGCCGATGAGCAGCAATCCCTCTTCGGCACTCATCTCGCCGCGGTTATACAGCGTTTTGATGCGCTCCTGCGAGACGCGGATTTCCGCCTGAATTGCCTGCGCATTGCCGCTCTGCTCCGGGCTGTTGAGCCACAGCAAAAACTGACTGAAGGTCTCTGACACAAAATCCGGGAACGCGATGCCCTGTTCGGCCAGCAGGCTGAGGCGTTTTTCGATGGCGGTCAGCGTCGGGATCAGATACGACAGATGCTGATACTGCGCCGACACCAGACGGATCAGCCTGCGCGCCGAATCCCCTTCAAACACGCAGTGGGTGATCAATGCTTCGACATTGACCGGATAATTCGCCATCTGCACCAGAATGTGTTCGCGCTCCGGGGACGGTTCTTTCGCTTCGACGGTCAGCAACTCGTTGCAGAGTTTTTTTGCGCTGCCGTACCAGTTGCTGACGCTGTTCTCCAGCAGATTGCGCATCTTGACCGGGAACACCAGCATGTGGATCAGCGTACTGCACAAAATGGCGACGGTGATTTCTTCCACGCGGGAAATCACCGTGTAGGTGATCGACAGCGGCGTATCGACATCCGCAAACCCCATGATTGCTGCGCTGTATCCGGCCAGCATAAACACATAGCCTTTCGGCGTGCGGTCGTGCAAGGAAAGATACAGGCAGAACGCCACCCAAAGCGACACGCTGAGGCTGAACAATATGGGATCAGTGACGGTAAACGGATAGACCAGGAAGATAAACAGCCCGCCCAGCACGGTGCCGAGAAAGCGGTATGTCGCTTTGGAAAGCGTAGACGCGGAATAGAGCTGTGAGATGACATACACCGAGACCATCGACCACGCCGGTTTATCGAGATTGAGCTCCAGCGCGATATATAAAGCTAAAAATGCCGCAATACAGGTTTTAACAGAGAACAAGACAGCATTTTTGGTTAACCATTTCATCGTGAAATCAACAGCTCAGCGGGTGTTAAAACCCTATTTTAGTCTGTGCCGGACAGACTGCATTGTGCCAGAGTGTAACAAAGCACCCATCATCAAAAACCTGAGAAAACGGCCTCCTTTTTGGGGAGGCCGTTTCACACTACATCACCGACATGATGAGCATCAGTGCGCCAGTGTTTTGCGCACTTCGCTCACGTCTTTGGCCGACACCGCCGGAGCGTTGTTGCTCCAGCCCTGACGGATGAAGGTCGCGAGCTGCGCGGCCTCTTCATCGGACAGCCGCGCGGCAAAGCCCGGCATGACCAGCGTCGACGGCGCACGCGCCGTGGAAGGCTGCTGCGCACCGGCGAGGATCGTATGGATAAGCCCGGTAGGATCCTGCGCATTAACAATCGTCGCCTGATCCAGTTGCGGGAACACGCCCGGTGCGCCCTTGCCGGTCACAAAGTGGCAGGCACCGCAGTTATCTAAATACAGACGCTCGCCTTCGCTGAGGTTCTTCGCTGCCGTCAGTTTGGCTTCGGTTGCGCTGGCCTTCTGCGTATCCGCTGCCGGTACCGGCGGATTGCCGCCGAGGAACTTCAGGTAGGCTGCGATAGCATTGAGATCGTCATCGGTCATGTGCGCCGTACTGTTCTCGACCACTGACGTCATTTCACCGCCGACCGCCGCTTTGTCGTTGCGCCCTTTACCAAGATAATCGACGATTTCCTGCTGATTCCAGTGCGCCACGCCGCGCAGCGACGGGACATCCCAGTTATTCAGGCTGCCGCCCGCGAGGAAATCGGAGTCGCTACTGTCGAGCGCTTTTTCGTTCATCCCAAAGCCGCGCGGCGTGTGACAACTGCCGCAGTGCCCAAGGCTTTCCACCAGATACGCGCCACGGTTGACCTGCGCCGTTGCCCCGCCAATCGGCTGGAAAGGTTTATCGGACGCGAACGCCCAATTCCAGAACCGCATACCCCAGCGCTGGCTGAACGGGAAGCTCAGATCCGTTTCCGGCGGCTGTTCGGTACTCGCTTTCACGCCCTGCATAAAGTAAACGTAAAGCGCGTGCATATCCTGATCGTTGATTTTGGCGTAATCAGGATACGGCATCGCCGGGTACAGACGCGTGCCATCGGGCAGAACGCCTTTACGCACCGCGTCGGAGAACTGCTGTTCGGTATAGTTGCCGATTCCGTGGTTTTTATCCGGCGTGATATTGGTCGAATAAATGGTGCCGAGATTCGAGTTAATGGCCAGCCCGCCGGAGAACGCCGGTTTTCCGGCAACGGTATGACAGGCACCACAGTCGCCCAGACGCGCGACATATTCGCCCTGTTTAATCAGAGCCGCGTTGTCAGGTGACGTCGTTTCAGCTTGTGCATTGGCCATCAAACCGGCACCCAGCAGCAAGGCGTTTGCGATAAATAAACGCTTAAGTTTCATTGAGTTCATCTCCGCTTATGCCTGCACCAGTGGGCCAGGGTTTTTCAAATACTGATCTTTAATCGCCTGCGCCGCCATCAGGGTGATCGCGCCTATGGTATCCGTCGGGTTAGCCTGGAAGTTCTGCGGGAACGCGTTGCCGCCCGGCACAAACACGTTATGCACATCCCAGCTTTGCAGGAACTTGTTCAGCGCAGAGGTTTTCGGGTTATCGCCCATCACCGCGCCGCCGACGTTGTGCGTCGAGACGTATTTGGTCAGGTCAAAGTGCGCATCCATCGGCAAGAAGCTTTCGCTGTAGCTGTCCGGGTTCAGCTCTTTGGTGATATTGCTCACGATGCCCTTCAGATACTGTTGCAGCTTCAGCTCGTTCTGTTTCCAGTCGAAGGTCATGCGCAGCAGCGGATAGCCATACTCATCTTTGTAGTTCGGATCGAGATCGAGATAGATATCGCGATAAGACTGGCAGGTGGTGGTGATACTGATTTTCATCGAATGGCCGTACCACTCTTCCATGCCCTCTTTCCAGCCGGTACCCCACGCAGGCGTACCTTTTGGCAGCGACGTGCTGATTGGCGTGCCGGTCGCCTGAGAACTGTGAATTTTCGCGCCGCCGATAAAGCCGAGTGATGCTCCGTCGAAGTTGCCCGGTGAAATGTCGTTGAACATCTGGCCGGTCGCGCCCGCGGTGGCGAACGGGTTGAAGTTTTTATCTTTGAAGAACAACGTTGAGCCGCCGTTGCTCAGGAATGCGTAGTTACGGCCCACCACACCTTCTTCGGTGATCGGGTTGTAAGGCTTGCCGATGCCGGACAGCAGCATCAGGCGTACGTTGCAGAACTGGAAGCTGCTCAGCACCACGATTTTTGCCGGCTGGAAGCATTCGTTGCCCTGCGCATCAATGTAGATCACGCCTTTGGCGGTTTTCTTGTCATCATGCAGCTCGACTTTCATCACGTTGGCGTGGACTTCGTAGGAGAAGTTATCCATGCGCTTCAGCGCGTCCATCACGGCGGTCTGCGGCGAGGCTTTCGAGTAGTTCAGGCACGGATATTTACTGCAATACCCGCAGTAGTTACAGGGTGCTATCTGGTTGCCGTACGGATTGGTCCATGCACGGGAGACGCAGGCCGACGGGTTCGGGAACGGGTGATAGCCCATCTTTTTGGTGACTTCGGCGAACATGCTGCTGTTGAGGGTATCTTCCAGCGCAGGCAATGGATAAGGCTCGGAGCGCGGCCCTTCAAACGGATCGCCGCCTTCCATAATCTGTCCGCGCAGGTTACCGGTTTTGCCGGACTGCCCGCAGATGTGCTCAAACTTGGTGTAATACGGCTCGATTTCATCCCAGGTGAACGGGAAATCCATGATCCGCATGTCTTCCTGCAAAATGCCCGGCTTATAAGCTTCGTCCGCATAGGTTTTAAGTTTTAAATCGGTCGGCGTCGGGCGGATTAACACCGCGGTCCAGTGCAGACCGGAACCGCCGACGCCCGTACCCGGCGCAAACGCGCCCCATTTACGGGTCGGCAGCGCGGTTTCGCTCATGTTATACCGCACGGTCACCGCAGCCTGCGCCGGAGTGGCCATCACTTTGTTACGCACGGCGTAGGCGTATTCATCCGCCGGTTTCGGGTAAGCAAATTCTTCATAGCCACGATCGCCGCCGCGTTCCAGCGCACGCACGGTCAGCCCGGCCATTGCCAGCTCGATGCTCATCAGCGAGCCCGCCCAGCCGAGGCCGACAACGACGACGTCGACTTCAGGTTTTGTTATTAGTGCCATCTTTAATCCTGTCATTCATCAGAAAAGGTAATAAGACGCGGCCCTCAGGCACGCGCGCCTTGCAGGCTCACAGGCCCCAGCGGATAAGGCACGTTGTGCTGTTTCACCCATTCGGTGAAACTGGCGCGCGCGCCGGGGAACCCGATGGCAATCCACGCTTTCATCCCTTTGTTACCGCCGTAGATCGGGTCGGCGAGGTAACCATGTTTGGTGTCTGAAAGCAGTTCACCGAAAAATTGCGAGGCAACGAGACTCTCTTCGCCCAGATCGGCAAAGTGGATATCGTTTTTCTGCAATTGCGTCAGAACCTGGTCTTTGTCCTGTTCGGCGAGTTCATGGAAGGCTTTCTGATGATGTTGCTGGCACCAGCTGTTCGCCAGGCGAATACCGGTTTTGTAGATTTGCTGCGGCCGGAAGGGGATCTGATAGCCCATGGTGGCAGGCGCATGCACGTTGAACGGCCCCTGCATATAGATTTCTTCACCGAAATCGCCATGCATTTGCTGATCGATAAAGATAGGCACATTGGTTTCCAGCGCACCTGGCGCTTTGCCTTTGCCCCCGGCGGGGATCAGGCGATCGGCGGCGGCCATAATAAACTGCCATTCCTCTGCGCTGAAAAAGACGGGTTTATAATCGAGTAAATCCGGGGCAGCCATTTCAGCCGCTTCTGCTGCTGACAGCCCTTTCATCATGATGGTCCCGACGGGCAATGCCATCAGCGACCCAAGTAAGAACTTGCGACGGGTAGTTTTCTTTTGAAGGAGCATAGAATGACGACTCTCACATGCCTGATGTTAAGTTTGGGTTGGATATTATTGTTATTTAGGTACAAATTTATAATATCACTGCAACATCAAAAATAAACGTTTATTTCCATAACGTTTATGCGGTGACAATAACATGAGATCATCTGATCGATAAATTACCTATATAAAACAATTATTTAAATAACATAATTGATTACAGATTATTTAGATTTAATAGCATTGATTATCAAAAATTCCTTTTGCAATCTTAATCACTCACCTCGAGAAATATAATTTCACGACGGAATGTTTTGTTATTTGTTGATGATATTGTTAGCTAACATTTTCTAACATTCAGAGTGAATGAGATTATTAAGTGAAATTAGAGAGGAAATTCTTAAATATAATTGTTTGAGTAAATTTCGGTTTCTCAATCACGGTGAACCCCTGGTCTCTCGCGCCGAAACCGAGCTTTTTTACTCCTCCCCCTGCGAAGAGGAGAGTTGGGGTGGGGTATTAACGTCAAATCCACACGTTAAATTTTGCTCTGACAACTTTATCGCCAGCAATACCCCCTCCCAGCCTCCCCCTTGGCAGGGGGAGGAGCAAAGCAGTACCCGGTTTTGCGTGGCACCCCCTCCCCTTACGCCGATTCCCTAATTACCAACGAATACCCTATATCCACTACCGGTTCGCCCACCGCCTTTCCCTCGATCTTATCCGCCAGCATCCCCGCCGCGCGGATACCTATGCCCCATTTATCCACGCTCACCGTGGTGATCGCCGGGCGGTTATGCGCCGCAAAGTTCAGGTCAGCAAATCCCATGACCGACACATCCTGCGGTACCCGCAGCCCCTGTGCTTCCGCTTCCATGATAACGCCCTGTGCCAGCGTGTCGGAGCTGCAAATGATCGCGTCGAAACGTTTGTCCCCCGCCATCATCTGCCGCAGCGCGCTACGCCCGACTTCCATATTCGCCGGACGCGACACCATCAGCTCTTCGATCTCATGCTCCGGACGCCCGCGTAATACGGCGATCGCACCATTTTTTCTTACCACCGCGCGGCGGTCTGATGCGCAGATAAAACCAAAGCGGGTGAAACCTTTGTCGAGGAAATATTCTCCGACAGCGTTGCCGACTTTTTCGTGTGAAAAACCGATCAGCATGTCGACAGGCGTGGGAGTCAAATCCCAGATTTCGACCACAGGAATATTGGCGTTAAGGATGATTCTTTTCAGTTCAGAAGTGTGATGAATACCGGTCAGCACGATGCCGTCCGGGCGGCGCGAGAGCAGCGTGGCGACAATATCTGTCTCATCTTCAGGCTCATAGCCGACGATGCACAACAGCATGTGATAACCGCGCAGCGCCAGCGCATCGCCGATCGCCTGCACGGTATCGACAAACATATTGTTGTTAATCTGTGGCACCACCACCGCGATAAGCTTGGTGCGGCGGGTCGCGAGGCCTCCGGCCAGCATGTTAGGGATGTACCCGGTTATCTTCACCGCGTCCATCACGCGGGCGATGGTCGCCGGTCGCACCACTTTCGGGTTGTTCAGCGCCCGGCTCACCGTCATCGGTGAAAGCCCGGCTTCTTTGGCCACATCTTCAAGCGTGGCGGAACGGAGTCGGTTATTTTCTATTTTAGTATTGTTATTCAAAGCATTGCCCACTGGTTTCGGGTGTCAAATTGTAATGTTTGCGCAATCATTGTGAGTTTCTCACAGGCCCGCCATCAGGTTAAGCTGAAAATGTTTAGTGATTGTTACGAAATTGATGCGAAAAAAAATCCACGACTGAGCGTGGATTTTTGTTTTATAGAAATCGGATGCGTGATTTAGAACGGTCTGATCACCGCCAGCACCACAATCACCACCACGGCGGCGACAATAATTCCGGAAGCTTTGCGCAAAATGGCGAAATCCTTGGTTGGCTGGCCGGTTGCGCGGCGGCGAAGTTCGCCGGACAGCATCCCGTGAATGGCGGAAAGCAGCACCACGACGACCATTTTGATCAACAGCCACGCGTGCGGGAATTTGCCATAGCTGACAATCATCCAAATCCCGGCAATCCACAACAGGAGCATCGCCGGGCTGGTGACGCAGCGATTCCATTTTCGGACATAATCGAGCAACGCCGCACGGCTGGCGTCATTCGCAGCGGATTTCCCGCTGACCGCAAAAACCATTGCCATCCCCATCATCCCGCCAATCCATAACACCCCGGCAATAACGTGTAAGGCATTCAGCCACTCATGAAGCATGATTTACTCCTTCTCAAAGTTAACGACATTTTGCTCTGCCAGACAGCGTCAACCCGCTGTCCCGAAACGGCTTTTAGCGGATTATGGCGCTTTCCCACAGTAAAGGCACGGTTAACCCACCTCACCGTCCTCTTTCATCCTTTTTTAATAGTAGGTAGACTGGTCTACCTACTTGCTGATTTGCACAGGAAAAACACCGCCATGTCATTACCTGAATCCCCGGCCCAAAGCGCCCGCGATCGTCTGCTCGGCGCGGCCAGCGTGCTGTTTTATAACGATGGCATCGCCGCAACGGGCATCGATGCCATTGTGAAAAAAGCCGGCGTGGCCAAGAAAAGCCTCTATAACAATTTTGAATCGAAAGCCGAACTGGTGGCGACATATCTTGAGATCCGCCACGACGAATGGCTCGCGCTGTATGCCCGCCGTGTGCAACAGGCCTCGACGCCCAAAGAAGGTGTGATGGCGGTATTTCTGGCCTACGAAGATCACGCTGAATTTGCCTATGAGCGCGGTTTTCGCGGGTGCGGATTGCTCAACGCTGCGGCGGAGCTGCCAGCCGGTGCGCCGGGCAGAGTCGCGGTGCGCGGGCATAAAGAACAGGTTGAATCGATCCTGACAACTCACCTTCTGACCATGATGGACGGTGACGAAGCAAAAGCGCAGCGGATGGCACGTCACTTTTCCTTCCTGCTAGAAGGGGCGATGTCCCGCGCCGGGCTGGAAGGCAACGGCGAATGCGTCCGGCAGGCGAAGGCGATGGCCGCCGGGATGATGGCGGCGTTCGAAGGATGAATCAGCGGGACCGCATGTCAGGCACAGGCGGCGTATTGATCGCCGCATTATTGTGGGGAACCACGGGTACGGCAGCGACGTTTGCGCCAGAGGTCAGCCCGGTTGCCATCGGCGCGGTGGCAATGGGCGTCGGCGGGTTGTTACAGGCGCTGATCGCTCTGCGGGGCATTATCAGAAGCCGCGTCAGTCTGCGCCAGAACGGCGGGATGTTGCTGACCGGGGCGCTGGCGGTGGGCATTTATCCGCTGGCGTTTTACGCCTCCATGCATCTTGCGGGCGTGACGGTCGGCACGGTCATATCCATCGGATCCGCCCCGCTGCTTTCAGCACTCATCGAATATTGTCTCGACGGACAACGGCTCACACGTCGCTGGATGACCGGCGCGGCGGTGGGTGTCATCGGAATGGTGCTGTTGTGCGTGGCGGAAAACGCCAACCACGCGTCAACCGCGCAGCAATCGGACGTCATTATCGGCATCGCCCTCGGCCTGCTCGCCGGACTGACCTACGCCCTCTATTCCTGGGCGGCACGTCATCTCATGCAGCGCGGCATTCCCTCCCGCACGGCGATGGGCGCCACCTTCGGGCTCGGCGGGATCTTGCTGATGCCGGTGCTGTTTGCCACCGGCGCGCCATTGCTGGCATCAATGACGAACGCCGCCGTCGGCATTTACATGGCGCTGATCCCGATGTTTATCGGCTATGTCTGTTACGGCTACGGGCTGGCGCGCATTCCCGCCAGTCTCGCCACCACCCTTACCCTGCTGGAACCAGCCGTCGCAGCGTTGCTCGCTGTGATGATCGTCGGTGAAAGGTTGCCGGTGATGGGCTGGATCGGCATCGGGCTGATTTTGGGATGCCTGATCGTAATTACTGCACCGGCGAAGCGCGCGCGCACGGTCACCGCAAGAACTTACTGACCGGGTATTTTCGGTTTAATCAGCGCCAGTGAATCGACCAGGCGCTGCTTGTCAGCCCCGCTCAGCTGCGGCGCGTTAAGCAGGCTCAATAACTGCGCCCGCTCACCGTCGCTGAATCCACCGGACTTTAACTGCTCACTGATGGTTTTGAGAATGACGTTATCGTATTGCGAAATCCGCGCTCTGACGTCTTCAAGATTTGCCGGTTTCCAGTCCGGTTCAGGGCGGGAAAGCCAGTCGGCCAGATAACGGTACTGAATGGCTTTCGCAGCATCCATCTGCGCCTGAATAAACGGTGCGACGGACTGAGGATCGACACCCGCCTCGCCCGCCTCTGCCTGCGCGGCGGCCAGCACTTTCTGCTCGCGAACCAAATCCTCAACCGGTAAATGATGTGCGGATTTGTAACCCGCCACATCTTTCATCACCTGCATTCGCTGATTCATCGCCGAGGCCAGAGATGTCGCCGGATCCGGGCTGGCAAATGCCGAACTGACCATACAAAACAAAGAAACTAACAATACCAATTGATGCATTTGTCACTCCGAGATAACGCTGGGAAAAAGGCAGCATAAACAAGTAATAATACCGGAACGTGACAATATGATTTAAATGTTTTCTCCTGCCACGACGGTTTTACCGCTGACCTTATCGCGTCCTGCCCTGCGCTTCGGGGATTTCATCGTCACAATCAAAATGCCTGACGAAATAATTAACAACCCTGCCGCCAGCGTTAGCGTCAGATGTTCACCGAGGAACACCACCGACATCAGCAGGCCGATGACCGGCACACCGAGCATCGCGGTGGACATGCTGGTACTCGACAGCCACATGCTGGCGGCGTTCACCGCCACAAAACAAAACGCGGTAGCGAACGGCCCCATGAATAACAGCGTTTCGATCAACGACGCCGAACCGTCGCCGTCGTACGGCCCTTCGACAACGCGCGCCATCACGATAAGCGGCACGCTGGCCAGCAACATCTGCCACGGTGCCAGCTGGTAGGCGCTGCACACACCTTTGTGGTGACGCAGGTGCAAAATGCACATCGCCCAGGTGAACGATGCGGTCAGCAGCATCAGGTTAGCCAGCACCAGCGCATGATCGCTCCAGTTAAAGGTGAAGGGATTGAACAAAACCACGACGCCTGCACCGCCGAGCAGCGTACCGGTCAGCTGGCGGCGTGACAGTTTTTCCCGGAAAAACAGCACGGCGATCGGCGTCACCCACAGCGGCGTGGTGTAGGCCAGTACCGCCGAGCGGCCCGCCGGGACTTCGGTCATCGCAATCGCGCCGAGCACGGTAAACGTCATCATCTGCAATAACCCGACGCTGACCACCAGCGGCCAGTCCTTGCGCGGCGGAAAGCGTAACTTACCGGTCAGCGCCTGAAGTGCGAATAGGCAAAGCCCGCCGGTGGCGAACCGCAGTGAAGAAAGCCAGATCGGCGAGACATGCGAAAGACCTGATTTCATCACCGGCCAGTTTGCGCCCCAGACGACAATCGCCCCAATCAGCAGCAAAATTCCCTTCAGTTTCACGCTTTTTTGATCCTGCGCCGACGCCGTCAAAGATTTCCCCTCAGTTCCCACAATCGTTTCTCCACTGCGAAATGTTATGTGGTAATTTTATCTGGATCTAACGGGGTAATTTCTCCTATTAGCGTAGTGTTAGCCTGTTTTATGAGTCACTTTATCTGCCGATTTAAATGTTTAAGGATAATTTACCCTGATGAAAAAACTCGACCGGACCGACGTCGCCATCCTTAACTCCATGCAGGAGAATTCGCGGATCACCAACGCTGACCTTGCGCGCTCCGTTAATCTCTCACCGACGCCGTGTTTCAACCGGGTGAAAGCCATGGAAGAGCTGGGCGTGATCCGCAAGCAGGTCACGCTGTTAGAGCCCGCGGTACTGGGCCTGCACGTGAACGTGTTCATTCAGGTCAGTCTGGAGAAACAGGTGGAGGATGCGCTGAGCGTGTTTGAAAAAGCGATCGGCGATCGCCCGGAAGTGATGGAATGTTATCTGATGACCGGCGATGCGGATTATCTTCTGCGGGTTTTAGTGCCGGATATCCGCGCACTGGAACATTTTATTTTGGACCACCTGACTAAGATCCGTGGCGTCTCTAATATTCGTTCCAGCTTTGCTCTCAAGCAGGTGCGCTACAAAACCGCATTGCCGTTGCCGTCGGAAGGAATGACGCTGAGCAAAAAATAGTGCGCTATGGCAGCTGGCTCAGCCACTGGCTGCGGTACTGCGAAGGGGATCGCGCCGTACTTTTGCGAAACACACGACAGAAATAGTTGCTGTCGACAAATCCGCAGTGAGTCGCGACTTCTTTGATTTTCAGCTCATAGCCTTTGAGCAGCAGCTTCGCGCGCTCCAGGCGGACGTGATTGAGATACTCGCTGAAGCCAATATCGCCGGATTTTCTGAACAAGTGAGAGAGATAATTCGGCGTGATGTGAAATCGCTTCGCGACATTTTCACGCGTCAGCGGCAGTGACGCATTTTCATCGATGTACCTTTTCACCACCTCAAACAGGGCACCGCTGCGGGTCAGCACCTGCGCGCGGTTGGACAGCTGTTCCAGACAATGGCTAAGCAACCCGGCCATTACGCAGCGAGCGGTTTGCTGATCTTCCGGGATTGAGACGACTTCATTCATCGCCTGAAGCAAAAATGACCCGACGCGCGGCCCAAGACGTGGCACGCTCTGTTTATCGGTGCCAGTGAACACTTTGCCATCCCAGAATTGCAGGCTGAAACCGAGTTTTTCCTTGCTAAAAAGAATGCTCAACAATACCGCTGGCTTATCCCAGACGGTCAGATTCCACTTCCCGCCGGGAATATATATTGCATCGCCCTGCCTCAGCAGTCCTTTATCCGCCGTGACGTTGCGGTCATGCACTTCGCCTTCGACCACAAATTCTATTCGCGGAAAACTCACCACGCAGGCCAGCTCCGGCGGCGGTTGTGAGTTATCCGGAAACCGGATCACCAGTGACCCGCTGCCCGAAACCGAGCGGAAAAGTGTCTCTATCACGTCTGTCAGCATCGTGGCCTCCGGGGATTTCCGTTTACCATAACATACCCGTAACAACATCGATGTTATGCGGGATCCGGAGTCTGTGACCGCGCGCAAATTGCGAAAATAAAAAAGCCCGACCGTCAGGTCAGGCTTCATACGGAAGGGAATTCAGAGCACGTCGAGCAGCCATTTTTGCGCTGGCGTCAGGCGGCTGGCGGTTTCAGGCCTTAGCCATTTACGCTGGTCCTGCTGCTGCATATCCTCGCGGTCGATATACAAACTGTGCAGCACACGTCGGCGGGTCCCGGCATTGTTATTGGTGCCGCCGTGCCAGGCATGCGCGTTATAGATCATCACGCTGCCCGCCGGCGCTTCGAAAATCACCTCATCGGGATGCGGCAAACCGCAGTCGGCCAGCACGTCCTCCGGCAGCTCCGGGCGGTGATGCGTACCGGGAATAATGCGCGGCGCACCGTTGGCAGCGCTCAAATCGTCAATCGCGATAATGGCGTTCACCAGATGCACCTTAGGGAAATCCGGGCGCGGCTTTTTCCAGTCGGCATGAAGAGGCTGATGCCCGCCGCGGTGCAATGCTTCACGGCCATTCAGGCTGGAAACTTTGAACGGCCCCTGAAAGATATGGCGACATACGGAAAGGATCAGCGGATGCGCCCATGCCTTTTCCCACACCGTTCCCTTGTTGATCATGTTTGCGATACGGGTCGCCGTGGCTTCCTGATGATGTTCCACCGCCAGATTATCGCCCTCTTTTTCCACCAGCGAATCAAACGCGGCGCGCATATCTTCCAGCCAGTCTTTATCGATAACATCATGAATAACCACGTAACCTTTAGTCTCCAGCTCATCAAGCTGTGCCGGTGACAACGTCTGATTTGCGCCCAGCGCGCTGAGATACTGTTCAGATGAAGTGTTCATTTATCGCCTCGTCAGTTAACGTTTCCGTAACATCAAAGTACGGGGAATATTGTAGGAATAAACGATGAAAATCCTACGGAGATCTGGAGAAATGTGGGATCAAAATGGGAATGTGATGAGTATCGTGCGGCGCACTGGCGATTGAATCAAAATAGGGGGTAGTGCTGACAACACCCAAGCGAGAAAAGCTGAAATGACGTGAGGTATTTGCAATAAAAATCCAAAAAAATAAAATGCCCATCGTTAAATGGGCATCTTGTCGAGCGTGAGTTCTGGAATAAAGAATTACTTTTTCTTATAAACGTCAGCGGTGCCGTGGATTTTATTATTGGTATTGCCGGAGGTTAATACGAAGACGTCGCCGCCTTCTTTATCGGCTTTTTTAGAGAGATCTTCGAGAGCACCAGATTGCGACGTTTTATTCGATGTGGTAATAGAACCCACTTTTGTATACTGAGATTCCACTTTTTCAAAATCAACTTTTTTCATCAGTTGAGCAGAAAATGCGCTGGTAGAGAGAAACGCCGTCAAAGCCACAGCCAGCAATGCATGATGTTTTTTCATTTAAGCCTCTGATTAAAATTTATCCAGTAAAAAAAACGAATATCGGCTAGCCCAACGCCTGTTAATAATAACCCTGTTAAGCAATAAACACGTCGATAAACAACGAGTTCAGGCTCCAACTAAGTAGTAGATGACGGAGTGGATAATTTCAAGGTAAAACTATAAATTTAAAAAAGTATTCATAAGAAAAACGTCTTATTGCTTTGCACAGAAATTATATCTTCACGATAAAAGCGGTATAAAGTGTGAGTCACTTATCGTTCTCATTATTTTATTGAGTGTTAATAAAGTCGCGAGCGTTGCTTTCTTTATTACGCCTGTTTTTGCTTGTGAGTTTTATCGCTGCAAAAATTCGGTAATATTCTGAGTCGTTGGTAATACCCCTCCCGGCCTCCCCCCTTTGCAGTGGGATGAGCAAACGCCTACCCCCCTATCTCATTTCCTGCACTTGAATAGCTACTATTGTTCTTTTACATCCTCCCTCCCTGACTTCAATAATCCTTGTTAACAGAGTGTGTCAAAAAAAGGGATAACGATGGGATACCGTTTGAGTTTGCTGGAAAAAAGTCCGCAAGACGATCATGAAGATGCCGCCGGGGCGCTGCGGCGAACGCTGGAACTGGCGCAGAAAGCTGAGCACTGGGGCTATCACCGTTTCTGGCTGGCAGAGCATCACAATACCGACAAGCTGGCGATTTCATCTCCTGAGATAGTCATCGCGTGGATCCTTGCACACACCCGGCGGCTGAGGGTCGGGTCGGGCGGGGTAATGTTGCAACACTACAGCCCGTTCAAAGTCGCCGAAAACTTTAATCAGCTGGCGTCGCTTGCGCCGGGACGCGTCGATCTCGGTATCGGTAAAGCGCCGGGCGGTTTGCCGCTCTCCACCAACGCACTGCAATACGCTGTCGATCCCGCCCGCAAAGGCGACTTCGCCCGCCAGCTGCGCCAGCTGGATGACTGGCTTTCCGTACCGGCTCGCGGCCAGGGTGATGACCGGCTGTCAGCAACGCCGCAACCGCCGCAGACGGCTTCGCGTTTTCTGTTAGGTGCCAGCGAGCAAAGCGCCCGTCTGGCGGCGAGCCTCGGCTGGAACTTTGTGTTTGCTGCCCATCTCAATGCGGATGAACGCGATATTTCCCGCGCCCTTTCCGCTTATTCCCACGACAGCAACGGTAAGCGCGCCCTGCTCGCTGTACCGGTGATCGTCGCCGAAACCGCCGCCAAAGCAGCGAGTCTGGTGGACAACAGCCAGCGATACCGCGTGACCGGCAGCGACGGACAGAGCGTTAACGTCGGCAGCCTGGAGCAGGCCGAGTTGTATACCCGCCAGTCGAAAGCGGCTTCCCATGAGATTGAAGAGCGTAAATCCGCCGTGCTGCATGGCACCGGTGAAGACGTTCATCGTCAACTGGAAGCCCTGCAGGCGCAGTACGGTATCGAAGAATTTGTGATTGATACGCCACTGGCGCAACCTCAGGCACGCCTGCGATCACTGGAATTGTTAGCCACGACCAGCGTTGCGCTGGCATGAGGAGCTGAAGATGAGCCATCGAATTCGTCTTGCCAATGAGTCTGACGCCGCTCCCTTGCACAGCCTGCTGCAAAAGGCATATGCGCCGCTGCTCGAGCACAATATTCATTTCACCATCACCCGCGCCAGCGTTGAAGACGTGCGCGAAGTGATCCGCAGCGAAACCACCTATGTGCTGGAAACTGACGCCGGGCTGACCGCCACGTTGACCACCCGTTTTCAGTGGACACCGGCAAAAAATCATCTGGCGCCCTGGCCTTTCGTTCACTGGTTTGCCGTCGCCGAACATGCCAAAGGGCAAGGCTATGGCCGCGAGATTATCCGCTACGTGGAAGAAACATTTTTGCGCGATACGCTGAAATCCCCGGCCGTGTATCTGGCGACGGCAATCGAACACCCGTGGCTGACGAGTCTCTATCAGCGGCGCGGCTACGAGCCGTTTCACACCGCAACCAATCCGCTGGGCGTCGAACTGGTGTATCTGCGAAAAATACTCGATCAGCATGCGTTCGACGTGCAGGAAAATAAGCCCGCTGTTCGCTCCCTCAATGAATTACGTGCGCTGGCATAGCGCCGGAAATGAATTATAAATAAGGAAAAAACATGAGCCATAAACAGTACATCCGTCTGGGCGCGATTATTCAGGGCGCATCAGGAAATATGTCCGCATGGCGACACCCTGACGCCGTGGCCGACGCCAGTATAAATATTCAGTTCTGTCAGCAATTAGCGCAAAAAGCCGAACAGGCAAAGTTTGATTTCTTATTTGTCGCCGATGGGCTGTTTATTACTGAGAAATCCATTCCGCATTTTCTCAACCGTTTTGAACCGATCACCCTGCTGTCGGCGCTGTCGTTAGTCACCCAAAAAATCGGGCTGGTGGCGACGCTTTCCACCTCTTACAGCGAGCCGTTTACCGTTGCACGCCAGTTCGCCAGCCTTGATCACCTGAGCGGCGGCCGTGCGGGCTGGAACGTGGTGACTTCTCCCCTGGAAGGCTCCGCCAAAAACTTCTCGCGCGATAAACACCCTGAACACGACGAGCGCTACCGCATCGCCAGCGAATATGTCAGCGTGGTGAAAGGCTTGTGGGATTCGTGGGAGAAAGATGCGTTCGTGCGTGACAAAGCCAGCGGCGAATTTTTTGCGGCGGATAAATTGCACACGCTCAATCACCACGGAAAATACTTCTCGGTGCAGGGTCCGCTGAACGTTGGCCGGTCACCGCAGGGGCGTCCGGTGGTGTTTCAGGCCGGAGCATCCGATCAGGGCAAAGCCTTTGCCGCCGAAGCCGCCGACGCGATCTATACCCGTCAGGAAACCCCCGAACTGGCACGTGAGTTCCGCGATGATGTCCGCCGTCAGTTGGTGGAAAATGGCCGCGATGCCGGGGATATCCGTGTGTTTCAGGGCATCAGCGTGATTATTGGTGACACCGTCACGGATGCCGAACGTCAGTATCAGGAAACGGCACAGCTGGTAACGCTGAAAAGCGCGCTCGACTATCTTGGCCGCTACTTTGAGCATTACGATTTCAGCCAGCACGACCCGGATGCGCCGTTCCCGGACATCGGCGATCTCGGCCAAAACAGTTTCCGCAGCACCACCGATGAAATCAAACGCAACGCTGTCGAACGCGGGCTGACGCTGCGTCAGGCCGCACTGGAAGCCGCTACCCCGCGCCCGACGTTCTTCGGTACTGCCGAAGATATCGCCGACGGGCTGGAACACTGGTTCACCTCGGGGGCGACAGACGGTTTTATCGTTCGCGGGGGGACGCCGACGGCGTTTGATGATTTCGTGGAAACTGTCATTCCACTGCTCCAGCAGCGTGGGCTGTATCGTACTGAATATGAAGGGGAAACGTTGAGGGAGAATTTGGGGTTGAGGGAGCCGGAGAATCAGTTTGCAGTTGAAGCCGCTCTGGCTTAAGTTTCAATTCAATTTCAATTCAATTTCAATTTCAATTTCAAGACCTTGGGCTGCCGCCCAAACCGGCCTCAAGGGGGGTCTATCGCCACCCCCCTTGAGAATCCCGGGCTCTTTAAAACATGTGCCATGCATCCCGGCTATGTTTCAGGTATTTCTGCTATTGCCGCAAAATCCCGCCGCTGCGCGGTGCCCTCCGGTCGGGTTACAACCCGCGCAAAAAAATGCGCGGTTTTCCACCTCTTCCTCCGGCGTGATTTTTGAACGCGACCAGCGCTTTTTTGGTCACAACTTCACCCACTCGGATCATTTCAAAAAAACCAAATACGTTGTGCAAACTTTCTTTTAGTTTTTTTAAAATCCTGAGATGGCGCGATCAAAAAATCCTGTTGAACGAAGCGGCCTGAAGACCAGAGGCTTCAGGACCGAGAGAAGGGACCGCGCAGGGAGTTAAGCGATCACTGCAATTGAGAAACCGAAACATTCCCGGTCAAACTTTAAAAGCCGTTACAGCAGCGGCTTCTGCGCCAGACCAAGATTTCCCCTAAAATCCCCGCCTCCATACTCCGTATCAATCAGCCCTCTTTTCCTCAACTCCGGCAATAACCCGTTTATCAGCAAATCCTCCTGGTCCGGCTGCCCCAGCCCGTGCAGTGAAATGACATCCAGCACGCCTGCGCGATAGCGTTCCTCGATGGCGTCGGCCAGCGTCTCCGGAGTTCCGGCGGTGAACCAGTGGCCGGTTTCCTGTGCCTGAATGATTAACTCCCGCAGCGTCAGACCCTGCAGGGCGAAACGCTTGAAGATTTCCGCACGTCCGCGCCGCCTGTTGACCTGCTCAATGTCGGGCAGCAACCGCAGCGGGATTGGCTGATCGAGAGCGAAATCACGCAGGTCAATCTCTCCGCCCAGCATGTCGGCAACTTTGAGACGTCCCTGCTCATAATCGATCCGCTCGTGCTTCTCGAAAAGACGCCGCGCCACATCAGACGGGCTTTCGCCGATGATCGAATGGAATGAGTTCATGATAAGTGGCCGGTTTTCACGGCGGCCAAAGGCATCGGCGTGATGATGCACACGTTCAACAAAACTTTTTGCGTCGTCGAGCGTCGGCTGCGAGGTGTAAATCACTTCGGCCAGTCTCGCGCCCAGCTTCAGCCCTTCTTCGGATTGCCCAGCCTGAAACTGCACCGGACGGTGCTGCGGCGGTGGCGGAACGTTCAGCGGCCCCTGTACGCGGAAGAAATCACCGTGATGGTCGATCGGCTGCAACTTACGTGGATCGATGCTGACCGAGCCGCTTTTATTGCGACGTACCGCGTCCGGCTGGTTGGCGTCAAATAAAGCGTTGATGACCTCAATGAATTCTGTCGCGCGGGCGTAGCGCACTTCGGGTGCGGGTAAGGTGATTTCACCAAAGTTCTCTTCGCCAACAGAGGACGTCACCGCGTTCCAGCCCGCGCGACCACCGCTGACGTGATCGAGCGTGCCGATCAGCCTCGCAAGATTATACGGGTGCTGAAACGTGGTGGAGACCGTGGCAATCAGCCCGATGTGCGAGGTGACCTGGCTCAGCGCCGCCAGTGTGATGAGCGGATCCTGACTGCCGGTTGAACCGGAAAGCCCGTCAGGATCGGCCTGCAATAAATCGGCGGTGAACAACCCGGTGATCTTCTCTTTTTCAGCGATTTTAGCCAGGGCGATGGCGCGGGTAATGCCGGTCCGGCGGTCTTCGTCGTTGGAGGCGTACACCACGCTCCCTGCCCCGACCAGCGTTTTCAGGCGACTGCGAGAGGTAATAGTCAATGGAATTCCTTAATTTTAGGCTTAATTTGAAGCTGAATTGGATGAACAACGTTTGCGTTAAAAATAGAGGTCAGGCGCATTAAAGCCACGAAGAAAAAAGCATTTAGTTTCTCTAAAAAGGAATAAGCGCGGAGGAATAAACGCCTAAGTCATTTATTTTCTCTGATAAGCAAATATTGTGATTTTACATACTGGCAACGCACCTTTAATAATCATTACGGGAATCACCCTTCCACATAACAGGACCGTGAATTTTATTCGTTTTATATATTCGAAAATTGTCTGGCTTATTACCTTAATGGGAAAAATATGAAAGTCTCCGTCGCCTCTCTTTCTGCTTTAACGCTGTTAGTCATGTCCTCCAGCCAGTCGCTGTACGCCGCTGGACAACCGCAGTCCGGCGGAACGCTCACCTGGGGCGTGGAAACCGAACCCAATACGCTCAACCCGCAGCTTAACGGCCAGTCGAAAGCCGAACTTATCCTGCGCGTCGCCTATGAATCCCTGTTAGCGCGCAAGCCCGACGGCGGTTATATCCCGTGGCTGGCGACCGGTTATTCGGTCTCCGAAGATGGCAAAACCTATACCTTCACCCTGCGTGATGACGTGAAATTCTCTAACGGCGAGAAGCTCAACGCCAATGCCGTGGCGGAAAACTTCCGTCATGCGAAGGATCCGGCTTACTGCGCGGGTTCCAGTATCTGCGCGCTGGCGGGCCGCATTGAGAGCGTCGCCACACCAGACGAACACACTGTCAGCATTACGCTCAAACAGGTTTACAGCCCGTTTCTCTCCTTCGCCGCTGGCCTGAAGCTGATTTCGCCGTCTTCCTGGACCTCGCCGCAGCTCAAAGCGGGCGGTACGGATCTCGCCGGTACCGGCCCGTTCATTCTCAAACGCTATGAAAAAGGCCAGCAGATTGAATATGTGCGCAACCCGGATTACCACTGGGCGTCGGCCAATGCCAGACATCAGGGTCCGGCCTATCTCGAAGGCGTAACCTACCGCTTCCTGCCGGAATCCTCGGTGCGCACCGGCGCGCTGCTTTCCGGTCAGGTGGATGTGATTGAAGGCGTGTCCGGCAATGACGCCGGTGAATTCAAAGACAACGCTGATTTTTCCTATCAGCATGCCCTGAATACCGGCACGCCCTACTCGCTGTTTCTTAACGTGAAATATGGCCCGACGCAGGAAGTGAAAGTCCGTCAGGCGATTTTACAGGGGCTGGATATTTCGCCAATCCTGCAATCAATTTATCGCGGTGAACGTACCCGCGTCTGGGGCATTACTTCACCGGTTGATCCGCTGTATGACGCCAGTCTGGTCAATAAATACGGCAACAATCCGACGCTCGCCAACCAGCTGCTGGATGAATCGCGCTGGAAAACCAAAGGCGCGGACGGCATCCGGACTAAAGACGGCAAGCCGCTGTCCATCGAGATTATTCAGGCGCAGGCGACGGTACGCGATCAGCGCGATGTGCTGTTGCAGGCCTTGCAGGCGCAGGCACGGCAGCGGCTGGGCATCGATTTAAAAATCCGTTATGTCGATTCCGGCACTTATACCGAAGTGCGTAAAACCGGGGAATTCGGCTCGATTGCCAACTCAAACACCGACACTGACGGCATCGATATCGAAAACCATTACCTGCCGGTTAACGCGGGAGGGGCTATCAACTACAGCCGCACCGATGCGCCGGAAATCATTCCGCTGCTGAAAGGCGCGTCACAAACGCTGGATAACACCGAACGCAAAACCTTCTACGGCCAGTTGCAGCATTTCGCCATTTTGCAGCAGGCGCTGGCCATCCCGTTGTATGAACCGGAAGACCAGATCGCGGCAGCATCTTACGTTCACGGGGTCGGCTTCCGTCCGTTTAAACAGATGCCGGAAAACGCCTACGACGTCTGGCTGAGCAAGCACTAAAGGAGTTGTTCCATGACGGTTGAAAGTTCGTTTGGTTCACCACGGCTGCCTGACACTGCGCCGTCATGGCGATGGCGGATCCTCCGGCGGCTGCTGAGCGGCGCGCTGGTGCTCTGGGCGGCGGTGACGCTGTCCTTTATCAGCGTGTACCTCGCGCCAGGTGATATCGTCAGTTTACTGATGGGCGAACAGGTACAAACACCGGCGATTGAAGCGGCAATCCGCGCCGAATGGGGGCTGGATCAGCCGCTGTACATGCAATATCTGCACTATTTATGGCGCGTGATCCACGGTGATTTTGGTCGTTCGTACATGCTCAATACCGACGTCAGTTCACTGGTGCTGTCCCAGCTGTGGCCGACGCTCAAACTTACCGGTCTGGCGCTGGTGGTCAGCCTGGTGTTTGCCGTGCTGATGGCGGTGACCACCGCGCACCGTCGCTGGGGGCAGCGTGTCGCCGGTTCTGTCGAGCTGGTTCTGGCCTCAACGCCCTCCTTCTGGCTGGGGATCGTGCTGTTGTTTATCTTCAGCTTTACGTTGCGCTGGTTCCCGGTAGCGGGCGACCGCAGTTTTTCCTCGCTGGTGCTGCCGGCATTATCACTGGGTTTATCGCAGGGTGCCGTGGTGTCTCAGGTTCTGCGACGCGGGCTGGAAGACGCACTCGATGAACCCTTTGTGCTGACGCTGCGCGCCTGGGGATTGGGCAACGCCACCATCCGTTTACGCCATGCCCTGCGCCACGCCGCGCTGCCTGCGGTCACCCTCACCGGCTGGCTGATCGGCGGATTGCTCAGCGGCGCGGTGATCACCGAACAGGTCTTTGGCCGCCCCGGTCTGGGGAAAATCACCGTCGATGCAGTGCTGGGCAAAGATTTACCGGTGGTGCTGGCGGTGGCTATTTTTTCCGCACTGGTGTACGTGGTGCTGAGCACGCTGGTGGACGTTCTCTATTTATTCATCGACCCGCGCCTGCGCGATACTGACGGGGAAGAAAACTCATGAGCCAGACGATTGCCGCGTTGCGGTTTACACGCCGTTATTCCGCCGGTTATGTGCTGGCGGTGTTGTATCTCTTTCTGGTGGTGCTGGCGGTGATTTTCCCCGCGTGGCTTACCCATTACGATCCGCTGAATGCCGATCCGGTCAATGCGCAGCTGCCGCCCTCCGCTGAACACTGGCTGGGCACCGACCAGCTGGGGCGCGACGTGCTGGCGCGCATTATTTACGGCAGCCGTTATTCGCTGCTGATAAGCCTCGCGGCGATGGCCGTAGCGGTGAGCATCGGCAGCCTGCTCGGTTTGCTGGCCGGTCTGCTGAAAGGGCCGCTGGATGAACTGATCAGCCGCGCGACAGACGTCGTCTCCGCCTTCCCCGATTTGTTGCTGGCCCTGATGCTGATCGCCTTTACCGGCCCCGGCACCACCAATCTGATTTTTGCACTCGGCGTCGCTTCCGTACCGCGATTTACCCGCGTGGTGCGGGCGCAGACCTTCGTGGTGATGTCGTCGGGGTATGTGGAACAGGCGCGCACATTGGGCCTCAAACGTCATGTTTTGGTCTGGCGTCACGTTCTGCCTCATGCGATTGCCCATGTTCCGGCGCTGGCGACGCTCGGTTTAGGGACCGCGATTATCGGTACCGCCGGGCTGAGTTTTCTCGGCATGGGACCGCAGCCGCCAACCGCCGAATGGGGGCTGATGCTGGCCGAAGGGCGTAACTATCTGCGCAATGCCTGGTGGATCGGCGTCTGGCCGGGCGTGGCAATCACTCTGACCGTCATTTCGGTGAACACGCTGGGACGTTACTGGCAGGCTACTTTTGAAGGGAAACAACCATGAGCGGCGAACTTTTCATCGATATCCGTAATCTCTCGATCTTTTTCCCGTCGGCGGACGGCGAGAAAGCGGCAGTCAGCGGCCTGAATCTGCAACTAAAACGCGGGGAATCCCTCGCCTTTGTCGGCGAATCCGGCTCCGGAAAAACCGTCACCGCGCGCAGTTTGTTAGGTTTGCAGGATGCCAAAGCGCGCATCACCGCTGACAGGTTTGTGATCGACGGGCAAAACATGCTCGGCGCCAGCCAGCGCCGCTGGCGCAAAATTCGCGGCAGCCAGATTGGCTACGTGTTGCAGGACGCGCTGGTGTCACTCGATCCGCTGCGCCAGATTGGTCAGCAGCTGCGCGACGCACTGACCGCCAACCGCAACGCCGACCTGCGCGAACTGAATGTACAGACCCTCGCGCTGCTCAAATCCGTCGGCATTCCCGATGCGCAAAACCGCCTGAGCACCTATCCGCATCAGCTCTCCGGCGGGCTGCGTCAGCGGGTGCTGATCGCCACCGCGCTGGCCGGTAATCCCGGTTTACTGATTGCAGATGAACCCACCACGGCGCTGGACATGACCGTGCAGAAACAGATTCTGGATCTGCTGCAACAGCGGCGCGACAAAGGTGAAAGCCTGCTGCTGATAAGCCATGATTTGTCGGTTGTCGGGCAACTGGCCGACCGGATACTGGTGATGCATCAGGGCAAGGTGGTTGAAGAAGGCACCGGCGAAAAACTGCTGAACGAGCCGGAGCATCCTTACACGCAACAACTGCTGGCCGCCGTGCCCAGCCCCGCCACGCGCGGACTGCGCCTTTCCGGTCAGCGCGGCATTCCGCTGCCCGCCAAGAATATCTCGCACGATGTGCCGGTGCTGGAAGCAACAAACTTATCCAAACAGTACGCCGGTAAAACGGTGGTGAATAACGTCAGCCTGCGGCTTGCGGCGGGAGAAACGCTGGGGATCGTCGGGGAATCGGGTTCGGGCAAAACCACGGTCGCGCGCATGGTGCTCGGGTTGGTCGAGCCCGGCTCGGGGACCATCACTATTCAGGGGCGACGCTGGAGCCAGACGCCGGAATCTGAGCGGCGGCTGCAACGCAAAGGCATCCAGCTGATTGCGCAGGATCCGCTGAGCTCCTTCGATCCGCGCTATAACGTGGAAAAAATCATCGGAGAGAGTCTGGACAGCGTCGGGGTTTATGGCGATGAACGCCAGAAACGTATCCGTCAGCTGCTGGAGGAAGTGCAGCTCGGCGCGGGTTTCCTGCGGCGTTATCCGCGTGATTTGTCCGGCGGACAGCGCCAGCGCATCGCCATCGCCCGCGCCTTTGCACCCAATCCGGCGCTTTTAGTGGCCGATGAACCGGTCAGCGCACTGGATGTCTCCATTCAGGCTCAGGTGCTGGATTTGCTGGCCGAGATGCAGGCGGAACACCGCACCGCCCTGCTGTTTATCTCACACGATTTAGGCGTGGTGCATCATCTGGCCGATCGCGTCGTGGTGATGAAAGACGGCAGCGTGGTGGAACACGGGCAGGTCGATGATGTCTTCCACCGGCCTGCCCATCCCTGGACGCAGCAGCTGATCAACTCGCTGCCGGTGATGGGATCAGCGCGCAGCCTGACGGCGGCGCTTTAGCCCTTTTCCCGCCACATACGCCAGCGAAGCGCACAGCAGGTAGTACATCAGACCGACAAACAGGAAAATCTCCGCCGGGTAAATTTGCACCCGGTTATTTACCTGTCCGGCGACGGTGGTCAGCTCCGGCACGTTGACGATAAACGCCAGCGAGGTATCTTTGACCAGCGCGATAAACAATCCCAGATACGACGGCAACAGATTCGGCCACGCTTGCGGCAAAAGGATGTTGATAAGCACGCTGATTTTGCCAAGCCCCGATGCAATTCCGGCTTCGGTTTGCCCGGCGGGTAAGGATTCAAGCCCCGAAAGCGTGGTGTGCATCACCGCCGCCGAGGTAAACCACGCCAGCGCCACAATCACCGTCAAGGGGCCTGGGATCGAACCACCGAACACCACGGGCAGCAGGAAATAGAGCCAGAAGATGACAAAAATCAGCGGGATGCCGCGTATAAACGACGCCCACACAAACAGCATTTTGCGCGTCCAGCCGCCGAACCGCCATGCCAGCGCGGCCATCGCCACGCCCAGCAACAGCGCCAGCACACCCGCCGAGACGGCCATGATAAGCGTCAGTAATACGCCGCCCGGTTCGCCGTCCGCCAGTCTTCCCCACAGCATGTAGGTGAAGTTATCCTGCAAAACCGACCAGTCAAATTCCATCTTTTGGCGTCTCCGTTAACATGCCCTGCGGCCGCCGCTGTGGCCGTTTCGGACCCAAAAGCGTCATCAGCGCGCCGAGGATCAGGCCGAGCGCCAGATACAGCAACGTCCCGACCGCAAACCCTTCGAACGCATGGGCGTTATAGCTTTCTATCTGGCTGACCTGATAGGTCAGTTCGGCAAAACCAATGCCGGTCGCCAGCGAGGAGAGCTTCATCAGATTGAGGTACTGGCCGGTGATCGGCTGCCACGCGTTGGTCAGCGCCTGCGGAAGCAGGATGGACTGTAGCAGCGCCCACCGGCTGAAACCCTGCGAGATTGCCGCCTCCGTCTGGCCTTTCGGCACGGAGTTCAGCCCCGCCTGCACTTCCTCAACCAGAAACGCGGCGGTAAACAGCGCCAGCCCCCAGGCCGCGCACAAAAATTCCGGCGTCAGCCATGCGATATTGCCCGGAAACACCGCCCAGGGATGGTTATCGCCGATGTAAAAGCGCCAGGTTTGCGGCAGTGCGCCGTAGGCCGCGAAATACCAGAACAACAGCTGCACCAGCAGCGGAGTATTGCGAAAGACGGAGACAAACACCGACACGCCGCCGTGCGCCACGCGCGAGTTGCTCAGCCGCAGCGCCAGCAGCAATACCACCAGCAACGTGGCCAGCACGCTGCCGATAATACTGACGTACAGCGTGGTCAGAAAGCCGGAGATGATCCACTGCAACGGCTGCCCGGTGAGGACGCCCGCCCAGTCCGGATGCCAGATCATAACGTCGCCTCTTTTTCCGGATGTAGCGGGAACAACACCTTTTGCAGGAACCGCTGCGCACGCGGATGCTTTGGCCGCAGGAAAAACTCTTCCGGCGCGGCCTGCTCAAGAATTTCGCCGCCGTCCATAAAAATCACCCGGTCAGCGATTTCACGGGCAAAACTCATTTCGTGCGTCACCACAATCATCGTGATGCCGCTTTTCGCCAGCTCCTGCATCACCAGCAGCACTTCGCCGATCATCTCCGGGTCGAGCGCCGACGTCGGTTCATCAAACAAAATGATGTTCGGATCAGTCACCAGTGCCCTGGCGATCGCCACGCGTTGCTGCTGCCCGCCGGAGAGTTGCTCCGGATAATGCAGTGCTTTGTCGCGTAAACCGACGCGGGTCAGCAGCGCCAGCGCTTTTTCGCGCGCTTCGCTTTTCTTCCAGCCATGCACTTTGATCAGCGCCAGACTGACGTTGTCCTGCGCAGTGAGGTGGGCGTAAAGGTTGAACTGCTGGAACACGAAGCCGATGTGCGTGCGCAACTGGCGCAGCGCCGCGCCGCTGAGGTTGCGGGTGGGCTGCTGATCAATAAGGATTTCCCCGCTGCTGACGGTTTCCAGCTGGTTGATGAGGCGGATCAGCGTCGATTTTCCGGAGCCGGAAGGCCCGCAGACCGCCACCACTTCCCCGCTCGCGACCTGTAAATCGACATGGCGGATCACCTCGTGATGACCAAAGGCTTTGCTGACCTGCCGGAATTCCACCGCGACGGTTTTGTCAGGCGATGGATGTGAAAAAACCGCAGACGCCGCTGCGGTTGATAAAGTGTCTTGTTGCATGTGCCTGCCCTGAGTCAGTGACGCTTATTTCGCTTCAATCTTGAACAGACGCGGCTGCGGAGACTTAGTCTGCGGACCGAACCAGACGTTATAAATACTCACCGCCTGCCCGTTTTTCTCCAGATTCAGCAGCTCGTCATTCACCACTTTCAGCAGGCTGGTTTCGCCTTTTTTCACGCCAACGCCGATCTCTTCTTTGCTCAGCAATTCAGGTAAAACTTTATACTTGGCTTTGTCCGGCGCGCCGTCCAGCAATCCGGCCAGAATGGTGCTGTCCTGGGTGATCGCCTGCACGTTACCGTTACGCAACGCCGACAGCGCCAGAGGAATGTCGTCATACGACAGCACGCGCGACTGCGGGAAGCGGTTATGCAATTCCTGCTCGCCGGTGGTGCCTTTCACCGCGCCGATACGCGCCGTGGCGTAAGCATCCAGCTTATCCGGTGAACCGGCTGGCACCAGGAACTGCTGACCGGTGACGAAGTAAGGAATAGAGAAATCGACCACTTTCGCGCGCTCCGGCGTGATAGTGATATCTGCAACGATCAGATCCGCTTTACCGGACTGCAACAGCGGAATACGGTTGGCCGGGTTGGTCGGCACCAGCTGAAGTTTCACGCCCAGCGTTTTCGCCAGGGCTTTAGCAAAATCGACGTCATAACCGACGATGTCATGAGTTTTGGCATCAACAGAACCAAACGGCGGATTGGAATCGAAAGTCGCCACTTTTACCACACCGGCTTTTTTGATATCCGCCAGTTGGTCCGCGTGGGCAGCAAAAGTGGTGATGCTGGTCATCGCCAGAAAAAGACCGGCGGAAAGCGTGCTTTTCTTGAAGTTTAAAACGGCCATAGTTTTTCCTTATAAGTAGTCTTAAGAGGGCTCACGCCCTAAATATTCAACCTGACGGTAAATAGTGTTTTTCTTTTGTGGGTCAGAGAATTGCATAAGGAGACGAGCGGCTGCTACGAATATAAAAGTATAAATATGGGTGGAATCGATATAAGGAAAAGTGATGGATAAATGGGTGGGCTTGAGGTCAAGGTCATGGACGAGGGACCACACCGGGCTAAGTAGCGCAAACGCGCCCTCAATAATCCTGCGTTATGCTCTGCTGTTGATAGCGCAGGTCGCCCATCACGAATGATTATCATTTAATAATCCACATCCCGAAATTTTATGCGTAATATAGGCATCGCCGCCACCATCCCAGAGAATCACGTGCCTGCTTTCGAGAAGTATTACACTGAATTATATCGGTTTATAAACCGGAAGTTGCGTGACCGTGAACATGCAGAAGACATGGCGCAGGAAACCTTCATCCGGGCGCTGACGGTCACCGCGCCTGTCCGCTCGCACCGCAGTCTGCTGTATCGCATCGCTAAAAATTTACTGGTCGATCACTATCGTCGCCCGGACATTTCATCCACTGATGCCTCGGAAGAAACGGATGCTGAGCATTTTGCTGCGCCCTCTTATCTTCAGCCTTACGAATTAATTGAAGAAAATCAGTATACTGAGCTGATGACTAACACTATAGAAGCCTTGCCGCCGCGATGTCGCGAAGCCTTTATCCTGCATCGCTTTGACGGGCTGTCGCAAAAAGACGTCGCCCGCCAGATGGGGATTTCTACCAACATGGTAGAGAAGCATATTATTCGCGCCATGATGGCCTGCCGGACCAGTAATGACCTCTGGCAGCAGGAGCACAGCGGAAGGAACGCCAGCCACAAAAATAAGGATGGCCGCGATGAATAGCGCCATTAACGAGCTAATGTCGCCGGAAGAACAGGCCGTACGCTGGCTGACCCGGCAGCAGGACGGATTGTCCACCCGCGAGCAGCGGGAGTTTACCGCGTGGCTGGCGCAGGCGGATAACGCCGCGCACTATGCGTCCACGCAGCAGTTGTGGCAGCGTGTCGGGGAATTGCCGCAGGAAAACGTGTCTCGTTTGCGGGCTTCATTGCCTGCTGCGCCGCGAAAAATTCCACGCCGCGCCTTCTGGCAAAGTGCCGGTCTGGCCGCCTTACTGTGCGCTGTGCTGATCTGGCCAGCGTGGCAGATGTTCGCGCCACCGGTCATGACAACCCAACTGCATACAGGCCGCGGTGAATCACAGCAGATCACCCTGCCCGACGGCACCGTGCTGAGCCTCGATGCCGAAACGCAATTGCAGGTCGTGTATTACCCGCAGCGGCGCGAAGTCACCCTGAGCAAAGGCCAGGTCTGGTTTCAGGTCCTGCATCTGGAAGATAAGCCGTTTGTGGTGCTGAGCGGCCCGTCGCGGGTGACCGTGCTGGGCACCCAGTTCAGCGTGCGCTATATCCCGCAATCGATGAGCGGTGAGGGTATCGACGTGGCGGTCAGCAGCGGAGCGGTGCGCGTTGGTCCGCGCGCCTGGCTGGAGAATCTCCGCTGGCGGGCCATGGCGCGGCTGGATATGAACGGCCATGACCGGCATCTGCTGGTACTGCGCGCCACCCAGCGGGTGACCAGCGATGCCCGCGGTAACCTGACCCGTCAGCAACCGCTCGCGCCGGACGCTGTCGCTGGCTGGCGGCAGTCGCGCATTAATTTCGACAACACACCGCTAAATCTGGCGCTGGCTGAGTTCTCCCGCTACGGTGACGTGCCTTACAGCCCGGCCTCCGCGGACGTTGCTGCCCTGCGCGTCAGCGGCAGTTTCAACGTACATCGCCCGGACAGCTTTGCCCAGGCGCTGCCAAAAGTGCTGCCGGTGAAAATCACTACGCAGGCGGGCGAAACGCTGATCCAGAAGCGCTGACCGGCCCCGGTAAAAAAAAAGTAAAAATATTCATAAGACGACGTCAGGGTTTTGGCGTCCGTCACGTCTTCAGAAAGGATAATGATTCTTATTTGATTTATTTCTGGGGAAAATTGCATGACCATTTTTACTTTTTATCAGGGTGCCCGCGTTAAATCTGGCCTTGCCGTACTGGCGTTAGGCATCGGTTCACCGTTCGCCCTGGCGCACGCCGCCGCTCTTCAGATCTCCCTTCCGGCACAGCCGCTGATCAAGTCGCTGAATGCGCTGTCGCAGCAGGCCGGTGTTCAGCTGATTGCCGCCCCTGACGCCGTTGCCAATAAAAACGCGCCCGCCCTGCAGGGCGATATGACGCTGGAAGCCGCGCTGGCCCGCCTGTTAGGCGGCAGCGGTTTAGGTTACAGCATCGAAAATGGCACCGTGGTGGTCGCGCCGCAGCCTGCCGGAGCCGATACCCTGACCGTCACCGGGCAATCCAGCCCCTATTCCAGTGTGCCGCAGCAAACCAGCTCCGCCACCAAAACAGACACGCCGCTGCTGGAAGTACCACAGTCGGTCTCGGTCGTGACCCGTGAACGCATGGATCAGCAGAACGTGCAAAGCGTCACTGAAGCGCTGCGTTATGTGCCGGGCGTCAAAACCGAAACCTACGGCGTCGACCCTAAAGGGTATGACTGGATTTACATCCGCGGATTCAACGCCCTGACGACCAACGATTATCGCGACGGACTGCGCCAGCTCAACAACAGTTACAGCTATTTCCGCACCGAACCCTATGCGCTGGAGCGCATTGATATCGTGCGCGGGCCGTCGTCCACCTTGTTTGGGCTGGGTGATGCGGGCGGGATCGTTAACCGCGTCAGCAAACTGCCGTCCGCACAGGGCGTGCATGATGTGGAACTGGAGCTGGGTAATTTCAACCGCCGTCAGGCGCAGTTCGATATGAGCGACAAAATTGACGACGACAGCCATTATCTGTATCGCGTTATCGGCGTTGCCCGCGACAGCGATACTCAGTTTCAGTATCGCGACGGCCCGGATGTGGAAGACAACCGCGTGTACCTCGCGCCCTCTTTTACCTGGTTACCGAATGCCGACACCAGCCTGACCGTGCGTGCCGATTACCTGCGTGACACTTCCGGCGGCACCATCGCCGTACTGACCAAACCGGGCGGAAAGGTCACCGATACCCTGCTGGGCGATTACAACTACAACCGTTTTCGTCAGGAGCAGTTTACCCTGGGCTATGAGCTGAGCCATCAGTTCAACGATATGTTCCAGTTCCGCCAGAATGTGCGTTACGGGCAAACCGATACCATTTTGAATAACCTGCTGCCCGGCTCGGTGAATTTCACCACGGGCACGGTATCGCGCAACGCGATTCGTTTCGATGAACACATGAACGCGTTCAATATCGATAACCAGTTGCAGGCCGATTTCTCTACCGCCTCCGTCACGCACCGCCTGTTAACCGGACTGGATTACAGCCGTCTTGACGGCAACGCCAAACGCTTCGGCGCGGTTGCTCCGTCGCTGGATATCTACAATCCGGTGTACGGCATGAATATCGCCGATCCGACCTACGCCCTGAACAATAATGACCAGACCACCGCGCAACTCGGCTTGTATATGCAGGATCAGATTTCACTGACGCCAAAATGGCTGCTGACCCTGGGCGGTCGCCACGATGACATCAGTATGCGCACGCAAAATAATCTGAATGATAGCACCAGCTGGCTGGATAAAAGCGCCTGGACCGGTCGTGCCGGGCTGACCTATCTGGCCGACAACGGCCTCGCGCCGTACATCAGCTATGCCGAATCGTTCGTACCCAACAGCGGCACCGACAGCAAAAACCGCACGTTCGATCCCAGTAAGGCGCACCAGTATGAAGTCGGGGTGAAATATCAGCCGGACGCCAGCATGCTGCTGACGCTCGCCGCGTTTGATATCACCAAAAGCAACGTGCTGACCAACGAGATAGTCAACAACCTGATCACCGGTTATCAGGTGGCCTCCGGTGAAGTCCGCTCACGCGGGATCGAGGCCGAAAGCACGGTGAAACTGACGCAAAATCTCGATGTGCTGGCGTCGTACACTTATACAGAAACCGAAATCACCGCCAGTAATAATGGCGATCGCGGTAACGAGCAGGCCAACGTGCCGAAACATATGGCCTCAACCTGGCTGAATTACGGGTTTCATCAGGGCGTACTGGACGGCTTGATGCTAAGCACCGGTGTACGGTATGTCGGCAGTATGTATGGCGATAACGCCAATACTGTGCCGGTGAAAAACTTTGCACTGGTCGATGCAGGCGCGAAATATCAGGTGAATAAGCATGTTGCGGTGGGATTCAACATTCAGAACCTGCTGGATCATGACTATGTCGGCACCTGTGACGACGACACCAGCTGCTATCCGGGGCAAGAGCGCACGTTCATCGGCTCACTGAAATACAGCTTCTGATGTCAGGTCTGTTACTCAGCCGTCGTAACTGCCTGAAGGCGTTGCTGGCGCTGCCGTTGCTCAATGCACCGGCGGCGCTGGCCGCCGCATCAGCGCACCGCATCGTCGCCATCAACTGGCTGGCCGCAGAGGCGTTGCTGTCGCTGGGCATTCTCCCTCTGGCGGTCTCCGACGGCGGCTATTTTCGCCGTCGCATCGCCACGCCCGTTTTACCGGCCACTGTTCAGGATATCGGCCCCTATTGGGAGCCGAATATCGAGATGATCGCCGCGCTCAGGCCGACGCTTATCCTGAGCGATATGCTCGCCCCCGCCATTCAGGACAGCCTGCGCCGCATTGCGCCGGTGCAGGTAGTTCCGGTCTATCCGCCCGCCGGTCCGCTCTGGCCGACGTTACTGACCTTTTACCGCAGTCTGGGGCGTCAACTCGGTGTAACGGCAAAAGCTGAGCAGCTTATCAACCACGCTAATCACGCCATCGCGCAATACAAACAACAGCTTAAACAGGCCGAAGGACAACAGGTGCTGGTCGTCGTGCGCAGTCAGGATGGTAAATTCGTCACGGTCTACGGTGCGAACAGCCTGCCCGATGCGCTCCTCACGCAGCTCGGATTGCGCAATGCCTGGACGCTGCCGGTGGGCGCGATGGGAACTGCCAACGTCGGCGTCGAGAGGTTGTTTTCCCTGCAGGCGGACTGGCTGTTTTACACCGAGTTGCCGACCACGCTGACCCGCGTTTCCCGCCTGCGCCAGCCTGACGGCCTGTGGCAGCAACTGCCGCTGGTGGCCGCTGGCCGCGCGCGAGAACTTTCGCACTTCTTCCCGTTTGGCGGGCTCGCCACCGCCGTCAGTCTGGCGCAGCATATTGCGGCGGCGCCCGGAGAGGGTAATCGCCATGCATAAACCTTCCCGCTCTGTGTTTCCATGGCTTTTCGCCCTGTTGCTGATGCTGATATGCGCGTTTTTGCTGTTCAGTAATCTTTCGCGGCTCCAGCATAACTCCGGGTCCACGGCCAGTCTGCTGATGCACTACAGTTTTCTGCCGCGTCTGGCGATCGGCATCCTTAGCGGAATGGCGCTGGCGCTGGCGGGACTGCTGTTTCAGCAGGTCCTGCGTAATCCTCTGGCGGAACCGGCGACGCTCGGCATTGCCGCCGGTGCCAATCTGGCGATGTCTGCCAGCATCATTGTGTTCCCCGGCCTGCTGGTGTTCGGCCTCACGAACCTGGCGCTGGCGGGTGCCGCGCTGACCGCGCTGTTGCTCTATTTTCTGATTGCCCGCCAGGGGCTGGATCCGCTGAAAGTGATCCTCACCGGCATGGTGATCAGCCTCTACGGCAACGCCATCAACACGCTGATGGTGCTGTTCAATCACGATTATCTTAGCGATTTATTCAGCTGGCAGGCCGGTTCCCTCAGCCAGAGCGGCTGGCAGCCGACGCAGTTTTTGCTGCTGCCGGTGCTGGCGCTGATAGCGATGAGCGCCCTGCTGGCCAGGCCACTGATGCTCATCGGGATCTCAGACCAAAATGCCGGTGCGCTGGGCGTGCCGGTGGTGAAAGTGAGGATCGCCACCCTTGCCGTCGCCGTGGCGCTCAGTGCGCTGGTGACCAGCCAGATCGGGATCATTGGCTTTATCGGACTGGCCGCGCCAGCGCTTATCCGCCTGACCGGTGTTCGCTCGTTCCGGTTTCAGCTGCTGTTTGTGCCGCCGTGCGGCGCGTTGCTGCTGACGCTTGTAGATCAGCTGGCGCAGTTTCTCTCGCCTGCCGGAGGAGATTTGCCGACCGGAGCACTTTCGGGGTTACTCAGTGCGCCGCTGATGCTGATTTTGTTGTTCCGCCAGCGCAATCCGCTGATCACGCCCTCGCCTTTCGGCGCGCAGCCCGCCAGAGTGCTGACACGGGCACATCTGACAGCGCTGGTACTTATCCTCACCGGCGGCATCGCCGTCTCGCTGTTCCTCAACCGGTCGCCGGAGGCATCCGCGTTCTGGCCGCTTTTGGAATGGCGCTGGCCGCGAATGCTCGGGGCGCTCAGCGCAGGCGCGATGCTGGCGGTAGCAGGCGTGCTGATCCAGCGCCAGAGCGGCAATCCCCTTGCCAGCCCGGAGCTTCTCGGTATCAGCAGCGGTGCTTCGCTGATGGTGGTACTGATGGTCATTTTGCTCAATCAGCCGCTCTCAGATCTTTTTCCGGCGGCGCTGGCGGGCAGTTTACTGGCGACGTGCCTGCTGTTTATATTCGGACTGCGGTCGCGCTTTCAGCCACAGTCCATGGTGATGGTCGGGCTGTGTCTTACCAACCTGAGCATGGCGCTGAGCATGTTGCTGCTGATGAGCGGCGATCCACGCGCGATGATGCTGCTCAACTGGAGTACTGGCTCCACGGCGGGCATCACGGCAAATCGCGCATTATGGGGTGCGGCGCAGGCGCTGGTGCTTATCCCGCTGGCGTTGCTGCTGCACCGCTGGGTGCAACTGCTCAGCCTGGGACACCCCACCGCACGGGCAATGGGCGTCGGGCTGCGGCGCAGCAATATGCTGATTTTACTGCTCGCGGCGGCGCTGACGGCGGGTGGCACGTTACTTATCGGCCCGCTGAGTTTTGTCGGGCTGATTGCGCCACAGCTGGCGCGCTACAGCGGTGCGTTCCATTTCCGTTCGCAGTGCCTGGTCGCGGCACTGTATGGGGGGTTGCTGATGGTGACAGCCGACTGGCTTGGTCGTAATATCGCCTGGCCATGGCCGGTTTCCGCCGGACTGCTCTGCGCACTGATCGGCGCACCGTGGTTTTTATGGCTGCTGATGAAATCGGGGGGAAACAGGGACAGGTTTTAGGAAAATGCACAGACCCCGGCAGCCGGGGTCTGCCGACGTCAGTCGGCTTAAACTTCCAACGGTTTTCCGCTCACTTCGCCCGGTTCTTCAAACACTTCACCCGATAACAGGCCGATAATCATCACCACCACCGTCGCCATAAAATACCCGTCATCGTCAGACGCCGGTGCGAAAAAAGCGGTCAGGCGCGGGCGACAAGAAATATCGTACTCGCCGCCAGCGCGGAAATACCCAATACGTCGGTATAAAAATAGTTAATAAAGGAACCGACTAAACCGAAACTAAAACACTGCCCCAACCCGTAACCAAAATAAGACCCTAATTCCCTGGAAGGGATTTTCATTGAAATCGTCATTATTCATTGCCTCGCACATCCCTGTGCTGCCTGTTAAGAAGGATTATTTCATGCGTGTTAAACGGCGGACCAGATCCATTTCGGCACGACGGAATGGAATACCGTACTCATCCAGCACATCGTGGAACCAGAGATGGGCATAATCATGATTACCCTTACGCACCACCGGCCACGGCAGCGTGGTCTGGGTTTTACCGCGCACCAGCCCCCACTGATAGCAACCGGCGTTGAATGCGCAAAACAGCGGCAGTTGCTCTTCGAAAACGCTGCCTACATGACGCGCCAGCCATTCGGTGCACAGCATCGGACGATTGAATTTTTGCCAGAAACGCAGCGCCTGAAGCAGTTTCGGCGTCGCCACATAGGCGTGGAAACTGATGATGTCCGAGAGTTCTGCCGCCGCGACGTCTATCGGATGGGTGAAAAATTCACTTTCCGGCTGATCCAGATCCTGTGAGAAATGCCATGCACCGACGGTCAGCGGTGCGACAGGATCTTCCTCCCTAGCCCACACAAACGCCTGGCGCATCAGCTCCAGCGCAAAAACTTCCAGCTTTTCGTCATACAACACTTCTTCCAGCCCGGTGGCGAAAGTGCCGCGATTGCCCGGTTCGTTGTACAAATCCCAAATCGCAATGCGCGGATCGGTGCGGAAATGGTGGATCACGTCACGTACATACCGTTCCACTTCCGGCCACATGTCGCGATTGCATACCACGTCGCGCCCCGGACTGGCTGCCGCCTGACTGTTATGCTTGCCCGGTTCCGGCGCTTTTTGCGGCCCGAGGAAAGGCTCATCACCGGAGAAGCCGCAGTCATCCATCAGCGTCAACATGACTGCTATCTGATGTTTATCGGCGAGGCCCAGAAACTGTTCAATGCGTGCCAGCAAACCATCGCGATCCGCCTGCCAGACAATAAACGGCAGATTAATACGCAGCTGGTTATACCCCGCCGCGTGCGCCCAGCTGAGCTCCTGATCGATCGTCGGCACGTCAAACGTTTCTTTCTGCCAGAGTTCCGTCCAGTTAACTGCCGTGCGCGGCAGATAGTTGAATCCGCAAATCCAGCCTTGTTGTTTTCCCCATTCAGCCGCCTGCTGCTGGCTCCACTGCTCTTTCATGGTGATCTCCTGTTCGTTTTAAGAGGTAAAATGCAACAACTAATATTATTAGCTAATTTTTATTATCTACCTGCATTGCCTGCAAATCGCACGTTCAGGTTATGCAATTCGGATCACACTCTTTTTAAGCAACGCATGCGGCGGTCTGGCAAAATACGGGCTGTGATATAGTGCAAAGGAAGAGAAAAATGGGCGACGGGAAAAGGGAAATGGAGAAGAAAAACAAAGTGACGATGAGTGATATCGCGCGGGAAGCAGGCGTTTCCCAGGCGACGGTTTCACTGATATTAAACAACTCACGTTCCATAAAACTCAGCGAAGAAACCCGTCAGCGGGTGATCAGCACCGCCCTGGCCCTTGGGTATAAAAAAATGCCCGCGCCGCATCGCGATAACGGTCAGGAAGAGATAGCCCTGCTCATCAACGCTATGCCGAGTTACGATCCCTTTGTCGATGCTCTGAGTGAAGCCCGCGAAGCGGCGTGGCGCCACGATACGCTGCTGACCCTCTATGATTACGGTGATGATCCGGAGCTGGCGGTGCGCATTATCCATCAGCTGAGTCAGCGTCGCTGTACCGGAATTATCATCGCGTCGCCGGTGACGCAGGCGATTGATTTTTCATTTTTTGCCCATCAGACTGAGCTTCCCGTCGTGCTGCTGAATGTTTACGACCGCGCTTTCCCGCTACTGCCCACCTTCCTGCCTGACGACCGCGCCAACGCTTTGCAGATAACCCGCCATCTTATTGATCAGGGAGCAACCCGTATCGCCCACATCATGGGCGATCACTGGATGGAGGCGTGCGAAATGCGCCTCGAAGGCTATCGTCAGGCATTGTTACAGGCCGGAATGCCCTTTGATGAACAACGGGTGATGGCCACCAACTGGTCGCTGAACGAAACTTATCAAGCCACGCTGGCCCTGATGAAACTCCCCGAACCGCCCGATGCTATTTTCTGTTCCAGCGACTGGATGACCCTGGGCTGTTATCAGGCACTGACCGAACTTCATCTGCGCATTCCGCAGGACATTCTGGTGGCCGGATACGACGATCAGCGCATCGCCGATCAAATGACGCCGAAACTGACCAGCGTACAGCTGCCGTATATCGAACTGGGACGAATGGCGGTGGAGTATATTTGTTCCGGCGAAGACGCCGCCACACGCGTTCGGATGGCGGGAAGACTGAAGTTGCGGGCGAGTACGGCGGTTTAAAAACCTCGCCTTTATGCTGAAAAAATCGGAGCTTTTTAAAATGAGTTTTCGAGGTTGCAGCCATTACTGCATGACCAGAATTAGTGTGAAATAGTAACAGGCAGACCGGCATAACCCCGGCCTGCTTATTCACTGTATTCCTTACGCCAAATCCCCGCCGTTACTGGCAATGACCTTTTTATACCACCAGAACGATTGCTTCCTTTTTCTGTCCAGCGTGCCGTTTCCGCTGTCGTCGCGATCGACATAAACAAAGCCGTAGCGTTTGCTCATTTCGCCGGTCGAGGCAGAAACCAGATCGATGCATCCCCAGGAGGTATAGCCGATGACAGGAATACCGTCCCTGATCGCTTCGCCCATGGCATGGATGTGTTCGCGCAGGTAGCTGATACGGTAATCATCAAGGATTTCGCCCTGTGCGTTAATCTCATCTTTCGCGCCAAGGCCGTTTTCAACCAGGAACAGCGGTTTCTGGTAGCGGTCATACATCATATTCATGGTGATGCGCAGGCCGAGTGGATCGATCCCCCAGCCCCATTCACTGACTTCGATGTGCGGGTTTTTCAGCGATTTAACGATATTGGCCGCGCTGCTGTTGTTGTCATTCATATCCGCCGAGGCGCAGCGGGAGGCGTAATAGCTGAATGACACAAAGTCGACGGTGTTTTTGAGGATCTGGTCGTCGCCCGCTTCTTTCGCAATGACGATACCCTTCTCGGCGAACACGCGTTTTGTATAAGACGGGTACGCGCCGCGTGCCTGTACGTCGATGAAAAACAGATTCTCGCGGTCTTTTTGCAGCGCCGCCCAGACATCTTCCGGTTTGCAGGTGCGCGGATAAAAATTACCGCCCGCTAACATACAGCCGACCTGATTTTCAGGGTTCACTTCGTGGGCGATTTTGGTGGCCAGTGCGCTGGCGACAAGCTCGTGATGGGCGGCCTGATATTTGACCTGCTCCTGATGCTCACCCTCTTCGAACACCAGACCCGCGCCGGAGAACGGGCTGTGCAACAGGATATTGATTTCATTGAACGTCAGCCAGTACTTCACTAATCCGTCGAAGGCTTCAAAACAGGTGCGCGCATAGCGGGCGAAAAACTCGACCATTTTGCGATTGCGCCATGAGCCGTACTCAACCACCAGATGCATCGGGACATCGAAATGGCACAGCGTCACCAGCGGTTCGATGCCGTATTTTTTACATTCGGCAAAGACGTCGCGGTAAAAGGCGATACCCTCCGCGTTTGGCGTCACCTCGTCACCGTTCGGATACAGGCGGCTCCAGGCAATCGAGGTTCTGAACACGGTGAACCCCATTTCGGCCATCAGCGCGATGTCTTCTTTATAGCGATGGTAAAAATCAATTGCCTGATGGCTCGGGTAGAACTCGTCTTCTTTGAGCTGGAAACGCTTTTCCTGCCCGGTTTTCACCGCCAGACGGTGCGCGCCGTGCGGTATCATGTCCACCGTCGTCAGGCCCTTTCCGCCTTCAAAACTGGCGCCTTCAGCCTGATTGGCGGCAATCGCGCCGCCCCATAAAAAACCGTCAGGGAATGGTGATGCTGCCATGAGAAAGTCCTCTTCTGTCTTCAATGTGTTTTTACTGCACTTTGCGCAGCGGCAAAGGGTGTGGAAATCGCGGCATCTGTTGCCTGGTCTTCTTTCGGCTGCGGCGTTTCGACCGGAATATCTTCAAAACCCAGCAGCAGCGTGGTGAAGAAGGAAATCACAATCGCCAGAATCATCACGCCAAATACCCAGACGATGCTCATCGGATTCGACGGGTCGAAGAACTGCACGCTGGTAAACAGCCCCGGTGACGCCATCGAATGGCTGGCAAGCCCGCCGAGACCGGCGACGCCGCCGCAGATAAATCCGCTGATGAGACAGGCGATCAGCGGGCGTTTAAGGCGCAGCGCGACGCCGTACAGTGCCGGTTCTGAAATCCCGGCAATGATCGCCGAAGCCGCGGCGGCCAGAGCGGTCTGGCGCAGTTCGGGATTTTTAGTACGCCACGCCACAGCCAGCGAGGAGCCGCCGAGGGACAGATTCGCACCAATTTCTGACGGCATCACCATGCCCTCTTTGCCGGTTTCGGCGATGGTCTGAATGATGGTTGGCGTAAACACGCGGTGCATGCCGGTCATCACCAGCAGCGGCCACGCCGCGCCCATGATGGCGACCGAGAGCCAGCCAAGATAGCTATGAACGGTATACACCACCGCCGAAATCCCGGTGCCGATCCAGATGCCCAGCGGGCCGATAATCACAATCGCGATCGGTGCGGCAATCAGCATGATCAGCATCGGTTTAAGGAAGTTTTTAGTCACTACCGGCGTAATGCGATCAACCCATTTCTCAATGTAGGACAGCAGCCACGTCATACACAGCGCAGGAATGACGGTGTAGGTATATTTCACCGCCGTAATGGAAATGCCGATGAACTCAACTTTTTGCCCCTGCGCGGCTTTGGCCATCAGATCGATAAATGCCGGATGCAGCAGTACCCCGGCGATCGCAATCGCCAGCGACATATTGGTTTTGAATTTGACCGCCGCCGAGGCCGCGACCATCACCGGCAGGAAGAAGAACGCGCCGTCACCGATGGTGTTGAGGATCACCAGCGTTGATGCGCCCTTCTCGAAGACGCCCGTCATATCGAGGATCATCGCCAGCAGTTTGACCATTGAACCGCCGATGATCGCCGGGATCAGCGGGGACATCGTGCCGATCAGCGCGTCGAGAATGCCCGCACCTATGCGTCGTAACGTGAGTTTGCTTTTAACCGGTACGCCGCTGGCGCCAGAGAGCCCTTCCGGCAACAGTTTAAGGACTTCGGCGTAGGCGTGAGACACGTTGTTGCCGACGATCACCTGACACTGTTGCTCATTGCGCACCACACCCATTACGCCGGTGATGGCTTTGAGTTTTTCGCCGTCAACCAGGGAGGCGTCGTTGAGAACAAAACGCAGACGGGTCATGCAGTGCGTAACCGCCGCGACGTTCCCTGCGCCGCCGATAGCACTGATAATCGACTGCGACATTGCTGCAAAATTCTTAGACATGAGGGTAACTCTCTCAGATTCATAGGGTTATGAACGATGCTGTTTGCGAAAATTGGCCGGAACGCGCTTTTGTAATGTGTTTCTGAAACGATAGGTAACCGGTTACATACGAGAATGTGCAGATCTGACGCCGACTTCAATAAAAAGTCACAACCCTGTTTCATTTTTGTGATGATGATCTCCATGCACAGGCTTAACGCGGCGAAATCCGCGAAAATCCGCAGAAATGTGTAGAATGACGCAACATTTTTTCTCTTTCAGGTGTGCCTGATGTCGACAATGCAGGAAGTGGCGTCCAGAGCAGGCGTCTCCAAAGCCACGGTGTCCCGCGTGCTTTCCGGGAAAGGCTATGTGAGCCAGGAAACGAAAGATCAGGTGTTCAGGGCCATTGAAGAAACCGGCTATCGCCCGAATTTACTGGCGCGCAATCTGGCGACCAGTAAATCCATGTGTATCGGGCTGGTGGTGACCAATACGCTGTATAACGGCAATTATTTCAGCGAGTTAATCTCACAGGCGGCCAAGAAACTCGATGCCAACGGGCGTCAACTGATTCTGGTGGATGGCAAAAACAGCGCCGCTGAAGAGCAGGAAGCTATCGAGTTTTTGCATGATTTACGCTGCGACGGGATCATTATTTATCCGCGCTTTTTATCGGTCGATGAAATGGATCTGATCATCGATAAATATAAAAAGCCGGTGATGGTGGTGAACCGTAAATTGAGAAAACATCAGAGCCACTGCATATATTGCGATCATAAAGGCTCGAGTTATCAGGCAACGCAGGCACTGATCGCCCGCGGTCATCGGGATATTGCTTTTATTACCGGTTCGATGGATTCCCCGACGGCCATTGAACGCCTGTCTGGCTACAAAGACGCGTTAATCGCCACCGGTCTGCCGGTACGTGAATCACTGATTGTGCAGGGAAAATGGTCACCGGCCAGCGGCGCGGCGGCTGTCAGCGCTCTGCTTGCCGCAGACCACTCGTTCAGCGCCATCGTCGTCAGTAACGATGAAATGGCGATCGGTGCAATGAAGCAACTCAGCGATGCCGGAATTAAAGTGCCTGATGCGGTTTCGGTGATCGGGTTTGATAATATTCCGACCGCACCGTTTTTAATTCCCGCACTCTCCAGCGTAAAAGATCCGGTGAGTGATATGGTCAGTGAAGTCATTAATCAGATTATTTCGATGCTCGACGGCGGATATTTATCAGAAAAAAATCAGTTTACCTCTGACCTTATTTTGCGGGATTCAGTGGCAGACGGACCCTTTTATTCCCCCGATAAAAACCGCGCCTGACCCGGTCTAAGCACTTCCCCGATAAATAGCCGCACTCTGTTGCGGCTTAGTCTTTTCTGGCCGCCAGTCCCCTTCTTTCCTCAGCGCAAAATCCTTAAGCTTTTTGTGCCATCACATTAAAGCTCCTGAGACAGCTGCCGATAACCATTACGCCTATTTAAACCCAAAAGTGGAATTTAACTTAAGGCCGCTCTTTTTGCTAAAAACGCTTAATTTTAAGCATCTTAGAAGCAAAATTTGACGAACTAAGAATTATCTTATGCTAACGTTTCATCACACATCACAGCAAAAATGCGTCGGGAACAGACGCACTATTCAGCCGGACTCTGATTTGGGAGGACCCCGCACAGAGGCGGCCAGCTAGCAGGCAAATTAAAATGAACGAAGATTCTGACGTACTGTATCGGTTGCTGGTTCAACGCGTTGAAGATTACGCAATTTATATGCTGAAACCCGATGGCACCGTGGCGAACTGGAATGCCGGTGCGCAGCGAGCCAAAGGTTATGCGCCTGAGGAAGTGGTTGGGAAACATTTCTCCTGTTTTTACACTGAAGAAGATAAAAAGAGCGGCTGGCCGCAGCACGGGCTGGAAACAGCGCGCGAAACTGGCCGTTATGAATCTGAAGGCTGGCGTCAGCGCAAAGACGGCTCGCGTTTTTGGGCGCACGTCATCATCGAAGCCCTGCGCGAAGCCGGTCAGATCATCGGGTTTGCCAAGATAACCCGTGACGTCACCGAGCGTCGTGAAAACGAACAGGCGCTGATGTACGCCAAAGATCTGGCCGAATCGAACAGCGAGCAGCTCTCCGCCCTCACCCAGTTTCTCAATACCGTGATCGCCAATATTCCTTCGTCGGTGATCGTCGAAAATGCGGTATCGCGGGAAATTCTGCTGGTGAATCGTCAGGCTGAGCGTCTGCTCGGGATTTCGCGCGAAGAAATGCTTGGTAAGCGCCCTCAGGACTGTATGGGCGTCGGCCTGAGTTCGTTTATCAATAAACAGTCAGACGAATGTCTGCGCGCCGAAGGCGTGCATAAAAGTGAGCAGCAGTTGCTGACTGCCATCGGTGACCGCACGCTGCAAACCACCAGTTCGGTGATCCGCGGGCACGATCCACAAACCAGCTACGTAATGATGATTGCCGATGACGTGACCGATCAGCACGCAGCGCACGCGCGCATTCACCACATGGCGCATCACGACAACCTGACCAGCCTGCCCAACCGTATTCTGTTCAGCCAGCGCCTGAGCGAAGCCTTGCAGCAAGACAGCTACACCCGCACCCACACCGCCACGCTGTGTCTGGATCTCGACAACTTCAAAAACGTCAACGATGCGCTCGGCCATCAGGTCGGCGACGAGTTGCTGCGCGCGATTGCCAAACGTCTGCGCATGACGCTGCGTGATGACGATACGCTGGCGCGCATTGGCGGGGATGAGTTCGCCGTGGTACTGCCGGGTCTGAAAGATATCGCTGCCGCGCATCAGATCTCAAAACGCCTGATAGAGTCCGTGCGTCCGCCGGTGATGGTCGACGGCCATTCGCTGTCGGTCGGCCTGAGCATCGGCATTGCATTGGCGGATTCACCGGACAACACGCCGGATCAGCTGCTGCGCTGTGCAGACATGGCGCTGTATGAGGCCAAACGCAACGGCCGCAACCGTTATGAAGATTTTCGCATTGAGATGGACGCCGCCGCGCGCAAACGCCGTCTGGTGGAACTGGATTTACGCGATGCGATTACCTGCAATCAGCTGCGTCTTTACTATCAGCCGATCACAGATGCCAAACATGATGCAGTGATCGGTTATGAAGCGCTGATGCGCTGGCACCATCCGCAAAACGGGCTGATCATGCCGATCGATTTTATTCCCATTGCCGAAGAAACAGGGCTGATCCACAGTCTGGGATCGTTCGCGCTGCATGAAGCCTGCCGCGAAGCGACCACCTGGGCGGGGAACCAGACCGTTGCGGTGAACCTCTCGCCGATCCAGTTCAAAAACAGCGGTCTGGTCTCGGTTGTCGAATCCGCACTGGCCTCGTCAGGGCTGGCGCCGGAAAGGCTGGAAGTGGAAATCACCGAATCGGTATTACTGGATAACACGCTCGGCAACGTCGGCACGCTGCGTAAACTTAAGGCACTGGGCGTGCGCATTGCGCTGGATGATTTTGGCACCGGTTATTCATCGCTGAGCTATCTGCGGTCGTTCCCGTTCGACAAAATCAAAATTGACCGATCGTTTATCAATGATATGCAGGACAGCCCGGAAGCGCTGGCGATTATCCGCGCCATCACCGGCATGAGCCGCAGTCTGGCTATTCAGACCACTGCCGAAGGCGTGGAAACCGACGAGCAGTTCAGGCGTCTGAAAGAAGAAGGGTGTTCATTGTTCCAGGGGTATTTTTTTGGACGGCCTCAGCCCTCAGAATCCCGCCTGCTTGGCTTTGCACCTGTCTGATGCTATCCAGTAGACCAGAAATCGGTAAGACCCGATCGGGGAATAAAGGGGTGTTTTGCGGTTTAATTCAGGCGATTAGCCTTTCTTAAATCGCGTAACGCGCCCGGATAAAAGGAAAAAAGCCCGCTTCACGGTTAACGCGAAGCGGGCTTTTGGCTTTGAGAACCGCATCAGATCATTGGCAAGTTCAGCCCGTTGCGCTCTGCGCAGGCTGCCGCCTGTTCATAGCCGGCATCGGCATGACGCATTACGCCGGTCGCCGGATCGTTCCACAACACGCGCGCCAGACGGGCATCCGCCTCTTTGGTGCCATCTGCCACAATCACCATACCCGCATGTTGTGAAAAGCCCATACCGACGCCGCCGCCGTGATGCAGGCTGACCCAGGTCGCGCCGCCTGCGGTGTTAAGCAAAGCATTGAGCAGCGGCCAGTCGGAAACCGCGTCGGAACCGTCTTTCATCGCTTCGGTTTCCCGGTTGGGAGAGGCAACGGAGCCGGTGTCCAGATGGTCGCGGCCAATCACCACCGGCGCTTTAAGCTCACCGTTGCGCACCATTTCGTTGAACGCCAGCCCGGCGATATGACGCTCGCCCAGCCCCAGCCAGCAGATACGCGCCGGTAGCCCCTGAAACGCAATGCGCTCGCGCGCCATGTCCAGCCAGTTGATCAGGTTGGCGTTATCCGGGAACAGCTCTTTCAGTTTGGCGTCGGTTTTGTAGATATCTTCCGGATCGCCGGAAAGTGCCACCCAGCGGAACGGGCCTTTACCTTCGCAAAAGAGCGGACGGATATACGCCGGAACAAAGCCGGGAAAATCAAAAGCGTTGGCCACACCCTGGTCTTTCGCCACTTGCCGGATATTGTTACCGTAATCGACGGTCGGGATGCCCATGGCGTGGAAATCGAGCATCGCCAGCACGTGTTTGGCCATCGAGGCTTTGGCCGCGTTGATAACTGACTGCGGGTCAGACTGACGCGCTGCCTGCCATTTTTCTACGCTCCAGCCTTCTGGCAGATAGCCGTTCAGCGGATCGTGCGCGGAAGTCTGGTCGGTGACGATATCCGGGCGCAGGCCACCTTCTTTCGCGCGCGCCACCAGCTGCGGCATCAGCTCGGCCGCATTGCCCAGCAGGCCAACGGAAATCGCTTTTTTCTCGGCGCAGGCTTTCTCGATCAGCGCCAGCGCTTCATCAATGCTGTGCGCTTTATGGTCGAGGTACCGGGTACGGATACGAAAATCAATACGCGATTCCTGACATTCAATCGCCAGCACGCAGGCTCCGGCCAGCACACCGGCCAGCGGTTGCGCACCGCCCATGCCGCCCAGACCGGCGGTTAAAATCCACTTGCCGCGCAGGTCGCTGTTGTAATGCTGACGCCCCGCTTCAGCGAAGGTTTCGTAAGTGCCCTGCACGATGCCCTGAGCACCGATGTAAATCCACGAACCGGCGGTCATCTGGCCGTACATCATCAGCCCGGCTTTATCCAGCTCGTGGAAATGTTCCCAGTTCGCCCAATGCGGCACCAGATTGGAATTGGCGATCAGCACCCGCGGCGCGTCGGTGTGAGTGCGAAATACGCCGACAGGTTTGCCGGACTGCACCAGCAGCGTTTCGTCTTCGCGAAGCCCGCGCAGGCTGGTGAGAATGGCTTCAAACGCTGGCCAGTTGCGCGCCGCTTTGCCTATTCCGCCGTACACCACCAGATCGTCCGGGCGCTCGGCGACGTCCGGATCGAGATTGTTTTGCAGCATGCGGTAGGCCGCTTCGATCAGCCAGTTCTGGCAACTGATTTCTGTGCCGTGCGGGGCACGAACAACGCGGGCAACGGCAGTTTTTTGTGGAGCGTTCATTTTCGGTTCCTTTATCGGGTCAGGAGAATCAGGCAAAACTCGGCAACAGCGCTTCAACCGCCGCTGGCCAGCGTTCACGGGTGGCCCACAGGCGCATCATTTCAACGTCCGGTGCCATCAGGCGGTCATGTTCAAGGAACGGCACATCGGCGCGGATGGATTTCAGCTCGTTTTCCAGTACCGGCGAACTTTGCAGCGGACGGTGGAAATCAATGCCCTGCGCGGCGGCCATTGCCTCAATGCCCACCACGACGCTGGTGTTAAAGCACATGTCGCCCAGACGGCGCGCGGCGTAGGTCGCCATTGAGACGTGATCTTCCTGGTTGGCCGAGGTCGGCAGGCTGTCCACGCTGCCCGGATGCGCGAGGGATTTATTCTCAGAGGCCAGCGCGGCGGCGGTCACCTGCGCAATCATAAAGCCGGAGTTCACGCCACCGTCGTTGACCAGGAATGGCGGCAGGCCGGAAAGCCCGGTATCAAGCAGCAATGCCATCCGGCGCTCGGAAATCGCGCCGATTTCGGCAATCGCCAGAGCGAGGATATCTGCGGCAAAGGCCACCGGTTCGGCGTGGAAATTGCCACCGGAAATCACATCGCCGTTTTCGGCGAACACCAGTGGATTATCGGATGCCGCATTGGCTTCGATACGTAAAATACGGGCGGCGTGATGAAGGTTATCCAGACACGCGCCCATGACTTGCGGCACGCAGCGGATGGAATACGGATCCTGCACGCGGCCACAGTTGGAATGCGACGTGACAATGTCACTGCCTGCCAGCAATTCGGACACCGCCGCCGCCACGGCGATTTGCCCCACCTGACCGCGAGCCTGATGGATGCGTGCATCCAGCGGTTTCACCGAGCCTTTGATGGCTTCCAGCGACAGTGCGCCCGCCACCAGACCTGCCGCAAAAACGCGTTCGGCTTCAAACAACCCGGACAGCGCCAGCGAGGTTGAGACCTGCGTGCCATTGAGCAGCGCCAGCCCTTCTTTCGGACCCAGCTCAAACGGTGTCAGCCCGACCGTTTTCAGTCCTTCCACCGCTGACACTTTCTCCCCCTTAACCGTCACCTGACCTTCGCCTATCAGCATCAGGGAAAGATGCGCCAGCGGCGCTAAATCGCCGGACGCGCCCACGGAACCTTTCTCAGGAATACACGGATAAACACTGGCGTTGAATAAGGCGATCAGCGCATCGATCACTTCAATGCGGATACCGGAATGCCCGCGCGAGAGGCTCAGCACTTTGGTGGCCATCACCAGACGCACCACGTTATCGGCCAGATCCTTGCCAATGCCGACGCTGTGCGACAGCACCAGATTGCGCTGCAATTCAGCCAGCCTTTCCGCCGGAATGCGCGTTTGCGCCAGTTTGCCGAAGCCGGTATTAATGCCATAAACCACTTTGCCGGATTCGACGATGCGCGTAACCGTCTCCTGAGAAGCCTGAACATCTGCCCGCGCGTGCTCCGCCAACTCGAGGCGGACGTTACCCTGATAAATCTGGCGCAGCGTCGGTAGATCAACCTGACCCGGTTGCAGATGGCAAAGGGTTAATTCTGAGGATGAAGAAGCCATAATCTATTCCTGTATAGACAAGTTAAGCTAAACGTAAACCCGAACAAAATCTGTCGGGCTGTTGTTTGCGACCGTTAATCCGTAATGACTGACGCCCAAAGCAGCAGGCCGTCAGGGTGTTCTGTGCTGACGATAACCGGGTTTTTCTCCAGAGTTGCCGTCCAGTAAAAGCCGTCGCCCTGTCCGATTTGCGCGCCGTCCGGCAGTTGCCAGTCACCGCTCAGGACGTAAATCACGCCGCCGTTTTCAGTCAAAACCGCCAGCGTTTGGCGGGCAGAAATCACCTTCGCACGACAGGCAGTTCGGCGGGTCATGATGTTGAAATCAGTGGTGACACCGCCGTGCAGCCGGGCGCTCACCAAGTCTTCACCGCGAAACGAATAGGGTTCTCCGACACGGCTGAGGGAATGGCGGATATCCGGCGTAGCCAGCAAATGAACGCCCTCACCGCTGAGTAACGTTATCGAACGGTCAATGCCGGGGAAAACCGAGAACGGGCCGTCCTGTGCAATGGTCGCGATGCTGGCGCGCCAGTCAAAATTCGCGCTTCCTGCCGGAACGCTGATGATTTCGCGTGTTTCGCCGCCGCCGTTGCGCCACGGGCTGACCGGCAGCCCCATCAGGCTGAATGGTTGCCAGCCGTTCATGGGCCACCCTCCGCCAGCTGATTCAGTACTTTCAGGAAATCTGCCGCCGCGGCCTGTTGCTGTTCATGCTGGCCTTCGACAATGCGCGCGATGCCGCCGACATAAACATCGCGGATTTGCCCGCTGTGACCGGCAAACAACCAGCGGTTAAGAATTTCGCTATTTTTGGCCGCCGCAAGATAGGGATCGCGGCCATCCAGCACCAGCCAGTCGGCACGATAGCCCGCGGCCAGCTTGTCAGTCGCGACGCCGCATGCCTGTGCGCCGCCCTGTAAGGCGTGGGAATAGAGCACATCGCCGACGGAATGCTGATTCTGATGCGGCAGCGTCAGGCGGTTGCGACGCTGATCGCGCAGACGCTGGCCGTATTCGAACCAGCGCAGTTCTTCCACTACGTTGAGCGAGACGTGGCTGTCGGAACCAATCCCCCAGCGGCCGTTGTGCCCGAGATATTCCACGCCGGGGAAAATACCGTCGCCTAAGTTAGCTTCGGTGGTCGGACATAATCCCGCTACCGCGCCGCTTTTCGCCATGCTGGCTAATTCAAAACGGTCGGCGTGCGTGGCATGGATCAGGCACCAGCGGCTATCAATATCCAGATTGTCATACAGCCAGGTGATGGGCCGCTGGCCGCTCCAGCCGAGGCAATCGTTCACCTCTTTTTGCTGTTCGGCGATGTGAATATGCACGGGAGAATTTTTGTCGCCCGCCGCCAGCACCTCGCGCATTTGCGAGAGCGTCACGGCGCGCAGTGAATGGAAGCACAGACCGGCGTTTTGCAAAGGTTTTCCGCCAATCTGCTGGCGGATCACCTCCTGCTGTTGCAGATAGCTATCGACGTTCTGAATAAAGCGTTTTTGCCCGTCCTGCGCGGGCTGCGCGCCAAATCCGGCGTAGCTGTACAGCACCGGCAGCAGCGTCAGGCCGATGCCCGCCTGCTCCGCCGCCGCGCTCAGCTGTGCGGTCATTTCGCCGCGATCGGCATACGGCTTCCCGCTGATGTCGTTATGCAGATAGTGGAATTCGGCGACCTGCGTATAACCGCCTTTGAGCATCTCGATATACAGCTGGCGGGCGATGACGCCTGTCTGCTCAGGCGTAAGGCGCTGCACCATGCGATACATCAGGTCGCGCCACGTCCAGAAGCTGTCCTGCGGATTTCCGGCAACTTCCGCCAGCCCGGCTATCACCCGCTGAAAAGCGTGCGAATGCAGATTCGGCATGCCCGGCACTACCGGCCCGGACAGCGGGATACAGCCCTGCGGGTCGCCACCCGGCGTCACCGCCGTCAGCATTCCGGCAGCGTCAACCTCCAGACGAACATCGTGCGCCCAGCCGTCGGCAAGTAACGCGCGTGAAGCAAAATAAGCAGCCATGACATCGTTCCTGAATCAACATGGGGAAACATAAATGCAATTTTTGATAAACAACTGCTACTGTTTTAATCAACTTGTCTATACATATACATATGCCTGATTGCGCTGTAAACTTGCAACAGGAATTTTTTTGATTTTTGTTTCCGCCGTCCTCTTTTCGTTTGCCTGCCCGTGGGGGACACTACGGGGCTGTGAACGGATAACAATTCAGCAAGATCAACGAGCGAGGTACGAGACATGTCGGAGCCGACACCACTTTTTCATTCTGGTGCAGCGCAACAGGGAGTGTCCCAGCAGACATTGTCCGAACTGGCGGCCGCAATGAGCGACACCCCCGCCCCTATCTATCAGCGCGTGAAACAGGCGATTGTCAGCCAGATCCGTGCAGGCGTGTGGAAACCGCACCAGCGCGTGCCTTCCGAGAGCGAGCTGACCAACGAGCTGGGCGTCAGCCGCATGACCATCAACCGCGCGCTGCGGGAGCTGACCAGCGAAGGTTTTCTGATCCGCATGCAGGGTGTTGGCACCTTCGTGGCCGAAGCCAAGGCCTATACGCCGATGCTGGAAGTTCACAACATCGCCGATGAAATCGCTGCGCGCGGCCATCAGCACGACAGCAAAATTCTGCTGTGCGAAGCCCGGCTGGCGGATGCCGCACAGGCGCAGCAGATGGACGTTGCGCTCGGGCAAATCCTGTTTTATTCACAAATCGTGCATTACGAAAATCATGTGCCGGTACAAATCGAAGAGCGTTTTGTGAATCCGGAAATGGCCCCGGATTATCTGCAAGAAGTGCTGAACAAGCAGTCGCCCTACACCTATCTGATGACCATCGCACCGCTGACCGCCGGTGAGCATCGCGTGGAAGCCGTCAGCACCAGCGACGAGCAACGCGAACTGTTGCAGCTTAGCGAGCACGAGCCTTGTCTGCTGATCCACCGCCGTACCTGGAGCGGCAGCCGCGTGGTTACGTCGGCGCGGCTGATCTACGCCGGTTCCCGTTATCAGCTGTTCGGACGCTTCACCAGTCACGGTTAAGACCCTTTTCGCTTGCCGGTTTTCGGGTTATGCGCTAGGTTGACTTTAGTTGTCTATACAAGATCAACCTTGTCCGGAGCCCGTCATGCCCTTAACGCTGTCCCCGCATTTCTCTTCTGAACCCTCCTCGCAATGTGACAGCGTCTGGCGCGGCGCCACACTGGTCACCATGCGGGACGGGAAATACAACCTGATCGAAAACGGTGCGATTGCCGTCAGCGGCGGCCAGATCCTGTGGATCGGCCCTGATGCTGACTGCCCGGATTATCCGCATGCCATCGAACATGAATTCGACGGCGGGATCATCACGCCGGGGCTGGTCGACTGCCACACACATCTGGTGTTTGGCGGTAACCGCAGCGCCGAATTTGAACAGCGACTGAACGGCGTGAGTTATTCAGAGATTGCCGCGGCGGGCGGCGGAATTTTATCGACGGTTAACGCCACCCGCGCCGCCAGCGAGGATGAACTGCTGGCGCAGGCATTATTCCGCCTGCAACCGCTGCTGGCAGAAGGTATCACCTGCGTGGAGATTAAATCAGGCTACGGTCTGAGCGTGGAAAGCGAAATTAAAATGCTGCGGGTGATCCGCAGGCTCGGCCATATGCTGCCGGTCGAGGTGAAATCCACTTGCCTTGCCGCCCATGCGCTGCCGCCTGAATTCAAAGACCAGCCAGATGATTATATTCAGCTAATTTGTGACACCCTGCTGCCGGCGGTTTCGCAGGAAAACCTCGCGGACGCCGTGGATGCATTTTGCGAACATCTGGCGTTTTCGCCAGAACAGGTCGACCGTGTGTTCAATGCCGCAAAATCCCTCGGCCTGCCGGTAAAACTCCACGCTGAACAGCTCTCCTCCCTGCACGGCAGCGCGCTGGCCGCACGCCATCACGCGCTGTCTGCCGACCATCTGGAATACGCCACCGAAGATGATGCCAAAGCGATGGCCGCCGGTGGCACCGTCGCGGTGTTGCTGCCCGGCGCATATTATCTGCTGCGCGAAACGCAGTGCCCGCCGGTGGAACACTTCCGCACTCACGGCGTGCCGATGGCGCTGGCCAGCGATGCCAATCCGGGGACATCTCCGGCGCTTTCCCTGCGCTTAATGCTGAATATGGGCTGTACGCTGTTTCGCCTGACGCCGGAAGAAGCGCTGGCCGGTGTGACCTGTCACGGCGCACGGGCGCTGGGGTTGCAGGATTCTCACGGCACGCTGGAAGCGGGCAAGGTCGCCGATTTTATTCACTGGCCGCTGTCGCGTCCGGCGGAACTGGTTTACTGGCTGGGCGGACAACTGCCCTGCACCGTTATTTTTCGTGGTCACCTGCGTGGAGAAGTTCGTTTATGAGCCTTTCAGCTAATTCTGTTATTGCCGAACCGTTACATTTCGTACGGGGAACTGCCCCGTTGCTGATCAGCATTCCGCACGCCGGAACGCACCTGACGCCGGAGGTCGCCAGCGGACTGACCGACGCCGCGCTGCCGCTCTCAGACACCGACTGGCACATTCCGCAACTGTATGATTTTGCCCGTGCGCTCGGGGCCAGCATTCTGGTCGGGCAATATTCGCGCTTTGTGATTGATCTCAACCGTCCTGCGGACGATACCCCGCTCTACGCTACTGCGACGACCGGCCTGTTCCCCGATACCTTGTTTGATGGCCGCCCGACGTTTAAAGCCGGGATGGAGCCGACCGTGGTTCAGCGCCAGCAGTATCTGGAGCAAATCTGGCAGCCGTATCACCAGACCATTGCGTCAGAACTTGCGCGGATGAAAGAGGCATTCGGCTATGCGCTGCTGTTTGATGCACATTCTATTGCCTCACAAATCCCGCGTCTGTTCGATGGCAAACTGCCGGATCTCAATCTCGGAACCAACAGTGGCGCGAGCTGTTCGCCCGGTTTAAGCGGCGTGGTGGAAGGCGTTTGCCTGCAACAGACGCGCTTTAGCCACGTACTTAACGGGCGTTTCAAAGGCGGCTACATCACCCGTGAATATGGTCAGCCGGATATCCATCAGCACGCGGTTCAGCTGGAACTGGCGCAGGTGAATTACATGGAAGAAATCGAGCCATTCGCCTATGACGAAGAGAAAGCCCGTGAACTGCAAAGTATCCTGAAACCACTGCTGGCAGGCATGCTGGCGTGGGGCGAACAGCAATATAAGCAATAAAACAGTCATACGATGATCCGGTGCCGGTTCCCCGCCTGCACCGTCAAATCTCTACATTCACAAACCTGTCATGTCTGCGTCACACACTCTCTTTAGGCTCAGCTGCACCAATAAGTCCCAAAGAGGATAGTACCGTCATGAACATTCCAGCTTTTACAGGCGGGAATGCGCCCCCGCGCATTGCTTCTCCTCCCGCTATCGCCCTCCATCAGGTGTCTCATTTTTTCGGGAGCACACCGGTACTCAATCACGTCAATCTGACTGTCCCCAAAGGCACGATCCTCGCCCTGCTCGGCCCCTCGGGCTGCGGCAAAAGCACGTTGCTGAAAATGCTCGCCGGTTTACTGCACCCTGCCTCCGGGCAGATCAGCTTCGACGGCGAAATTGTTGCCAGCGGCACCTTCAGCCTGCCCCCGGAGCGACGCAATCTCGGCATGGCCTTCCAGGATTACGCGCTGTGGCCACACATGAGCGTGCGGCAAAATGTCGCGTTTCCGCTGCAAATGCGCAGAGTGCGTGGCGCGCTTTTGCAGGAAAAAGTGATGGCTGCGCTCGATCGCGTCGGGCTGGCAGATTTCGCATCACGACGCCCTTCTGAACTTTCCGGTGGTCAGCAACAACGTGTGGCGCTGGCGCGGGCGATTGTCGCTGAGCCACGCATTCTGCTGTTCGACGAACCGCTCTCCAATCTTGACCGCGATCTGCGCGAAAGCCTGTGTGAAGAGATGGCGACGCTGTTGCGCCAGCTCGGCACCACGGCGGTGTACGTCACCCATGACCGGCACGAAGCGCGCGCACTGGCGCACAAGATTGCGCATATGGATCAGGGCGCGATCGCCCGTATTGACCTGAATGATGCTTCCGTTGTTTCCCCTTTTGTTGCTTAACCTCTGATGGAATTGACTCAATGACTCGCACACATTTATCCAGAACCAAAACAGGCGTAATGACTGCAATGACTCTTTCTCTCGCAATGGCAGCGGGCAGCGCACAGGCGCTGACGCTTTATACCGCCGGGCCGGGTTCGCTGGCCAAAAAACTGGCGGCGGGCTATGAAAAACAGACTGGCGTAAAAGTCGATGTGTTTCAGGCCACCACCGGCAAAGTGATGGCGCGACTCGAAGCCGAACAGGCCAATCCGCGCGCCGACGTGCTGATTTCAGCGTCATGGGATACCGCGACCGATCTCAGGCAGCGCGGCTGGTTGCTGGAATATCAGAGCCCGAACGCGGCGCAGGTTCCGGCGCAGTTCAAGACGCCGTATTACGTGGCGCAAGGCATTTCCGCGCTGGGGATTGTGTGGAACACCAAAAGCGGGACGTCTGAGCCGAAAGACTGGGGTGACCTGACCAAACCCGAGTTCAAGGACAAAGTCACCACGCCGGATCCCTCCCTGTCCGGCGCCTCACTGGATCTGCTGATCGGGTTGCAGAATGCCCACGCGCAGCAGGCGTGGAAATTGTTTGATGACCTGAAAGCCAACGGCATGATCATCGCCGGGCCGAACGCGCAGGCGCTGACGCCGGTGTTACAGGGCGCGAAAGCGGCGGTGTTCGGCGCGGTGGATTACGTCTCATACGCCAGCATGCAGGACGGTGAATCCGTCAAAGTGATTTTCCCGCAGAGCGGCACTGTGATCGCCCCGCGCCCGATGATGATCCTTAAATCCAGCCAGCAGCAAAAAGAGGCTAAAGCCTTTATCGATTACGCCCTGTCGCCGGAAGGCCAGCAGCTGGTTGCCGAAGCCTGGCTGATGCCTGCCCGCACGGACATCGATGCCAAACGTCCGCTGTTTAAATCCCTGAAACTGCTGCCGGAAGATCCGAAAGCGTCCGCCTCACGCAAAGACGTTCTCGATCGTTTCGCTAAACTCTTCGCCCAGCCATAACCGCCCGCCGGGCTGCGCACGTGTTGTGCAGCCCGTTCTGAGAACCGAATCATGAATAAGAACGCTTTTCTGCCGGGCGTGACCGGCCTTGCGCTGCTGTTGCTGGTCGCCGTGCCGGTCAGCTTTGTGGTGTTGCAGGCGATTTTCCCGCATCTGGACACCAGCAATTATTCTGCACCATTCACTGCCTTTTCCCGTGTGTTCACCGAACCGCAGATGCTGGCTCTGGTCGCAACAACGTTAAAAGTCGGGCTGGGCGTGGCGTTGTGCAGTGCTCTTATCGGCGTGCCACTCGGTGCATTGCGCGCGCTGTTCCGGCTGCCGGGTGCTGCGCTGTGGGACGTGCTGTTTCTGGTACCGTTTTTGCTGCCGCCGTATATCGCCGCGTTGTCGTGGATGCTGGCGTTACAGACCAACGGTTATGTGCAACAGCTCTTGCCTTGGTTACATCTCAACGCGTTTTTATTCTCGCTGCCGGGCATGATTGCGGTGATGACGCTGAATATTTTTCCGGTGGTCTATTTCGCGGTTTCGCGCAGCATGGCTGCCAGCGGCAGTCGGCTGGCGGATGTCGCGCGGATCCACGGCGCGGGCGCAGTTCAGGCCTTTATCCGCATCACCCTGCCAATGGCGTTACCGGCGATGGCGTCGAGTTTACTGCTGGCATTTACGCTGTCGATTGAGGAATACGGCGTGCCCGGCGCGCTGGGGTCGCGCAGCGGTATTCTGATGCTGACGACCGGTATCGAGCAGCGGCTGGCAGACTGGCCAATAGATTTGCCGGGCGCGGCGGTGCTTTCGCTGGTGCTGGTGGCGATGGCGTTATGCGCTTACAGCGTGCAGCGCGCGGTGCTGGCGGGGAAAAATGTCGAAAGTCTGACCGGCAAACCGGCGGACGTCACACCAAAGCCGCTGTCCGGCTGGACGTTTCCGGTGCTGGCGCTGTTTTCACTGGTGGCGCTGATTGCCGTCGCGCTGCCGCTGGCATCTATGCTGGCAACGGCATTTTCCGGCACGCTGTCAGGCGGACTGGCGTTTTCCAATCTGACACTTCGGCACTTCGCGGCGCTGTTTGACGTCCACGGTGACGCGCTGAGTGCGCTTTCTACCAGCCTCAGTCTGGCGTCAGCGACCGCGCTGATTGCTGGCGCAACCGGATTTCTGGCGTCGTGGCTGGTGGTGGTGCGGAAAATTCGCGGCGCGGCCATGATCGACGGGCTTTCACTGCTGCCCGCCGCTCTGCCGGGTATTGTGGTCGGCGTCGGGCTGATTCTGGCGTGGAACCGCAGTTTCTGGCCGGTCACGCCTTACAACACCTGGGGGATCTTGCTGCTGGCCTACTGCTGCCTGCTGCTGCCTTATCCGGTGCGCTACGTCAGCGCGGCGCTGAAACAGATTGGCGGTAATCTGGATGCCGCCGCCCGCGTTCACGGCGCATCGGCGGCGCAGACATTGCGGCTGATCCTGCTGCCGCTGGTGCTGCCGAGTTTGCTGGCCTCAATGATGATGGTATTTGCGGTCGCGTCGCGCGAACTGGTGACATCCCTGCTGCTTTCTCCGGCGGGCGTGCAGACGGTGTCGGTGTTTGTCTGGCGGCAGTTTGAACAGGGCTCGGTGGGTGACGGGATGGCGATGGCGTCGGTCGCCGTATTACTGAGCCTGACGCTGATGTTAGCCGCATTCAGGCTTTCGCAACGCCAGGCATGAATTAACTTTCGCGCTGAGGTTCTGCGTGCGGGCGGTCACCTGCCGGGATCAATAAACCGGCAGCGACGGCCAGCACGGAAATCACCGCCGACACCACAAACACCCAGTGCAGCGAGGCCGCCACGCTGTTAGTGAGCGCGCCGAGCTGGTCATTACCCATCGCGCTGCGGGTGGCTTTCTCCATCAGTTGCTGCACCGGATCGGCAATCTCCGGCAAACGGTATTGCAGATTGAGGTTAAGCGTCGCGCCGAGTAATGCAGTACCGATGGCGGAGCCGAGCATCCGCGTAAACAGCGTGGATGCCGTGGCAATCCCGCGGATCGCAGGGCCGACGCTGTTTTGCACTGAGACGATAAACGTGGTGTTACACAGCCCCATTCCCGCACCAATCGAAAACGCCGCCAGACGCGCAACCCACAGGCCCGACGTCGGTGAAAGCAACAGTAACGCCAGGCTGCCGCCGACCAGCAAAATCCCGCCGAACACCGCGGTGGCGCGGTAAGAGGTCGCCTGCATCAGACGGCTGCTGAGCATACTTGCCAGCGGCCAGCCGATGGACATCAGCGCCAGCGTGGTTCCCGCCTGAAGCGGCGTGCCGCCGAGCACGCCCTGCACGTAGGTCGGCAAAAATGCGCTAATTCCCATCATGGTCGCGCCGATAATCAGGCCGCCGATATTCCCGGCGATAATCACCTTGCTTTGCCACAGCTCCAGCGGGAACAGCGGCTCCGGCGTCCGTCGTTCCTGCCGGATAAGCAACAGCGCGCTGCATACCGCCAGCGCAATCAGCCCCAGCGCCCAGTAACCGAGCACTTCGGCCTGCAACAGCGCCAGCAGCAACGCGGCCACTGAAAGCGTCAGATATCCGGTTCCCGCCAGATCCAGCTGATGTTGTTTACGCTGGCCGTCCGGCGGCAGGTATTTGATCAGAATGCCCATCGCCACCAGCCCGATCGGCACGTTGACCCAGAACACCACCGCCCAGTGAAAATGCGAAACGATAAACGCGCCCATCAGCGGGCCGACGATCGCCGAAACGCCCCACACGCTTGATAGATAACCTTGCGCTTTGGCGCGCTCCTGCGGGCCGTAAACATTGGCGATAAGCGTGGTGGCAATCGGCGTGATTGCCCCGGCACCCAGCCCCTGCAAGGCGCGAAAACCGATCATCCAGCCGAGCGAAGGCGCAAAACCACACAGCACCGAGCCAATCAAAAACAGCGTAGTGCCGATGAAAAACATCTTCCGGCAACCGTACAAATCCGCCAGTCTGCCATACACAGGCACGGTGATCGCCTGCGTCAGTAAATAGACTGCAAATACCCAGCCAAGCAGCGAGAAACCGCCGAGATCGCCAATAATGGTCGGCATCGCGGTCGCGACAATCGTCACTTCTACGGCGGCCATAAACATCGACAACATACAGGCGATGAGGATCAGCGGGCGGTGAGCATTTTTAACGACGGGTGAGTGTTCAGATGAGTGCGTAACGGCCATGTTCTCTTTTTTCTTCAGATTGATGCATTAAAGCTAATCCTGAATTATAGACAAAAAAAACGGCTCCTGGCGAAGAAGCCGGAACCGTTTAATCGATGTCGAACGTGGCGACGCAGCCAATCAGGCTTTGGTCAGCGTTTTCAGATTAAAACTGGAGAGATCGATAAACTTCGCCATATCGCGGCTTTCTGCCCGTGGCAGATAAGGAATTTCACCGAGCAGCGGCGCGGAAATATTCGCGGTAAGCGCTTCGATAGTCTCCTGATAATGAGCAAGGCATGGATTAATTCGGTTTGCCACCCAGCCTAACAACGGTAATCCGTCGGCAATAATGGCCTGCGCGGTTAATAACGCGTGGCTGACACAGCCTTCCTGAATACCGACAACCAGCACCACCGGCATATTTTGCTGGCGTACCCAGTCGGAATATAAAAGATGTGGAGTAATCAAGGTTCTCCAGCCGTCACATCCTTCAACCACTACCGAATCAGCCTCTTCACGCATAAAATTGAGGCCGTCTGTCATTATTTCAAACACGTTTTTCGGTATTTCACTGGCATAAATATCTTCATCTGTTAATGCCAGCGGCGTTATTTTCTTAAAAGGATAAGCAATAGAAGATGACTGCTGAAGAGTTACCGCATCTTTATTTCGAACCCCGTCGGCCAGCTCCTGGCTGCCAGTCGCGATAGGTTTATAGCCCAGAACGCAGCGATCCTGCGCGGCTAAAGCCTGAAGCAAGGCACGTGTGACAATGGTTTTACCTACACGAGCGTCCGTACCCGTGACGAAAAAGTGCGTTAACATGGAATTCAGGCTCCGGGATCTCTCCGTTTTATTGAAAGATAGTCTCCGGAAAAACACGCCCAGAGACAAAGTAACGACGGAAAGTCTAGGCGATGCGAGATGCGAGCAGTTTGCGTTAGCGCAATGTTTTGTTTACCAGCGCGAGAAAGCTTATTCCGATTTATTTTAAATCAGTTTTTAACGTTATAAGAAACTTAGCCTTGTAAGAGTTTTATCAGCAATGACCCGCTGTACAGCGCGTCTTTAACTAATGCCGCGCCAGGCATAGTCCCCTGATTATAAAATTGCGTGGATTCGAGTTTGATATTTTCGCTATATGCGGGAAGGGATTGCTGTTGAATACAAGACATTATTGCCGGATGAAGAATATCCTGCGATAAATTAAGCGGCGAACCGATCAGCACTTTTTCAGGATTGAACAGATTGACCATGATCGCCAACATCCGCCCGACGCTCTGCCCCACGCCGATGATGACGTCACGCGCCAGCTGGTCGCCACGGTTAGCCGCATCACATACCGCTTCGATGGTCAGCGATACCCCGTGCAATAAACTCGCGGGGGCTGAAGCGGTCAGACGCTGACGCACCAGTTCCAGAATACTGTCGGTACTGGCGACGGTTTCCAGACAGCCGTGATTGCCGCAATAACAGCGTTTACCATAAGGATCGACCTGCGTATGGCCGATTTCCACCACGCTGCTGCTGCCGGCGTGCAAAACGCGTCCACTGGTAATAACCCCCGCGCCGACGTTGTGATCGATAACAATTTGCACCACGTTTTTGCAGCCGCGCGATGCGCCGTACAGGGCTTCCGCCAGCGTCCACGCGCTGATGTCATGCTGCACGTATACCGGCAAGCCCGTATGGGCGGAAAGAGTATCGCCAAGCGGCATATCGAACACATCGTGATAAAACGGCATACGGTGAACGATGCCGCGCCGCGCGTCGATCATCCCCGGCAGGGTAATGGCGATGGCAGTAAGGCGTTCAAGTTTGCGCTGATGGCGGATAAAGAACTGATCGATTTCTACGATGATGCGCTGCATCAGCGACTGCGGAGCCTCTTCGGGCAGCGGCAACACTTCTTCCACCACCAGTTTACTGCTCAGATCGCGTAACCCCAGCGTGATAGAACCGAGGCTGATGCGGGCAGAAAGATAGTGCCAGGCTTGCGTGTCGAGCGCTAAACCGATTGCCGGACGCCCGCGGCTGCCGGGATCCTGAAACTCCGTTTCCAGCACCAGGTGTGCCTGAATCAGTTCACGGACAATTTTGGTGATACTGGCAGGTGCCAGCTGGGCTTTTTTGGAAAGCTCAATGCGCGAAATGGGACCAAACTGATCGATCAGGCGATACACAGCACCGACGTTAGTTTGTTTGATTTGATCAATATGGCCGGGCTGCCCATCGGGGATCACTCAAGGAACTCCTGTTATTTTCGCGCTTCAAAATAAAGATTAGAGGCTTATGGTGGAGTTTTTGCTATATGTCGTCAACTATTTGATTCGTTATGTGATTTGGTGCACACATTGCGCGAAAACACGTTCGGAATTGACTGGAAATACAGCAGCTTTTATCTTATGTCAAACGCCGTCCTCTTCCATCATCAGTTCCATAAACGCCCTGGTCGCCGCCGTCATCGGCCTTTCGGCGTGATTCACCAGCCAGAGTTCTGTGGTGCCTTGCATTTCCCCGAAGCGTAAATACCTCACGCCGTCGACCTGAATGCGCAGATAGGACGCCGGTAAAATCGACACGCCCAGCCCCGCTGCCACCAGCCCGATAATGGTCAGCGGCTCGCCCACTTCCTGTGTGATATACGGCGTGATCCCCTGTGCTTTCAGCTGGTCGAGGATATCGTCGTACAACGAGGTGCCGACATCTTTGGAGAAAAACACGAACGGCTGATCGGCCAGATGCTGAAACGTCAGTTCACCCGCGGGCAAATCATTTAGCGGATTGTCTTTATGTACCACGGCAATCAGCGGCTCCGACCATATCAGCTGATGCGCCAGCTGCGGCGGAAGGTCGCCGTTGCGCATAATCCCCAAATCCAGTTTGCCTTCCAGCAGCGGGTCGATCTGCTGCTTGCTGTTGAGCTGTTCAATACGAATATTCACGTCGGGATAGGTTAAGCGGAAACGGTGCAGCGTGCGCGAAACCCGGCGTAAAAATGGTGCCGAGGAGGTCAGCCCGAGCGTCAGATTGCCGGACTCACCGCGATGGATCCGCGCGGCCTGCTCTGAGGCTTCTTCTACCCGCTGCAAAATTTGCCGCGCTTCGTGCAGAAATGCCACGCCCGCCTGCGTCAGCCGAACCGTGCGGTTACTGCGATAAAACAACGCCGCACCGACGTGCGCCTCCAGCGCCTGTATTTGCTGGCTCAGCGGCGGCTGAGAGATGTGCAGCCGCTCCGCCGCCCGCCCGAAATGCAGCTCGTCAGCGACGGCAATAAAATAACGCAGATGACGCAGTTCTATGTGGCTCATGGCGCGGGTGTAACTCCGATTGATATCTTATAAATATCGTTTTCGTGAAATTAATATATTAGACAATATAAAGCCCACTGTTAAAATTTTCATACATTTTCAAATAGTTTTTATTATTACCTTCGTTAAGGATTTACAGTGAAAACCACCCAGCGGAATACCGCTGCACCATCCGGATCGCCCTTTGACAAAAGTCTGATCAACGACGACGAACTCAATCCTGACACCCCCGTCGCCCGCACTCATCCAAAATCGCCCTTTATCAAACGTGGTACACCGCAGTTTATCCGGGTAACACTCGCCCTGTTCTCAGCGGGTCTCGCGACCTTTGCGCTGCTGTACTGCGTACAGCCGATCCTGCCCGTGTTGTCTCATGATTTCGGCGTGTCACCGGCGACCAGCAGCCTCTCACTGTCGTTATCTACCGGACTGATGGCTATTGGTCTGCTGTTTACCGGGCCGGTTTCGGATGCGGTCGGGCGGAAATCGGTGATGGTGGTAGCGCTGCTTCTCGCGGCAGGCTGTACGCTGGTCTGTTCTTTTATGCAAAGCTGGGATGCCATTCTCGTCATGCGCGCCCTGATTGGCCTTTCGCTCAGCGGCGTTGCGGCGGTGGCGATGACCTATCTGAGCGAAGAAATTCACCCGAGCGTGGTGGCCTTCTCGATGGGGTTATACATCAGCGGCAACTCCATTGGCGGCATGAGCGGGCGTCTGGTCAGCGGCGTGCTGACCGATTTCTTCTCATGGCGCATCGCGATTGCGGTAGTCGGCCTCTTCGCGCTGGCGGCGGCCATTATGTTCTGGCGAATCCTTCCGCCTTCCCGGCATTTCCGCGCCAGCTCGCTGAAACCGCGCAAGTTGCTCATTAACTTTAAACTGCACTGGCGCGACAGCGGCCTGCCTTTGTTGTTCGTTGAAGGTTTTCTGCTGATGGGCAGCTTCGTGACGATGTTTAATTACATCGGCTATCGCCTGCTCGGCACGCCCTACAACATGAGTCAGGCCATCGTCGGGATTTTGTCAGTGGTGTATCTGATGGGCACCTACAGTTCGCCGAAAGCGGGCGTGCTGACCGGCGTCTATGGCCGTGGCCCGGTACTGATCGGCGCAATCATCATCATGCTGGCCGGTATTCTGCTCACTGCCTTTTCGCCGGTCTGGCTGATTTTCATCGGGATGATCCTGGTCACCGGCGGCTTCTTCGCCGCCCACTCCGTCGCCAGCGGCTGGATAGGCAGGCGCGCACGCCGTGCGAAAGGACAAGCTTCCTCTCTGTATCTGTTCTGTTATTACGCCGGTTCGAGTGTGGCCGGCACGCTGGGGGGATTCTTCTGGCATGCGTACGGGTGGAATGGGATCGCGGTGTTTATTAGTTTGATGCTGGTGGTGGGTGTAGGCGTAGGGGTTAGGTTGATGAGGCTGGCGGAGGCTAAACCGGCATAATTTTTATTGGGCGGGCTGCCCAGTGGCCTGCTGTTGAAAATCAACTTCCATGTCAAAACCGTGGGTTACCATCCACACGGGCCTTAAGGGGGGCTTATCGCCACCCCCTTAAGTGTTCTGGTCTAGTAAAAGTTAATACCCCACCCCAACCCTCCCCTTCGCAGGGGAGGGAGCAAACCAAATTGTCTTTGAGTTTTTAGCGGCCTCTGCAAAAAATCAATTTTCCCCTTGTTTCGCCAGCCGCCTCTGACTCCCCCCCTCAAACACCTGCACCCTCCCGGTATCAATCGTCACCCACACTCTGTCCCCCGGCGCAGCCCCCGATCTCACCATGCTGTAAACGCTCAGTTTTTCACCCCCCAATGTCCCGTGAATAAGCTCACTCAGACCGGTCGGTTCAATCAAGGTCACATCCAGCGGCAGCGCGCCGGGCGCGTCTGGCGTGCAGAGCACAATCGCCTCGGGGCGAACGCCGTAAATGACTTTCGCGCCGCTTTGCAGGCCGGTAATGGACGGATCTACCGGCAGCGTCAGGGTGGGATTGATACGCAGCTGCGGGGCGGTATCGCCCATCTCTATCGTGCCGTCGATAAAGTTCATCGATGGCGAACCAATAAAACTGGCGACGAATTTATTGGCGGGCGTGTCGTATAGCTCAAGCGGCGTGCCGACCTGTTGGATAAGGCCGTGGTTGAGCACCACAATGCGATCGGCAAGCGTCATGGCTTCGACCTGATCGTGGGTCACGTAAACAATCGTGTTACGCATTCTCTGATGCAGACTTTTAATTTCAATGCGCATCTGGCCGCGCAACTGGGCGTCGAGGTTGGAGAGCGGTTCGTCGAACAGAAACACCTGCGGTTCGCGCACAATCGCCCTGCCCATCGCCACGCGCTGGCGCTGCCCGCCGGAAAGCTCTTTCGGGCGGCGATGCAATAACGCCGTCAGGCCGAGAATGTCGGCGGCTTTATTCACGGCGGCGTCGATTTCTGCTTTCGGGCGCTTTTGCACTTCCAGGCTGAACCCCATGTTGCGCGCCACCGTCATGTGTGGATAGAGCGCGTAACTCTGGAACACCATCGAGATATCCCGGTCTTTCGGCGCAACCTGATTCATCAGCCGCGTACCGATGTGAATGTCCCCCGCCGTCGCCAGCTCCAGTCCGGCGATGGTGCGCAGTAAGGTGGATTTACCGCAGCCGGACGGGCCAACCAGCACCACAAACTCGCCGTCTTTGATGGTCAGGTTGATGTGCCGCAGCACTTCGACATTGTCGTAACGTTTTTGGAGATCGGAAATCGTAATCTGAGCCATAAAATTATCCTTTTACCGCACCGGCAGTCAGCCCCTGAACCAGGTAACGCTGAATAAACGCAAAGAACAGACAGGCAGGGATCAGCGCCAGCACCGCCGCCGCCATCATGTCGCCCCAGGAAACCGCAAACTTCGACACAAAACTGAGTAGCCCAACCGGGAAGGTCATCACCTCGTTTTTGTTGATTAACATCAGCGAGAACAACAGTTCGCTCCACGCGGCGGTAAACACAAAACCCAGCGTGGCGGCCATCCCCGGCAACGTCAGCGGGATAATCACTTTACGCAGCGCCATAAAACGCGTGCACCCTTCAAGCATCGCGGACTCTTCCAAATCTTTCGGAACGCTGTCAAAAAACGATTGCATCAGGAACGTCGCGAACGGCACGTTGAAAGCGGTGTAAATCAGAATCAGCCCGAGCAGGCTGTTGGTTAGCCCGAGCGGGGCCATCACTTTATAGATTGGTGCGAGGATCATCACCAGCGGGAACATCTGCGTGAACAGCAGCAGCGCCGCCATCACCGTTTTTCCCTTGAACGTGAAACGGGAGAACGCAAAGCCCGCACCGGCGGCAATCACCGTGGTCAACAATGCTGTGCCAAACGACACCATCAGGCTGTTGAAGAAATAGAGCGGAAACTGGCTTTCGGTAAATACGCGCTGAAAATGAATCAGCGTCAGTTGGCTCGGCCACATGCGAACCCCTTCGCTGTACAGCAGTTTGTCCGGCGTGATTGAGATTTTGATCAGCCAGTAAATGGGGAACAGCGCGAACAACAGATAGAACAGGATCCCCAGCCGGTGCCCGCCTTTGCGCAGCCATACGCCGAGTGTTAATGCGTTCATGTGGCTCTCCTATTTCAATAACTGATGGCGGATGCGCAGCAATACCAGCGCGTAAAATGTCATCAATACCAGCAGAAAGACCGCCATCGCTGAGGCATAGCCAAAGTCAAGTTTGCGGTACGCGGTAGTGAAAATGAAACTCGACAGAATCGACGTCGAATTCGCCGGGCCACCGTCGGTCATCACCACAATCAGATCGGCAAAATTGGCGATCCAGATGGTGCGCAGCATCACCGTGATGGCGATCATCGGCGCCAGAAACGGCAAGGTGACTTTGCAAAACTGCTGCCAGCCGGAGGCACCGTCCATCGCCGCCGCTTCATACAGATCCTTGGGAATCGACTGCAACGCGGCCAGTAATGTAATAGCGAAAAACGGAATGCCGAACCAAACGTTCGCCACCACCGGCCCGTACAGCGCCAGTTGCGGGTCAGCAAGAATGTTGTACGGTTCTGAAATGACGTGCAGATCGGTTAACCAGTAAGGCAGTACACCGATCACCGGGTTGAGCAGCCACGCCCAGGTCAATCCAGAGAGAAACGCCGGTACCGCCCACGGCAGAAACACCAGCGCCTGCACCCAGCTGCGCCCGGCAAACTCACGATTGAGCAATAATGCCAACCCCAGCCCGAGCGCAAACTGCAACACCAGCGACGTCAGCGTCCAGTTGACGGTGTGACGCAGCGCGGCATAAAAGTGACGGTCATCAAACATGGTGCGAAAATTGTCCAGCCCCACCCAGCCGCTGTCGGACGGGTTAAGCAGCTGAATGTTTTGAAACGCATAAGAAATGCCGATCGCCATCGGGACAAAAATAAACAGGCCGATCAGTACCAGCGTCGGGCTGAGATACACCCAGGGTTCCAGCAACGCCCGCAAGCGGGGAAAGCGTGGCGCGGCAGCGGTGTCTGGCGGTGAAACTTCCAACATCATGACGCGTCTCCATCAATGGGGAACGGGACACTCCGGCAACCGCTGCCGGAGTGAGTGAACGTTACTTCTGCGTTGCCAGCCACGCTTGCTGCTCTTTGGTCAAATATTTGGCCCAGTCTTTCACCATACTTTCGGTGTCGTTCTGGCCGAGCAGCGTTTCCTGCGAACTGTCTTTGACGATAACTGAGTTGAAATAGCCCCAGCCCTTGAGGTGCGTCGGCATAGTCAGCGGGATGTAATCCGGGCTGTTCAGCTCGGCAAACCAGCCGGCAAACTGTGGCGCGTGGTAGTAAGCATCCTGCTCCGCGCCCTTGTAAATCGGCAGCGTGCCGACAAATTTCGACCACGTCAGGTTGTTTTCTTTGTTACTGAGAAAGGCGATCAGATCCCAGCTTTGATCCTGGTGTTTGCTCTCTTTGAACATCGACCAGCCGGTGTAACCGATGGTCGGATAGGCTTTGCCGTTCGGTCCCAGTGGCATTGGCGCAACGGAGAAATCGTCTGGGTTCATGCTGTTTTTGATAGCAATCAGCGCGTCCGGGTCTTGATCCAACATGGCGCATTTACCCGAGTAGAAACTGGAGACAATTTCGTTGAATCCCCAGTTCACGCTGTCTTTCGGCGCGTAACCTTTCTGATACATATCCACCAGGAACTGCGCGCCTTTGATGGCGCCAGGCTGAGTCAGCGTGCTGTTGCCCTGTTTATCGAAGAACTCCGGTGAACCGTTCATGGCTGCCATAAACATCATCCACGCATTGGTGCCACCGACGCCGCCGCGCATGCAATAGCCGCTAATGCCGTTGCCGAGCGCGCTGATTTTCTTCGCGTCGGCCATAAATTCATCCATGGTTTTTGGCGGCTCAGTCAGCCCGGCTTGCTGAAAGAGTTTCTTGTTCCAGAACATCGCCCGCAGGTAGAAACCGTAAGGGATCATGGTGGCGGTGCCGCCGGACGAACGCGCCATGGTCAGCGTTTTATCAGTCAGATCGGGGGTGCCTTTCCAGCTTTTCAGCCGCGGTTCGAGATCCGTCAACATGCCATTACTGGCGTACAGCCCCTGCCATGTGTCGGGCATTTCCACCACGTCCGGGAATTGACCGCTCTGAATCATGGTGCCGAGTTTCTCAAACGCCTGCCCCCATGGCAGCGACACCACTTCAATGTCGACGTCCGGGTGTTGCGCTTGGTAAGCGGTTAACATTTTTTGCAGCATTTCGGTACGCGCCGGACTGGTGATCACTTCCACCAGCGTCAGTTTGGTGGCGGCAAAACTGGCACAGGAAAACAGGCTGACGCTGAGGGCCAGCATGCTGAGCAAATGACGTTTCGGGTGTCGCATAATCTTTATTCTCCACGGCGCTAAGGGACGGATCACAGGAACAGAGGCTGTTAAGGGGTCAGGAACAGGCGCTTTCGATGGCATTCTTCAGGTCGCGCCACAAATCTTCGGTATCTTCCAGACCGATAGAGATACGGATCACCCGTGGTGACACGCCAAAATCTATCGCCGAGTTAAATTCACCTGCCTGATTGAGAACAGAAATCGCTGGCATCACCAGGCTTTCAAAACCGCCCCAGCTGACGCCCATACGGAACAGTTTCAGCGCGTTGCAGAACACAGGGATATCGATACCCTCGCTGAGTTCGAAGGAGAACAGACCGCTGAAACCGGTCAGTGTCGAGGTGGGCAACGGATCTAAACCGGGATGATTGACCTGGGTAATACGCGAGTAACCTTGCAGACGGCGCGCCAGTTCCAGCGCGCTTTCATGATGCTGGCGCATACGCAACGGCAAAGTACGCAGGCCGCGCAACAGCAGCCAGGCTTCGTTGGCCGACAGTTTGCCGCCTAAAAACGGGCTGATATGGCGGCTAATAGCGCCGATGCGTTCGGCACTGGAAATCACCAGGCCGGCTACCACGTCGCTGTGCCCGCTGATGTATTTGGATGCAGAATGGATCACCAGATCGATGCCCACCGCCAGCGGTTTCTGAAAAATGGGCGACGCCCAGCTGTTGTCGATCATCGTCACGACGCCGTATCTCTTCGCCAGTTCGGCAATGGCCCGCAGATTTTGTTCGCCCATCACCCAACTGTTCGGACTTTCGAGATACAGCAGCTTCGCACCCTGCATCGCGGCTTCCAGCTCGGCCAGCGAACTGCCATCAACAAACTGAGATTCGATCTGAAAACGCGTGCAAAACCCGCGCAAAAAACGGTAGGTGCCCGGGTAAACATGATTGACGCACACCACTTTGTCACCGGGACCCGCCACGCTGAGAATGGCATTGCTGATCGCCGCCATACCACTGCCGAACGCCAGACAGGCCTCCCCGCCTTCCAGCTCAGCCACTTTGTGCTGCAACTCCACCACCGTCGGGTTGTCGACGCGGGAGTAGAGCGCGTGGTCGCTGTCACCGCGAAAACGGGCGATCATGCTGTCATAATCGGTGAAACTGAATAAAGAGGATTGGTAAATTGGCGGTGAAATCGCCCCGCGATCGTGGCGTGCGTCGTGGACTAAACGAGTGCTCTCAGACAACTCATCGGACTGGCTTTTATCATCTTGCTGCATTGATCACTTCCTTCATGTCACGTTCAGTTATGTTCAGAATGTCGTTACTCAGCCTGCGGGCGGTTTCCGGCTCACGGCGCGCAATGGCTTCAAATAAGGTGCGGTGTAGCGGGAAAGAGTCGCTGAATAACGCCTGCTCCGGCGGTGATTCGAAAAAGGCGTGCAGTAAGTCGTAGATGCCGCCAACCATTTGCAGCAGCAGCGGATTGTGTGCGGCGGTGTAAATCGCGGCGTGAAATTGCCAGTCTTCTGCCCCGGCAGAACCGACGCTGAGATGGACTTTTTCCATCACATCGAGTTTTTGCTCAATAAACAGCAAATCGCTTTCCGTCGCCCGCACTGCCGCCATCGCCGAAGCTTCACATTCGATGATGCGGCGCACTTCCAACGCGTGCAGCATGGTGGCGGAATCATTCTTAAAGCGCAGCGACAGAAAGCTGTCGTTAGCTGTCACTTCTGATTGCAGAAATGTTCCACTGCCTTTTTTTCGCATAATAATGCCCAGTGCTTCCCAGCGTTTCAGCGCCTCGCGCACGGTGTTGCGGCTCACCGCCAGCCCTTCGGCCAGCACGCGCTCCGGGGGTAACTTCTCGCCCACGCGGGTGCCTGACTGCGCCACATAACGGGTCAGCGCATCGAGTACCAAGGTGTCGCTCTGCTGTGGCGCTATCGGGTGAAGCAAATTGAAATCATTTTGCATGGCGCGCCTTAAAAGAAAATTGGTCCAACAACTCAACCTATGGACCACTTTGCAAAACGCCTGCCAGTTTTCACTGTGTTTCGTAACACGTTGTTTATTATTAATAATAAAATAAAGAGGGCGGGTTTTTAAAAAAAGCGGGGATCCCGTTGGTGCATAAATAACGGGCGTCGTGCAATAGTCGTGCAATAAGTGTGCAATCAGAGCCTTTGCCTGATGGCATTGTGATGCTCAATGCAGAACACCCCTGCATCCTGCTGCATTTTCAATGGCATATCCCCTGGTGTTAGTATGTCCTTTCATAATTTCACCAGGGATTTCCCTTCTATGCCGCAATCTGGTCCGTTACTGCAATTGCAGGACGTCAGTTTTTCACTCAATAACCAGACTTTACTGGAACCGGTGTCATTTACTCTCAATCCTGGCGAGTTCACACTGCTGACCGGGCCTTCCGGCAGCGGGAAGAGCACCTTGCTCAAAATCATCGCCTCGCTGCAAACCCCAACTGGCGGGACGATCCGCTTCAAAGGGGAAGATATTGCGCGGCTGAAGCCTGAAACCTACCGCCAGCAGGTTTCGTATTGTTTCCAGACGCCGACGCTGTTTGGCGAAACGGTGCAGGATAATCTGGCACTGCCGTATGAAATTCGCGGCAAGAAGATGGATGTTGAGAAAGTGAAAGAGTGGCTGATGCGGGTGCATCTGTCGGCGGATATATTAGATAAACGCACACAGGAGCTCTCCGGTGGGGAAAAACAGCGGGTGTCGTTGTTGCGTAATCTACAATTTTTGCCCGATGTGCTGCTGCTCGATGAGGTAACCAGCGCGCTGGACGAAGAAAACAAACTGAATATCAATCAGATCATTGCCAGTTTGGTTCGCGAACAGCAGCTTGCCGTGCTGTGGGTCAGCCATGACCAGAACGAAATCCGCCATGCTCAAAACGTCATCACCCTGACCCGCCACGCCGACGAGAAAACCGCCCATGAACCAACATAACATCACCAACGAATCCCTGGCGCTGGCGCTCATTCTGGTGGTCGTCGCCCTGCTGGTCAGCAAAAAAGAGAAGCTTGGTCTGGAAAAAGACATCATCTGGAGCGTGGCCCGCGCCATCGTCCAATTGGTGATGGTCGGCTATGTGCTCAAATACATTTTCGAGCTGAATAACGGCTGGCTGACGGTGCTGATGGTGCTGTTTATCTGCGTTAACGCCGCGCTGAACGCCAAAAAACGCAGCCGCAATATTGATAACGGGTTTGTGATTTCGTTTATCGCCATTTCCGTCGGGACTACGCTGACGCTGGTCGTCCTTTTACTCAGCCGTTCCATTGAGTTTTTACCGATGCAGGTGATCCCGATTTCGGGGATGATCGCCGGTAACGCCATGGTCGCGGTAGGCCTGTGTTACAGCAACCTCAACCAGCGCTTTATCGATAACCAGCAAAAAATCCTTGAGATGCTGAGCCTCGGCGCCTCGACCAAAATGGCATCCGGGTCGATTATTCGTGACAGTATCCGCGCAGCGATGATCCCCACCGTCGATGCCGCTAAAACCGTCGGGCTGGTCAGCCTGCCGGGTATGATGTCCGGGCTGATTTTCGCCGGCATCGACCCGGTAAAGGCCATCAAATATCAGATCATGGTGACCTTCATGCTGCTGGCAACCGCCAGCTTGTCGACAATCATTGCGGGCTATCTCTCCTACCGCCGTTTTTACAATGAACGTGCGCAATTGCGGGTGATGAAATAGAATTCGCCATCGCTTTTTGCCGCATTCACTTCTGGGACGAAAATGGCACCTTTACAACGACTTGACCACACTCTGACCATACCCCGCCTGTTACAGCCCATCAGCGGACTGCGACGTTTTCTGACCGAGTTTGTGTTTTTCGGCATCAAGGAAGCGCGGGCCTGCCTGTTTGTCGCCATATTTTTCCTGGCGGTCTTTCTGGTGCCGCGCGCAGGTCTGTTCCATATTCCACGCTATGACGTTCTGCTGCTGGTGGCACTGTTTGTGCAAATCTGGATGCTGGCCACGAAACTGGAAACGTTGGATGAATTCAAAGCGGTGATGTTGTTTCACGTGGTGGGATTTGCGCTGGAAGTGTTTAAAACCTCTGCGGGGATCCGCTCATGGAGCTACCCGGACTTTGCTTACACCAAGTTGTTTGGTGTACCGCTGTTTTCCGGTTTTATGTATGCGGCAGTCGGCAGTTATATGATCCAATCCTGGCGGTTATTAGATCTGAAAGTGCGTAATTATCCACCGTACAGCCTGGCGGCGATCTCCTCCCTGCTGATTTATATCAACTTTTTCACCCACCACTACATTGGCGATTTCCGCTGGTATATCACCGCGTTGGTGTTTGGCCTGTATGCGCGCAGTTATGTGGTATTCACACCTTACGATACGCCACGGCGTATGCCGCTGATCCTGGCTTTTATCTTGATAGGTTTCTTTATCTGGCTGGCAGAAAATATCAGTACCTTCTTCACCCTCTGGTACTACCCGAATCAGGTGCTCAGTTGGTCAGGCGTGCATCTCGGCAAATGGAGTTCATGGGCGCTGCTGGTGATCATGACCTTCACCATGATCACCTGCCTGAAGAACATCAAAAAACATGTGCATATTCCGGTCTAAACCATCAGGAAAAGACCAGGCCGGCAGCATCATGGTCGGCCTCGTCTGATAGCTATTTAATCATCGGCAGATTCAGTTCATTCCTTTGGGCACATTCAATCGCCTGCTCGTAACCCGCGTCAGCGTGGCGCATTACGCCAGTTGCCGGGTCATTCCACAGTACGCGTGACAGCCGGGCATCTGCCTCCTTGGTGCCGTCACAAACAATCACCATTCCGGCATGCTGCGAAAAGCCCATCCCGACACCGCCGCCATGGTGCAGACTGACCCAGGTGGCGCCACCGGCGGTATTAAGCAAAGCATTGAGCAACGGCCAGTCGGAGACCGCATCAGAGCCGTCTTTCATCGCCTCAGTTTCACGGTTCGGTGAAGCCACTGACCCGGCATCAAGATGATCGCGGCCGATAACCACCGGCGCTTTCAGCTCGCCATTGCGTACCATTTCGTTAAAAGCCAGCCCCGCAATATGGCGTTCACCCAACCCCAGCCAGCAGATACGTGCAGGTAATCCCTGAAACGCGATGCGCTCGCTGGCCATGTTCAGCCAGTTGATCAGATTGGCATTATCCGGGAACAGCTCTTTTAGCTTGGCATCGGTTTTATAGATATCTTCCGGGTCACCGGACAGTGCTACCCAGCGGAACGGACCTTTACCTTCGCAAAATAGCGGGCGGATATAGGCAGGAACAAAACCAGGGAAATCGAAGGCGTTCAGTACTCCTTCCTCTTTAGCGACCTGACGGATGTTATTGCCATAATCCACCGTCGGGATGCCCATCGCGTGGAAATCGAGCATCGCCTGGACGTGTTTTGCCATTGAGGCGCGCGCGGCTTTCACGACGGCCTGAGGGTCAGAGATTTTGGTCTCCTGCCACTGCTCTACCGTCCAGCCTTCCGGCAAATAGCCATTGAGCGGATCATGGGCAGAGGTTTGATCCGTCACGATATCCGGACGTAAACCGCCCTGTTTGGCACGTGCCACCAGCTGTGGCATCAGTTCAGCCGCGTTGCCCAGCAGTCCAACCGAGATGGCCCTATTTTCTGCACAGGCTTTTTCAATCATCGTCAGCGCTTCGTCGATGCTGTGGGCTTTGTAGTCGAGATAACGGGTGCGGATACGGAAATCAATACGCGACTCCTGGCACTCAATCGCCAGAACACAGGCTCCTGCCAGCACGCCAGCTAAGGGTTGTGCGCCTCCCATGCCGCCAAGCCCGGCGGTCAGGATCCATTTGCCCCGTAAATTGCTGTCGTAGTGCTGACGGCCCGCTTCGGCAAAAGTTTCATACGTTCCCTGCACAATGCCCTGCGCACCGATGTAAATCCACGAACCGGCTGTCATCTGGCCGTACATCATTAGGCCGGCTTTATCCAGTTCGTGGAAGTGCTCCCAGTTAGCCCAGTGCGGCACCAGATTGGAGTTGGCGATCAGCACGCGTGGCGCATCCGTATGCGTGCGGAATACGCCTACCGGTTTGCCGGACTGCACCAGCAACGTTTCGTCTTCACGTAATTTACGCAAACTGTCGAGAATGGCTTCGAAAGCTGGCCAGTTACGGGCTGCTTTACCAATCCCGCCATACACCACCAGATCTTCCGGGCGCTCGGCAACATCAGGGTCAAGGTTGTTTTGCAGCATGCGGTACGCGGCTTCAATCAGCCAATTTTGGCAGCTCAACTCGGTACCATGAGGGGCGCGAACCACGCGCGCAACGGCTGTTTTCTGCGGTGCATTCATGTTGTGTTCCTTATTCATCAGTTAAAACTCGGCAACAAAGCTTGAATGACCGATGGCCACTCACTTCGGCTGGCCCAAAGACGCATGGCTTCTACGTCCGGTGCCATAAGGCGATCCCGCTCGAGGTAGGCTACTTTTTCACGGATCAGGTGCAGCTCGTTTTCCAGTACGGCGGAACTTTTCAGCGGACGGATAAAATCAATGCCCTGCGCGGCAGCCATAGCTTCGATCCCGACGACGACCGAGGTGTTAAAGCACATTTCCCCCAAGCGGCGCGCCGCGTAAGTCGCCATGGAGACGTGGTCTTCCTGATTCGCGGAAGTCGGCAGACTGTCCACACTGCCAGGATGCGCGAGCGATTTATTCTCTGACGCCAGCGCGGCGGCGGTTACCTGCGCAATCATAAAGCCGGAATTAACACCTCCGTCATTAACCAAAAAGGCAGGCAGGCCGGAAAGCCCGGTATCAAGCAATAGCGCCAGACGGCGCTCCGAAATCGCGCCAATTTCCGCCACGGCCAGCGCGATGATGTCGGCCGCAAAGGCCACTGGCTCGGCGTGGAAATTCCCCCCGGAAATCACGTCGCCATTTTCAGCAAAGACCAACGGGTTGTCAGACGCCGCATTGGCTTCAATTTGCAGTACACGGGCCGCATGTTGCAGGTTATCGAGACAAGCGCCCATAACCTGCGGCACACAGCGGATAGAATAGGGGTCCTGCACGCGGCCACAGTCAGCGTGAGAGGTGACAACGTCACTCCCTTCCAGTAATGCACTGACCGCCGCCGCAACGGCGATCTGTCCCAGTTGGCCACGCGCCTGATGAATACGCGGATCGAGAGGTTTCACCGAGCCTTTAATGGCTTCCAGCGACAGCGCACCGGCTACCAGACCGGCGGAAAAGACGCGTTCGGCCTCAAACAAACCGGCGAGTGCCAGCGATGTTGATACCTGTGTACCGTTGAGTAACGCCAGACCCTCTTTGGGCCCCAGCTCAACCGGTTTCAGGCCGACAGTCGCCAGCCCTTCGGCAGCAGACATTCTTACGCCCTGCACCGTGACCTCACCCTCACCAATCAACATCAGGGAGAGATGCGCTAGCGGTGCTAAATCACCGGAAGCACCGACCGAACCCTTCTCTGGAATACAGGGTAAGACGCCCGCATTCAGCAAGGTGATCAGCGCATCGATCACTTCCATGCGGATACCAGAATGACCGCGCGACAGGCTTAACACTTTGGTGGTCATGATCAGGCGGACAACGTTATCCGCCAGCTCTTTGCCCACGCCGACACTGTGCGACAGCACCAGGTTACGTTGCAATTCAGCCAGACGTTCTGCCGGAATACGGGTCTGGGCCAGCTTACCGAAACCGGTATTGATGCCGTACACCACTTTGCCTGACTCGACGATACGGTTAACGGTTTCCTGCGAAGCCAGCACGCCAGCGCGTGCGTCATCCGCCAGTTCAACGCGAACCGTCCAGGGCTGAAGTTTATCGGTACGTTTCTCAGCAGAATAAATGGTGCGCAGCATCGCCAGATCAACCTGACCCGGATGCAGGTGGCAGACGGTAATGTCATTGGGTAAAGAAGACATAATCTAATCCTGTATAGACAAGAAAAAATGAATAATGCCCGGTAAAAAAGACGTCTGGCGGGCGGTGTAATGGTTCAGTGCAATAATTGTTTACGGTGTTTCCATGAGCTCAGGCAGTAACCGCGCCTGTCTCAATCTCAACCCACAACATCAAAGACTCGGGTAGCAAGGGCTGAACGTTCACTTCGGGGAAATTGCCGGTGCCAGCCATCCAGAAAAGCCCCTCAGACGTAACCAACGCGCAGGAATTCCCCACCTGCCACTGCCCCTGTAAAACATACAGAACCCCGGCTCGATCCTGATGGATACAGAATGACGAATGTTGAGAAGTAACGCGCGCAAGCGCCTTGGCACGGCAAGTCATGACATTAAAATCGGTGGTAGTGCCATTAATCAGGCGGGCGCAGACTGGCGTTTCTCCGGCAAAAGCAAAGGGTTCACCGGGGCGGCTTAAACGGTGTTCATTACCCCCTTCCAGGGACAACTGCACACCCGCGCCGCTCAGCAGCGTAATAGAGCGGTCGACGCCTTCGAAGCGTGAAAACGGCCCGTCATTAGCGATAGTCGCAATGCTGGCACGCCATGCAAAAGCGGCCTCACCGGCAGGCCAACTGACGATCTCACGTGTTTCGCCACCGCCGTTGCGCCAAGAGGTAACGGGCAGGTTATCGAAGGTAAATCGCTGTAAGACTGTCATGCAGGATACTCCGCAAGTCTTTTCAGCAAGGTAAGGAAATCGGCACTGGCTTGACGCTGCTGAGGATGTTGGCCGTTAACCACTTTGGCTTCGCCGCCCACAAATACATCGCGAATTTGCGCGGCACTGCCGGCAAACAGCCAGCGGTTAAGCAATTCATTCTCATGGGCGGCGGCCAGATAAGGATCATCACCATCAAGCACCAACCAGTCACCACGGTAGCCAACTGCCAGTTGGCCTACCGCTACGCCGCAGGCCTGCGCACCACCAGCCAGTGCCTGGGTATAGAGTAAATCGCCCACGGAAGTCTGCGTGGCATCGGTCAGTCGGTTACGGCGCTGGTCGCGCAGACGCTGGCCATATTCCAGCCAGCGCAACTCTTCCACCACATTGAGAGACACATGGCTGTCGGAGCCGATCCCCCAACGCCCTTTATGCGCCAGATAATCTACAGCGGGAAATGTGCCATCACCCAGATTGGCCTCAGTCGTTGGGCACAGCCCCACCACAGCGCCACTGGCAGCGATGCTTGCCAGTTCGAAGCGGTCAGGATGGGTGGCGTGAATCAGGCACCAGCGATCATCAACCTCGATGTTATCAAACAGCCAGGTGACAGGCCGCTGGCCGCTCCATCCGAGACAGTCATTCACCTCTTTCAATTGCTCAGCGATATGAATATGCACGGGCAGCGAGGCATCACTGGCAGCCAGAACCTCCGTCATTTGTTCGCGGGAAACGGCGCGCAGGGAGTGAAAGCACAGCCCCTGATTTTGTAATGGTTTGCCTTTAAGCTGCCCGGTAATCACCTGCTGTTGTTTCAGGTAATGCGCAGTATTCTGAATAAAGCGTTTTTGCCCGCTCTGCGCTGGTTGTGCGCCAAATCCCGCATAGCTGTAAAGCACCGGCAGCAGCGTCAGGCCGATCCCGGCACTTTGTGCTGCCTCACTCAGATGCGCGGTCATTTCACCGATATCCGCGTAAGGCTTACCGTCGGTATCGTTATGCAGGTAGTGGAATTCAGCGACCTGCGTATACCCACCTTTCAGCATTTCGATATACAACTGACGGGCAATCACCCCAATCTGTGGCGGCGTCAGCCGCGCCACCATGCGATACATCAGCTCCCGCCAGGTCCAGAAACTGTCTTGCGGGTCACCCGCCACTTCCGCCAGCCCCGCCATCACCCGCTGAAAAGCGTGTGAATGCAGGTTTGGCATACCAGGAACGACCGGCCCGTTGAGCCGGTGACAACCGTCTGGCGATGCATCTGCCGTAACGGCGCTGAGCAGCCCTGCGGCATCGATGTCCAACCGGACATTGCGCGCCCAGCCCTTTGGCAGTAAAGCGCGTGTGGCAAAATAAGCTGGCATTAAGACGGTCCTGAATGCGGGTTAGCAGGGAAGATCACAACAGTTATTTTCAGGAAACAATTGTGAAACGCTTAGGTCACTTGTCTATACATATACATACACCAAAAGGAACTGTAAACTGACTACGGTGTTTTTTTTAATAAAAATGGTTCTTATCACGCACCGAAATAACGTAAACCTTCGTTTATTCGGCATTATTTATTACACTTTAACGTCTTGAGCCTGGCAGGCTTTTCCACTGAGGTAGTGACATGTCTGAATCAACGCCGTTTTCCCAACAGGGCGTTTCCCAACAAACGTTGTCGGAACTGGCTGCCGCCATGAGTGATGCCCCCGCGCCGATATACCAGCGCGTAAAACAGGCGATTATCGGGCAAATTCGCAGCGGTATCTGGCAGCCTCATCAACGTGTGCCGTCGGAAAGCGAACTGGTCAACGAACTGGGTGTCAGCCGCATGACCATTAACCGCGCGCTGCGTGAGTTGACCAGTGAGGGTTTTCTGATCAGGATGCAGGGCGTCGGTACCTTTGTTGCTGAGGCCAAGGCCTATACGCCGATGCTCGAAGTGCATAATATTGCCGATGAAATTGCCCGGCGCGGGCATCGCCACAGTAGCCAGATACTGGCCTGTGAAGCCCAGGTTGCCGATGCCGAGCAGGCGCTGCAGCTGGGTATAAAACCCGGTGACACGCTGTTTTATTCGCAAATCGTTCACTTTGAGAATGATGTGCCGGTACAAATTGAAGATCGTTTTGTGAACCCGGCAACCGCACCCGATTATTTGCAGCAGGTTATGAACAGTGCAACGCCCTATGCTTATCTGATGAGGATTGCTCCGCTGACTGCCGGGGAGCATCGCGTCGAAGCCATCAGCGCCAGCGACACACAGCGTCAGTTGTTGCAGTTGAAAGAACATGAGCCTTGCCTCCTTATTCATCGCCGTACCTGGAGCGGTAACCGCGTAGTCACGTCCGCACGTCTGGTCTACCCCGGCTCCCGCTACCAGCTGTTTGGCCGCTTTACCAGCCACGGCTGAGTCGTTGCCCCCTTTGCAGGCTGACTCACAGCCTGCTTACTTCTTGACGAAAACACTGTATTTATAAACAGCCCCGCCGTCTAATGCCGCCCTTCAATTTTGGAATGCACCTCGAAATACGAAAAATACGCCCCGCCCATCCCTTGCCGCTTTTTGGTGAATGCGTTAGCTTGATTGTGGTTGTCTATACAAGACAAGAACAGTCAGGAGTTTTGCATGTCGTCATTGAACGCCCCCAATATACCCGCCTCAGGCACGGTAATTTGCGACAGCCTGTGGACCGGTTCGTCGCTAGTCACCATGCAGGATGGCCGTTATAACATCATTGAAAACGGGGTGTTAGCCGTTAAGGATGGCCAGATTATCTGGCTGGGTACCGAGGAAAACAGTCCTGATTTTGTCACTGCAGTCCGCCATGACTTCGATGGTGGTATCGTTACCCCTGGCTTTGTCGACTGCCATACCCATCTGGTTTTTGGTGGTGATCGCAGTGCTGAGTTCGAGCAACGCCTGAACGGCGTCAGTTATGCCGAGATTGCAGCTCAGGGTGGCGGGATCTTATCGACCGTGAATGCTACGCGTAAGGCCAGCCATCAACAGTTGTTTGAGCAGGCACGTTTCAGGCTGATGCCCCTTCTGGCCGAGGGCGTGACCTGTGTCGAGATCAAATCGGGTTACGGGCTGAGTGACGAGAGCGAACTGAAAATGCTGCGGGTGATCCGTGAGCTGGCACAAAGTATGCCAGTCAGGGTGAAATCTACCTGTCTGGCCGCACATGCCTTGCCCCCTGAGTTCAAAGGCCGGGCGGATGAATATATCCAGCACATTTGTGACGTATTGCTGCCGCAGGTGGCAGCAGAAAATCTGGCAGATGCCGTGGATGCTTTCTGCGAACATCTGGCCTTTTCTCCGGCCCAGGTTGAACAGGTATTTAAACGCGCCGTCAGCCTCGGGTTACCGGTAAAACTGCACGCCGAGCAGCTCTCTTCCCTGCACAGCAGCCAGCTTGCGGCACGTTATTCCGCCCTTTCCGCCGATCACCTCGAATACGCCACCGAAGAGGATGTGAAAGCCATGGCGGCTGCAGGGACCACCGCCGTGTTACTGCCCGGAGCCTATTATTTATTGCGTGAAACGCAGACACCACCGGTAGCGTTATTTCGCCAGTATGGCGTCCCTATCGCAATTGCCAGCGATGCCAACCCCGGCACGTCACCGGTGCTCTCTCTACGGCTGATGCTGAACATGGCCTGCACGCTATTTCGCATGACTCCCGAGGAAGCGCTGGCTGGCGTCACCTGCCACGGCGCACGTGCTCTGGGTTTGCAAAATTCTCATGGGACACTGGAAGTGGGAAAAGTGGCAGATTTCGTCCACTGGCCACTGGCGCGCCCGGCGGAACTGGTTTATTGGTTGGGCGGACAACTGCCCTGCACCGTGATTTATCAAGGACATATCAGAGGAGCTACCTGCGCATGAGCCTGCATTCGAATCCCATCATTGCCGAACCCTATCATTTCACTGCGGGCAACAGCCCGTTATTAATCAGCATTCCACACGCCGGTACGCGGCTGACGCCTGAGGTCGCCAGTGGTCTGAGCGACGACGCACTACCGCTGTCAGACACCGACTGGCATATTCCCCGGCTGTATGATTTTGCCCGCGAGATAGGCGCGAATATGGTGGTCGGCCAGTATTCGCGCTTGGTAATTGACCTTAACCGCCCGTCAGACGATCAACCGCTCTATTCTACCGCCACCACCGGCCTGTTCCCCGACACCCTGTTCGACGGGCGTCCGACGTTCAAAGCCGGACATCAACCGGATGAAGCAAGCCGCCAGCGCTATCTGGAGCAAATCTGGCAACCGTATCATCAGAAAATTGCCGCCGAACTGGCGCGTATTAAGCAGCAGTACGGTTATGCGCTGTTGTTTGATGCCCACTCAATCGCCTCGGTGATCCCCCGTTTATTCGAGGGGAAACTGCCAGACTTGAATCTCGGCACCTACAGTGGCGCAAGCTGCGCGCCAGCATTGAGCCAAACCCTTGAAGCGATATGCCAACAACAGTCGCAATTCAGCCATGTTCTCAATGGACGCTTTAAAGGCGGCTATATTACCCGGGCCTATGGCCAGCCGGATCAGCATCAACACGCCATTCAGCTGGAGTTGGCGCAGTGTAATTACATGGAAGAGTGTGAACCTTTCGGGTTTATCGCGGATAAAGCAGCGCAGTTGCAAACTCTGCTGCGCCCGATGCTGGAGGGGATGTTGCAATGGGGTGTTAGGGTTTATGGGCGTTAAACCCAACGCGGTTTACCTTCTCTTCCTGGGTCGTGGCTGACATTTTTTCAAAAGCGACTCCGAGTTCACATTTAGTACTCCACTCAATAACTCACCAACAATTCATTGATAAACGTCATAGACGCTTGACCCTCTCATTGTGCACAGTGCCCGCCTTTGTATTTTTATACAATTTCTGGGAACTCAAACTATGTGGGATTTACTGATAGGACTGGTGGTGACCGTCGCGGTGGGCCGCTACATCATCAAAGGCTATTCGCCGACCGGTGTGTTGATGGTGGGCGGCTTACTGTTGCTGATCATCAGCGCATTGATGGGTAACAACGTATTACCAGAGAGCGCGAAATCGACCGGCTGGAATGCCACCGATATCGTCGAGTACGTGAAAATCCTGCTGATGAGCCGTGGCGGCGATCTCGGCATGATGATCATGATGCTGTGTGGTTTTGCGGCCTACATGACGCATATTGGTGCTAATGATGTGGTCGTGAGACTGGCTTCGCGTCCGCTACAGATGATCAACTCTCCTTATGTACTGATGGTTGCCGCTTATATTTTGGCCTGCCTGATGTCGCTGGCGGTCTCTTCAGCAACAGGTCTGGGCGTGCTGCTGATGGCGACGCTGTTCCCAATTATGGTCAATGTTGGCATCAGCCGGGGTGCAGCGGCGGCCATTTGTGCCTCTCCGGCGGCCATTATTTTGTCCCCAACCTCCGGTGACGTCGTGCTGGCCGCGCAGGCTTCCAATATGTCACTGGTGGATTTTGCCTTTAAAGCTACCCTGCCAATCTCCATCGCCGCCATCGTCTCTATGGCCATCGCGCACTTCTTCTGGCAGCGATATCTCGACAAACGCGAAGCAGGCAACCCGGTGGTGATTGAAGAAACCGAAACCACCCCGGTTGAAACCAATGCGCCGTGGTATTACGCCATTCTTCCGTTTACACCGATTGTCGGCGTACTGATTTTTGACGGAAAATGGGGTCCTAACCTGCACATCATCACCATTTTGGTGATTTGTATGGTCCTGACTGCAGTGATCGAAACGTTCCGCAACCGCAACGGTAAAGCAGTGTTCGCGGGTCTGGATGTGGCTTACCGTGGCATGGCGGACGCCTTCGCCAACGTGGTCATGCTGCTGGTGGCAGCAGGCGTCTTTGCTCAGGGCCTCAGTACCGTAGGGTTTATCAGCAGCCTGATTGGTTTGGCGCAAAACGTCGGGTCCGGCAGCATCGTGATGATGCTGGTACTGGTGACCATCACCGTATTGGCCGCCATGACGACCGGCTCCGGCAATGCGTCGTTCTACGCTTTCGTGGAACTCATTCCAAAACTGGCGAGTAAAATGGGCATTAACCCGGAATATCTGGTGATCCCTATGTTGCAGGCCTCCAACCTTGGCCGCACTATTTCCCCGGTCTCCGGCGTGATTGTCGCCGTGGCAGGTATGGCAAAAATCTCTCCGTTTGAAGTCGTTAAACGCACCTCCGTTCCGGTACTGGTGGGCCTGATTGTGGTGGTGGTCGCCACACAAATCTTTATCCCCCTGCATTAACCCGTTCAGCGGGCGCAGCCAACTGCGCCCGTTAACCAAAAAAATCCAATCCCGCTCATCTCATCAATCACATGAATACGATAGAGCCTCCCGGCATCTCAGGGTAAACTTCTGCGCCTTATAAGACGGGCTTTCCCTGATGTTCGGGATAAGACCTGCAACTATTCTGTACTAAAGCGAAGGCTGATTATGTCTCAACAACCGATCTCCCCGGATAAAAGCTACAAACGTATTGGTGGCTGGTTACTGGCACCGATGGCGTACCTGATTGTTACGCTGATGAGTGTCGCGCTAATGCTGGTCCTGTTTTCACTGGCGCTGTTTATGCCGGAATCGCGGGATTATCTGCTGACCAACTCGCAGGCATTTACCCTGCAGTGGTATTTCTCGGTCGTGACGACGCTGGCGATGGGGGCTTTTACTGTTGCGCTGCTGTGGCAGTTCTGCAAACGCAGCCGATACGTGCCAAAGATGTTCATCATCTGGTTATTGTGTACCGTGCTGCTGGCTGTAAAAGCCTTCGCCTTTTCACCGATTAATGACGATATGGCCGTGCGTAATTTGTTATTAGCGCTACTGGCCGCGGCCCTGCTGGTACCTTATTTTAAACGTTCGCGCCGGGTGAAAGAGACCTTTACCGAATAACCCTGTGGTTACCCCGTTGTCCCCGGGGCGCTTATTTAAGATAATAAGCGGTTGTAGCCTCTGATCTGCACGGTCAGGCGCTGATTTATTTCCCGTTATCTTCAGGCAATGTCATGACTTCTTACCTGTTACTGTTCGTCGGCACCGTGCTGGTGAACAACTTTGTTTTGGTTAAGTTTCTCGGTTTATGTCCGTTTATGGGCGTATCCAAAAAACTCGAATCCGCCATTGGCATGGGATTAGCCACTACATTCGTCATTACGTTGTCGAATATCTGCTCGTGGATTGTAAACACTTTCGTCCTGATGCCGCTGGGTCTGGTTTACCTGCGCACCATGGCCTTTATTCTGGTCATCGCCGTTGTCGTGCAGTTCACCGAGATGGTGGTACGCAAAACCAGCCCGTCACTTTACCGCCTGCTGGGTATCTTTCTGCCGCTAATCACCACCAATTGTGCGGTGCTTGGCGTGGCGCTGCTCAACATCAATCAGGCCCACAATTTCATGCAGTCCGCGCTGTATGGCTTTGCCGCGTCGCTCGGTTTCTCGCTGGTGATGGTGCTGTTTGCGGCTATCCGCGAACGCCTGGTGGTGGCGGATGTGCCTGCTCCGTTTAAAGGGTCGTCAATTGCGCTGGTCACTGCGGGCCTGATGTCTCTGGCCTTTATGGGCTTTACCGGTTTGGTGAAATTCTAATGTTTGAACTGTGGGTTGCGATTGGTGCGCTGACGGCACTGGCACTGGTCTTCGGGCTGCTGCTGGGCTATGCGTCGCGCCGCTTTGCCGTTGAAGGCAATCCTGTTGTCGATCAGATTGACGATATCCTGCCGCAAAGCCAGTGCGCGCAGTGCGGTTACCCTGGCTGTAAACCCTACGCCGAAGCGGTCGCCAATGGCGATAGCATCAATAAATGTGTGCCCGGTGGCGAAGCGGTGATGCTCAAACTCGCCGCGCTGCTCAACGTTGAACCGCAACCGCTCGGCGATGACGTCGCGGCGGCTGTGCCCGTTCGCACCGTGGCCTATATCGATGAAAGTAACTGCATCGGCTGCACCAAATGTATTCAGGCCTGCCCGGTGGATGCCATCGTGGGTGCCACCCGCGCGGTACATACCGTGATCACCGATTTATGCACCGGCTGCGACCTGTGTGTCGCCCCCTGTCCAACCGACTGCATTGAAATGCTGCCGATTAAAACCACCACCGCAAACTGGAAGTGGGATATGCAATCCATTCCGGTGCAAGTCATTCATGCGGAGTAAGCGCAACGCCATGTTTAATCTGTTTTCCGCACTCAAGAAAGACAAACTGTGGGACTTCGACGGCGGCATTCATCCGCCCGAAATGAAGACCCAGTCGAGCCACGTGCCGCTGCGCCGTGTGCCATTATCTGAGCGCTTTATTATTCCTCTTCAGCAGCATCTCGGCCCCGAAGGCGAGCTGTGTGTGAAATCCGGTGATCGGGTATTAAAAGGCCAGCCGCTGACTACGGGTCGTGGCCGCACCGTGCCGGTTCATGCCCCGACCTCCGGCATAATCACCGCCATTGAGCCGCATATCACCGCGCATCCATCCGGTCTGAAAGAGCTGTGTGTCCTGATTCATGCCGACGGTGAAGATCGCTGGGTTGATCGTGACGTTGTCACAGATTATCGTCAACTTGACGCGGCAGAGCTCAACGCGCGGATTCATCAGGCCGGTATTGCAGGTCTTGGCGGCGCCGGGTTCCCGACGGCCAGCAAACTTCAGGGCGGTCTGACTTCCACCCGCACGCTGATCCTCAACGCCGCCGAATGCGAGCCTTACATCACCGCCGATGACCGGCTGATGCAGGAACACGCCGGGGAAATCCTCGAAGGCACGCGCATTCTTTGCCATATGCTCCGGCCTGAGCGGGTGATTATCGGCATTGAAGACAACAAACCTGACGCTATCCGTGCGCTGAAACAGGCTATCAACGCCGAACAAGCTGACGGCGTCACCATTGAACTGCGGGTGGTGCCGACCAAATACCCGTCCGGTGGGGCCAAGCAGTTGACCAAAATCCTGACCGGTCTCGAAGTGCCGAAAGGCCATCACTCGTCGCACATTGGCGTCTTAATGCAAAACGTCGGTACGGTATTTGCCATTAAACGCGCAATTATCGACGGCGAGCCGCTGATTGAACGCGTGGTGACGCTGACTGGCGAAGCGATGGGCAAACCGGGCAACGTCTGGGCGCGTCTCGGCACGCCAATTGCTGACCTGATGACCGAAGGCGCGCTGCGCCCGCAGGGTACGCAAAAGATGGTGATCATGGGCGGCCCGCTGATGGGCTTCACCCTGCCTTCACTCAATGTGCCGGTAGTGAAAATCTCCAACTGCCTGCTGGCGCCTTCAGAAAGCGAAATGGGCCAGCAGGAACCCGAAGAAGCTTGTATCCGTTGCAGCCTGTGTGCGGATGCCTGTCCGGCCGGTTTACTGCCGCAACAGCTCTACTGGTTCAGCCGGGGTCAGGAACATGAGAAGGCGCGCAATCATAATCTGTTTGACTGTATCGAATGCGGCGCCTGCGCCTACGTCTGCCCAAGCAATATCCCGCTGGTGCAATATTACCGCCAGGAGAAAGCCGAGATCCGCGCCGTGGATTTAGAAACCGCCAAAGCCACCGAGGCTAAAGCCCGTTTCGAAGCTAAACAGGCGCGAATGGAACGCGAGAAGCTGGCCCGCGAAGAGAAGCACCAAAAATCAGCGGTGAAGCTTGATACACCACCGCTTGAGAAAGTAGAAATCGTTGAGGCTGCTACCGCCGAAGTCGATCCGCGTCAGGCAGCGCTGGCCGCGGCTATTGCGCGTGCCAAAGCCAAAAAAGCTGCCGCGACTCAGGAAATCCCGGTGGCTGCTGAGCCGGTCACCACACCATCGGCACCGGTTGAAACTGACGATGACAGTGCCCGCAAGGCCGCCGTGGCAGCAGCCATTGCCCGCGTGAAAGCCAAAAAAACCGGGAATACCGGCCTGGTGGTGGAAGCCACCGACAGCACCCTATCTGTGACACCGTCACCGGCTCAACCGGCTCAACCGTCTGCCGACGATAAACGTAAAGCCGCTGTGGCAGCGGCCATTGCCCGCGCGAAAGCCAAAAAGGCTGCCGCGCAGGAAGAGACGTCTGAGGAAATGACATCAGAACCAACACAACAAGAAAGCGATCCACGCAAAGCCGCAGTGGCTGCTGCGATCGCCCGGGTTAAGGCGCGTAAAGCCGCTGCTCAGACCATGTCGAACGAGGAATAAATGGCCTTTCGAATCGCGAGTTCTCCTTTTACCCATAACCGCCAAAGCACCAGCACCATTATGCTGATGGTGATTCTGGCCTGTATTCCCGGCCTGCTGGCCCAGGTGTGGTTTTTTGGTTACGGCACGCTGGTGCAGCTGGCGCTGGCCATTGTCATCGCGCTGTTGACCGAAGGCGCAGTATTGCAGCTACGTAAAATGCCGGTCCAAAAGCGTCTGGGGGATAACACCGCACTGCTGACGGCAGTGTTATTGGGCATCAGCCTGCCGCCACTTGCGCCGTGGTGGATGGTGGTGATCGGTACAGTCTTTGCCATTGTGATCGCCAAACAGTTATACGGCGGTCTGGGCCAAAACCCGTTCAACCCGGCAATGGTCGGTTATGTGGTATTGCTTATCTCCTTCCCCGTACAGATGACCACCTGGCTGCCGCCGGATGCGCTGCAACATCACCACGTCAGTTTTGTTGATACGCTGATGACCATTTTTACCGGCCATAACAGTCAGGATTTAACCGCCTATCAGCTACAGATGAATGTCGATGGTGTCACGCAGGCCACGCCGTTGGATGCCTTCAAAACCGGGTTGCGCTCCGGCCACAGCGCCGACCAGGTGCTGGCCGAACCGCTGTTTAGTGGGATCCTGGCAGGCCTGGGCTGGCAGTGGATCAATCTCGGTTTCCTCATCGGTGGCCTGTTCCTGATGGCGAAAAAAATCATCAGCTGGCACATTCCGGTCAGTATGTTAGTGATACTGACCTTCTGCGCCACGCTGGCCTGGGGCCTCTCACCAGAAGCCTATCCGCCACCGATGATTGGCCTGTTCTCCGGTGCGACCATGCTCGGCGCGTTCTTTATCGCCACCGATCCGGTAACAGCGTCAACCACGCCGAAAGGCCGTTTACTGTTCGGCGCACTGATTGGCCTGCTGGTGTGGCTTATCCGTACTTATGGCGGTTATCCTGACGGCATCGCTTTCGCCGTCTTACTGGCGAACATTACCGTGCCGCTGATTGACCACTACACCCAACCGCGCGTTTACGGGCACCGCTGAGGACAGCATGGAAAAAGGCAAAATGTTACAGACCATGCGCCGCCACGGTGTCACACTGGCGGTGTTTGGTGCGCTGATGACCGGCATGACGGCGGTGGTGAATATGCTCACCAAACCGACTATTGAGCATCAGGCGTTGTTGCAGCAGAAGAATCTGTTCGATGAAGTGATCCCGGCGGATGTCTATAATAATGACATGCAAAATGAGTGTTACAACGTCACCGATGAGTCCCTCGGTAGCTCAACGCCTCATCGCCTCTATCTGGCACGCAAGGACGGCAAACCGGTGGCGGCAGCGATTGAAACCACCGCACCTGATGGCTATTCCGGCGCGATACAGCTGCTGGTTGCCGCTGATTTTCATGGCAAAGTCTACGGTTCCCGCGTGCTGGAGCAACATGAAACACCTGGCCTGGGGGACAAAATTGAAGTTCGCGTTTCAGACTGGATCAAAAGTTTCGCAGGCCAGGTGGTTAACGGCTCTGGCGATGTACGCTGGGCGGTTAAAAAAGACGGTGGCATGTATGACCAGTTTACCGGTGCCACTATCACCCCGCGTGCTGTAGTTCGTTCGGTTAAACGCACCGCACTGTTTATTGAGACAGTACCGTCTCAGCTTTCCCACCTCACCCCTTGTGGAGCCCGTGATGAGTGAAGCCAGAAAGATAATTGTTCAGGGTCTGTGGACCAATAACTCTTCGCTGGTGCAGTTGCTGGGCCTCTGCCCGCTGCTGGCCGTAACCTCGACCGCCACCAATGCGCTGGGCCTCGGGCTTGCCACCACATTGGTGCTCACCTGTACCAACGCCATGATCTCCGCGTTCCGTCGCTGGGTGCCCAATGAGATCCGTATTCCGATTTATGTGCTGATCATTGCCTCGGTAGTGAGCACCGTACAGATGCTGATCAACGCCTACGCCTTTGGTCTGTATCAGGCGCTGGGGATCTTCATTCCGCTTATTGTCACTAACTGTATTGTGGTGGGCCGTGCCGAAGCCTGCGCCGCCAGCAGCCCGGTACATCTGGCCGCACTCGACGGCATGATGACCGGCCTCGGCGCGACGGCGGCCATGTTTGTTTTAGGCTCCATGCGTGAAATCCTTGGCAGCGGTGTGCTGTTTAACGGCGCGGATTTACTGCTCGGCAGTTGGGCCAAAGTGCTGCGCGTAGAAGTGATTCATCTGGATAACCCGTTCCTGCTGGCGATGCTGCCACCGGGTGCGTTTATCGGTCTGGGCCTGCTGCTGGCGGGGAAATACCTGATTGACCAGCGCCAGAAAGCCAAACAAGCCGCCAAAATTCAGGCCGCTCAGCAGGAAACCCTGCCGAAAGGCAGCGCGGGCAATGCCTCATGAATAAAGAAAAACGCATTGCGATTCTCAGCCGCCTGCGGGAAAACAACCCGCATCCGACCACTGAACTGGTGTACACCACCCCGTTCGAGCTGCTGATCGCCGTACTGCTTTCAGCGCAAGCCACCGACGTTAGCGTCAACAAGGCCACGACTAAGCTCTACCCGGTCGCCAACACGCCGGCAGCGATGCTTGAACTGGGCGTAGACGGCGTAAAGGAGTACATCAAGACCATCGGTCTGTTCAACGCCAAAGCCGAGAACGTGATCAAAACCTGCCGCATTTTGCTGGAAAAACACAATAGTGAAGTGCCGGAAGACCGTGCCGCCCTCGAAGCCCTGCCCGGCGTAGGCCGCAAAACCGCCAACGTGGTGCTCAACACCGCCTTCGGCTGGCCCACCATTGCCGTCGACACCCACATCTACCGCGTCTGTAACCGCACCCGCTTTGCTCCCGGAAAGACCGTAGAGGACGTGGAAGATAAACTGCTGAAAGTGGTTCCCGCCGAGTTCAAACTTGACTGCCACCATTGGTTTATCCTGCATGGGCGTTACACCTGTATCGCGAGGAAGCCACGGTGTGGGTCATGTATTATTGAAGACCTCTGTGAGTTTAAAGAAAAAGTTGAGTGATCAGGGGATTCCCCTAAACCCCTTTTTAAATTCCACTTCAAATTCCAAACCTTGGGCCTGCTGCCCAAACCCGCCCAAAAGGAGGCGTAAACGCGCCTCCTCTTGGAACTCCTGCGTTTTTCTCTGAGACACCGACAGCTTCGCGGCTGGCAGGGCACGTGTTTCAGCCACTTCCGTTCACGGCGCAAA
>Ga0105857_1000003_pt1 | contig 109236 bp, 99 predicted proteins | sample OrgsoiDNA_201061_FD_89682 | JGI IMG/M metagenome (GOLD analysis project Ga0105857, IMG submission 89682) | Permafrost soil microbial communities from the Arctic, to analyse light accelerated degradation of dissolved organic matter (DOM) -... | ecosystem: Environmental > Terrestrial > Soil >...
TCGCTGTAGGTCGACTTCCGGGTGCCCGGCGGTACGTTGGTGATGCCATCCTTCTCGGCGACCAGCTGGATGTATTCCTTGGAAGTGGCCCAAGTCACGAAGGCTTTTGCAGCTTCTTTGTGTTGGGAACTGGTCGGGATGGCCAGCGACCAGGCATACAGCCACGACGAACCCTTGTCCGTGATCTGGGTGGGCGCCGCAACGAAGCCGGCGTTGTCGGCAACGTTGCTCTGGGTTTTGTCGGTGATGAAGGAACCCGCCACACTGGCATCGACCCACATCGCGCACTTGCCGCTGTTGAACAGGGCCAGGGTCTCGTTGAAACCATTGCTCGAGACACCCGGCGGGCCGTAACGCTTCAGCGTATCGACGTAGAAGTTGGCAGCGGCGGTCCATTCAGGTCCGGTGAGTTGCGGTTGCCACTTTTCGTCGAACCAGCGCGCACCAAAGGCATTGGCCATGGTCGAGAGCAACGCCATGTTTTCACCCCAGCCGGCCTTGCCGCGCAGGCACATGCCGTATTGCTCTTTGTCCGGATGGTTCAGCTTGCCGGCAAACTCGCCGAGCTGGGTCCAGGTCGGGTGCTCGGGCATGCTCAGCCCGGCGTCCTTGAACAGGTCGGTGCGGTAATAAGTGACCGTGCTTTCGCCATAGAACGGCAGGGCGTAGAGCGTGTCGTTGAGCGAAAGCCCCTGGCGCACCGAAGGAAAGATGTCCTCGACGTCATAGCTGGCGGGCAGGTCCTTCATCGGTTCCAGCCAGCGCTTTGCCGCCCACAGCGGCGTTTCGTAAGTGCCAATGGTCAGCACGTCAAATTGACCGCCCTGAGTGGCGATGTCGGTGGTCAGGCGTTGGCGCAAGACATTCTCCTCCAGCACCACCCAATTGAGCTTGATGTCGGGGTGCGAAGCCTCGAAGGTTTTCGAGAGCTTTTGCATGCGGATCATGTCGCTGTTGTTCACTGTGGCGATGGTGACGGTTTCGCCGGCCTGGCAGAGCAGGGCGAAGGAAATACCGGCGGACAGGAATAGGACGTTGGGCAATAGCTTCATCGTGTTCTCCGCTCTGCGGCGTGGGCAGCAGAATCTTTTATTGTTGTAATCCGGGATGGCGAACCGATTACAACAGCTACCCACGTGCCCAACAAATGAACGGCATACGCACTACTGATACTTTTTTAACCGAGCACTTGCGCGGCAAAAAAGTATCAGTCACCACCGCTTATAGGGCTAGGCAACCCATACGCTTTGGTGTGAACCTTGGGCCAACGCTTGCCGGAGACTGTCCACAGTGACGAGCCAATACACAAAAACGGACAAACCGCCCGCGCTCGAAGTCATTCTCAACGAGCCACAGCACAGCTTTCGCTGGTATCAGCATGACTATCCCTTCGATCTGGCGCGCTGGAATCATCATCCCGAGTTCGAGATCCATCTGATTCGCGAAGGCAGCGGTCGGCTGTTGGCGGGTGATTACATCGGCCTGTTCGAGGCCGGCCATGTGGCGCTGATCGGGCCGGGCCTGCCGCACGACTGGATCAGCGATCTGGGTAAAGGCGAGCTGATTGCGGGGCGTGACGTGGTGTTGCAGTTCGACGGCCAGGCGCTGATGCAACTGCGCAACCTGGTGCCTGAGCTCAATGAGTTGCAGAGCCTGTTCCGGCAAGCGGCCCGGGGAATCGAGTTTGGTGGCGTTACCCGAAAGAAAGCCGCCGAGCTTCTGGAACAGATCGGGTTGAGCCAGGGGTTTGAGCGGTTGTGCCTGTTTTTGTCGTTGCTGCAACTGCTGGCCTCAGCGCCTGAAGCCGAAAGAAAGACCCTCGCCAGCCTGCAATACGCGCCGATGCTCGACGCCTTGACGGCCCAGCGCATGAGCATCGTTTTTGACTACATCCTCAACGACCTCGCCGACGAACTGCGGCTGTCCGTCATCGCCCAGCGTCTGGACATGAGCGAACCGGCGTTTTCCAAGTTCTTCAAGCGTGCCACCGGCCACACCTTCGTCGACCTGACCCGCAAGCTGCGGGTGCAGCGAGCCTGCCGGTTGTTGGCGCAAAGCGGCTTGAGTGTCGCCAACATCTGCTTTGAGGTGGGTTACGCCAATCTGTCGAATTTCAATCGGCACTTTCGGCATGAAATGCAGGAGACGCCGAGCGAATATCGGCAGCGGTTGCAAAAGGCCGTGGCGGCCGGTTAAAGAATCCCGGCAATCACGTACTGGATCAGCGCGTAAAGCTCGCCTGAATCTGGTGCATTGCTCACAGCTGCTCGCGGGCGTGTTGTTTGATCCAGGTTATATCAAGGCCGCGCAAATAGAGTGCAGTTGTGGGCATTTTATAACAACTAGATAAATTCGATAGATAACGCGTTTTAATTCTCCGCGGTCATAAATTCAATCGCGAAAAAAGAGAATAGGGCGCCCGCGTGCCCTCATCAGTTTAAATACTCAAAATAATTATCAGACCTTTCAGTCGAGAGCGTCTAACGGAGGATTAATGGATTTTTGGACGACCCTGCAAGTATTGATTTTAGGGACGGTTGAAGGCCTCACGGAATTTTTACCCGTCTCCAGTACAGGTCATCAGATTATTGCCGCGGATTTGCTCGACTTCGGCGGAGAGCGAGCCATGGCCTTTAATATCATCATTCAGTTGGGGGCTGTCCTGGCTGTCGTCTGGGAGTTTCGCCGCAAAATTCTCGAGATCATCACGGGCTTGCCAACCGAGCGTAATGCTCAACGTTTCAGCCTGAATGTGTTGATCGGATTCTTGCCGGCCGTTGTACTGGGGGTGATGTTTGCCGACAGCATCCATGCACATCTTTTTAATCCGATCACGGTGGCCATAGCGCTGGTGGTGGGCGGGATTGTCATGTTGTGGGCTGAACAACGTGAACATGTGGTGCGCATCGTTCACATTGACGATATGCGCTGGACCGATGCCTTGAAGGTCGGTTTTGCACAGTGTCTGGCGATGATCCCCGGCACTTCGCGCTCCGGGTCGACGATTATCGGCGGGCTGCTGTTTGGTCTGTCACGCAAGGTGGCTACCGAGTATTCGTTTTTTCTGGCGATGCCGACGATGGTCGGGGCCGCGGTTTACTCCGGCTTCAAATATCGCCATTTGTTCCAGGCCAGCGACCTGCCGGTGTTTATCTTGGGGTTTGTGGTGGCATTCTTCTTCGCGATGATTGCCGTACGTGGTTTGCTCAAATTCATCGCTAACCATAGCTATGCCGTGTTTGCCTGGTATCGGATCGGGTTTGGCTTGCTGATTTTGGTGACCTGGTGGTTGGGCTGGATTCAATGGTCTGATCAACCCTAGGCAGGCCGATCCCCTGCGGCTGGAAGAGCAGGGGGGTTATCTGCCGTTGCAGGACGCCAGCCGAAGCTTGCTGATGCCTGCCAGCGGCAGGCTGATTCGCTGTTCACGGTGCAGAAAGTTCATCAGCAGCAACACGCGTTCCTCACCCTCCATGGCCAGGAACACTGCTTCGAGTTCGGCAAACGGGCCTTCATTGATGCGTACGTTTTCCCCAGGTTTCAATAGTGTTGTCACGATGGCCTGGTTGTCCCGCTCCTGGAGATCGTCGATCAGCGTATCGCTGATTGGCATTGGATGACCGCCGAATGCGACGACTCGTGACACGCCACGGGTCGAACGCAGAGGGCTCCAGCTGTCTTGCTGGCTCAGTTGAATAAACAGGTAGCCAGGAAACAGCGACTCGCTGATCAGCTGTCGCCGCCCCTTTAAAATGCGCTCACGTTTGTAGGTCGAGCGAAAACAGGCATAGCCTTGGCGCTGCAGATGTTCTTCGGCGCGTTCGTCTTGCCGGAATTTGCACTGGACCAGATACCAGGCTTTGGCGGCGTGTTGTGCATTGGCGTTCATGCGATGTCCTTCGTGTCTATGTGTCGATGTTCAGTCGACCGGAGTAGCAGGCGGGCGACAGGGAACCCCATCGTCAGCCTGCGCCGCCTCGTGGTTTCAGTCTGTTGCTGCGTCGATCTGCTCCAGCAGTTCGACAGTTTTACGCTGCATCAACGTGATGTCGCCGCGACTTTCCACATTCAGGCACGTCGTGCCGCCATTACCCGAAAGGCACAAGCTGAAGCGCCAGTCTGCAAAAACCAGGCTCAGCCCGTCGTCCTCGTTGATTTCCAGCGCTTGGGTGATGTAGCAGTTCTTGATACTTGCCAGCAGCGTGGCGCCATCCTTGACCTCACGGCGAATCTCCCCGGAAGAAGGAAAGACGCCGATGCGCTCTACCAGCAACGCCGGCGTTTTCGGCGCGCGGGGGAAGATCAGCTCCGAGGCGTAGGCACGGACGATAAGGTACGCAAGGTTGTTTTTAAGGTCAGCGCCATACGGCTGGCGACTGTCACCGGCCTTGAAACCGCTCAATGTCTTCATAGAGGTTTCATTCCTCGGGAAGAGAGGTCGCGTTGATGGCACGCAATCTGACGCGGGGCCAGATCCATCACAGGTTGTTTTGATGCAGGTTTTCGAAGCAGAAATTGGTCGCTTCGATATACCCTTCGGCACCTCCGCAATCGAAGCGTCGGCCCTTGAATTTGTAAGCCAGCACACAACCGTCCTTGGCCTGTTTCATCAGCGCATCGGTAATCTGGATTTCACCGCCCTTGCCAGGTTCGGTGTCGGCGATCAGGTCAAAAATGTCGGGAGTCAGAATGTATCGGCCGATGATTGCCAGATTGGAAGGTGCGTCCTCCGGACGAGGTTTCTCAACCATGCTGCTGACCCGATAAATGCCCTCACTCAGCAACTGGCCGGCAATCACACCGTACTTTTGAGTCTGCTCGAGGGGGACTTCCTGGATCGCCACGATTGAACAGCGGTACTGCTCGTAGAGCTTGAGCATTTGCGCCAGTACGCCATCACCACCTAGGTTCAGGCACAGGTCGTCCGCCAGGACCACCGCGAAGGGTTCATCACCGATCAGCGGGCGACCGCTGAGAATGGCGTGCCCCAGGCCCTTCATCTCTACCTGACGGGTATAGGAAAAACTGCAGGTGTCGATCAGCTCCCGAGTACCGGCCAGAAACATCTCCTTATCGGTGCCGCGAATTTGATGTTCCAGCTCGAAGCTGACATCGAAATGGTCTTCCAGCGCTCGCTTGCCGCGACCGGTGACGATGGCCATATGTTGCAGGCCGGCATCGCGCGCTTCCTCGACGGCGTACTGGATCAGCGGCTTGTTGACGATCGGCAGCATTTCCTTGGGCATGGCCTTGGTCGCGGGTAAAAAACGGGTTCCATAGCCGGCAGCGGGGAACAGACATTTACGAATCATGAAAGCGTCCTTGAAAGTAGACTTATGTATTGGCTAGTGGCAGTAAGAAAATTCGATCCAGGCTGGCGGAACCGGCAACGCTGGGTGATTGGGAGCACTAAGCACGACCAATCAATTGACAAAAAATGCTCGCAACGCGAACTGCTAGAACGGCTATACATTATCCATTCGCTAAGTACCGGGTAATTTAGATGGATCGCCCGCGGGAAAACCGCAACTGTTAGAAACTGTCTGAATAAATATCGGTGATTGCTAACTTCTGCTTGTCTTCAGGCTGAGGTGTTATTTTTTGTCCGGAGAAAAACTTGGGTGCAACTCAAGTGTCGTGGTAATAAATATGTCCTTGGTGTTGTAAAGCTGATGCTGCAATTCCTGGGCTTATAGAGGCTCAGGTTTATCCGTGGTTAAAAACTCTTATGTTCGGCAAGTGCATGTCACCGCCAATGTTGACAAGACGGGGAAATTTATCTTGCTTAAAAGGGTTTTGATTGTCTGTGTTGGCAATATATGCCGAAGCCCTACCGCGGAAAATCTACTGCGCGGGGCACTCGCTCATTCCGATATCCACGTCAGTTCAGCCGGTCTTGCCGCTTTGGTCGGTAAACCGATCGAGCCAACGGCGCGTGCGGTACTTGAAGCGCATGGTCATTCGCCCGATGAACACCAGGCCATTCAGCTTGAGCCTCAAGCGATCAGCGAGGCCGACCTGATTCTGGTCATGGAACGACAGCATGTCAGCGGCGTGCTCAACCTCGCCCCTGAAGCACGGGGCAAGGTGCTGATGCTTGGGAAATGGCAAGGCGAGCGCGAGATCGGCGACCCCTACCGGCAAGGCAAACCCGCTTTTTTTCACGCTTATGCGTTGATCGAAGAAGCCGTAAACGCATGGGCACAGCGCCTAGCACGCTGACGCCACTACTTTTTGAATCGTAATAAAGGCAAAGAATCCGACTTATGCAACAAGCGCCAGTAGTCACCGTACGGGAAGACGACAACGACGAGATCGATATCCTCGGTCTGTTTGGAACACTGATCGACCATAAATGGTTGATAGCCGCGATCACTGGCGCCTTTATGGTGGCAGGGGCCGCTTATGCGGTGCTGGCAACGCCGGTTTTTCAGGCGAATGCACTGTTGCAGGTCGAAGCAAAAAAGAATGACCTACTGGGTTTTTCGGATATTGGCAGCATGCTCGGCAAGGAGTCGCCGTCGGCCACCGAGATTGAGTTGATCCAGTCGCGCTCGGTGATTGGCAAAACGGTCGATAACCTCAAGCTCGATATTGTCATACAGCCCATTTACTTCCCCGTTATAGGCGAGTTTCTGGCACGTCGATTCAAAAATAACAACCCGGGTGAAATAGCCGATGCCTGGCTGGGACTTAACAGTTTTGCCTGGGGAGGGGAGTCGCTGAAGATATTCAAGCTGGACCTTCCCGAGTCGCAACTGGGCAAAAAGTTGACGCTGACGGCGGGTGAAAATGGTTATTTCACCTTGGTCGATGAAGATGACAAGTTACTGGCCGCGAGCCAGGCTGGTCAACTGTTCGAGAAAAACGGCGTCACGTTTCAGATCGAGGAAATGCGTGCCAATCCCGGGACTCGCTTCAGAATCGTCCGTAATTCTCGCCTGACCAGTATCCTTGACTATCAAGAGGCACTGGATGTCCTGGAGCGCGGAAAAGAGTCGGGCATGATTGGCTTGGCACTGGAAAGCACCGACCCGGACCAGGCTATAAAAATCCTCAATGAGATCGCCGACATCTATGTGCGGCAAAACGTCGAGCGTACTTCAGCAGAGGCAGCACAGAGCCTGGCTTTTCTGAAAGAGCAACTTCCAGTGGTCAAAAAGGACCTGGAAAGGGCTGGAAACGCCTTGAATGAATACCAGACTCGCAGCAAGTCGGTGGATATCACCCTCGAAACCAAAGCCATTCTTGATCAAATTGTCGGCCTGGATACCAGCATCTCCGAGTTGAAATTGCAGCAAGCCGAGATGGACCGCAAGTTCACCCGGCAACATCCGGCTTATCGCGCGTTGTTGACTCAGATCGGCGAGTTGAGCAGTAAGCAGAAAAGCCTGGCCAGCAAGGTCGAAAGCCTTCCGTCCACCCAGCAGGAACTGCTGAGCCTTACCCGGGATGTTGAGGTCGGCACCGCCATTTATACCCAACTGTTAAACAAGGCCCAAGAACTGGACGTGATGCGGGCAGGGACCGTGGGTAACGTGCGTCTGATCGACACGGCGGACGTCAATTTCCTGAAACCGGTCAAACCTAAAAAGGCCTTGATTGTATTGGTCGCCACGATTCTCGGCGGCTTCCTGGCGGTAGCTCTGGTCCTTGTGCGCAAGGCATTGAACCGTGGTCTTGAAAGCCCGGAAGCCATCGAGCAACTTGGCTTGCCGGTATACGCGTCGATTCCCTACAGCATCTTGCAGAAGGCCGAAGAAGAAAAAATCGGCCGCGCAAAGGGACGTGCCGCTACAGGTTATCCGTTGCTGGCCATCAACCACCCCACTGATTTGGCGGTCGAAGCACTGCGCAGCCTGCGTACCAGTCTGCACTTCGCCATGCACGAGACCGACAATAATCGGCTGATGATTTCCGGTCCAAGTCCGCAGGTGGGCAAAACGTTCGTCTCGGCAAATCTCGCTGTGGTAATAGCGCAAACCGGCCTGCGGGTATTACTGGTCGATGTCGATATGCGCAAAGGCTATCTGCACAAAGTCATGGGCATTTCTTCGGATAACGGGCTCTCCGATATTCTGGCGCGTCGCTGCGATTTGGCCACCGCAATCCATAAGACCGACATCGAGAATTTTGACTTTGTCAGTCGAGGGCAGATCCCGCCCAACCCTTCAGAGTTGTTGATGCATGCCAACTTCAGCGCGCTGTTGGCGCAGGTGAGTGAGCTTTATGACCTGGTGATTCTCGACACGCCACCTCTACTGGCGGTAACGGATGCGGCAATCGTGGGACGCCAGTCAGGGACCAACTTGATCGTTACGCGCTTCGGTCTGAACCCCGCGAAGGAGATCGAATTGACGGTCCGTCGGTTCTCCCAGAATGGCGTTGCCATCAAAGGGGCGATTTTCAACGGTGTGGAGAAAAAGGCCTCCAATAAGTATGGCTACAACGATTATGGCTACTATCACTATGAATATGCTTCCGACAATGCTTGATGCTTATTGATTAACTCAGCACGACAGTTGCTCAAGATGCTGAAGTTATAAACGCTGTCAGTGGTTATTGCCGAACGGGTTCAACAGCCTTTTAGGCACGAATAAGCCGACATTTCATAGATGCACCACGTCCTGAGGAATATGACGAAAAATCCTGGGGCGGTAGCGTGATCACAAATGACATAGGTTAATGAATAAGACAACAGCGTTCAAAGCTATATCGCTTCTCTGGATGGGCTCGCTGGCAGGCGCCGGATTTGCTTTTTTAACTCAGGTGTTACTGGCCAGGAAACTGGGCAGCAATGATTTTGGTGCTTTTTCGTCAGCACTCACGACCATTACCTTGCTCGCGCCACTGGCGGGCTTCGGAATATCGCAATATTGGCTCAAGGCTTTTGGCCAAGAGGGCTGGGCAGCCAAACGCTGGTTAAAGCCTTCTTTCGAATTCATTGCTCTGAGTACCTTGTTTCTCATCTGCGCCATCGTCGCCTGGGCTCTGCTTACAAACCATGACCGGTTAACGCAGCACCTGCTTCTGATACTTTCCCTGTACATATTGGGGCAGCTGTCAGTGGAGTTGGTAAGCAGTAAATTACAACTTGAAGAGCGCTATCTACGTCTGGCTCTTTGGCAGTTTTTGCCGCACTTTCTTCGTTGCTCGATGGTTTTCATCGCCGCGGTCGTAAGCGCTACGCCAATCGCCGCGGAGCTTTATGCGGTATTTTTCTCCGTTATTGCCCTGGTGTTTTTTTTGTTGGCAATCCCCCAGTTGCTGCAGATGATCAATGGGCGTTTGACCTTGAAGGGGCACGAGCTGACCGCTGAATTAAAGGATTTTGCTGCAAGGCCGGGGATGTTAAGTGTTGCCAGTGCCAGTTGGCCATTTGGGATCGCGGCGTTCTCCCATCTGATTTATTTCCAAAGCAACATTATTTTGCTAAAACACCTTTCAAGTAACAGCGCCGCAGGCATATACAGCGTTGCCTTTACCATCATGACAGCGGTGTACTTGCTGCCCAGTGTGATTTATCAACGCTTTCTACTGCCGAAAATGCACCGTTGGGCCAACCACGATCCAGACATGTTTTATCAGATATACCGTAAGGGTAACTGGATGATGTTGCTGCTCGGAACGCTGGCCATGTTGGTTATTTTATTATTTGCAGACTGGGCAGTCCCTCTGCTGTTTGGTGAGGCGTATCGCGGCGCCGCAGCGGTGTTGAAAATTCTTTCCATTTGCGCGCCGGTTATATTCCTGGCCTTCAGTGCGGGGGCTACATTGGTAACCCAGGAACACATGAAAGTGAAAGTCAAATACATGGCGCTGGTTGCGGTCATCAATGTGCTGCTCAACCTTACATTAATTCCCCTGTTTGACCTGCGTGGCGCTGCGATCGCGACGGTTGTCAGTAATGTACTGTTGTTGTCCTTATATTTTTATGGCGCACAACGACTGGTTTTCAAAAGCAGACTTCGATAGCAGGTGCAGTCCCATATTTAAACTAACCATGACTATCGACTATCTGGAGATCAATTTACATGATGGATAACGTAAAAATTTATGCCCGGACAGTATTGGCAGGGTTCGGCTTTTTGTATGACCTGAGCCGATATGTAAGGTACTCGGGATGGCGATCTTCACTCAGTTCGGTGGAGGCCAGAAACTATTACATGGTCAAGGTGTATCACACACTTGAAAAGAGTCTGAGCTTTACCAATCGCAAACCAGGTTCCGGTTGGGCGGGTGCCAATACGCTTATTCATGCATTGGAACGTTCATTCATGCTCAATGGTGCGGGCTACCACGATCTGGTAGCAATCACCGTATTAAAGAAGTTTGCTGAAGCCGAAAAGGCCCACCAGCCGGAAAAAACCGCTGAACTTATAAAGCGTCTGGTAAAAGTTGAGAGTCTTAGCAACAACGCCGTTCCTTTTTTCTACAACAGTGGTGCAATCAACCATTCCAAGTCGGAATTCAATCAGGGACGACTGCTGGTTCCGGAGAGTTTCTTCATGTCTCGCTATTCGCTTCGTGAATTCTCTGATGCAGAGATCAGTGCGCAAGAGTTGAGAAGGGCGATGGAAATGGCCATGAAATCACCTTCTGCCTGTAACCGGCAATCGTGGCATGTTTATCATGTGGAAGGTGAATTGGCACAACAGGCTCTGGCGTTCCAGGATGGTAATCGCGGCTTCGGGCATAAAATAAAAGACTTGCTGATTATCACCACCGACTTGCGTGCCTTTGTTTCTCCGCGAGAGCGCTACCAGCACTGGATCGACGGCGGGATGTTCTCGATGTCGCTGATTCTGGCGTTGCATTCAATAGGCATAGCCTCGTGCTGTTTGAATTGGAGTCAGTCGGGCAGCGCGGATATTAAGTTTCGCAAGGTGATCAAGATAAGCCCGCAACATACAGTGATGATGATGTTGGCGATAGGTTATCCGAATGCGCAGAATACCGTATGTGCTTCTCCGCGGCGCCCTGTTGATGAAGTTTATACAAAACTCTCAAGTTAATACGTACTCATTCCGGGTTACAAAGGATTCAGCACCTTGAAAATTGCATTGATTACGATTCATCACGCCAACAGTTATGGCGGAACTTTACAAGCGCTCGCGAGTCAGGCAGTTCTGTCAAAATACGGTGATGTAAAAATTATTGATTACAAAAGCAAGGAGTTGGAACAGACCTTGAATTTGATTCGGATTGACCGTAATCCTCGCAGCATTTTTAGAGCGGGCAAGGATTTCTTTCGACTCCTGCCCAGAAAGAGACTGATCGCCAAGTTTAAAGAGTTTATGCGGGTCAACTATAAGCTGACCCCGGCATGTCCCGACTTACAAAGCCTTCAATCGATATCCAGTGATTTCGATTGCGTGGTGTGTGGTAGCGATCAGATATGGAACCCGAATATTACGGGGCAACTGGACCTGAACTACATGCTGGCGTTCTCCCGAGCGAAAAGGAAGATTTCGTTTTCCTCAAGTGCAGGCTCCTATAGCTATTCCGACGAGGAGACGGCCAAGGTCAGGAAGGCGCTGTCTACTTTTGACAGTATTTCCGTGCGCGAAGAAGACACGGCGCGCAAGTTGCGCAGCATACTAGGCAACCAAAAGGTCGCTCACACCCTCGACCCTACTTTGATGCTCGACAAGCGCCAGTGGATGCAGGGTTTGCTGCTTACCGAAAAAGCGCCGGTACCTGCTGATCAATACATTCTCGTGTACACGCTGAAGAAAGACGCCTTGGTCAGGGAAACAATCAATCGGATAAAGACCCTGTTGGGGCTGCGAGTAGTGGCCATCGATCAGGACCCTTTCCTGGGATACAAGAGCGACAGGCATATCATGGATGCCAGCCCTGTTGATTATGTTTCGTTATTCGCCAACGCCTCTTTCGTCATCACCAATTCGTTCCACGGCACTGCATTTGCGTTGAACTTCGCCATTCCCTTTGTCACGGTGCTGCCCGAGAGCGGGTTGAATAGAATCAAGGGCCTTCTGGATAAAGTTGATTTGGCCGATCGCTTGGTCAGTCACCTGAGTGAAGTCGGCTCGGTAGTGGGGAAGCCCATAGACTTTACCTCCAGCCATAAAAAGCTGGATGCGTTGAGGTTGGTAACTTGGGATTACCTCGATGGCGCATTTTCAATCAATACAGTTAAAAAGCCCGTTAAGACTTCATGATGAATCAGCGTTCCGCCAGCTTGAAATTCCCGAGTGTCAGCCCACGTTACGTGCTGGCTGTCATCATCGGCATAACAGTGGTTTTTAACAATATTGAATGGTCGTTGGGCGGCAATAACCTGACGTTGGAACGATTGCTGGCTGCGCCTATATTTTTGATGGTCGTATTGCTGTTGGTTAGCTCGAACATCCCCCTGCGCCTGCCAAAAACAGGGGTTGTCCTGACCATCTGGATTGTACTGGCTTTTTACGCGTCTGCTTCGGGCCCGGTTGCGGCCTGGTCGCTGAAAATGTATGCAGGTTTACTGTTCGCGGCCTCGTTTTATTATGTGGTTATCTGGTTAAAGGCTAATCCCTTTACGATTTTTAAATCCAGGACCTATCTGCTTCTGGCATGGTTTTGTGGCCCATTTTTGTCGTTGATTTATATTCTTTCAATCTTGAAATTTCAACTTCCGGATTTGGCCGTTCACTGGTTGCAGGAAGGCAGTGGGGGGACTCGCATCCGCGGCGGGATTTATGAGGCCAATCTGTTCGGGGTATTTATATCGCTGATTACGCTGACGGTGCTGGCGCTGGCTTACCACCGAAAATTGTGGTGGTGGGTCCTCGTTATCGGTTTGCACACCTCGCTACTGTTTTCGTTCTCAAGAGCACCGTGGGTTTCCTACATTATTTCCGTCTGGCTTTACCACGGGCTGAGTTACCCAAGGAAATACAAAAACAGGGACTTGGTGAAGTATTTGCTGGGCGCTGTCCTGTTAGTCGTCGTCATGATGTCCTTGTCTTACTTGATCGTTTCTTCTTTTGGCGATTATGAGCTGATCGGCAGAACCCACTCGGTCAAGACGCGGTTCATCATGTGGGCGTTGGCGGCGAATTCCATTCTGGAAAACCCCATGTTCGGAAATGGTATCTACAGCTTTAGCGAAATATATTCTTTTGCACCGGAGTTGGTCGGCTCGGAGAATCATCGCAGTGCATGGATATCCAACCTGCCCTTGGCAATACTTAATGACACTGGCGCTGTTGGCTTCATCGTCTTTTTCACGTTTATCATTTTGGTGATCAAGCGCAGTTGGACCGCGGTCAGAAGAATAGCGGTTGATCCGGATGTCGATCGCTATCACGTCAGAGTGGGGGCGGCCCTAGTTGCATTTTTTCTGGCCATGGGTTTCTCAAGTCAAACCATTCCCGCGCATTCGATCGCTATTTTTTGGGTGTGTATGGCCCTTACCGAGCGATTCTCAACACTTAGTCGCTCCCTCATCAAAAGAGCATAAGCATGCCTGTAAAGAAGATGGTTTTCATTCATCTGTTCAACGACAGAAGTGGAAGCCCCAAGGTTTTGTCGCAAGTGATCAAGGCCGCGGCTGATAACAATATAGCCACCGAAGTGATTACCAGTGCTCATGGCGACGGCTTCTTGTCAGGGGTGGCGGATATCCAGAGCAAGCTTTTTTATAAACGATCGGAGAATAAGCTGCTGACCCTGGGTTATTACGTGATTTCTCAGGCATTATTATTTATTCAGTGCTTGAAGTACAAGAAGCAGGATGTGGTGTTTTATGTTAATACCATGATGCCTTTTGGCGCGGCTCTGGCGGGGAAGTTGCGAGGCATACCGGTTTACTATCATGTGCATGAGACATCGATAAAACCCAATATCTTGAAGAAGTTTCTCAGATTCATCATTGAAAAAACCAGCACAAAGGTTGTCTTTGTTTCGCATTACTTGATGCAGGCGGAACGCTTTGCCAGGCTCCCCCAGATAGTTATTCATAATGCTTTGGATGCGCTGGATGCAACGCCATTTCCGATCAAGGAAGAGGCGGGCTTTACTTGTTTAATGATCTGCTCCTTGAAGGCTTACAAGGGAGTCCATGAGTTTCTGGCGCTTGCCCGCCGCAGCCAGAATGACAAAAACCTGAACTTCACCCTGGTGCTCAATGCCAGCCGAACTGAAATCGATAGTTACTTTTCGGGTGTCGATGTTCCGGGCAATCTGGCGATTTACCCGCGTCAGATCGATATGTCGGACTTTTATTCAAGATCCGATTTGCTGCTGAACCTCTCCCGGCCGGATGGCTGGATAGAAACATTTGGTTTGACCATTCTTGAGGGGATGTCACATGGCTTGCCCGTTATCGTTCCCCCGGTGGGTGGGCCTGCCGAGTTGGTCCGCAGCGATGTCGAAGGTTATCTGATTTCTTCATATGACATAGAAGAACTCTACCGCACGATTTGCAGAATCTCGTCGGACCCGAAGAAATATAAGTTGTTATCTGATAATGCCTTGTCCCGCACTCGGGATTTTAGCCTGCAAGCTTTTGAAGATAAATTCTTGAAATTATTTAACGAGATGCAGCATGACGTCTAAAAAACTTTATATTCTGGGCATAAGAGGCGTACCCGCCCAGCATGGTGGTTTCGAAACCTTTGCAGAAAAGTTATCTCTTTATCTGACAGCGCAAGGCTGGCAAGTCTTTGTCTACTGTCAGGAAGAGGGGCGCGGGGGAATCACCCACAGTACCTGGAATGATATCAACAGGATTCATATTCCGGTTACCCAGGGGGGCGCGTCAGGCACGGTTGTTTTTGACTGGAAGGCTACGCGGCATGCGACATCGCAACAGGGGTTGTTTCTGACCCTTGGTTACAACACGGCTGTCTTCAGCTTGCTGCAAAGGCTTAAAGGGCAAACCAACATTATTAATATGGATGGTATCGAGTGGCGGCGCGACAAGTGGGGAGTCATCGCCAAGACCTGGTTCTGGCTCAATGAGCGAGCGGGCTGCTGGATGGGCAATCATCTGGTCGCGGATCATCCCAAGATAAAAGAGCACTTGGCGACGCGGGTTTCTGAATCCAGGATCACCATGATTCCCTATGGTGGCGATGAGGTCAGCGGTGCAGACGCGACGTTACTGGCACGTTACGCCATAGAGCCCGGCAAGTTTTCGGTCATCATTGCGCGGCCGGAGCCTGAGAATTCGTTTCTGGAGATGGTTCGCGCGTTCAGTTCCAGGCCTCGCAATCACAAGCTCGTTGTACTGGGCAACTTTCAACCGAACAATACTCCATACCATAAACAGGTCATGGCAGCGGGCAGCGCAGAAGTCATCTTTCCGGGTGCTATCTATGAGACCGCGGTGGTCCAGGCACTGCGTTACTACTCTCGGTTTTACCTGCACGGACATCGTGTCGGCGGGACCAATCCATCGTTAGTGGAAGCGCTCGGTGCGGGTTGTGCGGTCATCGCCCATGACAACCCATTCAATCGCTGGGTGACGGAAAGCGCTGCTGCTTACTTTAAGGATGAAGCGGCTTGTGCCGCGTTATTTGACCAACTGCTTACCGACGATTCAGCGCTGGAGCAAATGAAAGCCGCCAGCGCTGCACGCTTTCGTCAGCGCTTTACGTGGAATCAAATCTTGCTCCAGTACGAAAAACTATTGACTGACTGGTATCCGAACAATCGATAGAGAGGCCGTTATGACTATCCGTATCCTGCTGACTGGCGGAGCCGGTTTTATTGGTTCTGCGGTCGTTCGTCATCTGATCCAAAATACTCGATATGAAGTTGCCAACCTCGACAAGTTGACCTACGCCGGTAATCTGGAGTCCTTGGCCAGCATCGCCGAGTCGCCGCGATATCATTTCTTTAGCGTCGATATTTGCGACGCTCAGTCGCTGGATCGTGTATTCACGGAGTTTCAGCCGGATGCGGTAATGCACTTGGCCGCAGAGTCGCACGTTGATCGTTCCATCGATAGTCCCGCGGACTTTATCCAGACCAACATCGTCGGGACCTATGTTTTGCTTGAAGCGGTCCGGCGTTACTGGAGCGGATTGCTGCCGGAGATCAAGCAGTCGTTTCGCTTCCACCATGTCTCGACGGACGAAGTCTATGGCGACCTGGAAGGCACTGACAGTCTGTTCACTGAAACCACGCCCTATGCGCCCAGTTCCCCCTATTCGGCGTCCAAGGCCAGTTCAGACCATCTGGTTCGGGCCTGGCAACGTACTTACGGCCTGCCAGTGCTGGTGACCCATTGCTCGAATAACTATGGTCCTTATCACTTCCCCGAGAAGTTGATTCCCCACGTGATTTTGAATGCCATTCAGGGCCGGCCTTTGCCGGTCTATGGCGATGGTTTGCAGGTTCGTGACTGGTTGTTTGTGGAAGATCATGCGCGCGCGCTGTGCGAGGTTCTATGTCGGGGCAAGATCGGCGAAACCTACAATATTGGTGGCCACAACGAGAAAACCAATATTGAGGTGGTGGAAACCCTTTGCGATCTGCTCGAAGAATTGGCTCCCGACAAACCTGCTGGCGTCGAGCGTTATCGTGACCTGATTACCTTTGTTGAAGATCGGCCAGGTCATGATCTTCGTTATGCCATTGATACCAGCAAAATTGCCCGCGATATCGGTTGGCAGCCAGAGGAAACCTTTGGAAGCGGCATTCGAAAAACCGTTCAGTGGTATTTGCACAATAAAGAATGGTGGCAGCGCGTACTCAACGGCCAGTATCGGCCAGAGCGCTTGGGCCAGAAACACTGTCTCCCCAGTTCTCGACATTCATAGAAGGGAATCCTAGATGAAAGGTATTATTCTCGCGGGCGGCTCCGGCACTCGCTTGCACCCCATTACACGCGGTGTGTCCAAGCAGCTGCTACCGATATACGACAAGCCGATGATCTACTACCCATTGTCGGTTTTGATGCTCGCGGGTATTCGCGAGGTCTTGATTATCTCCACCCCGCAAGACTTGCCCAATTTCCGCAATTTGTTGGGTGATGGTTCTTCTTTTGGTATCGAGCTCAGCTATGCCGAGCAGTCCTCCCCAGATGGTTTGGCACAAGCCTTTATTATTGGCGAGAGTTTTATCGGCGACAGTAATGTCGCACTGATTCTGGGCGATAACATCTTCTACGGTTATGGCTTCAGCGCCTTACTGCACGAAGCCTCGCAACGAAAGACCGGCGCTACCGTTTTTGGTTATCACGTCAGCGATCCGCAGCGTTTTGGCGTTGTCGAGTTCGACAGTGACGGCAAGGCGGTTTCAATCCAAGAGAAGCCTGAGCGTCCGAAGTCCAATTACGCGGTCACCGGCTTGTACTTCTATGACAACGATGTGGTGAGCATTGCCAGGCAAGTCAAACCGTCGATTCGCGGCGAACTTGAAATCACTGATGTGAACAATGCGTATCTGCAGCGCGGGGATCTGCACGTCAGCGTGCTGGGGCGCGGTTTCGCCTGGCTGGACACCGGGACCCATGATTCGTTGATGGAGGCCGGGCATTTCGTCCAGACCATCGAAGCGCGCCAGGGAATGAAAGTGGCCTGCCTTGAGGAGGTTGCTTACCGCCAGGGTTGGTTGTCGGCTGAACAATTGGATAGACAAGCCACCGCTTTACACAAAACCGGTTACGGCCAGTATCTGGCACAGGTGCTATCGACGGAGCCTGCGAAATGAATGTGATCAAAACCAGGTTGCCAGGCGTACTGATAATCGAGCCTAAGGTGTACGGCGATGACCGCGGGTTCTTTCTTGAGAGCTATCACCACCAGCGTTATCGCGACGCCGGTATCGAGTTGCCGTTCGTGCAGGACAATCACTCGCGCTCCCAACGTGGCGTATTGCGCGGTCTGCATTTCCAGCGCACCCGGCCTCAGGGCAAGTTGGTCCGGGTCACTCGCGGCGCGGTTTACGACGTCGTCGTAGACATCGATCCGGCGTCTGCAACGTGCGGTGAACACGTAGGGATCGAATTGACCGCCGAGGACCATCTCCAGCTGTGGGTGCCGCCGGGTTACGCCCACGGTTTCTGCGTGCTGACTGATACCGCCGATTTTCAATACAAGTGCACCGATCTGTATTACCCGGAGGACGAGGGTGGCTTGCTCTGGAATGATCCGGATCTGGACATAGCCTGGCCTCTGAGTTCACCACAACTCTCGGAAAAAGACCGGCAGCATCCGCGCCTGCGCGCGCTGTTGAAAGGGGAATGACCATGCGGGTTCTAGTGACCGGAGCACAAGGGCAGGTCGGGCGCGAGTTGCTGCAGAGAGTGCCGTCCGGGTTCAGCGTGATTGGCTATGGTTCGGGCGAACTGGATATCAGCGACCCGGCTCAGGTCCAGGATGTTTTGGTCCGGACCAAGCCGCAGTTAGTGATCAATGCGGCGGCCTATACCGCAGTGGACAAGGCTGAAAACGAGATCGAGCGAGCTTATGCGGTGAACCGCGACGGTGTTACGCACCTGGCGCTTGCAGCCGAGGAGCGGGGTATCGCGCTGCTGCATATTTCCACCGATTACGTGTTCAGTGGCGACAGCGATTGCGCCTACAAACCCGACGATGTCACTGCGCCTACAGGCGTGTATGGGTTGAGCAAGCTGGCTGGTGAGCAGCAACTGCAGCAACACTGTTCACGCCATTTGATTCTGCGAACCAGTTGGGTGTTCGGCGTCCAAGGCAACAACTTCGTCAAAACCATGCTTCGCCTTGGTCGCGACCGCGATGAACTCGCCGTGGTAGCGGATCAGCGTGGCTGTCCGACTTCCGCTGGCAGTATTGCCGATACCCTGTGGGCGCTGGCGGCGATTTTTCAACGTGATGGTGCGCTCAAGTGGGGCTTGTATCACTACAGCGGCGAACCCGCCTGTACTTGGTACGACTTTGCAGATGAGATTTTCAGCCAGGCCCAGGCGCTGGGTTTGCTTGAAAAGAGCCCAAGTTTGAAGGCGATTACCACCGCAGGTTTTCCGACTCCGGCCAAGCGACCCGCCTGGTCGGTGCTCGATTGCCAAGCCCTGGAACTCGACTATGGTTTGGCACCGCGAAGCTGGAAGCGCGAGTTGCATCAGGTATTACAACAACTGAGCTGAACCGCCTCCGAATTTTAATATATCGCTCACCGTCACAGCTCTGAATATTCAGGCTATTGTTACTAATGGTCTATGTTTATTCGGCGGATGTTGTTGTCAGTCGCTGTTTTTTTCTGAAACTTACGGCTGTGCAAACACTTCAAGGGCCATTGGCCAGAAAGAATCCTGACGAATAATAACAATCAGTGCCGGGTTCGAATGACGCCCACTTGAAACTTTGCACGGAAAACGCCTTGTCAGGGGGTGGATGTCGTAAAACGTCGCCAATATCCTCCAATAAGCCCGTTCGTGCAGCTATTTTGCTCCAAGGGCATGAGGCGGGCGGTCTATGGCTTGCGACACCTATAAATGACATGCTCCAAAGGAGGAAAGTGCAGGGGCTGGCGCATTCGACCCTTGGGTTTGAGTCCATATACCTGCTGTTCCATTACTAGTCCCTTAGTATCAAATCTTATATAGAGATGATGTCGAGAAGGAGTCTGATATGAAAAAACTGTTTGCTGTCGGCTTGCTGGCGTTGATAAGTACCGCGGCGCTGGCCGAAGAGCCTCTGAGCTTGAACACCCCGTTGGTCGGGTCTGTCACTGTCGGGCATGGTGTCCTGGCAGGCGTGGCCATTATTGGTGGCGCGGTGGCCGCATCCAACTCCGGTGGTAGTTCCAATGGCGGGACCACTGGGTCCACGGGCACTACCGGAACTACAGGTACTAACTGATTCTCCCTGCGAAGTGTGTTGTTCAAGATCACTCAGAGTTCTCTGGGTGATCTTTTTTTAGCCTTGCCCTCGACTAGCGTAGTGCCAATATGATCCGTAGGTTTTCTGTTGTGATGCTGGCAAGTATTACCTTGCACGGTTGCATGTTTTCCCCTGGCCAACATATGGATACCAGCCAACTGGTTCGTGACGGTTCTCCCGAGAGTAGTCGGGTAGAGCTTATTCCCATCACGCCTAAATTGATTGCCATGGATGCCGCCTCGCAAGTTCGCGAGTCGGTGCCTTCTGAGTTGTTGTCCTATACGCCGGGTGGTTATCGCGTAGGCGCCAATGACTTATTGTTTATCACGGTTTGGGATCATCCCGAATTGACGGCACCTTCGGGGCCGCAACAACAAATTGATGCCAACGGTCGTCTGGTTCGTCCGGACGGTACGCTGTTTTACCCCTATATCGGTAATGTCCAGGCCGCCGGTAAAACCATCGAAGAGTTACGGGCCTTTATCGCCGAACGCTTGTCGCAGTTTATCGAAAGCCCTCAGGTTGACGTCAGCGTATTGCGTTTCGCCAGCCAGACCGTGGTGATTTCCGGTGCGGTGGCGAGAGCGGGTCAACAGTCGATCACCACCAATCCGCTTAGCCTGGTGGAAGCCATCGGCGCGGCCGGTGTGGATCCGCTGAATGCGGACCTGGCAGGGTTGACGCTGACGCGCGACGGGCGCGAGTACCGGCTTGATCTGGACACGCTCAATCGACGGGACTCGCAGTTGCACAAGGTCTACCTCAAAGGGGGCGACCAGTTGTACCTGCCCTATAACGATCTGAAGCGGATTTATGTCATGGGCGAGGTCAACCAGCCACGTGCCCTGAGTTTCAAGAGCAAATCGATGAACCTTTCCGATGCCCTGGGCACGGTGGGTGGCTTGAATCAGACCACCTCAAATGGCAACGCGGTGTACGTGATTCGGGGCGCGGATAATCTGGAAACCGAGCCGGCCAAGGTGTTCCAGCTCAATGCTGAATCACCTTCTGCGATGGTATTGGCTACTCGTTTCGACCTGCAGCCGCAAGACATCGTCTATGTCGGCCCGGCCGGCGTAACGCGCTGGAATCGCTTGATCAGCCAGCTTCTGCCTACGGCCAGTGTCCTCGGGACCGGTGCCAGCTCTGTCAACAATCTCAGTGAAGCCAACAGCAGATAAGGCTCAATCAATCCGTGAAAACTTTGCATACCTGCGCCTATCTGACGACGGCGCTCTTGCTGTGTGGGTGCAATCCGTTGATGACGGCCTCTTGGCAGACGCTTAAAGCGTCTGCCACCGGGCCAGCTCCGATCGAGTTGACCCGCGCCGGGGTCGATGCCGTGCCGTATCCGCAGATTCTGGTCACCACTACCACCAGCGAAGGGGTGATGGCCATGGCACGTCGGCGTGGCGACCTGGAGTTCTGGGTCGCTTCCGGCAAGCAAGTATTGATGATGCGTGACGGCCTGGTGGTGCGCAGTGTCGGACTGGGCGTTTCCCTGGACGGCACGCGTTTCAATGGCGAATCACCATTCAAGCGCGGTCTTCAACATTTGCCCGACGGTTATACCAGCACTCGCTGGATCGATATCTACGATGGCTACCGCGTCGGCATTGCGGTCAATAGCCGTTTCAGCATGCACGACATCGAACGCATCAGCATTTTGGACAAGGATTACGCCTTGCTGCGCATTGATGAGCAGGTGGATGCACCCGCCCTGGATTTCCACGCAACCAACCGCTACTGGGTCGACCCTCAGGACGGTTTTATCATGCGTAGCGAGCAACATCTGACGCCGCAGATTTCCCTGAAGATCGTGCAATTGCGCCCTGATCGGGGAGCGGTTCGGTGAAGTGCCAACAACTGTTATTGCTTGGCCTGCTATTGATCGGCCCGGGCTTGAGCCAAGCGGCCGTTACGGTCAGTGGCGATGTTCGAAGCCCCGGCGACCTCACCCTGAAACCCGGCACACGCCTGCGGGATGTGATCATCGCCACCCAACCCAACGCTGAAAGTTACTGGCTGGGCGCCGCGTGGCTGCACCGCTCACTGGAAGACAAGCAGACTCGGTTGAAGGCCGGGGTGTTATTCGATTTGAAACTGCTGCAGCGGGTGGCCTTGCTGGATGGACGGGACACGCGAGCAGCCTTGAGCGCGCGCCTGTATGAGCAGATTGAGCGGATGCCGGTCACCGGCCGCCAGATCGCGGCGCTCGATCCGATCGCCCTGGAAACCGGGTTCGCGCTCAATGCGCTACTCGACGATGGCGACCGTCTGATTTATCCAGCCCGACCCTCCACCGTGGAAGTCTGGGGGGCCGTCGCGCAACCTTGTCATGTGCCTTTTGACGCCATGCAAGAGGCCCGAGCCTATGCCGAACATTGTGCCGTCCTCAGCGACGCTGAAAGCGATTATCTGTGGCTGATCCAGCCCGATGGCCAGGTGCGGCGCGTCGGCGTGGCGGCATGGAATCGTGAGGAAGGCATCGTGCCTGCTCCCGGCAGCAGGATCCTGGTGCCAATCAGGATAGACGATCTGGAATCGCCGACTCCTGAGCTCAATCAACAATTGGCCGAGTTTCTCGCCACGCAACCGCTGGCTGAGGTGGCCCCTTGAAGATACGTTTTGCTGCTGTTTTGCTCCTTCCCTGTGGATTGGTTCATGGCGAACCGCGTTACACCCAGAGTGATTTTGGTGGTGTCGGTTTATTGCAGACCCCTACAGCGCGGATGGCCCCGGCGGGCGAGTTGAGCGTCACTGCCAGTCGTACCGACCCCTATTCGCGTTACAGCTTATCCCTGCAACCGTTCGATTGGCTGGAAGGCTCGTTCCGTTACACCGCGATCACCAACCGCAAGTACGGCACCGAGGCGTTGAGCGGCGATCAGTCTTTCAAAGACAAGGCCATTGACGTGAAGGCTCGGCTTTGGGAAGAAAGTCACTGGGCGCCGCAAATCGCGTTGGGGGCTCGGGACATCGGCGGCACCGGATTGTTTTCGAGCGAATATTTCGTCGCCAACAAGCGTTATGCCGACCTTGATTTCAGCCTCGGTATTGCCTGGGGCTATTTGGGTAACCGGGGGGATTTCAGCAACCCGCTGGCGGTACTCGACAGCAAGTTCAATGATCGGCCCCAGAGCGATGCGGCCGTCGCCAGGGCCGGGGGGGTGAACTCCAACGCTTACTTCAGGGGGCATCCTTCGTTGTTTGGCGGTGTTGCCTATCAAACGCCCTGGAAACCGCTGAGCCTGAAACTCGAATACGAGGGTAACGACTACAAGAATGAGCCACTGGACAACCCGATCAAGCAAGACTTGCCGATCAATATCGGTGTGGTCTACAAGTTGGCCGACAGTATCGATTTGAGTGCGGCCTGGGAGCGCGGCAATACCGCGATGTTCGGCATCACCTTGCACACCAATTTTGTCAGCCGCAAGGCTCCGGCCAAAACCTACGACCCGCCTGCCGAGCCACTGCCGGCACAGGCGCCGTCGACCCCGCTCGATCAGGTCAACTGGGCGAATGTCTCCAGCCGACTGCAGCAAAATGCCGGTTACAAGGTCAAGCGTATTGCCCAGCGCGGTTCGGAGTTGTTGGTGTATGGCGAACAGTCCCGCTACTTCAACCCGGCCAAGGGCGTGGGGCGGGCCAGCCGGATTCTCGATAACAGCGTTAATCAGGACATCGACTGGTTCACCCTGATTGACCAGCGTTATGACATGTCGATAGAGGAAACCAGCGTGCCTCGGGAAACGTTCCGCGCGGTGGTGAACAATGATCAACCACTGAAGGATCTGCACCGCTCGACTGAGGTCAATCCGGCACTGGCGCACCAGGAAAACACCCTCTATTCCCAGGCCCTGGACCCGTTCAACTACGGCTTTGGCCTCGGCTACAAACAGAACATCGGCGGCCCCGACGGACTGCTCTATCAGTTCACCGCCGACGCCGATGCGCAGTACCGTTTGACCCGAAATATCTGGTTGAGCGGCATGCTGAGCGCCAACCTGCTAAACAACTACGACAAGTTCACCTACGATGCGCCGAGCGGGTTGCCCCGTGTGCGTACCGATCTGCGCAAATACCTGACCACCTCTGATGTAACGATGCCGACGTTCCAGCTCAACCACGCTGTGCAGCTGGATCAGAACCTGTATGGCATGGTTTACGGCGGCTACCTGGAATCCATGTTTGCCGGGGTCGGCAGTGAAGTCCTGTATCGGCCCATGGGGCAACGTTGGTCGGTGGGTGCCGACTTGAACTTCGTCCGCCAGCGCGACTTCAATCAGGGCTTTGGACTGCGTGATTACCAGACTGTCACGGGGCATGTGACCGGCTACACCGAGCTGCCCGGTGATGTGCATGCGGCAGTCAGTGTCGGGCGTTATCTGGCTCGTGACTGGGGCACTACCGTGGATTTGTCGCGCGAGTTCAACAACGGCGTGAAGTTCGGTGGCTGGGTTACGCTGACCACCGCCTCGAAAGAAGACTATGGCGAGGGCAGCTTCGATAAGGGGATCTACATTTCCATTCCGTTTGACGAATTGATGAGTACCTCGACGATGCGCCGGGCCAATGTAGTCTGGGCACCATTGACCCGCGATGGTGGCGCACGCCTGAACCGCGCCTACTCTTTACAGACCATGACTGACGGGCGTGACAGCGACCTGTTCTACAACAACTTCGAGAAAATCACTGAATGATTATGCGGCTCAAGCGTTTGGTCGAATTGCCATTCTGGTGTCGGGGGCTGGCCTTTGCCGTGGTGAGCTTGATCCTGTTGACTGCCGGGTTGCGCCCGCAGCCAATCCCGGAGCTGTTTGTCCAGGAAGATAAGCTCCATCACTGGGTGGGTTTCCTGGTCTTTGCGTGTAGCTGTCGCCTGGCGTTCCCGGGGGTGAAGTTGCTGTGGATAGCCCTGGGGTGTTTGCTCACGGGCGTGCTCATCGAGGGTGCGCAGGGCTTGATGCCGCTGCGCACAGCTTCGCCTTACGACATGCTGGCAAACAGTCTGGGCGTGCTGACGGGATTGCTGATTGCCTGGCGCTGGATGCGCTGAGGAGAGGGCGGGTCGGGTTTGCTAACTCATACCAGCCCTATGCATTGCCAGGCGGCGACGCCTGGTGCGTCGGTTCGAATGAAGGTGATCGCGGAGCCTGGCGCCAACACTTTAAAAGGGCCCTGGTTCCCGAGCGCGAGGTTGCCCCCAGAGATGAATCTCACCGGATTGGAGCTCACCAGCAGGGTCAAGGTTTCGCCCGGCATGTGGTAGCCGTTGATGGTGTCGATTGTCAGCCCCGGGCCAAACTCGACGTTGACGAAGGCATGAGCTTTTACCTCCAACCCGCGTCCAGCGTTGAACGACACAGTAGAATGCACCCCCGTCGTCCCGACGCCGGCCTTGGACGGTGAGTCGAGCCTGACGCCGCCATGATTCTTGCCGACCACCAGGTTCGACATGCTGCCTGCCACGATAGGGGAGCGAATCGACGCCATGCAGTTTTTGCCGCAATCCAGGCCAGTGACGACGTTGGCGAAACGCGGTGCGATCAACTCCAGCCCGGACGACGAGTTATTTTGCCGGACGGCGGTAATGACCGTTTCAAACCATGGCGCAATCATCACGATATTTTCGCAACGGTCGATATCGATGCCGACGCTGGCGCGCTGAAAACTGGGGTTGGTGAAGGTAATGTTGTTGGGCCGTATGTCGTAGGCGGGATTGAACCTGCCGATGTAGGAGCCGACACCCACGGAACCCAGCCCGTACACACCGTCAAATCGACACTCGTCGAATTCGATATGTTCGCATTGTCCCATCAGCACCAACCCTCGCGATTTCGCCAGCGGCCGCTCGATCAGTACGTGGTCCACAAGACCAAATTGAATGGGCGCCTGAGTATTTTTATACCCCCCCACGAGCCGTAAACCGTCACCGGCAAATCCTTTGACGAATAGTCGCCGCAGCTCGAAATCCCACAAGCCACCGTCCGGCCCGCTCACCTTGCCCTCCAGGCTGATGCCATCTTGCAAAGGGTTATGTACGTAGTCGCCGGCGAGGGTAAAACCCTCCAGCAATACGCCCCTGATTTTCCCCTCCTGCATGCGCACGAATTGTGTGTGCGCAGACGCCAGGGCGCGGATCACGGTGCCGCTCCACTGACGTGTATCCTGGCGTCCCGCAATGTGCCCTTTGCCTATGGCGCGCGTGCCGTCGACCAGTTCGATGTACTGGGCATTGAGCACCCCGTCAGGCAATTCGATTTCATAACCCGAGGACAGGGCTCGATTGATCGCTGTCGTGTGGTCGAGGAGCGAGGCACCGGAGGTCACATCGCCTCGCTCGGCTTTCGTCATGAAGTCCAGCAGGCTGTGACTTTCCCGCAGCTTATCGCCAACGGTGCGTGATTCAGCGCCCGTTCCCGATTGCAGAAAACCCACCATGTTCGGCCCCATCTTGGGGTCCATGGAGTTGGCAAGGTCTTGCTGTAAATCCTGTGTGGGAACCAACGCCTGATTGGTATCGGCTTTGCGATTGCTCAGAGATGGCTGCGAGCCAGGCTCCGTGGGAATCCTTTCATCGGCCCCCAGCGCCAGGCCAGCGGTGGCGCCGGCGGTGGCAGCGAGTAGCTGGCGTCTGGTGAGAGGGCGCATGATCATCCTGATAGTGGAAGGACGGCGATCCGGGGCAGTCCGGCGCCGTCAGTGGCGTTATTGCCCGCGCCGGGGCGCCGTCGGGAACAGGCTCAAGCGTAGACCGCGTATGGGCGCAGGGGCGCCGTTGTTAATAGATGTCCTTGGAAAACAGCGTGAAGGGCGTCTTGATCAGAATCTTGATATCAAGCCACAACGACCAGTTGTTGATGTAGTTGAGGTCGATTTCCACGCGTTTTTGCATCTTGTCGATGGTCTCGGTTTCGCCGCGGCAGCCACTGATCTGCGCAAGCCCGGTGATGCCCGGTTTGATCCGATGGCGCGCCATGTATGCGCGAATTTTGCCGGTGTAGTAGTCGTTATGGGCGACGGCATGCGGACGAGGTCCGACCAACGCCATATGCCCTTGCAGAACATTGAAGAACTGCGGCAATTCATCGATGGAGGTGCGCCGTATAAAGCGCCCGATCGGTGTAATGCGAGTGTCCTGACGGCTGGCCTGTTGGACCTCGTGATCATCGTGCAGGCGCATGGAGCGAAACTTCCAGACCTTGATGATCTTGCCATTCCAGCCGTGGCGCTCCTGTTTGAAGATGACCGGGCCGGGAGAGGAGATTTTCACCGCTAGCGCAACAACCAGAAGCAGCGGACTGAAGCCGATCAGTGCCAGGGCCGCCAGGCTTCGATCGAGCAGGGCCTTGCTCAGCGCCGCCGTAGGGTAACTGGTCAACGGACTTTCATTGAGGTGGATGGCCGGCAAGCCATCCACCTCACTGATGGAATGATTGAGCAGGGTCATGCTGCCCAGGTCGGGAACCCAGACGACGTCCACATTCGAGTCAAGAAGATCGATGTACAGCGCTTCGACCTGTTTGGCTTCGCTCAACGACAGCGCAATGTATAGCCGCCGGATGTCGTGAACCCTGATGAGTTCGCGCAGCTCCTCCAGCGGGCCTATGACCCTGTGGGTGTTGACGCTGGTCGACAATTGGTTCGGTTTAGAACTGATCAGGCCAATCAGCGGCGGATACTCGGTCATGGCCAGCTTGTCCGCCAGTTTTACCGCCAATGGGTCGGTGCCGATAATCAGCGTGTTGTTTTGGCTGTGCAACTGCCGATGGTAGTGTCTGGAAATGGTGTGCAGTGGCAGATACAGCAAAGCCTGCAGGAAATAACCGGCAAAGGCCCAGATCAGGATCACCTCCCGGGAAAACAGCTCGCTGGTCTTGCTCAGGAATCCGATGCTGGTCAATCCCGTTAACGTCAGCATCCAGCCAAGCAACAGCCGTCCCAGGCCGTTAAGGTAACCATGCCGTTTGTGATAGACCTGCAGCAGCGAATAGGACGGAACCGAACCCAGGAAGGTGAGAACCGTCAGCACCCGATAGTGGGCGTCGATTTCACCGGTTTGATACAACGCGAGCGCAAATAGCAGTGCATTGACCGAAGTAATGGCAATTGCCCATTGCCCCCAAAAAGTGAGCCCTTTGGTTATGCTTTTGCGATTAATACGATGATGTTCCATAGCGGTATCCCTCGGGGCGTGCGCCACGTTGTATTCAAGTCGACGGTTAATAACTGGCAGCCGCGCGCAAAGAGCCAATGTGATTCCACCAACAGTTTTATTGTCGGGAAGGAATAACGACGGGCATCTAATGAGTCAGGTAGTTTTATTCTTATGAGGGCATCAGTTGGCAAGCTTTCTCAGTGAACGGTTTTATACTAATGCCTTAATCTTTGCGGGTGTCAGACGAATTATAACGGTCGTGGTTTTTCCGGGGAGTTATAAAAGGTCGTGTATTTTTATTTGGCGTGTGACGCAAAGGCTTCTATAACGATATGGCATTTACGTGTGTGCTTGCCGAATAGCAAGCAGGCGGCGGGGGGATGAAAAAAGACGGGTGTCATAACCGTTGCGCGCGGCAGTACAGGAGAGGCGAGAACACAGGGAGGGTCGGCAGTGAAAGTACGCGGTGTATCTGTTGGTGTGGGTTGTCGCTATATTCTTGTTTTTGTCGCGACGTCAATAATCAGTGAGCCACTCTAATCCTTTGTGCCAGGCAGTAGCCGCGATTCCGGACTGAACGTAGCAGCCGCTCTCCATTCGCCGCATTCTTGAACTTTGTCTGAAGCCGGCTCAAGCACATCTCCAAGCCACTGTAGTGTTCAGGGTCTTTATCAATACGCAGAATGAGATCTGTCTTGCTGAGTACTCGTTGGTCGTTAAGTACCAGTTGTGTGAGCATCAACGCTTCAGTGCCAGTCAGGGGGATAGTGATATCTTCTTTGACCAACGTGCGCTCATCGCCGTTGAACCACCAGGTTTCGGGGTTATGCGGTAATTCTTTAATTCGACTGACCGCAGAGATGAACTCTTCATCGGCCACCGGTTTTTTCAGAAAACCATCGACGCCAAAGTGAGAGAAGTGATTGAGTTCAGAGTGCTCTGAGTTGAGTGTGATCAAGATGATTTCTGCGTCTTTCTGGTTTTTTCGAATAAAGCTGACGTCGTTCAACGATATGTCTGCCTGATCGAGCAGAATATGACTGAAGCGTTTCTTTTTTATCCGTTCACAGCTGAGTTTCCCAGACTCGATTTCGAATTGAGAACACAGGCGTTGTGCAAGCAGCGCCTCTATAGCTTGTCGGGCAAGTTGGTCGCGGGTAAAAACTAGAAAGTTACTGCTGGGGGTATTCACAATTAAGGCTCCTTCCTACATAGGTGAAATCATTAAGGCTTAAGTAACCTCGGTGGGCGAGTAGTACCTGCCCTGGAAAAAATCGAAGGGCATGCTTCGGGCCAGCGTATGCAGCGCGCTATGCTCTACGCGGTCGGCGATGAATTTGATTTTGCTGTTGTGGATCATGCTGCTCAGGCAGTCATAGGACCGGTTGAAAAAGTCCTGGCTTTTGTCGACCATGATGTCGAAGTTCGATTTTGTCAGGTCGACTTTTACATAGTCGAAAAAGTCCAGGCTGATCAGTGTCTCGGCACTGTCATCGCTCAGGTCATAACCATCGAATGCGATTTCGACCCCGTTATCCTTCAACAAATGAATGTGACTGATAATGGTTCTTTTTTCTTTTAAGTTGATAGCCCTGAACGAGCCTTCCTGAATGCTGGGTACTAATTGTTGCCCAAGACCCTTAAGTGTCACCTGCAGGCTGGTCATTTCCTTGATCAAGGCGTTATCCAATAAAGAAGAATGACTCATGGTCACAAACTTCCGGTTCGGGGTCGTCGCGAACGCTGTTGGAGTAGCGGCAGAATGCGGAGTGGCATTCAATTGAATTCGCGCCAGTACCTCACGATAGAGGGCCAGCGGATGAGTAGGGCGCAGTGGCTGATACGCGTTAAGGTGCGCGTGATGTTTTATGGCCTTGGCATAAAACTCACTACCAAACAAATCATTGTTGCGTCTGAGTATCGACTGCCTGAAAAAACTTAAGGTGAAGCTTTCTTGAATTGAGTGTTGCTTGCTTGGTTCCATGACTCAGCTCCTTTGAGGGGATTAAGTTTTCTATTTGGCAGACATGACGCCTCGTAACAGTCGGTAGCCATAACCTCGAACGCTATGGATAATGTTGATTCCAAAGTTTCTTTTTATTTTGTTTCGAAGGCGGCTGATGGACTTTTCCAGGACGCGCGAATCGTAGAGTCTTATATTCAGTCCCATGGCTTCGGCAATACTGTCATGGTGCAAAATATTGCCTTGCGCGTTGATAAGCGCATCCAGTACTTTCATTTCTTGATAAGCAAGGTCCAGTTTTAGTTTGTCGTCACTTAAATGCAGGCACGTTTGATCCAAGGTTAACCTGATCGAAGGTCGCCATTCAGGACTGTCGAACAAGACAGATATCAACTCTGCCTTTTTGTCCGGGTCGTTAGGTGCGTAGATGCAATGATCGGCGCCAGCCCGGTAACATTCAATCTTGGCGTGCGGAGAATTATAGTTAATATTGGTGATGACAACTAACTCTGCATATTTCTCGCGTAACGTTCCGATAAGTTCCAGAGTGTCACTAAGAGCATAGGCATCGTCGATCTCTATCACTATGGCGCCAGGCGCCTCGCCTTCAACATCAGGTTTTAGAACATTAGTGCGATCTAATGTATGCGCGTGTATAGGGTTTGTTACGCTTCGCGGCTCTAACGCCTCTCCCGAATTCCAATTGTGTCCAATGGCAAGAATGCTCTTTTGGTCATTTTTGATCGTGTTATCCGTACTCATCATGCTAATGACTCTTATGTGCTGGCGTCGCAATCTTAATACACAAAATACTGAAGTTATCTGACGTTTTATAACATTCGCCTCGCTGGGAGACCCGCCGAACTGGTCAATTCGTAGCGATCAATTTCATTCGGCTCAACGACATAGCTACTTATCGAGGTTGTATCTCGCTTGTTTTTGTGAGAGGCGACTAGTTGATACGAGATTTGTCAGGCTGCCCGGGATCTCCGGGTTGACTTTTTCAAGGCTGCACTAGCAAGGGCTTCAAAAGTGGGATATGAGTGGGCCGCGTATCAGGCGCCATAAGGGGGCAGATCCAGAGAATTTCGGGTAGAAACTGTGCAGTGTTCGCATTTTTTATGCCTTGAAATTCACTTATAAGAATATTCTAGAATGTTCTATGAGTGATGCCGGTGCGCCGTTCAGAGTAGTCACCGCAATATCGCCTCTTTTTAGGGCGGAATGAGTGGTGGCGTATTTTAGTTAAGGTTTTTTGTATTGAGTTTGTAATGCGCAGCTAAAAAAGTCGATTTTTTAACTAGTAGGTATTCTGCCTGATTATCGAAGAAACGATAAGTACTGATATCATTATGATATTGAAGTGACATCAATTTGACGTCATTCTTTATGTTGTTCGGAGCATCGCGTTTCGCTGTAGTGCTCGTGGGCACCAAGAGGGATGGCAGCGATGCATTCTGGTGCAGAAAGCAGATGATCCAGCGCCAAACCCGATCAGCTCTGGTAATCAAGAGCACTGACTTAGTGTCGGCCCAACGCAATGGGGTCGGTGTACGGCGACTGCAGATCCCGCTCCGGGATTTCCCAGATGATCAGGTTCGGCGGTGTCTCTTTGAAGGCTGGGTTATTGATATAGCTGTTTACGGCACCGGAAAACGCCCCCCCATCTTTTGCGAAATTGCCCACGGTGGCGCCCAGTGCCTGTTGCATGAACCCTGCGAAGTTCGAGTTGCGCGAAAATGAGGTTCCGATCAGAGCGGTGCCGGGCAGGTTGGCATCGCCAAACAGGGTGCCTTCATCGTCGGGGTTGTTGGCTGACACACCGGGAAGTTCGCGGATGCTGGTTTGGGCGACCATTTCGGGCGTCGGTTGCCATTTGAGCGGCAGCCAGTCGATGCCTGCCAGATGCACCAGATCCCCAGGCCGTAGCGCGAACGGAGCATGACTTTCGGTGAACGACCTGCGTGGCGTTGCGCTAATACCCAGGGTTTTCAGGTGCTGTGCGATGGACTCGGCGGCAGCCTTGGCGCCGGATTCGCTCCAGTGCGTGTCGGTACGTAAGTAGGCTCGGGGCCCCAGCGATGTCAGTGCGCCGGTCAGGTCCAGATTCGCCACCCCGGCCACATTCAGCTTCGAGGTCCATGCCTGGATTCGCCCTTCGAGAGACGCCGGGCGGTACAGTGAACAACGTTGCACAGAAGCGATGCGGCTCTTGTCTGGAACGATGACTACGAGCAGGTTGATGCCTTGTCGGAAGAGCTGCTCCTTCAGATCAATGACGGCCTGGGCCTTGGCATCGGCATTGAGTTGCGCCTGATGGTTGACCTTGAGTTCATCAGCCAGAAATAACCAGTCAGTGCAGCCTGTACGAACCCTCGGCCCCGTGTCGCCCAGGAGCAGCCAACTCGCCCCGCGCTCCAGCTCGGCGAACAGGGTCGCAACGGAAGCTTTCGACAGCGCCTTGGCGATTTCATGGGTGACACCTCCGTCGAGAGTCTGCGCAGTAGATAAATTTGCCGATACTGCGTCGAGTTGCCCTGATCCGATCAGCCGTCCAGAGGACAACAGCCCGAAGAACAGAAATATCAACAGCGCCGCGCCTGCCAATGGGCTGCCGCGTGCAGCCAAATCATCTGGCTGAGTTGGGGGAGTGCTGTGCTCTGTCATTGTCATCAGAATTGAAAGTACAGGAAGGGTACGGTTTCGCGACTGGCGATCAGCGCGAACGACAGCATGAAACCGACGATGGGCCAAAGGGCTGCGGTGCAGAACGCCAGGCCGGCCAGTTGTTTTTCAGCATAAGGGCGTAGCAGCGGCGCAACGACACCGAATACACCCAGCAAGGCCGCAAGGCCGTGTATCGGGCGCAGGGTCGTGGACAGTTCCTCGCCGAGAACGATGCCTTGCAGGCCGAACTGTCCGGAATAGAGGCGCAGCGCGCTGTGAAAATCGGGGGCGCGGAACAGGGTCCAGGCCAGGCAGACGAACAGCAGTGTCAGCCCATGGGCAAGCACTGGCGGTATCGGGGGCAGGGTGGAACGGCTCCAGGCACGATCAATACACAATGCGATGCCATGGACGCAGCCCCAAAGCAGATAATTCCAACTATCGCCACCATGCCAGAGGCCGGCGATGGCCATGATCAGGAACAGGTTGCGATACGTTGTCCAGGGACCGTTGCGATTGCCGCCTAGCGGAATATAAAGATAGTCGCGTAACCAGCTGGACAGTGACATATGCCAGCGGCGCCAGAAGTCCTGGATGCTGTTGGCCAGATAAGGACGGTTGAAGTTCTCCGGAAAGTGGAAGCCGAGCATCAGTCCCAGACCAATGGCCATGGCGCTGTAGCCGGCGAAGTCGAAGAACAGCTGCAAAGAATAGGCAAGGCAGCCCAACCAGGCGTCAGCCAAGCTTGGGTTCTGCACCTTGAACGCCACATCGACCACGGGCGACAGGGTGTCGGCCACCAGAACCTTCATGCACATCCCGACCATGAACCGGCGTGCACCCAGCGAAAAGTTCTGCACGTTGAAGTAACGCCGGCGCAACTCTTGCCGGACCCAGTCATAGCGAATGATGGGGCCGGCGACCGAATGGCCAAACATCGAAATATAGGTCGCGTAATTGATGAAACTGCGTTCGACCGGCACGGTGCGACGATGCACATCCACCAGATAGGAAATCGCTTGTAACACGATAAATGACAAGCCGGCCGGCATGATCACTCGCTGCCAGGACAACGGCATGGCCCCGTACCAGACAATGGTTTCGTTCAACGTGCTGGCGACGATGTTGGCGTACTTGTACCAGCAGAGCACGGCGGTGTTGAGCACGATCAGTGCCACGAGTCTCCGCACACGGCCCTTGTCATCTTGTCGTGAAGCATCAATCAGCAAGCCGCCCACCCACGCCGTGATGGTCAGCATCACATGCACCGCGAGGAACCGTGGGCTCAGCCAACCATAAAACAGCCAACTGCCGATCAGTAGCGTGACGTTGCGCCAGTCGGGTGGGCTCAAAGCGTAGGCGAACAGGAACAGCGGCAGGAACAACGTCAGAAACTCGAGAGAGGCAAAAACCATGGTGGTGACGCAATCCGATTAGTGGGCCAGGACGTCAGTCGCAAGCAACAGGTACGGGCCATTAGCGCCAGGCAGGAGCACCACGCTGTAGCGCTCGCCGGCCTTGAGCTGACCGAGATCCAGCGGCACACCGACATCGGTCTGGGAGCAGACCAGTTGCACCGAAAGGCTGACGGGATTAATCGCGCGGCGCTGCACGCTGCCGCTGGCCACATCCTTGAACAATTCAGCGTTCACCCGTGCGGCGCGCAAGCCGGCCTGGGGGCAAGTGGGGTCGGCGTTAATAAACGCCAGTGAGGCTCTCAGGCTATTGAAATCATCGGGCTGCTCGCGGATGACAATCGGGCGCAGACCGTCAGTGCCGTCCGGCAATGCAATCACCGTAGCGAATTCACCGGCCATGACCTGAATGTTCAGCGGCTGGCTTTTGCCGCTGCGTTCCAGGGTGCCCTTGATCGGCTTGCCGACGGGCACCGAGAGGTAGTCGGACACGGCATTCTGGCCTTCGAGTTGCAGGTTTGCCCGCGAGCCTTCGGCCTGAATCTGCAGCGGTTGGTCGGCGGCGTTGATGAAGCGCAGGAACGCCGAGTCCTGATCCGGGCCCGTCGGGTACAAAGTAATGTCAGCGCCTTGGGCATGCAGGCTCAGCAACAAGGACAGGGCCGCTGCAAGTTCGGCTCGGGTCATTTGCCGGCTCCTTTGCTGGCGAGGCTGGCGGCGGGCAGTTTGGCCAGTGCGCTGCCGATCGCAGTGCCCCACGATTGATAGCCAGCGACGGTGAAATGCTGCCCGTCGGTGGTTATCCATTGCCCGGGTTTGGAGAACGCCAGCGAATCGATGAAGGTGCACGGCGCAACGTTGGCGGCCAGAAACTGAGACATCAACTGGGTGCGGGCATCGTTTTTCTGGTACATGCCACCCGCTTTGCCCCAGGCAGGACCTACCCAGGCGCAACGGGTGCCTGTGGCGGCGATGGCCTTGGCCAGGCCGGTGACGCTTTGCCAGGCCCAGGCTTTCGGAAACACCGGTTTGTCATAGGACGCCATGGTGTCGCCGATGACCAGTACCACTAGGTCGGGTTTGTCGGCGGCGATCAGGTCCTGGATCGGTGTGGTGCTGGCTTCGCGGCCCTTGATCACCATCTTGTCGCTGCCTTTGCGCTCGGCACCGCAGTCGACCTTCTTGCTGATCAGCCAGTCGGCTGCGCTGGCACCGCAGGCACCAATGGAGTGAACGAGGGCGCCTTGGCGGGTCAGGTTGTCGTGCAGTGGCTCCAGCAAATGGTCCGAAAGGCTCATATGGCTCTCCCCAAGGACAAGGAGGGTCAGGCCGGCGAGGGCAGAAGTGGGCATCGAAAACTCCTGAATGATCAGTTGGAATAAGGTGAGGTATAGGGGCTGACCGGCAGGCTCATGGGGCCGCTGATGTCCTCGAAGAGGTAGCGCAGCGACAAGGCGCCGCTGAGTTGCTGGTAGTCGCGGGCGTTGTCCAGGCCCAGGTTGGCGCCCAGCAGGAAGTTCGAACCGAACTTGTATTCGGCCGCCGCGGCGAGGCTGTAACCGATCCCGGTTTTACTTTGCTCGGCGTAGCGCAGTCCCGATGCCGCTTGCAGGGTTTTTTCGGTAGGGAAATAGTCGGCGCTGTCTTGCTCGAAATGCTGCACGCCGACAGACGTCTTGACTTGATAGGTCAAGCGCCCGGTGCGTTGTGACCAGATCACCGGGATGCCCAGGGCAAAGAATGTCTGTGGGCTGAAATAGCCGCCGTGGCCGTAGGTGAAATAATCCTGATTGTTGGCGTAGCTCATGCCGGTCATGCTCAGGCCGACGGTCAGCTTGCTGTCTGTCACATTTTGCAGATACCAGTAGACGCCGCTGCCCAGTTCACTGCGGTTGTTGGCCTCGACATGGTTGCCCAGCAGTTGGTGCCAGGATGCGTAGCCATAGGCGCCGACTTCGCTGTCGTCATAACTCAACTGGCCGCGCGCGCCATTGGCGGTGACACCACCCCAGGACTGGCCGCTGCGTTTGTCTGTGGTGCCGGCAAACGAGGTGACGCTGTCGGTCACCGGGCGCCGGGAAATGTTCACGCCGTAACGGACATTGGAGGTGTCGCTCAGCGCTCGGTCGACGCTGATGCCACCCGTGGCGGTGGTGTATTTGAAGCCGAGCGGGGTGCTGCCAAGATCGGCTTTGAGTCCTTCAGCGGGTCTTTCAATAGCGACGGCAACGCCGACACCCTGGGCTTTTTGCGAACCGGCACTGCCGCCCTGTGCTCCGTTGCCAAACCGCTGCAATGACTCGCCGCTGACGCTGCCCGCGTTCAGCGAGACCGGCGTCACGCGCAAGGCGAGGCGACTCTCTTCCAGCGGGATGTTGATTTGCAGGGGCGTTTCAATATCCGTCAGTTTGCTCAGGCCGGACTCACTGTTGTTGGTGCGTATGCTCAGTCCCTGGACGACGTAGGCGCTACGCTCCTGGAGGAGCTGATTCAGTGCTCGTTGTGCGGGGCTGATGTCCTCGCTCACCACCACGGTGCGCGGCAGTCGCGACTCGAATGGATTACTCACCAGTGGTTGCCTCGCAGAGGCATCGACGCCCATGACAGGGGACGTGGGCGTTTCCTTGGCCTGCTGCGGAATGACGTCCGAGGATGTTTTGCGGCTGACATCGCTGCGTTGGCCGGATATCCCCGAAAAAGGGTTGGGCGCCACCCCCGAACCTGTCAGTTGGCCGTTCTGGAGTCGGCGTTTTTCGCTCTGCTCGATGGCCACGGCTTTGCTCAGTAGATCAGTCGCCGTGCCGGTCTGGCCCATGTTCTGGTAAAGGCGTGCGGCTTGCGTGAGCATTTCAGGGCTGTTGGAATCGATCTTGAGCAACTGTTGCAGCGCTTGTTGGGCAAATGCAGTGTCATGGGCCAGCACCGCGGCGTTGGCGGCACCCAGCAGCAATTGCGGGTCGGCGGGCTGGCGCTGCAACAGCGGCTTGTAGAGTTCAAAAGCTTTTGCCGTGTCGCCATTGGCCGAGTACATCCGCGCCAGGGCCGCGACTGCCGCGCTGTCACCGGGACGTTGCGCCAGTGCGGGCGCCAGCGTGTCATAGGCACTGACCAGATCGCCTCGTTCGCGCAACTGGTCAGCCTGACGGATGCGATAAAGGAAAAGCAGGTCGTCGAAACGCTTGCGAGTCGGCACGCTTAAAGGCTGGTTCTGAAGGTCACGCAGAATCGCGTTGACCTGGGCATCCTCTCCGGATTTCAGCAGCAGGGTGGCGTATTGCAGAACGAAGTCTGCCGTGGGCGCCGTTGCCTGATGCAGTTGGCTGCGCATAAGGTTGAGCGCTTTGCCCGAATCACCGACGTCGAGATAGGCCGAGGCCAGGCTGGCGGTGCGCTGCGGGCTATTGCTGGCCAGCGGTTGAAGGCGATCGAGCAGTGCCAGGGCTTCCTGACGTTGCCCGCGTTTACCTAACTCGATCGCATGGCTCAGTTGCAGGTTGAGATCGACATCCGCGGCCAGCGCGTCCATGTCCGGTGTGCGCTGGTCAGGACGCAAGCGTCTCAGGGTCGATTGGGCGTTGCTCCAGTCGCCCATCTGAACTGACAACAATGCGCTGACATACAGCGCATCGGCATTGTCGGGCCGGGCTTCAAGCATCGTGTTGATTAGACTTCGGGCCTTTTGCGGCTCGCCCATCGCCAGAGTCAGGCGGGCCAGGGCGAAGCGCGTCCAGATGTTGTCCGGCTCGTATTGCAAGGCATCCTGCAAGGCGCTTCGCGCGGCAGGCAGGTCGTTACGTTGCTCGGCGAGATTGGCCAGTTGCACCGAACGCAAGGCTTGCAGGCGTCCCGACTGACTAAACGTTGCCTGTTGGGACGCCGGCAAGGTGTTGAGCAGTTGCAGAGCTTCATCGCCTTTGCCATTCGCCACCAGAACATTCACCAGCCCTTCCAGTGCCTGCGGGTCATCCTTGCGCTGGCTTAGCACATGGCGATAGCTACGTTGTGCGTCATCGAACGCGCTCTCGCGGGTCTGAACATCGGCCAGGGTGAGACGAGCATCCAGCCCGTTAGGGACCAGCTGCAGCGCCTGGTTTACCAAGCTCCGCGCCTGCGTTGCCTGGCCTTTGACCAGAGCGTCCCGAGCCTGCTGCAATGCAAGCCAGTAGCGAACATCGGTCAGCGCTGTTTGCCATTGGTTGGCGCCATTTTGTCGTGTGGCCTTGGCCAAGAGCTTTTCCGCTTCGGCCAGTCGCTGTTGTTGCTGGCGGATAACACCAAGCCCACCCAACGCATCGGCATCGTCCGGCCGGGTATTCAACCGCGCCTCAAAGGCTTGTTCGGCCGTGACCTGATCGCCTTCTTTCAGCGCTTTCAGACCGCGAGCCAGCTCGGCTGGCGGTTGCCAGTCCTTGCTGCCCGTCGTCGTTACCTGTTGCTTGCCCTTGTTCATTTGCGCCCGGATTTCTACGTCATCCGGATGAGTCTTGAGGTACGTCTCGAACAACGGGATTTGCGTGGCATCGGGCGGGCCGATCCAGCTCAACGCCAGGCGCCAGCTTTCGTCGGCATCCCCGCTGATATCGGCACGCCGGGTCAGCCCGGCCAAGGTGCGGATGCCCTCGGCGCGGCTGTCTTCATGGCGTACCAGATGCTTGGCGTAAAACAGCGCGACGATCGAGTCGTCGGGCATTTCACGCTGCAGGCGCTGAAACCCGCTTCGCGCTTCGGGCCAGTCAGCCTGATTGAAGGCCAGGTTGTTGTAATACTCTCGGCCAATCACGCCTTGAGCGGAACTGGCGCCAAATAGCCCACGAAACACGGCGGTTGCCTTGTCACGCTCGCCGACATCGACGAGACGGCGTGCCTCCTCCAGACGCTGGCGGTTCTGCGGTTGTGCCAGAGCGATGTCCTGCGCCAGTTGGAGTGCCTGGCGCGGCAGTGGCTGGACCGCTTGCAGGCGGACGAGGTATTGCTGCGCCTGCTGTGGCTTTTCCAGCTGCACACCGATCAGGCCCAGGCCATACAGGGCATCGACCTGGACAGGGTCCAGCAGCAGCACTTTGAGCCAGACTTCCGCCGCGCGTTGTGGGTTTTTATGCAACTGCCAGTATTGTCCCTGCTCGATGAGCAATGTCTGCGGCGTCGGGTTTTGGGCGTGGGCAGCCGTGGCTGTCAACGCGCTCATCACGGCGATAGTTAGCGTGCGGTGGTGCGCGTGCATGGGGTCTCCCAGGACAGTTTTAGCGTTCCGTCTTCCCGGAATCGGTAGTTTTTATCTGCCCAGCCGAGCGCGAACAGGCTGAGCATCAAGTTGTAGTAGCGAGGCGGGCCCGCGCTGGCATCGGGTCTGGCCAGCGCTTCGCGCAAGGCTTGTTCCGTGTTGTGCCGCAGCATGAGGGCGACACTGGATTGTCCCTTGGCATGAAAGTAAGGAATCAGGGCTGCGTGGAATCCGAACGGGCCCTGACCTTGAACACGGCCATGCAGAACCTGTACTGATTCCGGTGGGAAACCGTTCGCGGTACTGAGGCGTGCCATACCGTCGAGCTGCTTTAACAGTGGCGTCGCAAGTCTTTCCCTGGCGTCACTCATACCCAGCCAGAGGTATACGCGAATGGCGTCGTAACTCCCCGTTTCGCCCTTGATCGGATCGCTGACGAAGCCCCCCGATTGGGTTGAAGTACCTTGATAGCCGACCCAGTCGGCAACGAAACCGTGGTGGCTTGATTGGCTAATCATCGTCGCCGTGTTGCGTGCAATGGCTTGCCAGGGGCCGGAAGGTGCTTGCTTGGCCAGTCGCCGCAACAGGGGGAGTGGCAGATAACTGGGGTTCAGCCGCCAGAGATGATTGGGCTGGATGAAGCCCTCTGGTCCGGGCAATAGCATCGGCCCCAGACCGGGCAGATCAACGACCAATTGCGTTTCGATTATCGCCATGAGCCGCAGGGCGTCCTGACGGTAGTCCGGCCGATGCCACAGGCGTGCGGCTTCGAGCAGGGCGTAGGCGAACCACAGGTCGGCGTCGGAGGCCGAGTGGTTGTCTTGCAGACGCCATTGACCGTCCTCGCCTTGCCCCCATAACCAGCCCGGCAGGCGTGTGCCAATGGATGACTCGGCGAGGTTCGCGGTGGTCCAGCGCCACAATTTGTCGAAGCGTTGCGGATCGTTGCCGATAAGGGCGAAGAGCATGCCGTAGGACTGGCCTTCAGACGTGCTGTGGTTTTTCTCGAGGCTGGACTCCAGAACCCGGCCATCGGCCTGAACGAAGCGCGATGCATAGGCTTGCCACAGCGGCCAGGCCGGCTCCGCGCAAGGTTGGCCGGCCGCCATCGCGGGTGTTACCAGCGCCAGCGCCAAAACGTTCAACCAGCGCACGGACCCGCGCAGGCACTGACGTAATGACGCGCGCTGGCAGTCCATGGCCGACGACGGCATGCGCGGCTTACTGACCAAGACGACGCTTGGCCCGCATGCGCAGGGACAGGTAGGCCAACGAGGCCAACAGCAGGACTCCGATAAGTGTGACCAGTGTGAGCGCCAATACGTTTTGCGAGAGATACCACTGCACAAAACGCAACGGCCCCAATCGCCCGACGTAGTAATCCTGTTCGGCGACCAGCGATTCAACGTGCTTGCCTTTGATCACCACCAGACTGCCTTGCAGTGCGTGGGTGTTTGCCTCGCTGCTGAGCAAGGCATCGGTCACATCGGCGAGGCCACTGGGCCTTGCGCTGGCGATAAACACCACACTGCGCCCACTCTTGAGTGGCGATTCGAATCCCGTCAGATAAGCACCGCCGTCTTCGGCGGAGAACCTGAGGCTGTTGCGCGCCTTGCGCACATTGATTTGCGTATCCGGGCTGAACCAGTTGCGCACGCGCAAGGACAGGTCGGACAGCTCGACGTACTGCTCATCCCCTTCGGCCCTGGCCGGCAGAAAACTCTGCCATTGCTCCAGCAGCGGCTGGTTATTGCCTGACGCGAGGACCAGTAAATCCCGATCGCGTTGCTCGGCCAGTTGGTCGGCGTGGACCACTTTCAGGCCCGTGGCCGGGTATCCGGTGGAGTCGCCGAAGCGACCGAGCAGGGTCAGGTAGGTGCTGAGGTCGGCCGGGCCCGGATCATTGGGTAAAATCACCGAGGTTTCGGAAAGATCGGCCATGCGTGTGAACGGAAAACCGCTGTCCTTGAACACACCGAGATTGGGCATGGCCATAAAGTGGTCGTAATGGCTGAGGTCCAGCGTCGAGTCCGGATCGATCGCACCGCGCATGTTGTCGATAATGATGTCGCGGCAATCGCCCTGCTTGATGTAGTCATACATAAAGCGCAATTGCAGGCGCGATTGCAGGGCTACCGAATTGAGCGGTAAAAGCATGCGCGATGTGCGGGCCAGGCTGTCGTCGGTTTTGAGCATCGCCAGCAGGCTGTCGCTATTGCCGAGTTTCTCGATGGAGGGGAGTTCGATCGACTTGATCAAAGTGTCGTTGAAGCTGACAAGTAACGAAGAGTTGGTGGCAATCGGTTGGGGTGTGTATCGGTACTTCAAATCAAGCTGCGCACCAGGCTCACGCCAGTTGAACAGGTCCGGTGGCAAACGCAGGGCAACCGTCATTTGCCCCGGGTTATAGCCCGACACGTTGAGTTCGGCAGCCTTCGCCAGTTCACCCAGACGAACCGGGCGATCAGAGGGCAGCCAGTTGGGCGCATCGTAAGGCTGGCGTGGCTTGATCGAGTCGATGCGATCAATCGCCACGCTTTGTCCGGAAAAGGCTGATCCGCCGAGCGCCAGTGCTGTTGCGGCGATTTTCAGATCGGCGCCATCACGCCCGGAAACGACCAGAAGCTTACCTTGAGGGTCATTCGGGTTGCTGATGATCGTCAATCTCGGACCCGCGACCTCTTTGATCTTGAGACCACTCAACGTCGCTGATTCGTTACTGCTGACAAACACCACGGCGTTGCCCGTGGGCGGTAGCTGGGTAAGATTGACGGGGAAGTTCGCGCCACGATAGCTGGCCAGGGCGCCAAACCAGGAGGACAGGATACCGGCGGCTTCCAGTTCGGCTGTACCAGGCTGTGAGATAAACACGAACGGCAGCTTTAAGGGCAACGCGTCTCGTGGATCGAACAAGGGCAGTGGCAGCGCGGACAGATCATTGGGCTGTGGCACCGAAGACACTTGGAGGCTCAACTGGCTGGCGTTGTCGATCCTGGCCCACAGACTGGAGTGCAAAGGGTCTTCGCATTGCATCGTGTAGTGACCGATGAATTGCAGGCTGAGCCGATTGAATTCGGTAATCATCTGCGGCGGGATCTGCACGGTCCGGGTCTGCGACCTGCCGGCCTCTTCCTTGGGCAGGGGCAGGCTGGCGGCTACCTGATCGTTAACCAGCACGTTGATCTGCGAAAGGTCGGCCAGCAGTGCCGGCGAGTAGCTGTATTGCAGCGTGACCTGCGCCGCCGTGACGACTTCATCGGCGCGCACATCGAAGTTCACGCTGTCCGTTGCCTCCACACCCTTGAGACTCATCGAATAGTTCTTGCCCAATTCCTTGAGCGTGCGGGTATAGCGGCTGGTCGCCGCATCGGTCAGAGGCTGCGGTGTGATCGTCGCCGTTGTGGTGCTGGTTTGGGTGACAACACTCAAGGCCACATCGCTCCAGCCCAATAGGGTGCAGGCGATAAACATGAGTGAGCGGCGAGGGGTAGAGGTCTGGCGAGAGGAGCGGTTCAAGATCGGTGCATTTCCGCAGTAGAGTCGATAGGTGATGGTGTGTTCGAACGCTTGCGCAGCAGCGCCTGGCCGTCTTTAAGGGTGGCCATGAACAAGCCGAGAATGGCGCGCAGGCCGATGCGGCTGACTTCCCGCAGCGCCGACATCGGGGCGTCGAGACGGCCGTTACCCCAAGAGCTGGCCCAGGTATCGGCCCGTGAAAACGTGAGTCGCACCAGTTCGCTTTGCAGGCGCAGCGGCATGGCATCGAATTGCACGCCTGCCACATTGCCGTGGTTGAACATCGCAGTTGCAGGAAAGAGGCTTGAGGGCGGTGTACACAGAATGCTGAGTTGCAGCGACTCATCGGGACAGAGTCGAGTGTCGTCTGGCAGGTTGAGACCAACGCCTTTCTGCGAGAAATTCTGGGTTGTGCAATCGAACCACGTGCCATCTTGACGGTGGACGCGCACGGGAAGATCGGCGGGCACCCTGGGTTCGGAGCGTATCTGGGAGGACTCACTGGCGACCGCTACAGCGGTGCTGACGATGATGATGTTGTAGAGAGTCCAGACCAGATTGATCATCAGGGTAGCGACCTCGGCGCCATCACCCCCGATCAGTTTCACCGAACCGATTGCCAGGCCAAGCATGTTTAAGGTCAGCAAAACGATGTAGGGCCGCGCGAGCTTCCAGTCGAAATATTCCTTTTCGGTGGTGCCACCCTTATCGGTCACGTTGAAGGTCCCCAGCGAAGGGTTGATCAGGGCGAACAGCACGGGCCGCATGATGTACCAGGCCAAAACCGACTCATAGACTTCGTTCCAGAAGGAATGACGAAAGCGTCCCTGGATGCTGGAGTTGGTCAGGCTGGAATGAAAAATATGTGGCAGCACATAGACCGTCACCATCAACGCGGAGGCGTGGAAAATCTGCGCGCCGAAAATCAGATAGGCCAAAGGTGCGGTCAAGAACACCAGGCGAGGCAGGCTGTAGAAAAAATGCATCATGGCGTTGAGGTAACAAATGCGCTGGCCCAGGTTCAGGCCTTTGCCAAGCAGCGGGTTGTCGGTGCGAAAAATCTGCGCCATGCCCCGCGCCCAGCGTATGCGCTGACTGATGTGGCGAGAAAGGTTTTCCGTGGCAAGACCCGCCGCCTGCGGAATAGCGAGATAGGCGGTATTGAAGCCCCGGCGATTGAGCTTGAGCGCAGTGTGCGCATCCTCTGTCACGGTTTCTGTGGCGATACCGCCGACTTCCAGTAGATGAGTGCGTCGCATGACCGCGCAGGAGCCACAGAAGAATGTCGCGTTCCAAAGGTCGTTGCCATCCTGCACCAGGCCGTAGAACAACTCACCTTCGTTGGGGACCGATCGAAATGTATCGAGGTTTTTTTCGAATGGATCGGGTGAATAGAAAAAATGCGGTGTTTGCAACAATGCCAGGTTCGGATCCTTGAAAAACCAGCCCATGGAAACTTGCAAAAAGGAGCGGGTGGGAACGTGGTCAGCGTCAAATATGGCGATGAACTCGCCATCGGTAACTTTCAGCGCTTCGTTGAGGTTACCGGCCTTGGCATGCTGATTGTTGTCGCGGGTGATGTAGTTGACACCGATCTGCTCGCAGAAAACCCTGAACTCCTCCCGACGTCCGTCATCGAGGACATGCACCCGCAACTTGGCCTCTGGCCAGTCGATGGATTGGGAGGCGAGCACGACCAGTTTGACGATGCTCAAGGCTTCGTTATACGTGGGTATAAAGATGTCTACCGTCGGCCATTGATCGGGCGCCTGCTGCAAAATCTGTGGCTTGCGGTGCAGCGGCCAGGCTGTCTGGACATAGCCAAATACCAGGACGAGCAAGGCGTACAGCTCGGCCAGCACCAACCCGTAGCCAAATACGGCATCCAGCCAACTGTCAAAATCCAGGGTGTCGGTCAGGCGCCAGTACATATAGCGTAACGATGCAATCAACGAGAGGGTGATCAGGGTCAGGATCGCTAATCGCCCGGCGTGTTTGCGGATGATCAGGCTCACGGTGAAACACACCGCGGCGAACGCAGCCTGGGAATACAGATCAAGGGGGGCGGTAAGGATGCCCAGCAGCAACAATGCTGCCATCAGCCCGGCCGAAATTTTCAGGCCCTGGCGACAGCGCTTGGGCCATCGGCTGAATCGAGCGTGGAATGTTTCCAGTAGCCCCTGCAACCGCCAGGTCTGCGCGGGACGCACATTGAGCTGGGCCGTCATGGCGCGAGCTGCCCGTCGGCTAGATCCGGCGCAAGCAAGGCGCGAACCATGCGCGCGAGCGAAAATATGTCCTGACAGCCAATGCAATCCGGTGAGAACTGCAGCGGGTCGCGGTTATAAGCCAACGATTCGTTGAGCTGGTGATCGAGACGAATCGTGCTGATCAGATCACTGCCGAGGCGCCGCTGAAACAGCAGGCTCATGTCCCGGCTGAACGAACGGGAACCCTCCTGTTGGTTGAGCACATACCGGTGCTGTTGCGCACGTCTTCTGCTGGTTTCAAGCCACTGCGCCATGGTATCGAGCGCCAGGTAGGAGGCCGCATCGGCCACCGTGATGACCAACACCAGATCGGCAGCATCCAATGCCTGTTGCGAATAGACGTTCGCACCTGAAGGCGTGTCCAGGATCACGGTATCGTTTTCACTGAGATTCATCGACACAAGGTGCTGATTCAGCCAGTCAGAATCCTCGAACATCTGCAGCTTGAGCGACCTGCGATCGTTTGCGCTGCCAGCCCCAAAGGGCAGGTACTCGCTGTCGCAATAGCCAGGCAGACAATGGGCGCTCCAGTCGGCGTCGGGCTGTTTCAGCTGGATCAGCCCAGGCCCCTGTTTAATGGCGCTCAAGTGACTGGCCAGGGCGTTTTGAGGATCGAGGTCAATCGCGATGGTTCGCCCGCCAGGGTGCCCTAGTGCTTTTGCCAGCCCGGCAGCGACAGTGCTTTTACCCACACCGCCGTTTGCAGAAACGATAGCAATGACCTTTGCTTTGGTCTGCTTGCGGGGCATTGGCAGACCGTCTCTGCGAATCTGGTTCAGTTCGCGCAAGAGTTCGCTCAAGCGTTGGTTGTCACCCGGTGTGGAGGCCGTCGTTGCCTCGTTCGGCAAGGGGGCCGTCACGGGTGAAGGTAACGAAGTGACAATGTTTGTTGCACGTTCCATGTGCGGGCCAATCAGTAATAAAGGGGGGGTGGGTGCATCAAGCAGAAACACTGCGGTAGTTGCTTGGGGCAACGCCTCGGTGAAGTCTTGCTCAATCATGGATGTTGCAAGTGGGGTCAAGCCATCTTTGAAATTTTTGTAGCTGGGTTGTATTTCCTGGTAACTACCCGCAGTCTCACCGAAACTTTCAAAAAGTTTAGTCACGTCGTCTACATATTTCATGCGTTATACCGGGAATGAAATAATTCAGGAACTCAGAGTTCGTTAGCCTGACGAGGCGGCTGCTTTTTGGTTGATGGCGTTATGGCGCCATCTTCTGGTGTCTGTGTCTGGGTGTCAATGATTGTTATAAAATGTCAGAGATAGTTGTGGGTCGTCCGATGCTGAAGTTTTTGATACAGCGGAGGCTATCGATGATGAGCCTGTAGGCCTTGTGCTAGACGCTGTACTGTGGAAGCTATTTAGGGGTTGGAAGTTTTATTCCGTCAATAGATGAGTGCGCTGAATTAAATGAGTTTCCCTGAAGGAATGACGGGTGGTGAGGGTTTTATATATGCGAGAAGTACTGGGTAGTTGGTTTTGTGATGGATGCGTATCTATTGAAATGTGGGGTTTGATAGGGGCGGGGTTTGTTATTGGGCTGGTGGCCGCAAATCTTCTATTGTTTTGCGGGGAGCGAGTGCAACACGCCCGTCTTGTCGTCCGGGCGGTTGCGTTGCTGTTTAGTCTTTGAGTCAACAACTAGTTGCTGTCACCATTATTGTTCAGGTGATGCCAGCCATTCACCGACAACTTTCTGATAGTTTCCGGTAACCTTGGTCAGGTGCAGCCACTGATCGACGTATTGCTTCCAGGTAATGTCATCGCGTGGCAGCAAATAGGCTTTTTCGCCGTACTGGAAGTAGTGGCCTGGGTTGACCGCGCAGAGCCCGGGTTTGAGTTTCTGCTGATAGAGCGCCTCTGAAGCATCAGTGATCATCACGTCAGCCTTCTTGTCCAGCAGCGCCTGGAACAGCGTCACATTGTCGTGAAGCATCAGCTGCGCCTTGGGCAGGAAGGCATGCACGAACGCCTCATTGGTGCCGCCCGCCGGCTCGATCAACCGCACCGACGGCTGGTTGATTTGCTCGATGGTCTGGTAACGCGCCTGATCTTCACAGCGCACCAATGGAACCTTGCCATCGACATCCAGAGTGCTACTGAAATAGGCCTTTTTCTGCCGTTCCAGCGTCACCGAAATCCCGCCCATCGCGATGTCGCATTTGCCCGCGAGCAGGTCGGGCATCAGGGTTTTCCAGGTGGTCTGTACCCAATTAACCTTGGCCCCGAGGCTGTCGGCCAGGGAGCGGGCCATCGCGATATCGATGCCTTCGTACTCGCCGTTTTCATTTTTGTAGGTGTAGGGCTTGTAGTCGCCGGTGGTGCAGACCGTCAGCAGACCTTGCTGCATGACGCTGTCCAGATGCGAAGGCGTTTCCTGTGCTTGCACGCCCCAGGGCAGGGCGAGCAATCCACAGAGGAGCAGGGCGTGTGGCTTGTTATTCATATGGTCGGCGCTCACTTTCAAATCCTATGAGAGGTGCGCCGAGTATCGCTGAAACCGACTGTCGTTTGTTGCTTCAACGATCAGTCTGAGGAAGACATCCCAATCCCTTCAACGTGGCTTCAACCGCTTGAGCCAACGGCGTGTGGGGTTCTGTTCCGAGCACGGCCAGCAGGCGACGGTTGTCCATGCGCAGCGGTTGTTGCCACAGGTAACGCATCTCCATCAATTCCCGCAGGGTGACCATGAAGGGGGAGGCCAGACGCGTCAGCCACCACGGGAAGGCACGTTGTTTGGCGTGCCCGCCAGCCTGTTCGACGCACCGGGCAATGGCTGCGGCCATTTGCCTGCCATCGGCGTCCCAATGCCCGGCCATGTGGAAAGTCGAGAAGGGCGCAAGACCTTCCCGAACGTTTAGCAGTTGCACCATGGTCTGCGCGACATCCGGCAGATAATTCCACTGATGACCGACGCCAGGATCACCCGGCAAGTTGATGTGTTTTACTGCTTGCCCAGGCTTGATCAGGCCCATGGAAAACCAGTTGTTGCCGGACTGCGGACCAAAGAAATCCCCGGCCCGCAACACAATTGCCCGCGCACCTTGCTGCGTCGCGGCGTGCAATCGCTGTTCGAGTTGCACGCGGATCTTGCCTTTGCGGGTCAGTGGCCGCTGCGCAGCGTCTTCGGTCAACAGCGGGAAAGCGTCCGGGCCGTAGTTGTAGACCGTGCCGGGCAAGACAATGGTTGCGCCTTCTTTCTGGGCCGCGGCGATGGTGTTGTCGATCATCGGCAGCACCCATTCATTCCAGCGACGATAGCCCGGCGGATTGACCGCGTGGACCAGCACGCTGCAACCCTGCGCGGCGTGCATTACGTCCGCGCGATTCATTGCATCGCCTCGCAGATAAAGGATGCCTTCGCGAGTTTCGCTGCTCTGCGTGAGCCCGCGCTGCAAGGCCTGGACTTGCCATCCAGCGTCGCGCAACTGACGCGCCACTTCGCCGCCGATGCCGCCCGTTGCGCCCAGTACTAAAACCTTATTGCTCAGCGTCATTTCAGGAACTCCCAAAGTTGAGAGTCGATTCTGCTGCGCGGGCGTGATGAAAGAAATTGCCGAATTCTCTGTACTAGCTATACATTTATGTATGACTAAAAATATCGGTTGGGAACTCTATCGAAGCTTTCTGGCGGTGCTGAGCCACGGCTCGCTGTCGGCTGCTGCCCGTGCGCTGGGCATTACTCAGCCGACCGTGGGCCGGCACATCGCCGAGCTGGAAGCGTCGTTCAAACAAACCCTGTTCACCCGGTCAAGGACCGGGTTGATGCCCACCGAGGCGGCGCAGACCCTGCGCACTTACGCCGAAGCCATGCACAGCAATGCGGCCGCCCTGGAGCGAGCGATGGCCGGGCAGGGGCAAACCACGGGCGGCACGGTGCGTATTACCGCCAGCGAAGTGATTGCCGTGGAGGTGCTGCCATCTGCTTTGGCCCAACTGCGCCAGGCGTATCCGCAACTGACGATTGAACTGGTCGCTACCAACCGCGTGCAGGATTTGTTGCAGCGCGAGGCTGACATCGCGGTGCGCATGACCCCACCGAAACAGGAGCAACTGATTGCGCGCAGCGTCGGCAATATCGAGGTCGGGCTCTATGCGCGCGCCGATTACCTGAGCCGCGAGGGCACGCCGGCGATGCCGGCGGACCTGGCGCGGCACACGTTGATCGGTTTCGATACTGAAACACCGTTCGTGCGCGCTGCCAGCAAGCATGCGCCAGGCTGGACGCGTGAAGGGCTTTCACTGCGCGCCGACAGCGACCTGGCCCAGCTCGCCCTGATCCGCGCGGGCGCGGGCATTGGATTTTGCCAGTCGGCACTGGCCAAACGCGACACCCGCCTGGTGCGGGTATTACCCGAGCACTTCCCCTTCCATCTGGAAGCCTGGGTCACCATGCATGAAGACCTGCGCAACAGTCCGCGCTGCAAAGTGGTCTTCGATGCCTTGGTTCAGTGTTTGCTGGGGCATACCGCTATTTAACGGCATACACCTTGCGCACATACCGCGTGCTTTTCCAGGCGCACGGCGCACCTTGCGGCACGAACACACTGTCGCCGGTGCTGACCGTCACGCTGGATCCGGCGGGTGCGAGTAGCGTCACGCTGCCTTCGATCAAGTGCATCAGTTCATTGAGCTTGTGCGCCCGGCCGTGGCGTTCGTAAGGCGTCGAATCCCAGACCCCCACGCGCAGATCGGTTGCCGCGTCTTCGAAAGCATTGCGCGACCGGCATTGCGGCGCTGGGCCGATCAGGATTTGCGGTTCGGGCGCGGCGGAAGGCGAGAGCATCGCCAGCGGATCGAGAAAGGTCAGGCCGGGAGTCGGTGTTTCGGTGCTCATGGCACAAAAGGCCCATTGTGTGCCGGCGTGCGCTTCAATCCGCAAGGTGGTCCCGCGACCGATCACTGCGCTGGCGCCAACCCCCAGTTCCAATGTCTGCTCCTGGGTTATCAGCTTCACGTGGCCGGCATGCACCACGATCACTTCGGTGTGCGGGAAATCCTCGATATCAACGACTTCGCCTGCGTCGACGATACCGGCAGATACACCATCTGCCCCGGACCAGGCGATCTGGCGGGTATCCATAAACGGATCGGCCGCATTCAATGGCAGGGTTTTGAAAGGCGTGGCAACGCGGCTGCCGTCGGCGCGAGCCAACAGCAGAACGGTAGGTTGGGACATACGGGTGATGCTCCGTGTAAATGAAGGTGTCAGGTAGTCCGTCAGCCGATGGCTTGGGTCACCAGTGCAAACTGGCGCACGCCGTTGGCCGCTTGCGGCGGTGTGCCGCGAGCCATTTGTGCCACGGTGTCGACTTGCTTGAGGCCGGCGTCTGCCAGCCAGTCGCTCAAACCGCAGTCCGATGGAATGTCGATGCGCACAAAGGTGTCCGGCACTTGAGCCAGCAATACGGCAATAAGGTGTTGCGCCTGTTCGAGGTTTTCTGCGACTACCGGGCCAATCCCGCGGCCACGGCCGTAGGGGCGGAGTATGGCGAAGGCGCGCACTTGACCGCCGCGCTCGATAGCGACCGAATGCTCGACGACATCAAACAGATCGGTGAGCACTGCATGACGGTCCAGTCCGGTACCGGCGTTAGCCAGTTCCAGCACACGAGGCTTGTCGGTCTCTCGCAGCGGCCGACATTCTTCTCCGTTGGTCAGCGGCGCGGGGATTGGAGCTTGGGCCAAGCCCTGACACTGCTGGATCCGCCCAAACTCGACAAAACCCTGGCTGACATAAAGTGGCGCACCGGCGAGGGTCGCATTCAAGATCGGCGTGCGCGATTGGCACGCCTCAAGCGCCAGTTCCATCAGCTTGCGACCGATGCCCTTGCCTTGATAATCATCGCTGACAATCACCAAACCGATGGTCGCGAAATCGCCTTGTGGGCAGGCGAACGCCGTGCCGATCAAACGCTCGCCATCCAGTGCCACAAAGCCGTCGCTGATGCGCAGCACCATGGCCCAGTCGTCCAGCCGATGGGGCCACTTCAACTGCACGGACAAGGCATGCGCTGCCGGGAGATCGGCCTCGGTCATCGGGCGATAAAGATAAGCAGAAGGTTGCGGGGCGGACATGGCGAGTCTCCGTTGAACAGTGTGCGCGAACGGCCGGTTTTTCGGCGTGATGGTGCCTGTATCCCATCTGTACGAAGGCCTGACAAGGGGCCTTGGAACATTCGGCAGATTCCGCGAGGCAGAGCCCACAAGACCACACTTACTACTTAATTGCACCGCAAGGTCGGCAGCAAATGCTTGGGCTTTTTTTCTACGATGGAGGCCTGAGTAAACGCCCCGCCGATCCTTTTTTGGAGTGCTCCATGGATAGCTTCGATCCTCGTTTTATCGCTGTGCGCAGCGCTCACTTTATCGGCGGAAAATACCGCGACGCTCAACCGGGACTGGAAGTGGTGCGGCCCTCGGATGGACAGGTGTATGCGGGGTTGCCGATTGCCGATGCCAATCTGGTGGACGAGGCGGTCAACGATGCCTGGCAGGCGTTCAACCGCAGCGATTGGGCCAGCCGTCCACCACGGGAGCGCGCGCGGGTTATGCGCCGTTGGGCCGATCTGATCGAAGCAGATGCCGAGATCCTTGCACCGCTTGAAGCCGTCGGCTCGACCCGTCCGCATAAAGATGTGATCGCGTGGGACATTCCCTATGTCGCCGAAGGCATTCGTTTCTTTGCCGAACTGGCAGACAAGCACGGCGGCCAGGTCGCCGCGACCCAGACCGATCGCCTGGGCATGCAGATCGCCGAACCTTACGGCGTGATCGCGGCCATCGCGCCGTGGAATTTTCCGTTGAGCATGGCCTCCTGGAAAGTCGCCCCGGCGCTGGCCGCAGGAAATGCCGTGGTGCTCAAACCATCGGAACTGACACCGTTCTCCAGCCTGCGCTTTGCCGAACTGGCGTTGCAGGCGGGTATTCCGGCGGGGATTTTCAACGTGGTTCAGGGCGATGGTCGCACCACCGGCGATGCCTTGTGCCGCCACCCGCGTGTGGGCAAGGTGACCTTTACCGGCTCCACCGCCACCGGGTCGAGCATCATGTCGACCTGCGCGCTGGTGGGGCCGAAACCGGTGACCCTGGAACTTGGCGGCAAGAGTCCGCAACTGGTGTTCGCCGATATCCCGGACATCGCCAAAACCGCGCGCACCGTGGCACTGGCAATTACCGGTAATGCCGGACAGGTTTGCGTGTCCGGTTCGCGGCTGCTGATTCAGCGTTCGATCATGGAACCGTTTGTTGCGCACTTGCAGGCGTACTTCGAGGAGCTGCGTCCTGGCCCGACCTGGTCGCCGGAAAGCACGCTGTCGCCGATCATTTCCCGGCTTCAGGCCAGTCGTATTGACGGCATCGTCCAGCGTTCGCGCCAGGCCGGGGCTGAAGTGCTGACCGGTGGCGGATTGTTTGAAGGTTTGGGCGGTGCTTATTACCAGCCGACGCTGCTGGCCGGCCTCGATAATGAAAACCCGGCAGTCTGCGAGGAAATCTTCGGCCCGGTGCTGACCGTGCAGGCATTCGATGACGAAGAACAGGCGCTGAGCCTGGCTGCCCACGCGACTTATGGCTTGGCGGCGGGTGTGCACACTGCCGACATCAATCGCGCCTTGCGCCTGGTCCGCAAGTTGGAAGCAGGCACAGTCTGGGTCAACCGTTATGGCCGCAGTAACGACTACATCCTGCCGACTGGCGGCTACAAACGCTCAGGCATCGGCAAGGACCTGGGCCGCGAAGCGTTCGAAGCCAACCTGCGCTTTAAAAGCGTGCTGATCGACATCCTCCAATAACCCACAGTGGATCGGTTTTGTCTGCGAGGATTGGGCTTCACGCCGGACAAATGTGGGAGCGGGCTCGCTCGCGAAAGCGGTGCATCAGCCAGCATTGATGTCGACTGACACTCCCTCTTCGCGAGCAAGCCCGCTCCCACAGGTTCTCGGCAACTTCCGGATCTTCAATCAGCACCCAAACGGGCGCTTCCTCTGGGAAGCGCCCGTTTTCATTCACCCCGGCGCAGTTTCTGCGGCCAATGGCGGCACATGCAGGCCGCACAGGGCTATAAAGGTCCATAAGAGCGCACAAATACGGGGTTTGCCCAAGGCTGGAGCGGGCCGCAAAGTCTGCTGAGGGGGGCGGCTAAAACGGTGGTTTGTATCGAGCAGAGGTCGCTTTTAACGCCATCTGCTGATTTCACGGTGTTGTAATGACGGTGTGCTGCAGCGTTGCATCACCGCTTCGAAACCGAAGCGAATGCTTGTCGCGCCATGACCTCAACGAACTTCAGGACCGCACTCAATGAGCTTCCTTCGCCCCAAATTCATTACGTTCGACTGCTACGGTACGCTGACCAACTTCCACATGGGCACGATGACCCGCGAGATCTTCGCTGATCGCGTCCCGGCGGAGCAGATGGACCAATTCGTCAAGGATTTCTCGGCCTATCGCCTGGACCAGGTCATGGGTGACTGGATGCCTTACGACGAAATTCTCAAGACCGCCCTGGCGCGGACCTGCAAACGTTGGGGCATCGAATACCGCGACGAAGGTCAGCTGTATTACGACGCCGTACCGACCTGGGGCCCGCACCCGGACGTACCGGCGGGCCTGTCGAAAATCGCCGACAAGATCCCCCTGGTGATTTTTTCCAACGCCAGCGACAGCCAGATCATGTCCAACGTCGACAAGCTCGGCGCGCCGTTCCACAAGGTCTTCACCGCCGAACAGGCCCAGGCCTACAAGCCGCGTCTGGCCGCGTTCGAGTACATGCTCGACAACCTCAACTGCGGCCCGGAAGACATCTTGCATGTGTCCTCCAGCTTCCGTTACGACCTGATGCCGGCCCACGACATGAAGATCAAGAACAAGGCTTTCGTCGCCCGTGGCCATGAAGTGCCGGGCAACGCGTTCTACGGCTACCAGCAGATCACCGATATCGGCGGTCTGGCTGCGTTGGTCGGGCTCTGAGTCGCAACGGTAACGGCACTTTTCCTGGCATAGGCGGATAGACATGGGCAGTGAATCCTACTGGCTCGACACCGCACCGGCCTTCACCGGTGCACAGCTCGGCGCATTGCCCGGGCAGGTCGACGTGGCCATCGTCGGTGGCGGTTTCACCGGGTTGGCGGCGGCTCGGGCGTTGGCCTTGAAGGGCGCCAGTGTGGTGGTGATCGAAGCCGGGCGAGTGATCGGCGAAGCCTCGGGGCGCAACGGAGGGCAGTGCAACACCGGGGTGGCCCAGGATTACGCCGGCCTCAGCGCCAGCCTCGGTGCCGATAAAGCGCGGGCCTATTACCAGGCCTACGAAAGCGCAGTGCAGAGCGTGGTGACGCTGGTGGAACAGGAGCAGATCGCCTGCGACCTGATCCGCAACGGCAAGCTCAAGTTGGCCGCCAAGCCGATGCACTACGAAGGCCTGGCACGGACCTGCGAGTTGATTCGCAAGGAAGTCGATGCCGACGTCGAATTGCTGTCCGCCGAACAGACCCGTGCCGAAGTGAATTCGGCGCAGTTCCATGGTGGCTTGCTGCAACGCAACGGTGTGCAGATGCATGTCGGACGCTTCGGCGTCGGGCTGGCCGAAGCGGCGGCGCGTCACGGTGCGCTGGTCCATCAAGGCACCTCGGTGCTGGACTGGAAAGCCCAGGCCGGCGGCTATCAGGTCAACACCAGCAAGGGTTCGTTGCACGCCGGGCAAGTACTGCTGGCCACCGGCGCCTGTCAGCACGGTGGCTTGGGCTGGTATCGGCGGCGGATCGTGCCGGTGGGCAGTTTTGTCATAGCCACCGAAGTGCTCTCAAAGGAGCTGATCGAGCAGTTGCTGCCCGGCCGTCGTGCCTATGTCACCAGCCGCATGATCGGTAACTACTTCCGCCTGACTCCAGACAACCGCCTGCTGTTCGGCGGCCGTGCGCGGTTTGCCATGTCGGACAGCGTCAACGACGCCAAGAGCGGCAAGGTGCTGCAAGCCGCGATGGTGCAGATGTTCCCGCAGTTGACCAACGTGAAAATCGACTACTGCTGGGGCGGACTGGTGGACATGACGTCCGACCGCTTGCCGCGGGCCGGCCAGCACGGCGGGGTTTATCACTCCATGGGCTACAGCGGCCACGGGGTGCAGATGTCAGTGCACATGGGCCAGGTCATGGCCGAGGTGATGGCCGGCAACGTCGAGGCCAACCCTTGGCGTGAACTCGACTGGCCGGCGATCCCCGGACACTTCGGCAAGCCGTGGTTCCTGCCGTTCGTGGGCGCTTATTACCGCTTCCAGGACTATTTGCATTGAGTTGATGTTGTGGCGTCACCGTCGTTTGCGTTTCAACGCCCCGGATAACCGGAGCCTTCTCCTTCTCGACAGGTACAACTGATATGACTGACAACAAGATCGACTCACCCCTGATCTCCGGCCAGGACAGCATGCGCGTGTTCGAAGGCCTCAATCGCGGCATGTCGCGCCGCAACGCCCTGCAAATGCTCGGCGTGGCGGGCGTTGCCGCCGTGGGCGCCGGCAGCCTGTTCGGCGCCGCCGGCAAGCTGTTCGCTGATGAAGCAGCGACCCCGGGCAAAGGCAAACCCGGCGGGCGGATTCGTGTTGCCGGCATGTCCAGCTCCACCGCCGACACCCTCGATCCGGCCAAAGGCGCGCTGTCCACCGACTACGCACGCCACTACATGTTCTACAACGGCCTGACACGTTTTGACCCGCACCTGGTGCCGCAACTGGAACTGGCCGAGCGCATCGATAACACCGACGCGACGCTGTGGACCATCACCCTGCGCAAGGACGTGACCTTCCACAACGGCAAAACCCTTAGCGCCGCCGACGTGGTGTTCTCGCTGTCGCGGCACAAAGACCCGCTGACCGGTTCCAAAGTCATGCCGCTGATGGAGCAGTTCGTCGAGATTAAGGCCACCGGCACCAATGAAGTGCAGATCCGCCTCAGCGCGCCGAACGCCGAATTGCCGTCGATCCTCGCCGTGTCGCACCTTTTGATCGTTCCCGAAGGCACCACCGACTTCAATGCGGGCGTCGGCACCGGGCCGTTCAAGGTCAAGGAATTCAAACCGGGCGTGCGTTCGGTGGCTGTGCGCAACACCGGCTACTGGAAACCGGGCCTGCCATACCTCGACGAGATCGAATTCATCGCCATTGGCGACGAAGCGTCACGGGTCAACGCGCTGCTGTCTGGCGACGTGCACATGATCAACGAGGTCAACCCGCGTTCCACCACTCGGATCAAGGCCAGCGCCAAGCACCGGGTCGTCGATGCGCCGTCGGGCAACTACACTGACTTGATCATTCGCCAGGACCAGATGCCGGGTAAAAGTGCGGAATTCACTCAGGCGATGAAGCACCTGATGGACCGCGAGCAGATCAAATCCGCGGTGTTCCGTGGCTTTGCCGTGGTCGGTAACGACCATCCGATTGCCCCCGGTTCGCGCTACTACAACGCTGACCTGCCGCAAACCGTCTACGACCCGGAGAAAGCCAAGTTCCTGCTGAAGAAGGCCGGCATGGAAAGCATCAGCATGCCGCTGGTCGCGTCTCCAGCCGCCACCGGTTCGGTGGACATCGCGGTGCTGTTGCAGCAGTCGGCGAAACAGGCCGGGCTCAAGCTTGACGTCAACCGCTTGCCGAGCGACGGCTATTGGTCCAACCACTGGATGAAGCACCCGCTGAGCTTCGGCAACATCAACCCACGGCCGAACGCCGACGTGATGTTCTCGCAGTTCTTCCAGTCGAAGGCGCCGTGGAACGAGTCCGGTTGGCAGAACGACCAGTTCGACCAGTTGCTGATGCTCGCCCGCGGTGAAACCGACGACGCCAAGCGCAGCAAGATGTACGCGGACATGCAAACCCTGGTGCACGACCACTGTGGCATCGGCGTGCCGGTGTTCATCAGCAACATCGATGGCGTCGACCAGCGCATTAAAGGCTACGGCAGCAATCCGCTGGGTGGCTTCATGGGCTACATGTTCGCCGAGCAGGTCTGGCTGGACGCTTGATAGGGCCTTGATGGGCAGTCGGTAGTACGTCAGGGACAGTGCAGGAGGGTAGGCGATGAATAGCAACACACTGTGGTTGATCGGCCGGCGTCTGGGCGCCGCGATCGTGGCCTTGTTGATCGTGTCCATGGTCGTGTTTGCGATCACGGCGGTACTGCCGGGGGACGCGGCGCAACAATCGCTCGGGCAGTTCGCCACACCGGAACAAGTGGCGGCGCTGCGCCTGAAACTGGGGCTCGACCAGCCCGGTGTGCTGCGTTACCTGCACTGGCTGATGAACCTGCTCAGCGGCGACATGGGCTTGTCGGTGTCCAACGCGATGCCGGTCACCGAACTGATGGCCGGCCGCGTACCGAACACGCTGATGCTGGCGGCCGCTACGGCGCTAGTCTCAGTGCCGGTGGCGCTGGTGTTGGGCATCGGTTCGGCGATGGGCCGCGGTGGGCGGATCGACAGCTTTCTGAGCTTCTTCACCCTGGCCATGGTCGCGGTTCCGGAGTTTCTGGTGGCGACCCTGGCGGTGCTGATTTTCGCGGTAAACCTCGGTTGGTTGTCGGCGCTGTCCTATGCCAGCGACATCACCTCGCCGTGGCAATTCATGCGCACCTACGCTTTGCCGGTGATGACGCTGTGCTGCGTGATCGTCGCGCAAATGTCGCGCATGACCCGCGCTGCAGTCATCGATCAACTCGACAGCCCCTACGTGGAAATGGCCCGGCTAAAAGGCGTCAGCCCGATGCGTATCGTGCTGCGCCATGCCTTGCCCAATGCGATCGGGCCGATTGCCAACGCCATCGCCCTGAGCCTTTCGTACCTGCTGGGCGGGGTGGTTATTGTCGAAACAATATTCAACTATCCCGGTATCGCCAGCCTGATGGTCGATGCCGTGACCAACCGTGACATGGCGCTGGTCCAGGCTTGCACCATGCTGTTTTGCACGGCGTACCTGGGGTTGGTGCTGATTGCCGACCTGTGCGCGATTCTGTCCAATCCGAGGCTGAGAAACCAATGAACAATCTCATTGTGAAATCGACGCCCAAGACCCCCGACCTGTCGGCTGGCAAGGTGTCCCATGGCCCGGCATGGCTGGGCCTGATCGGCGCAGCGATGTGTGTGGTCTGGTTGCTGGTGGCGATCTTCGGTCCGTGGCTGGCGCCGCACCCGGTGGGTGAAGTGGTCTCTGACAATGTCTTCGACAGCATCAGTGCGCTTTACCCGTTTGGCACCGATTACCTGGGCCGCGACATGCTCAGCCGGGTGCTGGTTGGCGCGCGGTTTACCGTGGGCCTGGCGTTGGTGGCGGCGATATTGGCCAGTGGCCTGGGCACCAGTTGCGCGCTGCTGTCGGTGGTTTCGCCGAAGTGGCTGGACGAAGTGATCAGTCGCTTGATGGATGCCTTTATCTCGATCCCGAGCAAGATGTTGGCGCTGATCATGGTCTCGGCGTTTGGCTCCTCGGTGACGTTGCTGATCTGCACCGCAGTCCTGAGTTTCGCCCCCGGCGCGTTCCGTATTGCTCGCAGCATGGCGGTGAACATCGAAGCGCTGGAGTACGTGCAAGTCGCCCGCACCCGTGGCGAACGCCGGTTGTACATTGCTTGCGTGGAAATCCTGCCGAACATGCTCAACCCGGTGCTGACTGACCTCGGCCTGCGTTTCGGCTTCATCGTCTTGCTGCTCAGCGGCATGAGCTTCCTCGGCCTCGGTGTACAACCGCCGGATGCCGACCTTGGTTCGCTGGTACGGGAAAACATCGGCGGCCTCAACCAGGGCGCGCCGGCCATCGTGATTCCGGCGCTGGCTATCGGCACGCTGACCATTGGTGTGAATCTGTTTATCGACAGACTGTCGTCCCGACGTAGTCGCCGTACGGGAGGTCATTGAGATGAGTGAATTGATTCGAGTCGAAGACCTGCGCGTCGTCGCCTGTGGCGAGCGCGGCGAGACGGAAATCGTCAAAGGCGTGAGCTTTTCCCTGGAAAAAGGTGAAGTACTGGCGTTGATCGGTGAGTCCGGTTCCGGCAAGACCACCATCGCATTGGCGCTGCTGGGCTATGCACGTCGCGGTTGCCGGTTGTCCGGCGGCGTGGTGCAAGTCGGCGAGCACGACATGCTGGCGCTGAGTGCAAAGGAACTGCAAGGCCTGCGCGGCAATCGGGTGTCGTACATCGCCCAAAGCGCGGCGGCGGCCTTCAACCCGGCGAAGAAACTGATCGATCAAGTGGTGGAGGGCGCGTTGATTCATGGCCTCGGTACTCGTGCGGTACTCGAAGCCAAAGCCATCGAACTGTTCCTCGACCTGGCGTTGCCGGACCCGGATCACATCGGCCAGCGCTACCCGCATCAGGTGTCTGGCGGGCAACTGCAACGGGTGATGGCGGCGATGGCGCTGATCAGCGATCCATTGCTGGTGGTGCTCGACGAACCGACCACTGCCCTCGACGTCACCACCCAGATCGACGTGCTCCGTGCCTTTAAACGCGTGGTGCGGGAACGTGGGGCGACGGCGGTTTATGTCTCCCATGACCTCGCGGTTGTTGCTCAGATGGCCGACCAGATTGTCGTGCTTAACGGTGGCCAGATCTTCGAACAGAGCGCTACCGCGCCGCTGCTCAAGGCCCCAGCGCACGAATACACCCGCAGCCTGCTGGCAGCGGCCCGGCCCGACACGACGATTCGTCCACCCAGCGGCATCGCCGAAGACGAACCGCTGCTGACGATCAAAGGCCTGACTGCCGGTTACGGCAACAAGAACATGCAAGGCATGCCAGCGATTCGGGTGCTCGAAGACATCGACCTGACCGTGCGCCGGGGCCAGGCTATCGGCGTGATTGGTGAGTCGGGTTCCGGCAAGTCGACCCTGGCGCGGGTAGTCGCAGGGTTGCTGACCCCGGCGCTCGGCGGATTGACCTTTGACGGCCAGCCGTTGGGCGGCTGCCTCTCCGAGCGGACTGACGAACAGTTCCGCCGCATCCAAATGGTCTTCCAGAACGCCGACACGGCGCTCAACCCGATGCACAGCGTCAGCACCATTCTGAGCCGTCCGCTGAAGATGTATTTCGGGCTCAAAGGTGCGGCGTTGCGCGAACGTATCGACGAACTGCTGGACTTGGTGCGATTGCCTCGGACGCTGGCAGAACGGCGGCCAAATGAGTTGTCCGGCGGGCAAAAGCAACGGGTCAACCTGGCTCGGGCCTTGGCGGCCAAACCGGATTTGATTCTCTGCGATGAAGTGACCTCGGCGCTGGATACAGTGGTCGGCGCGGCGATTCTCGAACTGCTGCGCGATCTGCGTCAGCAACTGGGGGTTTCCTATCTGTTCATCAGTCATGACATCTCCACGGTGCGGGCGCTGTGCGACGACATTGTGGTGATGTACAGCGGCCACAAGATTCAGGCCGGCTCCCGACAGTCGTTTGCCCAGGCACCGTTTCATCCGTACACCGATTTGTTGATTCATTCCGTGCCGGAACTGCGCCAAGGCTGGCTGGAAAACTGCGGCACCACCTGTGGCGAGCTGCCGCCGATTGGCGCCCGAGCCAACGTGCCAGAGCTGTGTACCTTCCTCAGTCGCTGCCCGGTTCGGGTCGATGGCTTGTGCAATCGCACCGCGCCGAACCGTCGGCTCATCGACGGTGGCAGTGAAATCCTCTGCCACCACGACAGCGCCGAGTTGCTGAAAACCCAGCAGGATCTGATCACCATGACCCAGGGAGCCTATGCATGAAGGGGCGTTTTGTGAGACTGGCCGAGCAGGGCCGGCCGACCGTCAGTTTGACGGTGGACGGCGCAGCCATCGAGGCGTTGCAAGGCGATACGTTGATGGTCGCGTTGCTGACCCAGGGCAATGCGTTGCGCCAGTCGGAATTTGATTCGGGGCGACGTGCCGGTTTCTGCCTGATGGGCGCGTGTCAGGATTGTTGGGTCTGGACCCGCAGCGGCGAGCGTTTGCGTGCCTGTTCCAATGAAGTCCGCGAAGGGCTGGACATCGTCACCACACAACCGGAGGCGACATGGCCACTGCACGGATAGTCATTGTGGGCGCCGGGCCGGCGGGTATTCGCTGTGCCGAAACCCTGGTGGCGGCGGGGTTCAAACCGATGTTGATCGATGAAAATCGCCGGGACGGTGGGCAGATTTACCGTCGGCAACCGCAAGGGTTTACCCGTAATTACGCCACGCTGTACGGCACCGAGGCACGCAAGGCGCAGGACCTGCACGAAAGTTTTGATCGCCTGCGCGGTGCTATTGATTACCGCCCCGACACCTTGGTGTGGAACCTGACAGCGGGGCAGTTGTGCTGCGTCAGCCAGGGCAAACATTCGACGGTGGATTACGACGCGCTGATCCTCTGCACCGGCGCCACCGACCGCTTGATGCCGATTGAAGGCTGGCAGTTGGCGGGCACCTACAGCCTCGGCGGGGCGCAAATTGCGCTCAAGTCCCAAGCGGTGTCCATTGGTCACAGCGTGGTGTTTATGGGCAGTGGGCCGTTGCTGTACCTGGTCGCGAGCCAGTACGTTAAGGCCGGCGCGAAGGTGGCGGCGGTGCTCGACACGTCGCCGTTCAGCAAGCGCATTGGCGCATTGCCAAAACTGCTGGCGCGGCCCGGATTGCTGTTCACCGGGATGAAGCTGTTGGCACAGCTGTATCGGGCGAAGATTCCGGTGCACCTGGGGATCAAACCGCTGGTAGTGCAGGGCGATGCGGAGACCGGCGTCAGCGGTGTGCGGGTACTGACTGCGCGTGGCGAGACGTTGAATGTGGATTGTGATGCCGTGGCTTTGGGGTACCACCTGCGCCCGGAAACCCAATTGGCCGATCTGGCTGGTTGTCGCATGCGTTTCGATGAAGCCTCCGGCCAATGGTGGCTGGCAGTGGATGAAGAAGGTCGGACCTCGGTCAGCGGCGTGTATGCCGCTGGTGACGGCTCGAAAATTCGCGGTGCTGACGCCGCTGAACACGCCGGACGCCTGGCGGCCATGGCACTGCTGGAAGACCTGCATCAACCCATCAACGCCGGATTGCGCGACGAACAACGCCAGGCATTGGCGGTGATGGACCAGTTTCGCCTCGGTCTGGCCCAGGCGTTTCCCTGGCCTGCCGAGCAAGCCAAAGCCTTGCCCGACACCGCCATCGTTTGCCGGTGCGAGATGATCAGCGCCGGTGAATTGCGTGCGGTGGTCAGCGAGAAGGGCGCCTGCGAAGTCAATCGGGCCAAAGCTTTTAGCCGAGTCGGCATGGGCCGTTGTCAGGGCCGTTATTGCTCCCAGGCTGGGGCCGAAGTGATTGCCGCCGCCGCTGGAGTCAGCGTGCAACAGGTCGGCCGCCAACGTGGCCAGGCGCCGGTCAAACCCCTTTCGATACTCACCGAGGAGGTCTCGCCATGACCGTTCAAAAAGCCGATGTGGTGATTGTCGGCGGCGGCTTGATGGGCTCGGCGGCGGCGTTTTTCCTGCGCCGTCGCGGGCAGTCGGTGATCCTGCTGGAACGTGACCAGATCGGTCAGTACGCCAGCGGCGTGAACTTCGGCAACGTCCGGCGTCAGGGTCGCTATTTGGGGCAACTGGAACTGGCCAACCGTTCCTGGACGCTGTGGAAGCGCTTGCCGGAACTGATCGACGATGACCTCGAATTCATCGCCAGCGGGCACATGCGCGTGTGTTATCGCGAAGACGAAATCGCTGAGCTTGAGGCCTATGCCGCGGCACCTGAGGCGGCGCAACTCGACCTGAAAATCTATCGCGGCGCTGAGTTGCATCAGCGCTTTCCGTTCCTCGGGCCGGACGTGAAGGGTGGTTCCTACGCGCCTCACGATGGCCACGCCAACCCGCGTCTGGCCGCCCCGGCGTTTGCCCGTGCTGCCCGTCGACTCGGCGCGCAGATTGAAGAACAGACCGAAGTCGCCGAAGTGCAGAAGGTCGGCGGCGAGTTCAATATCACCACCACCGATGGTCGTCAGTTCAACGCCGCACAACTGCTGATTACCGCCGGGGCCTGGGGGCAGAAGCTGTCCCAGCAATTTGGCGAGCCGGTGCCACTCGACACCCACGGCCCGCAAATGGCTGTGACCGAACCGGTGCCCTACGCCTTGCCAACGGTAATCGGCGTGTACACCAAGATTTCCGAGGAAGTGATCTACTTCCGGCAGATCCCCCGCGGCAACATCGTCATCGGCGGCGGCTACCGCAGCAAACCGGACATGCTCAATCGTCGGGCCTATGTTGAGCCGCGCAGCATCCTCAACCAGATGGAGCAAATGCGCCGTCTGCTGCCGGGCATCGGCAACCTGAACATCATCCGGGTCTGGAGCGGTATCGAAGGTTACCTGCCGGATTCCTTGCCGATCATGGGCCCAAGCGGTACGGTCGACGGCTTGTTCTACGCGTTCGGCTTCTGCGGCCACGGCTTCCAGCTCGGCCCCGGCGTCGGCGACGTGATGGCCGAACTGATCAGCACCGGCAGCACCAGTACTTCGATTGAGCCGTTCTCTATCCGTCGGTTCGCCCATTTAGCCGAGCAACGGAGCAAGGCCTCATGAAAGCCCGTGTACTGGATATTCTCAAACGTTTGATGGCGTTCGACACCGTCTCTTCGGAGTCGAACATGGCCCTGATCGAGTATGTGCGCGACCTGCTGCTGACCAAGGGCATCGAGTCGCTGATCGTCAAGGATGAAACCGGGAAGAAGGCCAACCTGTTTGCCAGCACCGGGCCGAAGTCGTTGCCGGGGATTCTGCTGTCCGGGCACACCGACGTGGTGCCGGCGGCCGGGCAGGCCTGGACCGTCCCGGCGTTTCAGGCGACGGTGCAGGACGGCAAGATTTACGGGCGCGGGAGTTGCGACATGAAAGGCTTCATTGCCCTGGCCATCGACGCGATGCTCGATGCCGCCGACCATTCCCTGAGCCGGCCGCTGCAACTGGCGCTGTCCCATGACGAAGAAACCGGCTGCGTTGGCGTACGTCGTTTGCTTGACGTGTTGCACTTGGCGCCGGTGCGGCCGTTTTTGTGCTTGATCGGTGAGCCGACCAATATGCAATTCGTGCTCGGGCACAAGGGCAAGGGCTCGTATCGCACCTATTGCCGGGGGCTGGAGGCGCATTCGTCGCTGGCACCGCGTTCGGTCAATGCGATCCACGTGGCTTGCGATTTCATCGCGGCGCTGCGTCAGAGCCAGCAGCAACTGCAAGAGCAGGGCGCTCAGGATGCTGACTACGACGTGCCTTACAGTACCGTGCATGTCGGGCAGATTGGCGGCGGCCGGGCGCTGAACATTGTGCCGAACCTGTGCACCCTGGATTTCGAAGTGCGCAATTTGCCGGCGGATAATCTGGATCAGTTTTTGGAACAAATGCAGGAGCGGGCGGAAGTGATCGTGCGCGAGGCCCGGTTGTTGTCGAGTGTCGCCGCCATCGAAATTGAAACCCTCAACGTTTATCCCGGCCTCGATACGCATCCGAGCGTTGAAGCGGTGCGCTTTCTGAAAAACTTCGCGGCGCCGGATACCGGCACCGCCAAGGTTTCGTTCGGCACCGAAGGCGGATTGTTCAAGCAGCGGCTGGATGTGCCGGTGGTGGTCTGCGGACCGGGCTCGATTGAACAGGCGCATAAGCCGGATGAGTTTATCGAGATCAGCCAGATGGAAGCCGGGGAGCGGTTTCTTGAAGGCCTGCTCCATTCCCTGAAGCAGTGATGTTCCCCTGTGGGAGTGGGCTTGCTCGCGAAGGCGTCGTGTCAGTTGATATTGATGTCGACTGATACACCGCTTTCGCGAGCAAGCCCGCTCCCACAGGGTTTTGTGTTTTCTAACGGGCCACAATTCTGCCGTTACACCGCAAATTTCAGCATCCGAAGCTGTACTCAAATCGCTTTCAGCATCCTCCCCCGCAGCACCTCCATAGACTTAAGCATGTCTCGGATCAGGACTCGACCATGCTCAAGAATCGTTTGAAAGACCCCAGCCTTCTGGCAGAACTCGCCTATGTGAACGGGCAGTGGATCGGCGCCGATAACGCCGCGACCCTGGACGTCATAGACCCGGCCAGCGGCCAGTTGCTCGCCCGGGTGCCGGCCATGCAAGGCGCGGAAACCCGTCGGGCCATCGAAGCCGCCGACAAAGCCTGGCCCGCCTGGCGTGCACGGCCAGCAGCCGAACGTGCGGCACTCCTGGAGCGCTGGTATCAGGCCATGATCGACAACCTCGACGACCTGGCGCTGATCATGACCTGCGAACAGGGCAAACCGCTGAACGAGGCCAAAGGTGAAATCCGCTACGGCGCCGGCTTCGTCAAATGGTTCGCCGAAGAAGCCCGGCGGGTCTACGGCGAAACCATGCCGGCCCCCAGCGGCGACCGCCGGTTGCTGACCTTGAAGCAACCGGTGGGCGTCTGCGCCGCGATCACCCCGTGGAACTTCCCCAACGCGATGATCACCCGCAAATGCGCGCCGGCCTTGGCAGCGGGCTGCCCGATCATCGTCAAACCTTCGGACCTGACCCCGTTGTCGGCCCTGGCGTTGGCAGTTTTGGCCGAACGCGTCGGCATCCCGGCCGGGGTGTTCAACGTGTTGACCGGCATGCCCGCCGGCATCGGCGAAGAACTGACCAGCAACCCGACGGTACGTAAGATTTCCTTTACCGGTTCCACCGCTGTCGGCCGTTTGTTGATGCGCCAAAGCGCTGAACACATCAAGCGCTTGAGCCTGGAACTGGGCGGTAACGCGCCATTTATCGTGTTTGACGACGCGGACCTGGAACAGGCCGTCGCCGGGATCATGCTCAGCAAGTTCCGCAACGCCGGCCAGACCTGCGTCTGCGCCAACCGGATTCTGGTGCAAAACGGCATCTACGAACGCTTCGCCCGACGCCTGGTGGAGGAGGTGGGCAAGCTCAAGGTCGGCAACGGCCTCGACGCCGACGTCACCATCGGCCCACTGATCAACCCGGCCGCCGTGAGCAAAGTCGCCCGGCACATCGACGATGCCCTGAGCCAGGGCGCGCGGTTGCTCTGCGGCGGCATTCCCGAGGGAGACAGCCAGTTTGTACAGCCTACGGTGCTCGGCGAGACCCACGCCGGCATGCTGCTGGCCAACGAAGAAACCTTCGGCCCGGTGGCGCCGCTGATGCGCTTCACCGACGAAGCCGAAGCCCTCGCATTGGCCAACGCCACGCCTTACGGTTTGGGCGCCTACTATTTCACTCAGGACTTGCGCCGTTCATGGCGTTTCGGCGAGGCGCTGGAGTTCGGCATGGTCGGGCTCAACACCGGAATCATTTCCATGGAAGTCGCGCCGTTCGGCGGCATCAAGCAATCGGGCCTGGGCCGCGAAGGCAGCAAGTACGGTTTGGATGAATACCTTGAAGTCAAAGCCTTCCACATCGGCGGGCTGTAATTCACAGACACTGGGGGAGGCAAGTTGATGAGCAAGACATTCAGAATCGCTGCGATTGCCGGCGATGGCATTGGCAAGGAAGTCCTTCCGGAAGGCTTGCGGGTGCTGGAGCAAGCGGCGAAGAAATGGCAGCTGGATTTGAGCATCGAAGTGCTCGACTGGGCGCACTGCGATTACTACCTGGAACACGGGCAGATGATGCCCGACGACTGGTTCGAACAGCTCAAGGGTTTCGACGCGATCTACTTTGGCGCCGTGGGCTGGCCGGACAAAGTGCCGGATCATATTTCCCTGTGGGGTTCGTTACTGAAGTTTCGCCGCGACTTCGACCAATACGTGAACATTCGCCCGGTGCGGCTGTTTCCCGGTGTTCCGTGCCCGCTGGCCGGACGCAAGCCGGGGGACATCGATTTTGTGGTGATCCGAGAAAACACCGAAGGCGAGTATTCCTCGGTCGGCGGCAAAATGTTCGAAGGCACCGAGCATGAATTCGTGCTGCAAGAGTCGGTGTTCACCCGCCGTGGCGTGGACCGGATTCTCAAGTACGCCTTCGAACTGGCCCAGACCCGGCCGCGCAAGCGCCTGACGGCAGCGACCAAATCCAACGGGATATCCATCAGCATGCCGTACTGGGACGAGCGCACGGCATTGATGGCGGCGAAGTACCCGGAGATCACCTGGGACAAGCAGCACATCGACATTCTGTGCGCGCGTTTCGTGCTGCAACCGGACCGGTTTGATGTGGTGGTGGCGTCAAATCTGTTTGGCGATATCCTTTCCGACCTTGGGCCGGCGTGTGCCGGGACCATTGGCATTGCGCCTTCGGCGAATCTTGATCCGGAGCGGCGGTTTCCGTCGTTGTTTGAGCCGGTGCACGGCTCGGCGCCGGATATTTATGGGCAGAACATTGCCAATCCGATTGCGATGATCTGGTCGGGGGCGTTGATGCTGGATTTCCTGGGCAATGGCGATGAGCGCTATCGCGCGGCGCATGATGGGATTCTGCAGGCCATCGAACGGGTGATTGCAGAAGGGCCGATCACGCCGGATCTGGGCGGGAAGGGCTCCACTCAAGACGTGGGCAAAGCCATCGCCGCCAAACTCTAAACCCAACACATAACCAATTGTGGGAGCGAGCTTACTCGCGAAGGCGTCTTTCCAGTCAATATTGATGTCGACTGACACACCGCTTTCGCGAGCAAGCCCGCTCCCACAGTTGTTATGTGTTCTGGTCAGTAACCTTGGGTGCGGTTGATCTGGCCCACCATTGGCTCGCCCCGTTCAAACCGCCGAATATTCTCCAGCAACACCCCAAACGCGCTCTCCGGCTGGGTCATCGCCGCAATATGCGGGGTCAGCAGAATCTGCGGATGCCCCCAAAACGGATGATCCGCTGGCGCCGGTTCTTCCTGCAGCACATCCAGCACCGCGCCGCTGAGCTGCCCGCTGTCCAGCGCGGCCAGCAGATCAGCTTCCACCAGATGCCCACCCCGACCCATGTTGATCAACGCCGCACCGTGGGGCAGTTGCCGAAACAGCTCACGATCAAGAATGCCTTGCGTCTGCTCGGTCAGCGGCAACACGCACAACAGGATGTCGCACTGGCTAAGAAACGCCGGCAGTTGCTCATTACCGGCATAGCAATCCACGCCATCAATCCGATGCGCACTGCGCGCCCAGCCCTTCAACGCAAACCCCATCGGCTGCAACGTCGCCAGAATCTGCTGCGCCTGGGTGCCCAGCCCCATCACACCGACCCGACGCTTGCTTGCCGGTTGCAGCAAGTGCGCCTGCCAGCACCGCGCCAACTGCTGCTGACGATAACGCAGCATGTCCCGGTGCAAACTCAGCACGGCAAAACTGGCGTACTCGCACATGCCTCGGGTGATGCCCGGGTCCAGCAGACGCACCACCGGCAGGCTCTGCGGAATGCGACTGAGGTCCAGTTGATCGACCCCGGCGGACAGCGCGAACAGTACCTTCAGATTTGGCAGCAAAGCTTCGAGATCATCCGGCGCCTGCCACGCGGCCAGGTATTCAATCTGCGAAGGATCGCCAATGTCCGGCCAGGCACGCCATTCGATATCCGGGGCGTGTTCGGCGAACAGCGCTTTCCACTGTTCGCCGCGTACAGGGTCAGCTTTATAAACCAGGGCCATGGGCATTTCCTGAAAGGGTGAAGGTGCTCTCATCATCGCGCACTGCCGGCGCAGGATCTGTCGAAAGCGCCGGGTTAAACGGCTTGCGTCACGCTGGATCAGTATGGCTGCGGCAGATTCGGCGGGCTGAAGGAATCTGCCGTTTGGCAGGGTGAAAACAGTCGATCCGAATTTCTCAGGGGCCAAGTTCGGCGTAGTTCGTTTCGCGCAAGCCTTAACCTGAACACCATCGCAACCACCTCCCGGTTGCCGGACTCACGATGGGAAATGCCATGAATAGCAAAGTCGACGACACCCCACATTTGCTCCGTCAGCGCGATCAATTCGTGCCGCGTGGCCTGGTTACCGCTCACCCGCTGGTGATCGATCGCGCCCAAGGCGCCGAGTTGTGGGACGTGGACGGCAAGCGCTACCTGGATTTTGTCGGCGGCATTGGTGTGCTGAACATCGGTCACAACCACCCGAAAGTGGTCGCGGCGGTGCAGGCGCAACTGCAGAAGGTTTCTCACGCCTGCTTCCAGGTGGTCGCCTATAAACCCTACCTCGATCTGGCCCAGCGCCTGTGCGAAATGATCGGCGGCAAAGAAGCCTATAAAGCAGCGTTCTTCACCTCCGGCGCCGAGGCCGTGGAGAACGCGGTGAAGATCGCTCGCGCTCACACCAATCGTTCGGCGGTGATTGCCTTTCGCGGCGGTTTCCATGGTCGGACGTTACTCGGTACCACGCTGACCGGCATGAGCCAGCCGTACAAACAGAACTTCGGGCCATTCGCGCCAGAGGTGTTTCACACGCCTTATCCGAATGCCTATCGCGGTGTCACCAGCGAGATGGCGCTCAAGGCGCTGGACGAATTGCTCGCGACCCAGGTTGCGCCGGAGCGAGTCGCGGCGATCATCATCGAACCGGTGCAGGGTGACGGCGGTTTCCTGTCGGCACCTGTCGAGTTCCTCAAGGGGCTGCGTGCGTTGACTGAAAAACACGGCATCGTGCTGATTCTCGATGAAATCCAGACCGGTTTCGGTCGTACCGGCAAGTGGTTCGGTTTCCAGCACGCCGGCATCCAGCCGGACCTGGTGACCGTCGCCAAAAGCCTGGCCGGTGGTTTGCCGTTATCCGGAGTGGTTGGTAAAGCCGACATCATGGATGCGCCGTTGCCCGGTGGTTTGGGCGGTACCTATGGCGGTAACGCGTTGTCTTGTGCAGCGGCGTTGGCGGTGATCGATGCCTTTGAAGAAGAAAAACTGCTGGCACGCGGCGAAGCGTTGGGCGAGCGGCTGCGCCAGGGACTGCTGCGCTTGCAGAGCCGTCACCCACAAATCGGCGACGTGCGCGGCGCCGGGTTCATGCTGGCCATCGAGCTGATCAAGAACGACGAGGCCCGTACCCCGGACGCCGACTTGAACCAGCGCCTGATCGATGAAGCCCGCAAGGGTGGTTTGCTGGTGATCAAGTGTGGCGTGTACCGCAACGTCCTGCGCTTCCTCGCGCCACTGGTGTCCACCGAAGCACAGGTCGACGAAGCCCTGCAAATTCTGGATGTCGCTTTGGCACGCGTCTTGAACTGAGCTCCTGCAGGCTCGGGGCGCTGCTGCAAGGCATCGCCCGTGAGCCTTTATGGAGCATGGAGGGATGGAATGCATCATTGGAGGCTTTGCACACCATGGGGCTGACTGATTATCGAGCGCTGCTCATCGATTGCGATGAAGTCCTGGTCGATCGCGACTCGGGCGTCTGGGCGGCGTTGCAACCGCTGCTCGACAGCCGGGGCGGGCACCCGGACAAGGAACAGGTGCTGGCCGAATACGGCGAGGTGGTGCGCGCACTGTATCCGCGCTTCGGTGAGCTAGGCTTCAGTGGACTGCTGTGTTTCGCCCATCGCCAGTTGGCCGAGCGCTGGGGCTTGAAAGCCAGTTGGGAGGAGGGCATGAGCTTCTCCCGTTCGGTGGCCGGCTGGTCGCTGTTCGAGGACGCGCCGGGGGCGATGTTGTACCTGCGCAAGTTCTATCGCTTGCTGGTACAGGGCGACCGGGATGCCGAGGATCGTGGGCTGCTTTGCGAACGATTGGGGATCATGGCCGACGATTTTATTTCACTGGCCAGCGACCCTTTGCAGGACCCGGACTGGCTCCAGGCCAATACGCTTAAGCCAAGCGAAATCCTGCAAGTGACTCGGCCTTCAGCCAGTCGGCAGGCGAGCAGCGATGTGTGCCTGATCTGTCGCAGCCGGGTCAAACACCCGACGCCATGTGCTGCGGATTACTGCATCAACAGCATGGCGGATCTGGTGGCTCAGCATCAGCTGTCTTTACGGCGCTGATTTTGCTAGAAGATTGTCTTACAAACGGCAGTCAAGAGGTACGCAATGGAAGGTTTAGTCAAACTGGACCGGATCGACATCAGCATTTTGGTCGAGCTGCAAAAGGACGGGCGCATGACCAACGTCAGCCTCGCCGATGCGGTGGGATTGTCGGCCAGCCCCTGCCTGCAACGGGTCAAGCGGCTGGAATCGGCTGGTTATATTTCCAGCTACAAGGCGCACCTGAACCTGGCGAAGATCACCGATTCGGTGACGGTCTTCACCGAGATCACCCTGAGCGATCACAAGCGCGAAGACTTCGCCAAATTCGAGTCCAACATTCGCCTGGTCGATGAAGTGCTCGAATGCCATTTGATCAGCGGTGGCTACGATTACCTGGTGCGCTTCATGACCCGCAGCATCCAGCATTATCAGGAAGTGATTGAAAGCCTGTTGGACAAGAACATCGGCATCTCCAAGTACTTCAGCTACAACGTCATCAAATCCCCCGTGCTCAAGGACGGCGTGCCGTTGCGTAAATTGCTGCGGCACTGACAGCCCCATTCCCAATCCCAACACAAATCCCCCGTGGGAGCGGGCTTGCTCGCGAAGAGGCCGTGTCAGTCGATAGAGATGTCGACTGACACACCGCTTTCGCGAGCAAGCCCGCTCCCACATTTGTTTTGCAGCGCTGCATGCACTGCGTTTGGACATTGCCTCGCTTGAACTCCTCAACCCGCCTCATCCTGGCGCAAGCCGCATAAACATCTGTTTCAACCCGCAAAAACAGTCACCGATGACTCCTCACGTACCGATTTCAGAACAAAGCGCAAAAGTCTCTGCGCTGTAATGCGTGCAGAGAGAGGGGAGCGGTTTGTGAAGTTGCTGATTTCGGGAGGATGAAGCGACTGCAACGAACCGCTGAATAACACCAATTGGAGCCAAAAAAATGCGAATGAGCAACGCAAAAGCACTATTGGGTTACGGCGTCTTCATGCTGGCCAGCAGCAGCGAGGCGCACCAGATCTGGTACGAGCAGCCACCGGGGCAACCCTTGGCGTTGTACTACGGCGAATATGACAAGAACATGCTGGAAGTCACACCGGGCGGGATGGACCGGTTCCAGCAACTCAAGGGCTGGTCGATTGGCAACAATTCGAAACCATTGAATCTGACCTTACAGCGTCAAGCGTTTGCGGTGGCGCATCAGGCGTCGGGCGATGACTCGCTGTTGGCCCAGGACCCGCATTATCCGATCTTTGACCTGCATGAAGCCGACAAAACCCTGAAAACCCACTGGACGCCGGCGACCCGATGGGTCGGCGATTTGCGTGTGCGAACCCCGGAACTGACTCTGGACATCGTGCCCACCGGCCGCGTCGACGGCAACAAGGCCCAATTTCAAGTGTACTATTCGCAAAAACCGCTGGCGGATCAGGACGTTATGCTGGAAACCGGCTCCGGCGAAGTCTTCACCCAGCGGACCGATGCGGCGGGCAAGGTCACCTTCGAGTTGCCCTGGCAGGGCACGTATGTGGTGGCGGTGGAATACAAGGACCGCACCCCCGGTGAACGCGTGAGTCCCCAAGGCAAGACCGAGCAGTACGACTTGAAGAGCTTCAGCTCGACGCTGTCGTTCTATCGCACGCAAGGCAAACAATCGTTGCCACGGGCCCCGTCGCAACTGCCAGCCTCCGAAGTCGCCCGGTTGAAGAAACAGGCCTGATCCATCGCCCCCTACAGGAGTTACCGATATGTCCCAATCATCAGGATTGGCCGGGCAGGCGGGAAGTGTTTCCGCTGCGCTGGCTGCCCCGCTGGTAAAAGCCAACACCCGGATGTTGGCCATCGATGCCTTGCGCGGTTTCGTCATGCTGTTGATGTTGATCGACCACGTGCGCGAAACCTTTCTGCTGCATCGCCAGGTCACCGATCCAATCGACGCCTTGAGCGTAACGCCCGACTTGTACTTCACCCGGATGCTCAGCGAAATCTGCGCGCCAGTCTTCATCTTCCTCACTGGCCTGTCGGCCTGGCTCTACAGCCAGAAACACACCGCCAGTGAAACCTCAGTGTTCCTGCTCAAGCGCGGGTTCTTCCTGGTGTTTCTGGAAATCACCTTCGTCTGCTTCGCATGGAACGCCGAGTTCCCGCCCAAGACCTTGTGGTTGCAGGTGATCTGGTGCATCGGCATCTGCATGATCGTCCTCGCCGGGTTGCTGCACTTCAAGCGCAGTTGGCTGATTGTGCTGGGGCTGGTCATCGTCGCCGGGCATAACCTGTTCGATAACGTCGTCGTCGGGTCAGAGTCGTCATTCTATGTGCCGTGGTCGATCCTGCATCAACGGGTGTTTATCGACATCACCGAGTTCACCCGGGCGCGCACCACGTATCCCGTGTTGCCGTGGATCGGGGTGATTCTGCTGGGTTGGGGCATCGGGCCATGGTTTGGCAAGGACATGGAGCCGGCCGAGCGCATTTCCCGGCTGGTCAAACTTGGCGTCGGCTTGCTGGTGGCGTTCGTGTTCATCCGGTACCTGAACGTCTACGGCGAGAAACCTTGGGTGCAGACCGGTGACTCGTTGCGCACCTTCATGAGTTTCATGAGCGCCAAGAAGTACCCGCCGTCGCTGATGTTCCTGATGCCTACCCTCGGTTTGGGGCTGCTCCTGCTGGCGTTGTTCGAGAAGCTGCAGGATCGCTGGTCCACCGCGACGCTGGCGATCTACGGCGGGGCGCCGATGTTTTTCTATCTGCTGCACCTGTATGTGCTCAAGGCCATGTACCTGGCGGCGGTCGCAATCTGGGGCGCCAATCAGGGCGCGTATTACGGCTTCGATAACCTGCCCACGGTGTGGCTGTGGAGCGTGATTCTCGGGGTGTTGTTGTTCTTCCCGACACGCTGGTTCGCTGCCCTCAAGCAGCGGCGTCGCGACATCGCGATTCTCAAATACCTCTGATGTGCCGAACGGTGTCCCCCGTTCGGCGGGACACCTTGCAGACCTCGAATTCTGTGGAGTTGCACTGTGAAAACCCTATCGACGCATACCCTGCTATTGGCATTGGGCGGGCAGTCGCTGCTCGCCTTCGCTTCAGAGCAAGACAACGCAAAAGGCTTTGTCGAGGACAGTCAGTGGAGCCTGCTCAACCGCAGCGTCTACGACCGCCGCGACTATGAGCACGGTTCGCTGAGCAATGGCGCACGCAATGCCTACAAACCTCGCGCCCAACGCAGCGACCTCGCCGAGGAATGGGCCTACGGCTTGATGGCCGATTTTACCTCCGGCTACACCCGCGGCACCGTAGGATTTGGCCTCGATGCTCACGCCTATTCCGGTTGGGAGCTGGACAGCGGAGGCGGGCGGGCCGGCAAGGCGCGGCTGCTCGGCGTCGACAATGACGGCCACCCCAAGGATGAATTCAGTCGCGGTGGCGCCGTGGCCAAACTGCGGTTTTTCTCCACCGAACTGCGCTACGGCGAACAGCGAGTGAAAACCCCGGTGTTCGGCTCATCTGATAGCCGCCTGCTGCCCGAAACCGCCACTGGCTGGTTGCTGACCAGCCGCGAACTTCCGGCCACCACGCTGTACGGCGGCCACTTCAACGAAAGCACCGACCGCAACGCCAGCAGCCATGACCAAGGCTTTGTGGTCAATTACTCCAATGGAAAACAGGGCGACAGCTTTGATCTGGTGGGCGTGCGCAACACGGCACTCAAAGGGCTCAACGCCAGCCTGTTCAGTGCGGTCTACGCCGACACTTGGCGCCAGCACTACCTCGGCGCGGTTTATACCCAGCCGTTGGCCGACGGCCAGGACCTGACTTTCGACCTTAACCTCTATCGCACCCAAGACACCGGTAAAGCCTTGTCCGGCCGGATCGACAACACCACCTGGAGTTTTCTCACGACCTACAAGGCCAGCTCCCACAGCTTCGGCCTGGGTTATCAGAAAGTCGACGGCGACACGCCCTACGACTACGTCACCCGCGGCGCAATCTACCTGAGCAACGCCGTGGCGCTGTCCGACTTCAACGCCCCGCAAGAAGCGTCCTGGCAAGCTCGCTACGACCTGAGCATGACCGGCTACGGCATTCCCGGCCTGACCTTCGGCGCACTCTATGTCCGCGGCAGCGGCATCGACGGCAGCCACATGGACCCGAATGGCGGCTACAAATGGCTGGGTTACGGGCAAGGCGGCAAACATTGGGAACGCGACATCCAGGCCAAATACGTGGTGCAATCCGGCGCGGCGAAGAATCTCGCGTTTACCTTGCGCCACGCGGTACATCGCGGGAATGCGGCGCAAGCGGAACTGGATGCGAACCAGATCAGGCTGGCGATTGAGTATCCGCTGGGTGGGAAATTCTGATTCGCGAACATGACGTAGCGTGAAACCGGGTGCGATCAAGCGGGCAGAAATTTTTTTGAAATCAAGGGGTTGCCAGCCTCGGGAAATCAGTACATAATTCACGCCATCGAAAGCACAGACGGCTGAAAAAGCCTAATGTTTTCAAAGAGTTAGAGAGTGATTCAATCAACTCTCGAAGCTCAGCGTTTGTACGCATTTGGTGTCGTGCTACTGACATCAGATGTTTGAGGCCGAGTAGCAAAATGGTTATGCAGTGGATTGCAAATCCACCTACGCCGGTTCGATTCCGACCTCGGCCTCCACTTTAAACGAGCTCCGTAGATCTTTGATCTACGGAGCTTTTTTATTTTCGCAGTCCTGCAAGATTTTGTCTTGAAAAGGGCATCTGCGAACTTGCTTCACCGGGGCGGGGTGTATATATTTCCCCCTCTGTTGCACAAGCGTCAGAACTGCCAGGTTTTTTGGGCAGCCGTAAGACCGCTTGATCGCGCTACCGCCCGAATGGCGAAATTGGTAGACGCATGGGACTTAAAATCCCCCGCTCGTAAGGGCGTGCCGGTTCGATTCCGGCTTCGGGCACCATCTTAAATCAAGGGTTTGCGGGCGAAAGCTGATGCAAACCCTTGTTTGTTTCTGGGTCGCAAAAATAGACATGGGTCGCAACTCACTTGGTTGGCGACACTTTTTTGCTCTTGCCCGCCACATCAGAAAGAACACTCCAGTGGTTGTTGCTCGGACGGCTCGTGCTCCATGTCCGTTCACTTGACTCAAGTAACGGCCAACGTCGTTTGAGGATGTTAAAGCTGTTCCGGACAGGCGGGCTGAGCGTGCAGCGCTTTTTCGTTTCTGGTAGTCAGCAAAAAGCCTGGACGTTGCCAGGCTTCATTGGAAAATCACTCAGCGCGAATAAAGCTTCCTCACTTGCTCCGTGCGTTCGAGAGAGGATTTACTCTTTCGCCTTTGAACCCAACTCCAGAAGGCGTGTATGGGGTGAAGAAAGGCTGCAAGTACGCAAACCAGCATGATGATGAAGAGTGAAATCAGCGGGAAGCTTTCGTGCGAGAACATGGTGGGTTACTCCTGTATTCACTATGTCGGAATACTTGAGGCTAGTCAGCTAAGCCCATGTTTGCATGAACATTCTTTAAAGGTTTGTTCATTTTTAATGACTTGAAATATGCAACTTTAGCTGTTATTCGCGTAATTTTGCCACTCAGTCATGAGTCAATCGCCAGAGCTGATCCGGCTCGTGCTTGATTGGATCAGCATTACGTTATGGTCGATTCCTGCCTGTTACGTCTGACAGAAATCGACCAGAACGAGATTTACCTGACCGGGCAACCAAACCTGTGTTGGCGTAGGCCGCCATCACTCGCTCGAGCCCAACCAAATAGCTGGTTTTAGCGCTTGATCAGGGAAATCTTCGTGCCTTCGATGCTGACCCCAGCCATTAACCCTTGCTGGTCGAAGATGAACGCGTACGCGTCGTCTTTCAGCGTCGAGCTGGACAGGTTTTTCGAAATCCCTTCATCAACCACAACAACAGTTGGCCCTACACCGATTTCCCAACCTTTGGTCTCACTTACATATTTCACAGCTTTGTCGGTCATCAGAAAAACCACATAGCCGTACGACTGAGCGCCTGCCTGCAGCCCCCATGATCCGGTGACGGAGTTGTAATAACCCGCTACTTTCGAGCCTTTCAATAGTTCACCTTCGCCATAGCTGCCGCCGAACACAAGGCCCGCCTTGATGATATTGGGGAAGACAAGCACCGCTTTGGCTTTGTGCGAGATGGTTTCGGCAAAAGGAGTGGCTTTGTAGAGGTTTTGCAACGCTTGCCGAGAGCTGGCATTCAGATCTTCGGCGGTGGCTGCACTTGCATTGTTCAGGAGGCTCGCCGATGCCAATGAGGCAGTCGCGAGGAAGAGCGATAGGAAGAACCGCATTGATTGAGTCATTTCCGTACTCCGATAAGGGAGCATTGGATGAGAGCAGTAGACAGCGCCTGCGTCAGGCAGGAACCGAATCTACTGAAAGTTACCCGGCGCACCCTAAAGTGTGTGAATCGCAAGCTTCGCTCTTGAAGGAAGCAGGCCAAAGGCTGCTGATCAGTCGCGATGCCGTCAATTGTATTGACCACTGTGTAACGGCCGGGTTCGTCGTCAGAAGTTGCTTTTGGCCAATAGCAGTGATTCCGGTGTTCAACTACGCATTGGTTTTTGTTGATTTTGTAATGCCTGGAAGGGAGTAGGTCGGAATTTTGCATTGCGATTACGCTGTGGAGAGCTCAGCGTTGGAATAGGCTGTTTGGTCGGCGGAACGCCGGAGGCACCATGCCCTGCTTGGCGTCGTAAGAAAGTGCCGGTTCAGTTCCGTCTTCGGGCACCCCTATATATCGAAGGCCTGCATGAGGTTTATCATGCAGGCCTTTGTCGTTTTCGTTTCGCTATTTTTGACAGCATGGAGCTTCAGTTTTGATTTCAGTGATGAAAAAAGCAGTATTTGTATTCGGCGCATTGTTGGGGCTGAGCTACATCCCGATCTCCGTGGCCGAGGTATTTACCGATCGAGAAATCGCCGTCAAGGTCATCGCGGGGCAGAGGGCTTGTTCCCACGTGTACCCTGCGGGCACCTATTCCTTTCAGAACTTCATGAATAACCCGGAAATGGAGCTGGCGGATGAGGTAAAAGCAGAAACACTCACTGCCGAAAAATCGGCGGACTATCAAGAAGAAATACGCTTGGCTCAGGAGGAGATGGAGAGTGACGTGACCGGTAGAGCGGCACTTTCCCTTCTTTGCTCGTACTACAAAGCGCCCAAAGGATTTAGTTTTTGGCGTGGGTAAGGTGGACTTTGTGCTGCAGGGTAAATACATCGGGCCGATCAGATCGGCCCGAGAATGAGGGTCTAGACGAATGCCTGGCCGCGAAATCCGCGCGGCAATCTTTGCCGCCCGGTCATGGCGGTCAGCCGCTGAACCCACTCCGCGCGCCAATCATTTGCAGTATGAGTAACCTTGGCTTTACGCGCCGCGCGTCGTGCAGCATTGCGCTCGTCTTTGCGCGCGTCCTTGAACGCATCGGTGTTGCGGCAGCTTCTGCATTTGACCTGGGTGAGTACGTTACTCGAAACCAGTTTGGTGCCTGTATGACCGCAGGCAAGATGCCCGCCAACTTTGAAGTGAGTGACCATTGGAACGTCTCCTTCGTGACGTGTGTTCGTTTGACCTCCCGCCGCCGGCGGCGTTCGTTAATGAAATTCAGGGCAAAAAAAAGCCCGCATGCGGGCGGGCCAAGGGATTCTTCAAAGGAGTAGGGCCACAGTAGGGCGTGCGTTGTGAACGCTGTGTGAAAGGAATGTCGCAAAAAAAAGCCCAGCACCAGGCCGGGTTGCGTTGTGGCAGGAGGCTATCAGGCAGGCAGGGTCTCGGTGACAAGATTGTCGCCGTTCATGCTTCCTGAATCAGGCCTGTCCTTGAGTCGGGGTGTCCGGTTTGAACTATCTGAACCGTGGCAGCGGCGGTTCGACAGGGCGCAGCGAAGACAGCGTGCTGCGAATCAGCGGTGCGTCTTTCTCGATGTCGTTCAGTCGGTCACGAATTTTCAGGGCCGTAGGGTGCCCGCCTTGATGATCGACCCAGTCGGCAATTTCCTTGCAAGCGGCCGCGAGGCGAGCCTGACGAGAGTCAAGCAGGGTGAGCAGGGTGGTGATGGACTCTTTTTCGGACATGGCAAACACCTCCTTCGAAGGAATCTGACAAGTGGCAGCAAAAAGCCCGCGGGTGCGAGCTCTCTGCTGATGGGGTCGCTGGTCCTTCAGCTGATTTCAGTATAGACCCGGTAAAAAATTATGAACTTTTTCAGCTTTGCCGAGCTGTCACTTGTGAGCGGGCATTGAGCTGGCGGCATTCACGTCGGGCATCTTCTTCAACATCGAAACCGTCACCGATGAAGCCGCGGGTGCGGGTGTCAGCGATGCGGTACCAGACGGCGGCATCGGGTGGCGCGTGGCTGACTTCTCCGGCTCGGCGGCCATGGATGATGATTTTGTTGCAACGCTTCACAACGAAAATGTCTTCCATGGCACCACCGCCGCTAATTCGTGTTCAGATCAACTATAGAAGCCCTTTGCAATCGTGCAAAAAATAGTCAGGTCAGTTCGTCGGCTGGCTGCCTGATGGATCGGCGACAGGTTGTAACTGCCAACCCTCTGGGTGCCAATTCAAAGTGTAAGTCGGTGCCAGCGCCGTGAGAAAGGCCTGATCGTGGGAAACCGCGATGATCGCGCCGGGAAAACTCCGTAAGGACTGTTCGAATGCCTCTATGGATTCAAGATCGAGATGATTGGTCGGCTCGTCGAGCAATAACAATTGCGCCGGTATTTTGCGCCAGAGCGCGATGGCGATGGCCGCTTTGAGCCGTTCGCCGCCACTGAGCGAGCCGCTCGGCCGGGTGACGCGGCGTGCATCCAGTTGCAACTGAGCCAGGTGACTGCGCAATGTACCCTCGGTCAACGGTGTGTCGAGCAGGCCCAGTTGCTCGACGATGGAGCGTTGATCGTCTACTAAGGCCAGTTGCTGATCAAGAAAAGCACTGGGGACATGGGTGATGCATTGCCCACTGCGGGGCGGATAGTCGCCGGCCAGCATGCGCAACAAGCTGGATTTGCCGCAGCCATTTGGGCCGCTGACGGCAATGCGCACAGGGCCTGCAAGTGACAATGTCAGGCGGGACGCAGACCAGGGCGGCTGTGCATCCACCAGCGTTATTACCTGTCGAGTTGTCGGTACCACGGTGCCTGGCAGACTCACCACCACGCATTCTTCTGGCAGCACCTTGGCATTGGCTTCCCGCACCTGTGCGTCGAGCCCGTTTTTACGGGCTTTATGCGCTTGACGCACCGGCCCCATGGCGTCCCTTGCCGAGCCTTTCATCTTGGCCCGCTCAAAGCCTGAGACATTGGCGATGTCAGCTTTTTTAAGTGTTCCAGCCGCGTGTCGCTGGATCGTGTCGTGCTCGCGTTGCAATCGGCTACGTTCGCGATTGCGTTCGGTTCTGGCCTGGTCGAGGACCATTCGAGCGGCGCTCTGGTCGATCTCCCGTTGTGCCCGAAACGCCGGGTAGTTACCGCCAAAGACCTTCGCGCCGTGCGGGGTCAGCTCGACGATTCGTTGCATGCGGTTCAACAGCTGCCGATCATGGCTGATCACGATCAATCCGCCGCACCACTGTTCAAGCGTATGCATGAGCCAGCGGCGTCCGTCAGCGTCCAGATGGTTGGTGGGCTCATCCAGCACCAGCATCTGCGCGTCGCTGAGAAGAGCGCCGATCAAGGCGACACGTGCTTGCTGTCCTCCGCTCAGGGTTTGTGCCAGATGTTCGGGACCGATTTCGCCCAGGCCCGCCTCATCCAATAGCAGGCGCAAGCGTTCGGGCAGGTTCCAGCGGTCTGCCAGGGTGTCAAAATCTTCGTTGGTGGCATCGCCGAGATTTAGTCGGGCAAGAGCCTGGAACGCTGGTGCGCAACCGGTGGCGCTGGCGACGGTTTGCCCTTCGATGATCGGAAACGTTTGTGGCACATACGCAATGTGGCCCTGACAAGTCAGGCTTCCGGATGACGGGGCGAGTTGCCCGGCAATCAACCGCGCAAGGACGCTCTTGCCAATGCCATTACGGCCGACGATCGCGGTGGGAACGCGGTCGAAACTCAGGCTCAGTGAATCGAAAACAGTTTCGCCGTTGGCGAACTGAAAACCCAATTGGTTCAGGGAAACGAGTGCAGGCAGACGCGTGACGTGAGTCATCGGCACCTCCAGAAAATGTCGAAAAACCAACAAGCGCCGTTGGCAGCTTGTCGCGAGAACATTTTGGAAGGCTTAGTTGTTCACGTTTGCGGTCGTCCTGAGAGATGAGCAGGCCGCAAGCCTAGTCGAGGAATCCAACTCGATCAAGGTCCCGCGTAGGAGCTGCCGAAGGCTGCGATCTTTTGACCCTGTTTTTAAAAGTCAAAGTCAAAAGATCGCAGCCTTCGGCAGCTCCTACGGGAAATGTGGCGTCTAAGGCGCGGCGCTGAGCATTTTCTCCAGGTACATCGCCAGTCCGACTTCTTCGGCCCGGAGCCCTTTTCGTACCCGCGGCCGAGGCAATTGGGCCAATGCGCCGAGCAGAAATCCATCCACCACCGCCGGGTGGATGTAGCATTTGCGGCACACCGCCGGAGTGTTGCCCAGCTGCTTGGCGACATTTTTGACCATCTCAACCACATGCCGCTTGGCGTCGGATTCCGGCTCCCATTGCAGTTCTCGCAATAGCGCCAACGCCAGAGCGCTGCCGGCCCAGGTGCGGTAGTCCTTGGCAGTGAAGTCGGCACCGGTGAGGGTTTGCAGGTAGGCGTTGACGTCGGAGGAGCTCACGGTGTGGCGCTCGCCGTTTTCGTCCAGGTACTGAAACAGGTTTTGCCCGGGGATTTCCAGGCAGTGCCTGACGATCCGCGCCAGGCGTCGGTCTTTCACGGTGATCTGATGTTCGACGCCGCTTTTGCCACGGAACTGGAACTTGATTGCACTGCCATTGACCTCGACATGCCGACTGCGCAGGGTGGTCAGGCCATAGGAGCGGTTGTCCCTGGCATATTGGGTGTTGCCGACGCGGATCAGCGTCGCATCGAGCAGCGTGATGACCGTGGCCATAACCTTGTCGCGGCTGAAGCCAGGCGCTGCCAGCAGGGCTTCCAGCTGTTTGCGCAGTTTCGGCAGGGCCAGGCCGAAATCCCTTAGGCGCGAGTACTTGTCGGCATCACGCACCTCGCGCCAGCGCACGTGATAACGGTATTGCTTGCGACCCCGGGCATCGCGGCCGGTGGCTTGCAGATGGCCGCGCGGGTCGGCGCTGATCCACACGTCGGTGTAGGCCGGCGGCACTGCCAGGGCGTTGATGCGTTTGATTTCGACAGGGTCGCTGATGCGTTGACCCGCCGGATCGAAGTAACAGAATTTGCCGCGCAGTTTTTTGCGGGTGATGCCGGGCTGAGTGTCATCGACGTAATGCAGGTCGGGCGGCAGCACATCGGTCAGCGCGGTATCGGGCATGGCGGTGGTCCTGGGCAGCAATTCGAGGGCTTGTACAGCCATTGACCGCGCGCTGTCGCCGTGGTGCCAACGAATTCAGGCCAGTACGGCCACCGCTTTGATCTGGGCCCAAAGTTGTTGGCCGGGATGGATGCCCAGTTGATCGCGGGAGTAGCGGGTGATTCGCGCCAACAGCGGTGTGCCGCCAGCCTCAAGGCGAATCAGCACGTGTGCCGCGTTGTCGGCGCCCAGTTCACTGACCACTGTGACCGGCAAGCGATTGAGGATACTGCTGTGTTCGACGCTGTGCAGGCTCAAGCTGACATCCCGCGCCTGCACTTTGCAGCGCAAGGCTTGCCCTTCGGTCATTGGCGAATGGGCGACCCGAATGCTCAGGGCGGTGTTCGGCAGTTGCAAGGTCAGCAGTTGATAGTCGGCATCGTAGGCACTGACGTGGCCCTCGATCACTACGCCGGCGTCGTCACCCATTGCCAGCGGCAGGTCGAGGCGGGCCAGGGTTTCGCCGATCGGGCCGCTGGCCAGGGCCTTGCCTTCACTGAGCAGGACAATGTGGTCAGCCAATCGCGCGACTTCATCCTGGGAATGGCTGACGTAGAGCACCGGAATATCCAGTTCATCGTGTAGCCGTTGCAGATACGGCAGGATTTCGTTTTTGCGTTGGCTATCCAGCGCCGCCAGCGGCTCATCCATCAGCAACAGTTTCGGGCTGGTGAGCAGGGCGCGAGCGATGCCGATGCGCTGGCGTTCGCCACCGGACAGGTGCTGCGGATGACGGTCCAGCAGATGGCTGATGCCCAGCAGTTCGGTGGCGTGCGCCATATCGACCCGGCGTTGCTGTTTGGGGATGCGTTTGAGGCCGAATTCCAGGTTGGCCAGCACCGACAGGTGCGGGAACAGGCTCGCCTCCTGGAAGACGTAACCGATTGCACGTTTGTGCGGCGGGACGAAAATCTTCTTGCTGCTGTCTTGCCAGACTTCATCGTTGACCTGGATGAAGCCTTCTTCGGCTTGCTCCAGACCAGCAATGCAGCGCAGGCAGGTGGTTTTGCCCGAGCCGGAGTGGCCAAACAACGCAGTGACGCCACGGCCAGGCAGTTGCAGATCCACATCCAGGGCGAACCCCGAATAGTGCAGTTTCAGGCGCGTTTGAATCATCGATCAGCTCCAGCCAGCTTTGGTTTTACGGCTGGAGTAGAGCGCCATCAATACCAGGAAGGAGAACACCAGCATCGCCCCGGCCAGCCAATGGGCCTGTGCGTATTCCATGGCCTCGACATGATCGTAGATCTGCACCGACACCACACGAGTCTTGTCCGGAATATTGCCGCCGATCATCAGCACCACGCCGAACTCGCCGACCGTATGGGCGAAGCCGAGAATGGCGGCGGTGATGAAACCGGGGCGGGCCAGCGGCAGGATCACGCTGAAAAACGTGTCCCAAGGATTGGCGCGCAAGGTTGCGGCCACTTCCAGTGGGCGAGTACCGATGGCGGAAAAAGCGTTTTGCAGCGGTTGCACCACAAACGGCATCGAATACAACACCGAGCCGATCACCAACCCTGCAAAACTGAATGTGAGGGTGCCCAGCCCCAGTGACTGGGTGAACTGACCGACGAAGCCGTGAGGCCCGAGCGCCAGTAACAGATAAAAGCCAATCACCGTGGGCGGTAGGACCAGGGGCAGGGCGACGATCGCCCCGACCGGGCCGCGTAACCAGGAACGGGTGCGCGACAGCCATAACGCAATTGGAGTGCCGATAACCAAGAGGATGACGGTCGTCAGGGACGCCAGTTTCAGGGTCAGCCAGATGGCGGAAAAATCGGCACTCGATAGCGTCATTTAGAGTTGGTAACCGTAGGACTTGATGACAGCAGCGGCTTTCGGACCCTTGAGGTATTCAACCAGTGCCTTGGCGGCCGGGTTGTCTTTGCCTTTGTTGAGGATCACCGCGTCTTGTTTGATCGGGTCGTGCATGCTCGCCGGAACGATCCAGGCCGAACCGCTGGTGACTTTGCCGTCTTTGTAGATCTGCGACAAGGCCACGAAGCCCAGTTCGGCGTTGCCGGTGGAGACAAACTGGTAAGCCTGAGTGATGTTCTGGCCTTCGACGATCTTGTCCTTGACCTTGTCGGTCAGGCCTTCTTTGGCGAGCACCTGAGTCGCAGCCAGGCCATAAGGCGCGGCTTTCGGGTTAGCGATGGACAGGTGCTGATATTCGTTTTTCTTCAGCACGTCGCCCTTGGCATCGACGTAACCTTCCTTGGCCGACCACAGCACCAGGGTGCCGATGGCGTAGGTGAAGCGCGAACCTTTGACGGTGTCGCCTTCGGTTTCGAGTTTTTGCGGGGTGGTGTCGTCTGCCGAGAGGAACACTTCGAACGGCGCGCCATTTTTGATCTGGGTGTAGAACTGACCGGTCGCGCCATAGGCCGCTACCAGTTTGTGCCCGGTGTCTTTTTCGAAATCGGCGGCGATCGCCTGGATCGGCGCGGTGAAGTTGGCAGCAACCGCCACCTGGACTTCATCCGCCTGGGCCGAGCCCAAAGCGAATACAGCGAGCAGGCTCGCCAGGCAAGTAGGGGCGAAACGTGAGGCACGAATGGTCATGAAACGGCTCCGTGGTAGGCAAGTGCAGTGGGCAGTTTTTATAGGGGGTGAACTGCGCCGATGCGAGGGGTGAAACGCTATATATCGGAATATATAGCGAAATGCCTGTAAACGGAACTTTGCCGGCGTGGCTGAATGTTGACGCTGCACCTGTGGCGAGGGAGCTTGCTCCCGCCGGAGCGCGAAGGGCCCCCGCTTGTTCCCGGAAAAGAAGGGGACTGCTGTGCAGTCCGACGGGAGCAAGCTCCCTCGCCACAATTTTTGTATTCGCGTTGGGAGATTTAGCGGCCAGTTAGTTTCGCCAGCGCTTCTTCAGCCAAATGCTTTGTTAGCTCAGCCGTCGTCAGTTCAACGCCCAGAGTGAACGCCTGCCCAGCCCACAGATTGGCGAATTGCGCCGGTTCCTTGGCCCGCAACGGCATCAGTGCACCACCGGCCAGCGGAAAGGCTGGTGCCTTATCGCTCATCGGCCCCAGTTCACGCATCACCCGATTCAGAATCCCCCGCGCCGGGCGCCCGGTGAACAGGTTAGTGATTGCCGTCTCGCTGTCCTTGGCCGTGCGCAACGCCTTGTGGTGGGCCGCGCTGATCTTGGCTTCCGGGGTGAACAAATACGCTGTACCCACCAGCACCGCCGAGGCGCCCAGGTGAAACGCTGCGGCAATCCCTCGAGCGTCACCAATCCCGCCCGCGGCAATCACCGGGACTTTCACCGCGTCGACGATCTGCGGCACCAGTGCAAAAGTGCCCACCTGACTGCTTAAGTCTTTACTGAGAAACATCCCGCGATGACCGCCAGCCTCGTAACCCATGGCGATGATCGCGTCGCAACCGTGTTGCTCCAGCCAGATCGCTTCTTCAACATTCGTCGCCGATGACAGAATCTTTGCGCCGGTGGCTTTTACCCGATCCAGTAGCGACTTCTCTGGTAGCCCGAAGTGAAAACTCACGACCGTCGGACGAAATTCCTCGATGACTGCGCAAGCCGCGTCATCGAACGGCGCCCGATTGGATACCGGCGTCGGTGCGTCGAAATCGATGCCCAGTTCGCGATAGTACGGCTCCAGCAGATTTTTCCAGTCCCGGGCCTTTTGCTCATCGGCGGCTGGCGGTTGATGGCAGAAGAAGTTGACGTTGAACGGGTGCTGGCTGTGCTGGCGAATGGTTTTCAGCTCTTCGCGCAACTGCTCGATACTCAACATCGCGGCGGGCATTGAGCCCAGGCCACCGGCGTTGCTCGCCGCAATTACCATCGATGAATCGGTCGCGCCGGCCATGGGCGCCTGAATAATCGGCAGTTCGATCCCGAGAAGGTCAAGAATGCGGGTGTCTGGCCATTGGCTCATTTGAAAGCTTCTCCGACGTCAAAACAGGGCAGGGACGGTAGTGCCGGTTTTGTATCAGCAATGATGGCTGCCAGGCCAGTTGGTTTTTCTGAATGGTCGGCGTCGGTTTTTCTGAAAGGCCTGAGTCGCAGCTTATGCCTTGGGCAGCCAAGGTGCAGCGAGTGCCAACGCTCCATGGCCGCCACGACGGACACAGGCCAGTACTGGCATCCACGCCAGATCAGTCAGACGAACCTGAGCACCAGGCACCACGCGCACTTCTCCGGAGGAACCACCCGCCGGGCCTGCATCGGGAATATAGACAGAGAACCAGTCGTGCTGTTGCTCAAGCACCAGGCAGAACAGGCAAACATCGGCAGCAGTTTGTGAATCGGTCCGCGCAACAGGCGCACGGCTTTTTCCAGCAGCAAAAAGATCAGCACCAGTGGCAGGATGAACAGCAGTCCCCCGGCCACTGTGGTTTTGATAAAACGAAACATGACTGCCCCTTTCAACGGTTATTCAACGGGATTTCAACGACGATGCAGTCCGCCGCCGCCGCCGCCACCGCTAAACGAGCGATTCATGACCTGGGAAGAGTTGTGATAGTTGTTGAAGCGTTCGTTGCCGGCAGAGCGCGCCGCTGAATCGCGGTTGAGGTTCTGAACCTGTTGGGTATTTGCAGGATTGACCCGCGTCGCACCGCCCTTGACCATCGACTGCCAGCCGTCGTTGGTCTTTTTGTAGACGTTACCGTCATGCCCGGCGTAGACATTGTCGCCGATCTTGGCGGCGCTGCTATTGCGCCCTTGGACACCTTTGTACTGGGTGGTGTTGCCGGTGTTGGGGTTGTAGACCGCACCGCGGCTGGCAGTGACTTGAGTGCCATTGCGCACGTTGCCCGCCGTGACTTTCTGACCGGCAATGGCCCCGCCGTTGGGACCTGCCGCGACCCCGCTGCGTCCCGCCGCATAGTTGCCGGTGTAGACGTTGTGCACTGCGCCGCGCTGGCCAGCCGTGGCGACACCTGTGCGTGAGTTGTAGGAAGAACCGACCTGGCCGGCCCAGCGATTGCCGGTCCAGGCGTTGTAGCCGGCACCGTAGCGGCTGACCGAGGCGCGATCACCCCATTGGCGGTAGATGTTGCCCGTGCTGCCGGCCCAACCACCCGGACCCCAGGCCACCGCGCCGCCGTGATAACCATAGGCCGCGCCACCCCAAGGCATTGGCGCTGGATACAGGCGTGGTCCCCAAGCGTAACCCCAGCCGTAATTGCCCCACCAAGGGTAGGCGCCCCAGCCCCAGCCCATGGCCACGGTGCTGCCTCCCCAACTCCAGCCGAAACCGAAACCGAAGGTCCAGCCAGTCCAGGGCGTGTAGCGAATCGCGACGCCAAAACCGTAGGTCACTGGCGGCCCGTACCAAACGTTGCCGACCCAAGGTGTGTAAGGGTAACCGGTGCCATAGACCACCACACCGCTGGCCGGGTCCACCGTAGAGCCTTGGTACCCCGGCGTGTAACCCACCACCACGGTGTCGCCGTTGGCTTCATAGACTTTGACATAGGTGATGTAGTGCATTGGTGAGCTGGGCGGAATCGAGTAAATCACCGCCGGCACCGAAGTCGCCACCGACCATGGCCCCTGAACCGAAGTGGCGCTGAACCAGATACCGTTCTCGACTGCATACCAGCTATTGGCATCGACCATGATGATCGGCGTTGGCGTGTTCACCACATATTGCAGCGGCGTACCGCTGATAGCCTTGAGTTGCGGTTGACCATCGAACTGCGGCGCGGTCATTTTCACCTGGCTTTTCTTTATTGCCGAGGTCTGCGGGATGGTTGCCGCAATCGCTGCTTCCCGGGCCTGAGGCGTACCGGCCACCGAGGCTTTGACGTTCTCTTTGGCGCTGTCATCGGGGATGTTGGCGAAGTCGGCCGGTAATTTGTCCGCCGGGGCGAAGGTCCAGGGCCCTTTCAAGTCAGCCGCTTTGAACCAGCGTCCGGAGATCAGCACATAGCTGTCCTGATCGCCGACTTCCTTGAAGATATGCCCGGTGGTGTTGGTCACATAGAGCAGTTGGGTGCCCTGGATCGGCTGCCATTGAGGTGCGCCGTCGGTGACGATCAATTCAGTGGGCGCAGTTGCGATATGAATCTGTGGGATCGGTGGCTTGGCCAGTGTCGGAATTTTGTCCTTCGGGTCGCTCTGACCTGTTAGCAGATCCACCTGACGACTCTGGATCGCCGCTTTCTTGGCTTTTTCCAGATCGGCTGAAGGCGAGGGCAGTGGTGTGTACTGGCCGCCCAGTTCATCGGCCACCATCCAGCCATCGAACACATGCAGATAATGTTTGCCCTGGGCATCCTTGAGCAGCAACGGACGGGTGTTGATGACCCGCTGCAACGCAGTGCCGTCCACCGGCCGGTAAGCCGGCTCGCCATCGATGTACACCAGCAGCGCCGGGACGTCGGAAGTGATGATGGTCGGCGGGGTATTTTCAATGGGGTCGCTGCTGGATTTCTGCTCGGCAGCGAGTACGCCGACGGCGGCTTCGAGCTGATCCAGAGAAATGGTTTTCTTGCGGCTCGCCGCGTCTTTTTTCAGCGCGGCGACCCAGCTATCTGCCTGCGCTGCGCTGGATGGGAAGTCTGCTTTGGTGAGGGTGTATTGATCGAGAACGACCCAGCGCGTGGCCTTGTCCACCAAGGTGTGAGCGCTGAACTGCACAATGCCGTAGGTGGATTTGCCATCGGCCCCGGTGGCCTCGACCGCTGCCCGCGCCTGCAGGGTATAGCCGTCCCAACTGTCGAGTTGCGGCTGATAGATCGTCAGCTTGGTATCGCCGGCGGTCAGTACCTGCGGCCAGGTCGGGCTCGCGGGAGCCTGTGCGGCGGGAGTTGCCGAAGCGGCTGGCGGTGCGGCCTGGACGCTACCGAAAGCCATCAGGCAAAGCATCAGCAAAACGGTTAGCGAGCGAGGGTAAGGCATTGTCAGCTCCATCGACGGGGCGGTTTTTCAGGTATTTCAGGGCCGCGAAAAAAGCATAGCCGCCGGTATCGGAAATGCTCGGTGGATTTAGGGATTGGATGAAAGTCGGGTAGGGCAATGTGTTGCTTTGTGTTATTTCAAGGACACCACACCTTCAACGAATCCATTGGAGACAGCGATGTTCAAAGGCATTTTGATCGACAAAGACGACAGCGGTTACCGGGCCACGCTGCAAGAGATCAGTGAGGATCAACTGCCCGAGGGCGACGTGACGGTGCGCGTGGCGTACAGCACGCTGAATTTCAAGGATGGCCTGGCGATCACTGGTAGCAGTCCGGTGGTGCGAAAATTCCCCATGGTGCCGGGGATTGATCTGGCAGGCAGCGTCGAAGTCAGTGAGCACCCGGACTACAAAGTCGGTGACCAGGTCCTGCTCAACGGCTGGGGAGTAGGCGAAGGACATTGGGGCGGACTGGCGCAGAAAGCGCGGCTCAATGGCGACTGGCTGATTCCACTGCCGAAGGCCTTCACGGCGGCTCAGGCCATGGCAATCGGCACGGCCGGTTACACGGCGATGCTCAGCATTCTGGCGCTTGAGCACAACGGTGTAACCCCGGAGCAAGGCGAAGTGCTGGTGACAGGCGCCAATGGTGGGGTCGGCAGTTTCGCTATCGCACTATTAAGCAAACTTGGCTATCGGGTGGTGGCGTCCACCGGCCGCACCTCGGAGCACGACTACCTCAAACAGTTGGGCGCCAGTGAGATCATTGATCGCGCGGCCCTGTCCGAACCGGGTAAACCCTTGACCAAGGAGCGTTGGGCCGCGGTGATCGATTCGGTCGGCAGCCATACCTTGGCCAACGCCTGCGCCAGCACTAAAGCCAATGGCACCGTCGCCGCGTGTGGTCTGGCGCAAGGCATGGACTTTCCGGCCTCCGTTGCCCCGTTCATTTTGCGCGGTGTAACCCTCGCCGGGATCAACAGTGTGACCCAACCTAAAGCAAAACGAGTTCTGGCCTGGAATCGTCTGGCCGAGGATCTGGACTTCGCCTTGCTGCCACTGATTAGTCGCGAAATTGGCTTGAGCGAAGCCATCGAAGCCGCTCCGCGCTTGCTCGCGGGTCAGTTGCGAGGAAGGGTTGTCGTCGACGTCAATCGCTGACAATGTAGGCGCCGTTGCGGCTCGTCAGGGCCGCAAATCCCAATCAAAGGAGTGGCGCGGCAATGGAAGGCAAACAGGTTTACGTGCAGCCGTTCAGCGCTTCACGATCCAGCAACTGGCGCTTACGCTCCACGCCCCAGCGATAGCCCGACAGGTTGCCGTCGCTGCGTACCACTCGGTGACACGGGATCGCCACTGCAAGGCTGTTCGCACCGCAGGCCTGGGCCACGGCGCGCACCGCTTTTGGCGAGCCGATGCGCTGGGCGATGTCGGCGTAACTGGCGGTGCTGCCGACGGGAATCTCGCGCAAGGCTTGCCAGACACGCTCCTGAAACGCCGTACCACGCACGTCCAGTGGCAAGTCCAGGCCGATGGCCGGTGCTTCGATGAAACCGACAACCTGGGCGATCAATTGCTCAAATCCGTGATCGGCGCCAATCAGATTGGCCCGGCGAAACTTGTCCTGCAGATCGCACACCAATTGGTGTGGGTCGTCACCCAGAAGAATTGCGCAAACACCCCGATCACTTTGCGCCACCAGAATCGCTCCGAGCGAGCACTGGCCGACGGCAAAACGAATGTCGTTATTCTGGCCTTCGGCGCGGTAGTCGCCGGGCTTCATGCCCAGCAATTGATCGGCGGCTTCGTAGAAGCGGCTGTTGGAATTGAAGCCCGCGTCATACAAGGCATCAGTCACCGAGCCGCCATCGCTCAAACGCTCGCGAACCCGGCGTGAGCGGTGGGCGCTGGCATAGCCCTTGGGCGTCAGGCCGGTAACGGCTTTAAACACGCGATGGAAATGGAAACTGCTCAGGCCTGCGGCGTCGGCCAGTTCACTCAGCGCCGGCAGATTCTCGGCCGATTCGATCTGACGGCAGGCAGCTGCCACCGTGGCGGCATGTTGGGCGGCGAGGTCAGTTTGATCCTTTGCAGTGCGTTTGCTGGGGCGGTAACCCGCGGCCTGGGCCTGCTCGGCCGTCTCGAAAAATTCGACGTTCTGCGGTTTCGGCAAGCGCGCCAGGCTGCTGGGGCGGCAATAGATACCAGTGGTTTTCACCGCGTAGACAAACTGCCCGTCAGCCGACGGGTCGCGAGCTACAACGGCGGCCCAGCGTGGGTCGTTTTCGGTGGCGATCTGGTTCGAAGAGGTGGTCATGGCTTCATGTCCGTTGACGGGTTTCAAACAGATTAAGCAGTCGGTCGTGATGCAGCACTCCGGGTCTTGCGGTCAAACTCGACGATTTCATCCAGCAATACGAAACGTAAAGTTGATCCGTTGCTCGCCCAGTCGCGGATGCTGTCCGTCCTTGATTGGCAACACACCGTGGTAACGCAAACGATCGACACCGCCCCAGACCACGATGTCACCGTGAAACAACGGCACCCGCTGGCTCTTGTCGCTGCGTTCGAAACCGCCAAACAAAAACATCGCAGGTAAGCCTAGCGACACTGAAACGATCGGCGCGGCGTAGGAACCTTCGTCTTTATCCTGATGCAATGACATCTTGGCCCCTGGGATGTAGCGGTTGATCAGGCAGGAATCAGGCACAAAGTCCTGAAATCCTGCTTCTTGCGCCGCCGTTTGCGCCAATTCGAAAAACACCTCGGGCATTTCGGGCCAGGGTTGCCCGGTTTGTGGATCGTTGCGGGTGTAGCGGTAGCCGCTGCGGTCGGTGGTCCAGCCTAGTGTGCCGCAACTGCTCAGCGCCACCGACATGGTAAAGCCGCCGGGCGTGACCATTTGCCGAAACGGCGCGGCCGCCAGAACCTGTGCCAGTGCCGGCAACAGTCGGTCGATCAGGGGCAGTGCAAAGCCTCTGAGGACGTAGGACTGTTCGCCGATCTGCTCGCGCCTGGGCGGCTGCTCGGGCTCGAGGTCGACGAATAAATCGAGGGTGATCGGGGTCATTGGGTCATAGCGCATCGTGAAAGATGATTCCAAGGGTATGCCGTTTTCCGCTGTGCAGGCGACTGACGCCGTGGCGCAGGGTCACGCGGTAATAACCGCGAACGCCTTTGACCGGGCGCTGGTTGACGGCAAAGATCAATCCGTCACCTTTCTTTAGTCCGATTACCTGAGGGCGCGACTGCATGCGCGGGCGCTGCTCGGTCAGCACGAACTCGCCGCCAGTAAAGTCTTCATCCGGTTCTGACAGCAGAATCGCCACTTGCAGTGGGAAAACGTGTTCGCCGTACAGGTCCTGATGCAAGCAGTTGTAGTCCTGAGGGCCGTATTGCAGCAACAACGGTGTCGGCCGCTCCTGACCGGCGGCATGGCAGCGTTCGAGAAACGCTTCGTGGTTGTCGGGGAAACGGGTCGGCAGGTCCATGTGCTCGTACCAGCGATTGGCGATGGGCACGAGACGAGGGTAGAGCGCACAGCGCAGCCGGGCGACCGTGTCCGGCAACGGGTATTTGAAGTACTTGTACTCCCCGCGCCCGAAACCGTGACGGGCCATCATCACCTGCGAGCGGAATGGCTCGTGCCGTGAGTAGAGTGCGCTCACTTCGTCGCAAGCCTCGTGGCTCAACAACGAGCGAATGATGGCGCAGCCGTCCTGGTCGAGTTGTTGTTCCAGCAAGGTCCAGTCTGGCGTAGAAAAGCCGTCGATAGAGTGAGCCGGGAAAGTAGACATTTTCTGAAGCCTTAACCAAAGGTTGAGGCGGCCAGTCTGGCAGACGGCGATTGAGCGAACACTCCGGCGCTTGCGGTCAAATATCAGGCGGGGGAGCAGACGTCCATGTTGCCGCTCCCGATCTCGTTACAGCGCTTTGCTGACGCTGATGTCGCTGATCACGTCTTCGCTTGAACCGTGAATCGCGTCCAGCGCGGCTTTGGCTTCTTCCTCAGTACCCTTTTCAAGCTGGGCAAATTCGAAGCGGCGTTCGCCGTTGAGTTTGTATTTGATGACGTACTTGGTCGTTTGGGCCACGGTCATGACTGCCTGTTCACGTGTATGGGCGTACTCAGCTCAGTTTTGTGCTGGAACGGCGGACGATTTTGATTGAGTGAGTCAGGGTCGGCTTGCGCGTCACGCTGATGGCCTTGCGGCTGTTGACCATGTCGATGGTGATGTTCCAGAAACCGGTGCTCGGTGCAGTAATTCGTGCCGGGAAGGTGTCGAACGCTCCGCCGTGATAAGTGTGGCGGCCGCCATTCTTGAAGCTGCGGAAGTTGGCGTCGTTCATCAAGCGGATGTTGCAGGTTTGGGAGCACTGGATGACGACAATGTCGTCCTCATTGAGGTGCTCGCGCTGGTGGATAAATTTCATGAGGCGCCTCCAGAAGGGCTTTTTCTACAAAATCAAAACGATAGCAGGGCAATGGGCGCAGTTTATCAGCCCGAACAGGTTATTATCTGGCTGTCGACGTCGTGTTTGACAATTAAAAACAGTTATTCGGAATTCTATGAGCGATAAAAGCAACGAGCCTCGGAGAAAAACAGCATTTACGCTGTCGGAGGGTCTTTATCGGAGGTTTTGTATGAAGTGGGGTGTTCTGGTCCTGCCTTTGGCGCTAGCGGTGAGTGGTTGTGCAAATGTCGCAGAAATCAACGAGTCGCTGCCGACCATGAGTGTGATCTCAGGCAAAAAGCCCCATGAGTACGCGCAGTGCCTGGTCGAGAAGCTGGCGTCCAGCCGTGGCGCCTTGCAGCTTGAGCCGCACAAGGACGGTGTGCGAGTGATCGTACCCGGCAAATTTTCCTCGGGTCCGGCGGCCGTTTTCGATATCGAAGAACGCTCCAGTGGCAGCAGCATCAAGTTGCATGAGCGCATGTCCAACGTGCCAGTACGTCCTAAGGATGTACAGGGCGCCGCCAACGCGTGCATTTCCGGCTGATGGACTATCGGCAGTCAGCCTGATGCCGCCAAAGCGTTGCTTTGGCGGCATTGTCATTTCTGGAGTCACGCATGAAGCGCGAGCAAATACGGGAACGCCATGCAGAGGGCCATATCTCTGCCACGCACGTTATTCAGAACCCGGCCAATTCCGGGGAATGGATCGTGTTTTTCAAGAAGAGCGCCGGGCGCAGCTATTTTCTGGTGGATGAAAACGATGAAGTTGAATCGTTCGCCCGCCTGGACGATTTGATCGAGACCGTGCGCGGCCTCGGGATCAAATTTGCCGAAATCCACATGTAGGGCAGGGCGCCCTACTTGCAGACCACCACTACGCTGCGGTTCTTGAAGTTGCCGACATCCACACCCAGGGTCTTGTCGCTTTCCTTGGTGGCGGGGCTGCCGTTGGTGCTGACGATTCGGTAGCCGGTGCCAGCACACGAGTCATCGGCTTTTTCGTAGCAGGTGGCCCAGGAGTTGGCTTCTCCGGAACAGTCGATGCTCAGGCCCTGCTCGCCGTTTTTCAGGTAAGTGCTTTCTGATGTGGCGCAGCCAGTGAGCGCCAGTACCGCAAGCAGTGCCAGAAATTTGTTCATGTCGTTGTCGTCGTCAAGGGAAGGGCTAAACGCTATGACAGCGCCGGAATTGAAAGGTTATGGCGAGTGGCCAGTCCTGCGAAAATAAACCATAAAAAAGCCCTGCTTCAAGGCAGGGCTGCGTTCGTGTCAGGAACCGTTCAGGATTTGTCCTTGCCGCGCCGCTTTGGGCCTGCAGGTTGATCCTGCAACACCGATGCCACTTCAATCGCCAACGCTTCGGTCGGGAAAGGTCCGGCGATATTCTCGCCAGCGACGCTGTCTACCCACCATTGGCCGTCTTTCGCCTGATTGATCAGGTACCCGTTGACGCTTTTTGCTACCGACATCTATCTGCCTCGTTGGCTGGTTCAATCGCGCCATGATACCGCCAAATGCACTCAACAGGTGCTGATGGGCGTATGGTGGTGCAGATTCTGCGCCTGGTTGAAGACGGTGCACAATGCCCGGTCTCTGCTATCTATTAATAGGCAACGGAACGACTTGCGGAACTATCCGCCAGAATATTTCTCTATGATGGCATCGGTTAGCCAGTGCGGGGCATTGTAAGGTGCACGCCGCCTGATTAGACTGCGCCGAAACTCGTACAACACAGCCCTTTCAAGGACTTATATGATCAAGAAATGCTTGTTCCCAGCAGCCGGTTACGGTACTCGCTTCCTGCCAGCGACTAAAGCCATGCCCAAAGAAATGCTGCCGGTGGTAAACAAGCCACTGATCCAGTACGGCGTCGAAGAAGCACTGGACGCAGGCTTGACCGAAATCTCCATCGTGACCGGTCGTGGCAAGCGCGCTCTGGAAGACCACTTCGATATCAGCTACGAGCTGGAAAACCAGATCAAAGGCACTGACAAGGAAAAGTACCTGGTCGGTATCCGCAAGTTGCTCGACAACTGCTCGTTCTCCTACACGCGCCAGACTGAAATGAAGGGCCTGGGTCACGCGATCCTGACCGGTCGTCCGCTGATCGGCGACGAACCGTTCGCTGTGGTGCTGGCGGATGACTTGTGCGTAAACCTCGAAGGCGACGGCGTACTGACCCAGATGGTCAAGCTGTACAAACAGTACCGCTGCTCGATCATCGCGATCCAGGAAGTCGACCCGCAGGAAACCAACAAGTACGGCGTCATCGCTGGCGACCTGATCGGTGACGATCTGTACCGCGTACGCAACATGGTTGAAAAACCAGCGCCTGAAGATGCACCGTCGAACCTGGCAATCATCGGTCGTTACATCCTGACGCCGGACATCTTCGACCTGATCAAGCAAACCGAGCCAGGCAAGGGCGGCGAGATCCAGATCACCGACGCCCTGATGAAGCAGGCGCAGAACGGTTGCGTGATCGCCTACAAGTTCAAAGGCAAGCGTTTTGACTGCGGTGGCGCTGAAGGCTACATCGAAGCGACCAACTTCTGCTTCGAGAACTTCTACAAGACTGGCAAGGCTTACTAATAGCGCCTGACCCGACTTGTACTGAGAAAGCCACCTTCGGGTGGCTTTTTCATTTTCCGGCCCCATATTGTTTGCAGTGCTTGCCCAGCGGGCGTCTGCGGGTATGCTGATGGCCTGCCGAGGAGATAGAAATGGCCTACGATTTTGACCTTTATGTGATTGGCGCCGGTTCTGGCGGCGTGCGGGCTGCGCGATTTGCAGCCGGTTTTGGCGCAAAAGTCGCCGTGGCTGAAAGCCGCTACTTGGGTGGCACCTGTGTGAACGTCGGCTGCGTGCCGAAAAAACTGCTGGTCTACGGCGCACACTTCGCCGAAGACTTCGAGCAGTCTTCCGGTTTCGGCTGGACGCCTGGCGAGGCGAAGTTCGATTGGGCGACGTTGATCGCCAACAAGGACCGCGAGATCAATCGCCTGAACGGCATCTATCGCAACCTGCTGGTCAACAGCGGCGTGACCTTGCATGAGGGGCACGCCAAGATCATCGACCCGCATACCGTCGAGATCAACGGCGAACGCCACACCGCCGAACACATCCTGATTGCTACCGGCGGCTGGCCGCAAATTCCGGAGATTCCGGGACACGAGCACGCAATCAGTTCCAATCAGGCGTTCTTCCTCAAGGAACTGCCGAAGCGCGTTCTGGTGGTGGGTGGCGGTTACATCGCGGTGGAATTCGCCGGGATCTTCCACGGCCTGGGTGCTGAGACCACGTTGTTGTATCGCGGCGATCTGTTCTTGCGCGGCTTCGATGGCGCGGTGCGCAAGCACTTGCAGGAAGAACTCACCAAGCGCGGCATGGACTTGCAGTTCAACGCGGACATCGAGCGCATCGAGAAGCAGGCCGACGGCAGCCTGAAAGCGACGCTCAAGGATGGTCGTGAACTGGAGGCTGATTGCGTGTTCTACGCCACGGGTCGACGTCCGATGCTGGACAACCTCGGGCTGGAGAACACCGGCGTCAAACTCGACAAGAAAGGTTTCGTCGAAGTGAATGAGCAGTATCAGACCGCCGAGCCGTCGATTCTGGCGTTGGGTGATGTGATCGGTCGCGTGCAACTGACTCCGGTGGCGCTGGCCGAAGGCATGGCTGTTGCGCGACGCTTGTTCAAGCCAGAGCAGTATCGCCCGGTGGATTACAAGATGATCCCGACGGCCGTGTTCAGCTTGCCGAACATCGGCACCGTCGGTCTGAGCGAAGAAGAAGCCCGGGAAGCCGGGCTCGATGTGGTGATCTATGAAAGCCGTTTCCGGCAGATGAAGCTGACCCTGACTGAATGTCAGGAACGCACGCTGATGAAACTGGTGGTGGACGCCAAGACCGACAAGGTTCTGGGCTGCCACATGGTCGGCCCCGACGCCGGCGAGATCGTGCAGGGTCTGGCAATTGCCTTGAAGGCGGGTGCCACCAAGCGCGACTTCGACGAAACCATCGGCGTGCATCCAACGGCCGCCGAAGAGTTCGTTACCATGCGTACGCCGGTCGCGAGTTAATCGTCCTTCGCTGTGTCTGGCGCGGTCGCAACGACCGCCGCCAGACGCACGCTTTCATCCAGGCTGGCCTGGGTCTTCGCCAATTCGATTTCCAATGACTGATTGATCTGCGACTGCTCGTCGACGTTCTGCTTGAGCGCCTGACTTTCCAGCAGGGCAATGCGCAAGCGTTCCTGGAGGAGGGTGCGTTCACTGTCGACGCGGTTGGCTTGCTCCAGCAGTTGATCCTGCCGACTGTTGGCTTGCTTGAGTTGCTCCTGCAACAGGCTCAGCTCTCGCAGCGTTCCGCGGTTTTCGGTCAGCAAGCGTTCGTTGTCGCGGTGCAACTGCGTGATCTCATCCTGGCGGACGAGGGCGCTTTGCTGGGCCTGACGCAATTCCATCTGAATTTGTTGTACCTGGCCTTCGTGACGGCGCTGTTCCTGCTCGCGCTGTTCCTTGACGGCATTGCGATAGTGTTCAAGCGCATCGCGGGCGTGCAGGTGTTTTTCTTCGAGGGAGCGGATCTGCTCGTCCTTGTCTTTCAAGCGTAACTCGAAATCGGACAGCGCCTGATTCAGCCCCGCATTGCGGGTCTGCTCGGTCTGCAGCATCGAGCGGGTTTCCAACAGCGCATCGGATTCCTGCGTCAGTGCCAGGCTTTGAATCTCGTATTGCTGGTGCAGTTCGGTGTTCGCCTCGCGCGCTTCATCGAGCTGTGTTTCCAGCGCTTTTCGTTGGCGATCAAACTGCTCGCGCGCTTGGTCGATGGGTTCTTGCGCTTGCTCTTTCAGGCGTTGCGCTAGGCGCGAAACCAATCCTGCCAGCTCATCATCGATGGGTTCGGACGTCTCTTCAGCACGCTCCGGGCCGCCATCCAGCTCCTTTAGATAGCGATGAATTGTGGTTTTCGAGCCTGTATTGCCCATCTCGATCCGTACTGCGTCGATGCTTGGGTTTTCGCCACGGGCGAGGATCGCCAAACGTGCCGCTTGCACCACTGCTTTATTTACACCGCCACGAGCCATGAGTTCTCCTACGATTTCGTACTGTGGTACGTAACATCAATTACACATTGTACCATTCAACTTTAAAAGTTAAATCCTTTAAGTTCTTGACGCGGGATATACTGGTATTACCCCGTGTGATGAGCGTTGCGCACGGTTTTCACCCGCCAAAGCGGTACGTTTTCGAGAGCAGAGCCCATGACCGATCTGGATCGCTACCTGCAAGCCGCCACCCGCGACAACACTCGTCGTAGCTACCGGGCGGCCATCGAGCACTTCGAAGTCAGTTGGGGCGGGTTCCTGCCGGCGACCAGCGACAGCGTTGCGCGCTATCTCGTCGCGCATGCAGGCCTGTTGTCGATCAATACCCTGAAGCTGCGCCTCTCGGCATTGGCGCAATGGCACAACAGCCAGGGCTTTGCCGATCCGACCAAGGCGCCGGTGGTGCGTCAGGTGTTCAAGGGCATTCGCGCGTTGCACCCGGCGCAAGAGAAACAGGCCGAGCCGTTGCAGCTTCAACACTTGGAGCAAGTGGTGGCCTGGCTTGAGCAGGAAGCGCAAACCGCCCGTGCTGACGGTGATCAACCCGGGTTGCTAAGAGCGAGGCGCGACATGGCGCTGATCCTGCTGGGCTTCTGGCGTGGCTTTCGCAGTGATGAGCTGTGCCGCTTACAGATCGAACACGTGAAAGCCACCGCTCAGTCGGGCATCACGCTCTATCTGCCGCGCAGCAAGAGCGATCGGGAAAACCTCGGCAAGACTTTCCAGACCCCGGCGTTGCAGCGTTTGTGCCCGGTGCAGGCCTACATCGACTGGATCACCGAAGCCGCGTTGGTCCGTGGGCCGGTGTTCCGTGGCATTGACCGTTGGGGCAACTTGAGCGAGGAGGGCTTGCACGCCAACAGCGTGATTCCATTACTGCGCCAGGCGCTGGAGCGTGCCGGCATCCCCGCCGAGCACTACACCAGCCACTCCTTGCGGCGCGGCTTTGCGACCTGGGCTCACCAGAGCGGTTGGGATTTGAAGTCGTTGATGAGTTACGTGGGCTGGAAGGATATGAAGTCCGCCATGCGCTATGTTGAGGCCAGCCCGTTTCTCGGGATGACGCCACTCTCGGAAAAATCCATTGGCGCTGCTCAGTAAGTTTTCTTCTATTAATACGTTCCGCTAATAGCGAAAACCAATGAGCAGCATGAGGTTTGCCAATGAGCCATCCGGCCATCGGATGGGTAGGATTCACCCCATCAACTTCTTAACCAAACTTTTCAACCCTGACGGAGAGTCACCGATGCCTATCATCAACAGCCAAGTTAAACCGTTCAAAGCTACCGCCTACAAAAATGGCGACTTCGTACAAGTGTCGGACGCTGACCTGAAAGGCAAGTGGTCTGTCGTGTTCTTCTACCCAGCTGACTTCACCTTCGTTTGCCCGACCGAACTGGAAGACCTGGCTGACAACTACTCCGCGTTCCAGAAACTGGGCGTCGAGATCTACAGCGTTTCTACTGACACCCACTTTGCTCACGCTGCCTGGCACAACACTTCGCCAGCTATCGGCAAAATCCAGTACACCATGATCGGCGACCCGACCCACGCCATCTCCCGCAACTTCGATGTGCTGATCGAAGAAGTTGGTCTGGCTGACCGCGGCACCTTCGTGATCAACCCAGAAGGCCAGATCAAAATCGTCGAACTGAACGACGGCGGTGTTGGTCGCGACGCTTCCGAGCTGCTGCGCAAAATCAAGGCTGCTCAGTACGTTGCTGCTCACCCAGGCGAAGTGTGCCCAGCCAAATGGAAAGAAGGCGAGGCCACTCTGGCTCCGTCCCTGGACCTGGTCGGCAAGATCTAAGTCTGTGACACACGCATCACCGGGGCGGGTTTCCGCACCTCAGTAAGCTGCAACCGCCCAATAAAAACGCCCGGGCGAGATTCGCTCGGGCGTTTTTTTTCGCCTGCTTTTCATGAAACTGCATAAAGGAAATCGCCCGTATGTTGGACGCCAATCTTAAAGCCCAGTTGAAATCGTACCTGGAACGGGTCACCCAACCGATCGAGATCGTCGCCTCCCTCGACGACGGTGCGAAATCCCAGGAAATGCACGAACTGCTGAAAGAAGTTGCCAGTCTTTCTACTCAAATTACCTTGCTCGATAACGGTGACGATGCACGTAAGCCATCGTTCTCGATTAACCGCCCGGGTGCCGATATCAGCCTGCGTTTTGCCGGCATCCCGATGGGTCACGAATTCACCTCGTTGGTGTTGGCCTTGCTGCAAGTCGGCGGCCACCCGTCGAAAGCCAGCGTTGAAGTGATCGAACAGATCCGCTCGCTCAAAGGCCAGTTCAGCTTCGAGACTTACTTCTCGCTGTCCTGCCAGAATTGCCCGGACGTGGTCCAGGCGCTGAACCTGATGGCCGTGCTCAACCCGAACATCCACCACGTCGCCATCGACGGTGCGTTGTTCCAGGCCGAAGTCGACGATCGCAAGATCATGGCGGTGCCAAGTATCTACCTGAACGGCGAAATCTTCGGTCAGGGCCGCATGGGCCTGGAAGAAATCCTCGCCAAGATCGACACCAGCGGTGCCGAGCTTCAGGCCGAGAAGATCAGCGCCAAAGAAGCCTTTGACGTGTTGATCGTCGGCGGTGGCCCGGCCGGTGCTTCGGCTGCGATCTACGCTGCCCGTAAAGGCATTCGTACCGGCGTGGCCGCTGAGCGTTTTGGTGGGCAGGTGCTGGACACCATGGCCATCGAGAACTTCATCTCCGTGCAGGAAACCGAAGGGCCGAAACTGGCCAGCGCCCTGGAAGAACACGTCAAACAATACGACGTCGACATCATGAACCTGCAACGCGCTACTGCGCTGATCCCGGCGAAGAATGTCGGCGAGTTGCATGAAGTTCGCTTCGAAAGCGGTGCCAGCCTGAAGACCAAGGCGCTGATCCTTGCCACCGGCGCCCGCTGGCGCGAAATGGGTGTGCCGGGCGAGCAGCAATACAAAGCCAAAGGCGTTTGCTTCTGCCCACACTGCGACGGCCCGCTGTTCAAGGGCAAACGTGTGGCGGTGATTGGCGGCGGTAACTCCGGCGTTGAAGCGGCCATCGACCTGGCCGGCATCGTCAGCCACGTCACGCTGCTGGAATTCGACAGCAAGCTGCGCGCCGACGCTGTGCTGCAACGCAAACTGTACAGCCTGCCGAACGTCAACGTCATCACCAGCGCGCTGACCAGCGAAGTGAAAGGTGACGGGGAGAAAGTGACCGGTCTGGTCTACAAGGATCGCGATTCGGGTGAGTTCAACACGGTCGAGCTGGAAGGGATCTTTGTGCAGATCGGTTTGCTGCCTAACACCGACTGGCTTAAAGGCACCGTCGAATTGTCGCCGCGTGGCGAGATCATCGTCGATGCTCGTGGTGAAACCTCATTGCCGGGCGTGTTCGCTGCCGGTGACGTGACCACCGTGCCGTACAAGCAGATCGTGATTGCAGTGGGCGAGGGTGCCAAGGCTTCCCTGAGCGCATTCGATCACCTGATCCGGACCTCGGCCCCGGCTTAAACGCCAGCGCTGAAAACACAAAACCCCATGAGTGATCATGGGGTTTTTTGTGTCTGGCGCGTCCCCAATGTGGGAGCGGGCTTGCTCGCGAAAGCGGTATGCCAGGCAACATTGATGTCGACTGACGCCCTCTATTCGCGAGCAAGCCCGCTCCCACAAGGGGATTTGTGCCGAGTCTTACATCGGCGCTGGCTGAATGATCTCAACCCAGTAAGCATCCGGGTCCTTGATAAACGCCAGGCTCTTCATCCGGCCATCGTTCAAACGCTTCTGGAAATCACAACCCAGTGCTTCAAAACGCTCGCATGCTGCACGAATGTCCGGCACTGAGATGCAGATATGACCGAAGCCACGCGGGTCGGTGTTGCCGTTGTGGTAGGCGAATTCCGGATCGTTCTCGGTGCCGTGGTTGTGGGTCAGCTCCAGAATGCCGGGAATCGATTTCATCCACTCGGTACGTGCGGCGGCGTCGGCCGGGATCTGGTTTTTATCGACCAGCGCGAGGAAGTACAGACTGAATTCGGCTTCCGGGAAGTCGCGCTTTTCAACCAGCGAGAAACCGAGGATGCGCGTGTAGAAATCCAGCGACTTGGTGATGTCCTTGACCCGCAGCATGGTGTGGTTGAAGACGAACTTCTGAGTGGCGGTGTCAGGTTGGGCAGTCACGCCCGGGAAGGTGTTCAATTCGTGCAGGCTCATGGGCCCTCCGGAAAATAAGTGGGGCTGGCGAATGGTCGCAATGATACGCAAGCGTCCGGGCATCGCCAAACCAAAACGGCCAGCTATTGCCTGGCGGCCGAGTGAGGCTCAGACTTTGTGGTTCAATCTGTGAGTACCCCTCGTAATGATCCGACCGTTCAAATCGCTGTTCGTTTTCATGGGTTTGTTTGCACTGGCCACTGCGGCGCAAGCAGACACCCCGAGCATTGCCTGGCCAAGTGGCTGGGAGGTGGAGGCCGTAGCGCCCAATGACACCACGCCGCAGGTATCCCGCCAACGCGCGGTGAAAAACGATGCCGATGGCAACCAGGTATTGGTGATGGAGCTGACGATGACCCAAGTCGAAAGCGGCCATCAGGTGAATTTACAGGGCGTGTTGCTGGAGATGCGCAAGTCGGTGCAGAAGGACTTCTTCCAGGGCGGCTATCAAAGTGTCTGCAACAAGATTCACCCGGCCACATTGAGTCAACTGCCAGCACTTGAAACCACTTGTACGGTTACCCAGAACGGTCGACACGTGCTGTCGCAAACATTGGTCGCTGCGGTGGAGGCGGACAAGGCCTATGTTCTTTCCTATGCCGGGCAAGCTGAGGTTTATAAGGCAAGTCAGGACGAAATACAGGCTGCCCGTAACAGCTTGAAACTGTAGATGAAGAATTGAGTCGGCGATCGATTGCGCCAAGCCCCGGCCTCTTTAGATACCCAAAGGGATTAAGCACAAAGTTAGCCGGAAAGTATTGAGTTCTTGCAGCGGCGACATCCCCGTTAGAAGCAATTTCCAACTTTATCGACGACTATCGTTGCATTTGTTAGATGTCATCCACAAAAAAAGCCCTGCATTAGCAGGGCTTTTTTTGTTGTTGCAAAGGGTTAGCCGCGCAACCAGGAATCAACGGTAGCTGCACCGTACTGTTCCTTCCAGGCTTTCAGGCCACGGTGGTTGCCGCCCTTGGTTTCAATCAGTTCACCTGTGTGCGGGTTGTGATAGACCTTGACCACACGGGCGCGACGGGTTTTAGGCGCGGCCTGTTGAAGCCCCGACTTTGACGGGTTTGGGTCGAGGATGGCGACGATGTCGCGCAGGCTCTTGCCGTAGGTTTTCATCAGCCCCTGGAGCTTTTCTTCGAATTCGATTTCTTTCTTGAGCCCGGCATCGTTCTTCAGGGACTCCAGCTGCTTGAGCTGTTCTTGAAGGGCCTTTTCAGCGGCACGAAATTCAGCGAGTCTGGACAATATCTTTACTCCAATAGTGTGTTTGGCTGATACCAACCGCAAACAAAGCTATAAGCCAAGAGCCTTGAAGCGACTCGGTGATAATGGCTCACCTGCCAATTTTGCACAGGTAAGAAAAATTGTAGTAGTTAATTGACCAAGAGTAAATCCTGTCTTTTTCTTCATGTAACAACAGCAGTGTTTTGATGCAATTTGGTGCAAGATTTCGTTATTTGCCAAGCCGGTTAATGGTGACTTAATGCATTAATGAAGTCGGCGCCGGGCATTGGCCGGCCAAACAGGTAGCCTTGCAGAAAGTTCACGTGGTGCGCCGTCAGGTAATCGCTTTGCGCCTCGGTTTCTACACCTTCGGCAACAATTCCCAAGTCCAGCTTGGCCGAGAGTTCGATAATGCTGTCCAGAATGTGCCCGGAAAGAGCATCGGCACCGATCATCGCAACGAAGCTCTGATCGATTTTCAGGAAATCCACATTGAACTGTCGCAGATAACCCAGGCTTGAATGGCCGGTACCAAAGTCATCGATCGCGATCATCACGCCCAACCCGTGAAGCTGCTCGAACAACTGGTGAGTGATGTCTGTCGGCTCGATGAGTTCACGCTCGGTCAGTTCCAGCACCAGGCTGATGCTGCCCGGCACGAAGGCCCCGAGGAATTCGCGGCAGTCTTGCACCAATGCCAGGTCCTGACAGTGGCTGGCTGTGATGTTGATGCCGATGTGAAACGGCTTGTCGAACGATGCCGACACCGGTGCCAGCAGGGCGCAGGTTTGCTGCATCAAGGCGCGGGTCATTGGTACGATCAGCCCCGAGTGTTCCGCAAACGGGATAAACAGATCCGGCCGCACCAGGCCTTCCTTGGGATGATTCCAGCGCATCAGCACCTCGGTGCCACTCCACTTTTTGGTATCGCCATGCACCACCGGCTGAAAATATGGAATGAACTCCCCAGCCTCCAGCGCCCGCTGCAGCTCAACGCTGGGCGACGAGGCACGTTTTTGCAGGACATGCCCAATCAAGCCCGACACCACGCCGAAAAAAATCAGCAGGCTGAACAGCGGCGGATACTCACTGCTCATATAGCGCCAGGTTTCGCCCTCGGGAAAACCGGCGGCTACGGTAAAGGCATACGGCCCGGAAACCCGCGTGCTTTGCGCCACCGGCAAGGCGGGCAGGGGGCCTTCATGGACTTTTCCGTCGGCGGATAACCAGTTATTGCCCACTTGTAGCAACAGCGAAGTCCGGCGCCCGATCAGGCGCAGCACGTTGCTCAGGTGATAACCGTCGAGCGTGGTTAGCGCGCCTTTTTTGTCATCACTGAGGCGATACACCAGTAGCGCGGTGTTGGGCGTCACCGGGTTGCCGTTCATTAACCACAACTGCCCTCGGGTATAGTCGCCCGGGTTAACCTGCTGCTGATAGTCCCCAAATAACGAGCTGCAATAGAGGTTGTTGTCATACACCAGATTGGTCGAGCGCACGAAGGGGCGGCGCGTCACCTGCTCTCGCAGGGCCAGTTTGGCGTCGTTGCAACTGCCACCGGCGAGGGGCAGCAACACCTGCGCCGCCTCCGCTGTGTTGTCGAGCATCAGATTGAATTGGCGCAGGGCTTCGTCGGCGGTTTGCTCGGTGCTTTGTTTCAGTGCGCGTTCGGCTTGCATATAGAGGATGGCGAACCCCAACAGCACCGGCAGTACGCCGCTTAAAACGGTCACAGCAATCCGGATGCTGCGCTTGCGGCGGGACTTTACGGTCAGTGGCATCTGCGAAACCTGCGGCGATGGAATAAGGCTTTCAATGGCCATGATAGTTGGCTGTTTGCGCTTATGCCGCTCAGCGGTAGCTCAGGCTCGAAGCCAGTTTGATAAAGGCCAGCGTTGCCGGCGAAGACTGTCGTTGATCCAGCACCGCCAACCCGATTTGACGTTTGACCGACGGTGACAGCGGTATCTTCACATAGCGGCGGTCGTTGCCTTCCGGCAATGAGCTTTCGGCGACGACGGTCAGGGCATCGCCACGGCCTACGGTGTCCACGGTGCTGAGCAATTGCGAGCAGCGAAAGCGGATGTTCGGCGTCAATCGGGCGGCATTGAACAGCCGGGAAACCAGCTCCGAAGAGCCGGCCTCGGTCAGCACGAACGGGTCATGGCACAAATCGCTCAAACTCAGGCAGTCGCGCTTTGCCAAGGGATGATCGGCGGGCAGCAACGCGACCATTTGGTCCTCCAGCAGCGCAAAGGTGTCGAAGCGTTCCTCTGGCAGCACTACAAAACCAATGTCGATGCGCCGCTCTTCCAGCCACTGAATCACCTGTCGATCCGGGCCTTCGTCTATATGCACTTCGATGCCGGGATGAGCCGCACGGTACTGCTTCAGGATCGTTGGCAGCAATTTTATCGATGATGTCGGACCGAACGAGCCGATGCGCAGTGTGCCGCGTTTCATCCCTCGAGCATCGGCGGCTTCCTGGCGCAAGGTGTTGGCCAGCCCGAGCATCGCCCGAGCGCGCAGCAACAGTTGCTGGCCGATGTCGCTGAGTTCGACCAACGACTGATGCCGGTGCAGCAACTCGACGCCCAACTCTTGTTCGAGTGACTTGAGGGCGTGAGAAACCGCCGATTGCGAGATCCCGAGGCGATTGGCCGCAGCCGTGAAGCCGCGCAGTTCAGCAACCAGCGAGAAGATTTCCAGTTGAGTCAGGGTCATGAGTGTTTACTCATTTTACGATGATCGAGCATTAGCCAGATGATACGGCATCTTTTCTTCTGGTGACTTATGAGTAGCTATGAGCAAAACCCGACAAAGCCGTCGGATGTGCCGGTTTACCTGAAGCTGGCAGCGGTGACCATGATCTGGGGCGGGACCTTTGTCGCCGGGCGCTTCCTGGGCGGCAGTCTCAGTCCGTTGTTTGCCGCCAGCCTGCGATTTTTGCTCGCCAGCATCGCGTTGTTGCTGTTTGTGTGGCTGGCCCAGGTGCAGCTGCTGCGACCAAGCCTGAGGCAATGGTTACAATTGGCATTGCTGGGATTTTTCGGCATCTTCTTCTACAACCTGTGCTTCTTTTACGGGCTGCATTACATCAACGCGTCACGGGCGTCGTTGATCGTGGCGTTGAATCCGGCGGTGATTGGCTTGGCGTCGTGGCTACTGTTCAAGGAACGCTTGGGCCGGGCGAAAGTGGCTGGAATTGTGATCTGTATCGCCGGGGCCAGTATCGTGATCGTCAGCCGAAATCCGCAATTGCTGGCGACCAATGCCGATGCGTGGATCGGCGATCTGCTGATTTTCGGCTGCGTCCTGAGTTGGGGCGTTTACTCGCTGTTTTCCAGGGAACTGAATCAAACATTGGGGCCGGTGCAGACGGTGACCTACTCGATTTTGTTGGGCACGGCGATGCTCTGGGCGACCAGTGCGCTGCGGGGCGAACTGAGTGTGGATACGCTTGTCAGCCTCGGCCCGCAACAATGGCTGAGCCTGATGTACCTCGGCGTGCTCGGCTCGGCGCTGGCCTATATTGGCTACTACGACGGCATCCGCAAGATCGGCGCGACCCGCTCGGGCGTGTTCATTGCCCTGAATCCGCTGACCGCCGTGATCCTCGGCGCGTTGCTGTTGGGCGAGCAACTGACATTGACCATGTGCCTGGGCGGCGGGCTGATTTTGACGGGGATTTACCTGTGCAACAAACCGCTTGCGCCGTCCACGAAAAAGGGGATTTGATACAGAAGGCGGACAAACCGTTTTACGCTGTGTAGAATCGGTTTACGCATACAATAATAAACGTCTTCTGGCAGCAGAAGCCTCGCCCGCAAGAGCCTTGGGTCGACAATGAAGAGTTTTGGGTTTCAATTGATCTACGGTGACTTCCTCGCCCGCAGCGTTCGGGGCATCTCCTGCGCGCCACCCGCCAGTCTCAGCATTGCTAGCAACTAACGATCCGTTAATTCAGCCGTTAATTTTAAAAGCAGATGATGAGGCGCCAACCATGGCAGATTTATACGAAAACCCAATGGGCCTGATGGGCTTTGAATTCATTGAGTTTGCATCGCCGACCCCGAACACCCTGGCGCCGATCTTCGAGATCATGGGCTTCAGCAAGGTCGCGACCCACCGCTCCAAAGACGTGCACCTGTATCGCCAGGGCCAGATCAACCTGATCCTCAACAACGAACCTCACAGCGTTGCTTCGTATTTCGCGGCCGAGCACGGTCCGTCGGTGTGCGGCATGGCGTTCCGCGTCAAGAATGCCCAGCAGGCGTTTGCCCGTGCCCTGGAACTCGGCGCCCAGCCGATTCATATCGAAACCGGCCCGATGGAACTGAACCTGCCGGCGATCAAAGGCATCGGCGGCGCGCCGCTGTACCTGATCGACCGTTTCGGCGAAGGCAGCTCGATCTACGACATCGACTTCGTGTTCATCGAAGGCGTGGACCGCAACCCGGAAGGGGCGGGCCTGAAGATCATCGATCACCTGACTCACAACGTGTATCGCGGTCGCATGGCCTACTGGGCCAACTTCTACGAGAAGCTGTTCAACTTCCGTGAAATCCGTTATTTCGACATCAAGGGCGAATACACCGGCCTGACCTCCAAGGCGATGACCGCGCCGGATGGCATGATCCGCATCCCGTTGAACGAAGAATCGTCCAAGGGCGCCGGGCAGATCGAAGAGTTCCTGATGCAGTTCAACGGCGAAGGCATCCAGCACGTTGCGTTCCTCAGCGACAACTTGATCGACACCTGGGATCGCCTGAAGAAAATCGGTATGCGCTTCATGACCGCGCCGCCAGAAACCTACTACGAAATGCTCGAAGGCCGTTTGCCAAACCACGGTGAGCCGGTCGATCAACTGCAAATGCGCGGGATCCTGCTGGACGGTTCGTCCGAGTCGGGCGACAAGCGTCTGTTGCTGCAGATCTTCTCGGAAA
>Ga0105857_1000009_pt1 | contig 80156 bp, 78 predicted proteins | sample OrgsoiDNA_201061_FD_89682 | JGI IMG/M metagenome (GOLD analysis project Ga0105857, IMG submission 89682) | Permafrost soil microbial communities from the Arctic, to analyse light accelerated degradation of dissolved organic matter (DOM) -... | ecosystem: Environmental > Terrestrial > Soil >...
ATAATCTGGATCCGCAGGGTTCTGCTGCATAACGGGAACGCAGCGTCCCGTGCTGCATGACCACGCAGAGCGTGGGAACGATCAGAACGAAACGGCCTTCGGGCCGTTTTTTATGGTCCGCAGAAAATATTCGGTCGAGCGGGCATTTGTGGCGAGGGAGCTTGCTCCCGTTCGGCTGCGCAGCGGTCGTCAATTCGGGCAACGCGGTGTGTCTGGAGGATTGCAGGGGGCGGCTTCGCCACCCAGCGTCGGATCGCCGCCCGGAGCAAGCTCGCTCGCCACAGGTTTTTGTGCAGGCCTGGGACATTCGGATAACGAAAATTCAATGTGGGAGTGAGCCTGCTCGCGAAGACGGAGTGTCAGCCAGCATAGATATTGACTGAGCCACCGCATTCGCGAGCAAGCCCGCTCCCACAGGCCCGGTGCACATTCGAATAATCGTCGCTAGGGAGCGGGTCTTTCTTCAGCTATCAGACATGCGGCTGTTCGGCCGTGCACAGCTCCCCGGTGGCGCGGATCAGTGCCAGTTCATGCAGGCGATCCTTGGTCAGATTGGCGCGGGACTTGGCCAGCCAGTTCGCGCAGTGCGGGTCTTTGCTATAGGGCAGGAAGTCGGCGTATTGCTGCAACAGACGGTTCTGCAACTCATCGAGGCGCGGGCGGATTTGCTTGGCGAGGTCCGGGCGTGGCGTGTCGGGCGCCTTACCGGCGGCGCGCCATTTTGCAAGCAATCCGTATTGCACCAGTTTGTTGGCTTCCATTTGCGCGGCGAGCAATTGGCCGACGGCTTGCGGGTCGAGTTTGCGCTCCGCAGCCAAGGCCTTGGCATTGGCGATGACTTGCGCTTCCCGGACACTGTCCTGGATCGGTTTGCCACTGTCCCACTTGGTCAGCGCCACCAGGTCGCCAATGTTCAGGCGTTCATTCAGGGTCACCAGCAACGGTTTCAATGCTTCAGGTGCCTTGGCGGGCGTGGCGGCCTGAGTGCTGCCAACGAACAAGACAAGTACGGCACAACCTAGCAAACGTTGCGTCAGGCGTAACGGGGTGAACATAGGGCAAAACCTCTTCGCGACTTACTGGGACAAGGCAACGCTGGCAGGCCAGGTAATGGCTTGCGCGACGATCACGTGTTCCCCGTTGAACGTGGCGGCGGGGGAGCCATGTAACACGTAGCCCATTTTCAGAGCTTCGCTGACGCGATGGCAGAAGGCAGCGTCATCGCGCCCCGTCAGTAGCCGGTAAATGGGCAAGCCGTCAGGCGGTAAGGTCATAAGCCGATATCCTCAGGGTTTAATGAATCGCAATGCTGGGGGCGCATCAATCTAGCATCTGCGGACACGAAAAATCCCGCACTTGGCAGCTGTCGGAATTTTAAAGTAGTATACGTTTCATATGCATTTCATATCGGGTGTTGTGGTGGGTATCGTAAAAATTTCAGAAGACATGCACGAGAACTTACGCGTTGCGAGCAATGCGCTGAGCCGCTCGATCAATGCCCAGGCCGAGCACTGGATGCGCATCGGGATGCTGGCCGAATTGCACCCTGATCTGGATCACAGCGATATCTGCCGCTTGCTGATTCGTGCGGAACAGGCGGGCGGCCTTGATTTGCAACAGGTGTGCGCACTCGCCGAAGGTTCGCAAGGCACCCAGGTTCACGCCGCAGCAGGAGCTGAGCAATGAGTCGGGCAATTAAGGCTGGCGTCGTGATTAACAGCCGGGAACAAATCGCCCAGTCTGGCGTGGCGGGCAAGTTGGCAGCTGAAGTGCTGGCGATGATCACGCCCCACGTCAAGGCCGGGGTCACTACCGATGAACTCGACCGGCTCTGCAACGACTACATCGTCAACGTGCAGAAAGCCATTCCCGGCAATGTCGGCTACCACGGCTTCCCGAAAACCGTCTGTGCCTCGGTCAACGAGGTGGTTTGCCATGGCATTCCTTCGTCCAGGGTCCTGAACGACGGCGACATCATCAATATCGATATTGCCGTGGTCAAGGACGGTTGGTTCGGCGACACCAGCCGCATGTATTTCGTCGGCGAACCAAGCCCCGAGGCGCGTCGTTTGGTGCAGACGACCTATGAAGCGATGTGCGCCGGTATTCGACTGGTGCGCCCCGGCGCAACCCTGGGCGACATTGGCCACGCGATTCAGAGCGTTGCCGAACGCGATGGCTACAGCGTGGTGCGCGAGTATTGCGGGCATGGCATCGGCAAGATCTACCACGATGAACCGCAAGTCCTGCATTACGGTTTTCCGGGCCAGGGCCTGACCCTGAAAGCCGGGATGATTTTCACCATCGAACCGATGCTCAACGCTGGTAAACGCCATGTGAAAACCCTGGCCGATGCCTGGACGGTAGTTACCAAGGATCTTTCACTTTCGGCGCAGTGGGAACACATGGTCGCGGTCACCGATGACGGGTTCGAGGTGTTGACGTCTTGGCCTGACCAGGTCGAAGAATACCCCGCGCCTTGATGCTTCAAGCCACGCAACTTCTTCTTTGGCCCTTCATCTGTGGGAGTTGCTGCGAATGAATGCGGCATCGTCTGATGGCTTTTCAACCGCTGAATGTCATAGGGTTGACGGCTCAAAGGGCGATTTTCGGAAGGCAAGTCGATGGAACGGTGTGAAGTAGCGGTGCTCGGTCTGGGCGCGATGGGCGCGGCCACGGTGTATCAACTGGCGAAAGCCGGGGTCAAGGTGATAGGCGTCGACCGCTACCATCCGCCGCATACTCAGGGCTCAAGCCATGGGGATACGCGCATCACCCGGCTCTCGGTCGGTGAAGGTGCGCAATACCTGCCGATCGTTCGCAACTCCCACAGAATCTGGCGTGAACTCGAAGCGCTGTCCGGTGAGTCGCTGTTCGAGCAGTGCGGTGTGTTGGTCATGACCTCCAATCCCGACTATGACCCGCAGGATCAAAACGACTTCACGCACCGCACGGTTAATCTCGCGCAAGCCAACGGCATCGAGCATGAAGTGCTGTCGGCCACGCAGATTCGCCAGCGCTTCCCGCAGTTTTCACCGGTGCTGGACACTGCCATCGGCTACTTCGAACCAGCGGGCGGTTACGTCCGTCCAGAACGCTGCATCGCCGTTCAGCTGCAGCTCGCCGAACAACACGGCGCAACCCTGTACAAGGGCGAAACCGTCACGCACATCACCTCGGACGAGCAAGGCGTCACGGTCACCACTGACCAGCGCACGATACTCGCCGACAAAGTGGTAATCAGCGCCGGCATGTGGTCACAGGATCTGCTGGGCGAGCCTTTCGACCGCTTGCTGCGGGTGTGTCGGCAGAAGCTGTTTTGGTTCGAACTGGAACCACAGGCGCAGTTTGCCGAGGTATCGCCGACCTTCATCCTTCACCACGGCCCGGGCGATGCCGACATGCATTACGGCTTTCCACCGTTGCCTGGCGAAGGCAGCCTGAAAGTCGCCAGCGAGCAATACAGCGTAGCCACGTCCCCAGACGCTTTGGACCGAACCATCAGCGCCGCCGAAGAGCGCGAGATGTTCGACACCCAGGTGCGCGGCAAGATTGCCGGCGTGACCTCGCGCGTAGCCACGTCTTCGGTATGCACCTACACCGTCACGCCGGACGGCGACTTCATCATCGACGAGCATCCACATCTGAAAAACACGCTGGTGGTGTCCGCTTGTTCCGGTCATGGCTTCAAGCATTCAGCCGCGTTGGGCGAAGCGCTGGCGCAATGGTGTGTTCGCGGTCGCAGTGAGCTGGATTTGTCGGCGTTTTCGTTGAAGCGGTTTGATGGGCAGAGCTGAAGTGCCTTCCAGCACAAAAGTATCAGGCAAAAAAAATGCCGCCGGTTAAGGCAGCAATAAAAAACAGCACGCGTTGTGTATGGCCTGAGTATTGGCCTGGCAACGTTACAGAATGATGACGTTTAGTAGATCGGCGGCACGATGAGTTCCGGCGGCGTCGGGCTTCGGGAATAATCTTCCTGACGCACGCGCTGCGGCAGCTCGATCACCGCGTGTTCCACTTCTTCATAGGGCATTTGCCCGAGCAGGTGGTTGATGCAGTTGAGGCGCGCTTTCTTCTTGTCATCGGCTTGCACCACCCACCACGGCGCTTCGGCGATGTGGGTGCGTTCGAGCATGATTTCCTTGGCCTTGGTGTAGGCCTCCCAGCGCCGGCGGGACTCCAGGTCCATCGGGCTGAGTTTCCATTGCTTGAGCGGGTCATGAATGCGGCTGAGAAAGCGCAGATGCTGTTCCTGGTCGGAAATCGAGAACCAGTATTTGATCAACTGAATACCCGAGCGGGCGAGCATCCGTTCGAACTCCGGCACCGTACGGAAGAACTCTTCATATTGGTCGGCGTTGCAAAACCCCATGACTTGCTCGACCCCGGCGCGGTTGTACCAACTGCGGTCGAACAGGACGATTTCACCCGCCGCCGGCAGGTGCGAAACGTAACGCTGGAAGTACCATTGGGTTTGTTCGCGGTCATTGGGCGCCGGCAGGGCGGCGACGCGGCAGACCCGGGGGTTGAGCCGCTGGGTGATGCGTTTGATCACGCCACCCTTGCCGGCGGCATCGCGTCCTTCGAACAGAATCACCACTTTGGCGCCGGTCTTGACCACCCAGCTTTGCAGCTTCACCAGCTCGCCTTGCAGGCGGAACAGTTCGCTGAAATAGCGCCGTCTATCTTCCTTCTCACTGCCGTCGTTGACGTGACCGTCGAACAGCGCATCGAGGTCGTGTCCGTCCTCCAGCAGTTCCAGCTCCAGTTCTTCGTCGTTGTGATCGATCAGCTCGCGATGGATCCGGTGCATCAGGGTGTCGTTGTTGGCAAGCATGGCGGGAGGCTCCGGTGGAAGTGGCGCTGACGATGGTATTCCCGCAGGTATGACGAACTGGTGACGATCAAAGGTTTGTGCGCGGGAGGGCGGTGTCATCTTCGTGTCACCTAAGCCGTGGCAAGCTCTTCGCAAACCGTCTTGAAGGCGGGCTGATGAATCTGCCAGGAATCCCCACCATGAAAGGCGACGCCTCTCTGTTTGCAGCCATTGACCTTGGGTCCAATGCGTTTCGCATGATGATTGGCCAGTCGGTCATGCGGAACCAGCAACGGGTGATCCAGGAAGTCAAAACCCTGCGTGAGCCGGTGCGTTTGGCCGAGGGGTTTCAGGGTGGGGCGCTGGACGAATTGGCGCTGGATCGGGGCTGGCAGGCACTGGCGCGATTTGGCAAAAAGCTGCGTGGCTTCGAGTCGTGCCGAGTGCGGGCGGTGGCCACCAGTGCGGTGCGCGAAGCCGACAATGCGCAACTGTTCCTGGCCAGCGCCGAGCGCCACCTGGGGTTTCGGATTGACGTCATCTCCGGGCACGAAGAAGCCCATCTGGTTTACGCCGGTGTAGCGCACACGCTGCCGGGTTCGGAGAGTCAACGGTTGGTGGTGGATATTGGCGGCGGCTCGACTGAATTGATTCTGGGCCGTGGTACTCAGCCGCTGATCACCGAGAGCATTGCCATCGGCAGCGGCACCTTCGGTTCGCGTTACTTCCATGGCGGTTGCATCACCGCTCAGGCGCTGCTTGAGGCCGAGCGCGTGGCCTCGCTGCAGTTTGAGAAAGTCGCTCGGCGTTATCGAGCGCTGGGCTGGCAGCAGACCATCGGCTCGTCTGGCACCGCGCGGATGCTGGCCAAAGTGCTCAAGGCCAACGGCTTGAACGACGATGGCCAAAGCGGCATCACCTACGGCGGACTGTTGCGGCTATCGTTGCGACTGCTCGAAGTGGGGCACGTCAAACAGCTCAAACTGGCCGGGCTGCAAACTCATCGGTTGAGCATTTTGCCCGGCGGCCTGGTGGTCATGCTGGCGGCGTTCAAGGTGTTTGGCATCTCACACATGACGCCGTCCGAGCCGGGGTTACGGTTTGGTGTGCTGCATGGGTTGATGAATCAGCACTGATCGCCGGCCGCGCTCAAATCCTCAACGGCTGCATAGTCAGTCCGCGTGCTGCCCTGACGGTCGCGGAAGGTGAAATGACTGAGCAACAGGCACAGACCCAGGCCCAACATATCCGCGACAAAATTCTGGTAGGCCGAGGTGAACGGGATGCCGTTTTGCCGTGGGTCTACGTACATCTCGTTGAACGCCGAGATGAACAGCACAATGATCAAGCTCCCCCAAGGACTCCATGGGATGCCGGTTTTCAGTGCGTGAAAATTCTCTTTGATTGAGCGTTTGAACAGTCTGGACGGGATGGTCACGTAGCCCAACAGCAACGCCGCGCAGAAGCCGTACAGGAAGTGGCAGAAGTTGTAGCTCCAGACGATGATGTTGAATGCGTTCAACTGAACCAGCCAGAACGTGAAGAAGATCGCCAGGCACAGCAGAAACGGGGTGTGGGTCGAGCGTTGGGTGAACAGCATTGAAGCTCCTTGGAGGGGATTGATCCTTGTCGGTAATGCTACCGGACTCTTGCCTCGTTTAGCGCGGCTAAATAGAGCTGGCGGTAGGCGCCAACCAGTTGATCAAGGGTGAATGCCAGATTTCGCCCACTCGGATTGGGCAGAATCCACACCGAAGCATTGCCGAAGGTTTTTGGCTGCAAACCCCAGGCAATGTCTCGTTGGCCGGATAACGCGCAGTACGCCGCTTTACCGAGAAACGCCACGAAGCGCGGGGCATAACGGGTGATCTTGTGTTCAAACTCCGCAGCGGCAGCGGTGAATTCATCCGCAGACAGCTGATCCGCCCGCGCCGTGGGGCGGTCCACCACGGCGGTTAATCCGCATTGGTACTGCAAGATCGTCCGATCATTTTCCGGGAGCACCTGCGACGGCGTAAACCCGGCGAGATGCAGCGTGCGCCAGAAGCGATTGCCGCGGCCTGCAAAGTGATGCCCTTGGGCGGCGGCAAGCATTCCCGGATTAATCCCGCAGAAAATCACGGCCAGATGCTCGGTCAGAATGTCTTCCAGTCTTTCTTCTGCCATATCAATCCTCTCAACCTCAGATTGCTGCTTCCAGATTACGTAATAACCACTCGCTGAAACTTTGTGCATTGTTTTCACTGTCACGGTGAGTCAGCACGGCCCAGTTCGGGCCGCGGATGGATTGCTCCACCAAGGGTTGCAACACCCCGTTGGCCCGTGACTGACGACTCAGCAGTTCGCTGACCAGGGCGATACCGAGCCCGGCGCACGCGGCATCCAGCAGCAGGCCGGGATCGGAAAAATTCAGCCCCTGATCGTGCTGGCCAACATCGATGCCAGCCTCCACCGCCCAATGACTCCAATCCATCTCCCGCTCGCCGTGCAGGGTTGCGCGCTGTTCCCGTGGCAGCGCCAACACGCTCGGGTGACACACCGGGTAGAGGCGGTCGGCGTGCAGCACCTTGAAGCTGCACTCTGCTTGGGAGCTGATGTCATCGCGCACTGCGAGGTCGATGGTCTGGGTGGTCATGTCCGGGACTTCATCGGTGCTGTAAATCCACAGATCAACCTCCGGGTGCTGACGGCGAAAATCCCCCAGGCGCGGTAGCAGCCAATGACGGGCGAACGCTGGCGTGGTGTTGAGCACCAGTTGATTGGGTTTCTGGTACTGCCCGAGACGGCGAATACCAACGGCCAGTTGCTGCAACAACGCCTGGGTGGTGCTGAGCAAATCGTGACCGGCATCGGTCAGGCTGACGCTGCGTCCGCTGCGGAAAAACAACGGTTGCTCAAGGTACGCCTCAAGGCTGCGGATCTGCTGGCTGATCGCCGATTGGGTCAGGTTCAGCTCGGTGGCCGCCTTGTGAAAACTGCCCAGTCGGGCGGCGGCTTCAAAGCCGCGAAGGGTGCTGAGCGGGGGCCAGTGCTTGAGCATGCTGATAAGTTCCTCTAATCACTTTTCTGCTAAATCCATCGTTTGTTCGCCTGTTTTACCCACCGTAGCATGCATGGCAAGCCGATCAAGGTCGTTTTCATTGAACACAATGGCTTAACTCAAAGGGCTTTTTATCATGGGGAGTGTCATGCAGCAGAATCAAATTCAAAACAGTGGTTGGGTGATGCCGGCCGAGTGGGTCAAGCACGCCGCGACCTGGATGGTGTGGCCTCATAACAAAACCCTTTGGGAATCGAGTTGGGGCGTTACCTTGCCGCTGGTGCAAGAGGATTTCGCCCGGGTGGCCAACGCCATTGCGCGTTTCGAACCGGTGAAAATGGTCGTCGACCCGTCGGCGGTTGCCAGTGCCAAAACACTGTGCGGCGCCAACATTGAGTTCATCGTTTTGGCGGTGAACGACAGTTGGTGCCGCGATTCCGGCCCAAGCTTCGTCTGCCATCCGCAGCAAGGTCTGGCCGGGGTGAGCTGGCGCTTCAACGCGTGGGGCGGCAAGTCGGCGCACGATCTCGATGAAGGTTTGGCCCGCCGTGCACTCAATCACTTGGGCGTGCCGTGCTTTGGCACGCCGTTGAGTAACGAGGGCGGGGCCATTCATGTCGACGGCGAAGGCACGTTGATCACCACCGAATCGGTACTGCTCAACGCCAATCGCAACCCGGACACCAGCAAGGCTGAGATGGAGGAAATCTTCTCCCGTCTGTTGGGCGTGAAGAAAACCATCTGGCTGCCGGGCGATCCGGATTACGTGACCGGTGATATGACCGACGGCCACGTCGATGGCGTCTGTGCCTTCGCCCGCCCTGGCGTGTTGCTGGTGGACGCCACCCACGACAAGCATTCGGTGTATGCCGAAGTCGCCCGTGAGAACCGTCGTGCACTGGAGCTGGCCACCGATGCCCTAGGCCGAAAACTCGAACTGATCGAGCTGTATGAAGCCACCGACGCCGTGGACACCGAGGCTGAAGTGTTCTGCGCTTCGTACACCAATTTTTACATCGCCAACGACGCGATCATCATGCCGGCCTATGGCATTGATGCCGACAACGCGGCGGCCGAAGTGCTGGCTCAGGCCTTCCCGGGCCGCGAGGTGGTGCCGGTACGGATCAATCACCTGGCCCATGGCGGCGGCGGGGTGCACTGCATCACCCAACAGCAGCCGGCCTGGCCGGTGGAGGGTTAAGCCATGACCTTGTTGACGATTGCCACCACCCAGATGCCCTGCACCTGGGATTTACAACACAACCTTGATCAGGCCGAGCAGTTGGTGCGTGAGGCGGCGGCGAAAGGCGCCAAGGTCACCCGTGCGCATCTGGAAATCCTCAAAAACGCCACGGATGCCGATGGCCGCAAGCTACAGGTGCACACCGTGTCGTCACCGCTCAACCCGCGACCGAGCAAATTCAGCAAGAACAACCCGGACTTTGCGGCGGGCTACATCAACTACTTCGTGATCAATGGTGCGGTCATAGCGCCCGAGTTTGGTGATCGTGCGGCGGATGCGAGGGTATTTAGCCTGTTGTCCGAGCTCTACCCGGACCGCGAGGTGGTGCAGCTCAATATTGATGCGATTTCCGCTGGCGGGGGCGGTATTCACTGCGTGACCCGTCATCAGCCGATGGCTTGATCAGGGGCGTGCAGCGCTCGATCAAAGTTAACTGGCTGTTTTAAAACAAAATTGTTTTGTAAAGGGGCTTTCCAGATGGCGCAAAAGTTGGTAAATTTCCGCGCATTCTTGCAGAGCCCCTAACAGGGCGTGTTGTACACGCTGCAGAATCAGCAAGAGAGTGCCAGGCACTCATCGCAACACCTACAGGGGCGTCGCCAAGCGGTAAGGCAGCAGGTTTTGATCCTGCCATGCGTTGGTTCAAATCCAGCCGCCCCTGCCATATTCCTGAAAAGGGGATTGGTTTATTTTCTAAACGGAAAATAAATCAGTCCCCTATTTTGCTTTTTTGCACTGTCGGCCCGGCTTACAGCCCTTCGTGCTGCGCCAGCCAGGTCCCCACCACGCGCCGATCCAGCTCCTCCCAATCCGCCATCCCCAACACCCGTGTGGTGTTCAAACCGCGCAAATAGCCACGCAACTGATGGGCCGTGGTACGCACTTGCTCCGAATCGGGCGCTTTTTCAGCCAGCACGGTTTCGTACTCGATCAGGTATTCAGCCACCCGGTCACGGAATTCTGGCAGGACGGCATCGCGGATCAGGTCAAACGTTCGCACGGAGAAATCCTTTTAGTTGGAGTCGGGCTGTCATGCAGTCTGCGCGTGGTGCAACTATCGGTTCAAGTAATAGTGACAATCAAGAAACGCAAGTTCTGCTTCGCCGGGCAATCATCGAAAATCGCCGCCATTGAAGACGCTGCTCAAGGAATATGCGCGATGAAGAGATTGACCCAACTGGCTGTTGTGCCTTTGCTGCTGGCCGGTTGCGCCTCCGCGCCGAACGATCCGACGCAGATCTTGCAGACCAAAAAAACGCCTGCCCAGTACGCTGATTGCGTAGTGCCGAAGCTACGGGGTAGCGCACTGGCCCCGACCGTCTCGCAAACCCAGCGCGGCTATCGGATCGTGGTGCCGAGCAAAGTCGCGGCGGACAACGTACTTGAAGCCTACAAGGCCCCCAACGGCGGCAAGGTGTTTTTGTATGAACGCCACTTGCTGACATCGAGCTTCATGCCTTCGAGTTTCGAGCGTGCCGCGCAGGAATGCCTGTAACCCCTTCAATGCTTTAACGATGCTCCTTTGGTTGGCCGCAACCAACCAATTTTTTTGCCCCGCGACTCATTGGGTCGCGGGGCTTTTTTTGCGTGCAGGTTCGGGGCCGTCAGTCCGGGAAGTTATCGCCGAACATGGGATGGCCACCGGCTGAGCTTTCGCGGGTCGCCTCGTCCTGGATAACGTCCCAATGCTCCACCATCACGCGGTCCTCGAGGCGAAGGATGTCGACCACGACCCAGTTTGCGGGCTGGCCGAGACCAGAGAACCGGCCATGCAGCATGACGAAATCGCCTTGCGCCACTGCGAGCTGGCATTCGTAACGCAGGTCGGGCGACCCCGCACCTCAGATCAGCCAGCCTGCCCGTTACGTGCGCTGGTAGCGTGAAGAGTATCAGCCCGTTTGGGTGTGGCGAGGAGCGTTCTTTATCGGGTGAGGGCGACAGAGGGTGCGCGCGGTATTACCCTGCGTGCCGGACCCGGAAACGGGGTTTTCGGCGAAGCCTGGGAGGTGTCGCGGGCCTGCGTCGCTGCTGTTTAAGGCTCGGTGCATTGTTGAACGAACCGATCAACCAGCCACTTCGCGGCGGGACCAGGAGGTTGATCCGTGCGATAGATGACGTCGAAGGCATAGATCCCGCTGCTGTATTCCGACAGGTTCAGGCGAACGAGGCGACCGGCATCCAAATCTTCCCTGACCATGGTGATGGGCATGTTCCCCCAGCCAATGCCTTCACGCAGCAACATGTGTTTTGCCCCCAGGTCTGCCAGGCGCCAGGTACGCGTACTGAGGACTGCGAAATCCTTGTCTTTTGTCAGCGGCGAACGATCGGACAGCACGAGTTGGATGAACTCACGTCCGGCACCTGGAACGTTCAGTTTCATTGAAACCAGCGGGTGATGTGGGGCTGCAACCGGAATCAACTCGACACTGCCAACCCCGATTCTTTCAATGCCATCAATCCCTTCATTCATCGGGCCGCTGACGCCGACCACCGCGCCGCCGTTAATCACCAGTTGGGTGACGGCGCCGAGCGCCTCCATATGCAGGTGGAGTGCAACGGTCGGAAATTCTTCTCGAAATGATTTGAGTGCATCGACTACGCGCTCGGCGGGGAGCATGACATCAAGCACCAAGTGAACTTCAGCTTCGAGTCCTTGCAGCAGGCCTTTTACTTTGGCCCGTAATCCATGAATACCGTTGGCGATGGTTCTGGCTTCGGCCAACACCGTGAGTCCGGCCTCAGTCAGTTGCGGCTTGCGTGTCGTATGACGGTCGAAAAGCGACACGCCGAGTTGCATCTCCAGGTTGGCGATTGAATAGCTGATCACCGAGGTGGCCCGGTGCAGTTTTCTTGCCGCCGCCGCAAAACTGCCGACTTCTACGACCGTCAGGAACACGCGCAATTGGTCCAGCGTCGGTGTGCCGGGTTCAGAAATCATGTCTGTTTTTCCTCGAGCGTATCGGTCGATATTAGTCCGAAATTGCAAGGTTCTCGCAGTGGTCTTGCCTATTTTGTCGAATCTAATGATCTAAATTAGTCAGCTATTCAGGTTAGCTGGCGTGGCGCAAGATTTCTTCACTGCAGCGGTTCGTTCCGAATCGCGCACCCTCGAAGGAAATATTCCATGTCTCAGTCTGCAAACATCGCTCAATCAGCCACCTCTGAACAGAGCCGCTCCGACGCTACCCAAGCGTCGGCATCATTGATTGGCCGCGTATTACTCAGCGCCATTTTTATCCTGTCGGGTTTTTCGAAACTGGCGGCCCCGGCCATGATGATCGGTTACATCGGCTCCGTAGGGCTGCCTTTCCCAGCATTAGCCCTGGCACTGGCGGTCATTATTGAGATCGGCGGTGGCGTAGCGCTGGTGGTGGGTTATCGCGCCCGCGCCGTGGCCTCGGTACTGGCGCTGTTCAGTGTGGCCACCGCCCTGGCTTTCCATAACGCACTGGCGGATCAAAACCAGTTCATTCACTTCTTCAAAAATATCGCGATGGCCGGTGGCCTGTTGCAGGTCGTTGCCTTCGGCGCTGGCCGCTTCAGCCTCGACGCTCGCCGCCGCTGATTCGCTGCGTCATGCAGTCCTCATCACACGTCTTTTGAATAGTCGAGGCCACTCTGAAAGCCATACGCGTATACGAATACGGCAACCCTGAGGTTTTGCGCCTGGAAGACATCGCCGATCCCATTGCGGGTGCAGGCGAGGTACTGATCGAAGTCGCCGGCGCCGGGGTCAACCCAATCGATTGGAAAATACTGTCCGGGGAGAAAAAAGCGTTTATTGCGCTGCCATTACCTTTCACCCCGGGTGTGGAAGTGGCCGGTACGGTCATCGCGAAGGGGCCGGGAGTGACCGAGTTCGAGGTCGGCGATGAAGTGTTTGGTTTCATCAACATTGTTGGCGGGTACGCGAGCAAAGCGCTCGCTCCTGTTTCAACACTGGCCAGAAAACCCCGGTCACTGAGCGCACTTCAGGCCGGAGCTGTTCCGGCAGCGGCCCTGACGGCGTGGCAGGCGCTGACCGAGCACGCGTGTGTGCAACGGCGCCAGAAAGTGTTGATCCATGCGGCGGCGGGTGGCGTGGGTAGCATGGCGGTGCAGATCGCCAAGTACCTTGGGGCTGAAGTCATCGCCACCGCGTCTGCGGGCAATCATGCTTATCTGAAAAAAATCGGCGCGGATCAAACCATCGATTACACCGCCCTGGCCTTCGAGGAGTGGGTGTCCGGCGTTGATGTGGTGCTGGACCTGGTGGGGGGCGAAACACAAAACCGCTCGTTTGCGGTGCTGAGGCGAAATGGTGTGTTGATCTCGTCGGTGAGCGCCCCGAACATGTCGCTCGCCAACGACTACGGTGTGACCCCCATGAACTTCACCACCCGATCGGACGGGAAGCAGCTTTCACTTATCGCTGAGTTGTTCGACAAGGGACGCCTCACGGTTGAAGTCGAAGCGTATCCCTTGAGCGACGTGAAAGCGGCACTCGAAAAAAGCAGGGGCGGGCATGCTCGCGGCAAGATCGTCCTCGATACAACGGGCCTCAACGCCGCGCTGACAACTGCTGCGGTGCCAGAAACGCATCGTGGAAGTAGTTACGAAACGCCTGCATCGCCGGGCTGAATTCCCGTTCGCGATGCCATGCCAGCCCGACACTCATCGGCGTCACTTTGTCGGTGATCGTCATGGTTTCAATGCGTTTGCCTTCCAGCGACCAGGGGCGGTGCACCAGGTCCGAGAGGATCGCTACGCCGCTGCCATTGGCGACCATGCTGCGCACCGCTTCGACTGAACTGGTGCGCACCCGCACGTTCGGTTGCTGGTGTGCATGTTCCCAGTAACGCATGGCGCTTTGTTCGGCTTCGTCGACGGTCAGCAGGATGTAGGGTTCCTTCGCCACGTCGGCGAGGCTGACCGCCGAACGTTCGCACAGCGGATGATGGCTGGGCAGCCATAACCGGCGTTCGGAGTTGAAGAGAATTTCCGAGACGATGTCCGGGTGTGTGAGGTTCGCGGTGAGCACCACCGCCATGTCGAATCGACCCTCCAGCAGGCCTTGCTCGATGGCAGTCCGCTCTTGTTCATGGACTTCGATGGCCACGTCCGGGTGCCAGTGTTCCAGCCGTTGCAGGTGATGCGGCAGAAAATAGCCGATCACGGTGTAACTCGCGGCCAAACGTAACAGGCCACTGGCGCGTATGTCGGGCAACGGACTGTTCAACGCGTCATCGACGCTGCGCAAAATCACGTACGCCCGATTCAGAAAGTGCCGCCCGGCATCGGTCAGGCTCATGCCCTGGGCCGAGCGCTGGAACAGCAGCGCACCGAGCATGGCTTCCAGTTCCTTGATCGCCGTGGTCACCGCCGACTGGGAAATATTCAGATGAATCGCTGCTTGAGAGATTTGCCCGATCTCGGCGGTGGCGACGAAATAGCGGACCTGGCGCAGGGTCAGTGACATGAACACTCCGGACAACGAGCTATCTGTTCTTCAGAAGCTATCTGTTTTTCAGAAGATGGCCTATCTGATAATAGATCTTCCCAAGGGGTTGGGAGGAATCTAACTTGGCTTGCATGAAGTCACAAGCGTCAGGAGCAAGCGTCATGCAAGCAGTAGATTTCAACTCGGACATGGGCGAAGGCTTCGGCCCATGGACCATCGGCGATGGCGTCGACAATGAGCTGATGGGCTTCATCAGTTCAGCCAATATCGCCACCGGTTTTCATGCCGGCGACCCCGGCACCATGCGCCGTACCATCGAACAGGCCAAGCGCCTGGGCGTGGCCATTGGCGCACATCCGGGGTTTCGCGACCTGGTCGGTTTTGGCCGTCGACACATCAATGCCCCGGCCCAGGAGCTGGTCGACGACATGCTCTATCAGTTGGGCGCCCTGCGTGAACTCGCCCGGGTTCAAGGCGTGGCGCTGCAACACATCAAACCCCACGGCGCGCTCTACATGCACCTGGCCCGAGACGAGGAGGCCGCCCGTTTGCTGGTGGAAAACCTCCAGCGCCTTGAGCCTGAGTTGCTGCTGTATTGCATGCCCGACTCTGTGATCTGGCGTGTCGCCAAAGAACTCGGCCAACCGGTGATCCGCGAGTTTTACGCCGACCGCGAGTACGACCTCAGCGGCTCCATCGTCTTCACCCGCAACGTGCGTGCTTACGATCCGGCCCAAGTCGCCGCTCGGGTGCTGCGCGCTTGTCAGCAAGGCGTGGTGCGCACGGTCGAGGGTCAGGACCTGGCGATTGAATTCGATTCGATCTGTTTGCACAGCGACACACCGGGCGCGTTGGCGTTGGTCGAGGCCACGCGTCATGCGCTCGATAGCGCCGGGATCGAGGTGCGCGCACCGCGCTGATGCCACACGAAAACACCTGGCACACAGACGCCAGGGTTTGCACACCGATTCATTTTTGCCTGCCTTTCTACAACTATTCCAAGAGGAACAGACATGGCCGAACACACTGTAATCACCCCATTGCCCGGGACCTTCTACCGCAAAGCCACCCCCGAATCGGCGAACTTCGTCGAGGTGGGCGCGCAGGTCAACGCCGACACGGTGATTGGCCTGATCGAGGTCATGAAGCAGTTTTCCGAACTGACCGCCGGGACGGCCGGTCGCCTCAGCGCATTCCTGGTAGAAGACGGTGATCCGGTGGAACCGGGTCAAGTCGTCGCAACACTCGACGACGAGTGAGGGCGCGATCATGACGCAAGCCATTCATAAATTGCTGATTGCCAATCGAGGCGAGATCGCCGTGCGGATTATCCGCGCGGCCAAAGCGCTGGGGATTCCCACCGTTGCCGCGTGCAGTGAGGCGGACGTCGATTCACAAGCCGCGCGCATGGCCGATGAAATCCACGTCCTCGGCCCGGCCCGCGCCGACAAAAGTTACCTCAACGTCGAGGCATTGCTGGGTGCGTTGAAAGCCACGGGCGCCAACGCGGTGCACCCCGGTTATGGCTTTCTCTCGGAGAACGCCGACTTCGCCGAAGCGGTCCTCGCTGCGGGCGCTATTTTCGTTGGCCCGAGCCCGGAGACAATCCGGCGCATGGGCGATAAAGCCGAGGCTCGGCGCACTGCGCAAGAGGCTGGCGTGCCAGTAGTGCCCGGTTCCCCCGGTGAACTGTTCGACGTTGAATCGACGCTCAAGGCTGCCGAATCCGTCGGTTTTCCACTATTGATCAAAGCCTCGGCCGGTGGCGGCGGGCGCGGTATTCGCCTGGCGGAAAACGCCCAACAACTGAGTGAAGAGTTTCCTCGTTCCCAGCGCGAAGCCCAGGCTGCCTTCGGCAATGGCGCGGTGTACCTGGAACGGTTTATCAGCAAGGCCCGGCACATTGAAGTGCAGGTTTTGGGTGACGGTCAGCACGCGGTGCATTTGTTCGAACGCGAGTGTTCGCTGCAACGTCGCCGGCAGAAAATATTCGAAGAAGCGCCGTCGCCAGTCCTCAGTCAGCAGCAACGCGAAACCCTCTGCGCCAGCGCCGTGCGCCTGACCGAATCCCTCGGCTATAAGGGCGCCGGGACCTTGGAGTATCTGTATGACGATGCGACCGGCGAGTTCTTCTTTATCGAAATGAACACACGGATTCAGGTTGAACACCCGGTCAGTGAGCTGATCACCGGGATCGACCTGGTCCAGGCGATGCTGCGCATTGCTGGCGGTGAACCGCTGGGCTTCAAGCAAAGTGATATCCAGCTCAACGGCGCCGCGTTGCAAATGCGTTTGAACGCCGAAGACCCGACGCGGGATTTTTTCCCCAGCCCAGGTCTGGTCGAGGAACTGATCTGGCCGCAAGGCGAGGGCATTCGCGTCGACACGCATCTGTATCAAGGTTATCGCGTGCCGCCGTACTATGACTCGTTGCTGGCCAAGCTGATCGTTCACGGAGCGGACCGCGCCGAAGCCCTGGCCCGCGCGCGGGTTGCGGTGGCGCAAACCACGCTCACCGGCATGGCCAGCACCTTGGCGCTGCACGGCGAACTGCTGGAGCAACCGTGGCTGCACAGCGCCGACTTCCACACCGGCACCCTGGAAACCTGGCTGGCCGAGCGCCGCAGCGGAGGTGAAGCATGAGCACTCCAATCCGCTACAGCTTTGGCGCCGATGAGCATTTGTTTGCCGAAGTCAGCGACAGCATGTCCCTGGAAGCGTTCTTCAAAGGCATGGCCGTCACCCGTGCGGTCGAGCGGCTGGCGCTGGATGGCATACTCGATGTGTGCCTGGCCAATGCGTCATTCCAGATTCGTTTTGACCCGGATCGCATTGCCCCTCACACCTTGCTCGAAGCCGTGAAAGGCGCCGAGGCCGAGGCGGTCGCCGAACGTACGTTGCAGACGCGGATCATCGAGATTCCGGTGCTCTACAACGACCCCTGGACCCACGAAACCCTGATGCGCTTTCGCGATCGTCATCAAGACCCAAGCGCCACGGATCTTGAATATGCCGCGCGGATCAATGGCCTGGCGGACGTCGACGCGTTTATCGCTGCCCACAGTGGTGCACCATGGTTTGTCTCGATGGTCGGCTTCGTCGCGGGACTGCCTTTCATGTTCCAGATGGTCAAGCGCGAGCGTCAGTTGCAGGTGCCCAAGTACCTGCGGCCACGCACCGACACGCCGAAACTGACCCTGGGCCACGGCGGGTGCTTCGGCTGTATCTACTCGGTGCGCGGTGCCGGTGGTTATCAGATGTTTGGCGTCACGCCGGCACCGATCTACGACCCGCAGCAAAACCTCGCGTACCTGAAGGAACACATGGTGTTTTTCCGTCCGGGTGACATCGTGCAGTTCAAACCGATGGACCGTGAGGCCTACGACCACGCGGTGGCCGAAGTGGAAGCGGGGCGCTTCGATCTGCGGATTCGGCCGGTGGAGTTCTCGCTGGACGCGTTTCTGGCCGACCCCGTCGGCTACCCCAAGTCGCTGCAGGAGGTGTTGGCATGATCAAGGTCATCAAACCCGGTCTCGCCACCTCGGTACAGGACTTGGGCCGCGAAGGTTATTACCACTTGGGCATTCCGCCCTCCGGTGCACTCGATCAATACGCCTTGAGCGCAGCCAATCAACTGGTCGGCAACCCGGCAGGTTTGGCAGCGCTGGAATGCACGCTGCTCGGGCCTGAGTTGGAGTTTCAGCAGGATGCATTGGTAGCGGTCAGTGGCGCGCACATGACGCCACGGGTCGATGGAGTGGAAATGCACCACGACACCGCGTTCACCGTGAAGGCCGGGCAAGTGCTGCGCTTTGACTTTCCGAAGGCCGGTGCCCGTGCGTATTTGGCGGTGGCCGGTGGCATTGATGTGCCAATCGTACTCGGCAGTCGGTCGACCTATGCGCTCGGCGCACTGGGCGGTTTTCAGGGGCGTCGGCTGATCGCGGGCGACGAATTGCCCGTCGGCATCGCCAGTGGCAAGAGCCGCGCCGGGGCCAGTTTGCCCATGGCGTTGCGGCAGTCGCTGGGCGGCGAAATCACCCTGCGAGTGGTGCCGGGTCTGTACTACCACCGCTTGACCGAGTCTGCGGCGAAGAGTTTTTTTGCCGAGCCGTGGACAGTCGGCTCGGAAGCCGACCGCATCGGCTATCGCTTCAAGGGCGGCAGCGTGCTGAGCTTTCAGCCGCGCGAACAACCGTTCGGCGCCGGTTCCGATCCGTCGAACATCGTCGACAGTTGCTACCCGATCGGCTCGATCCAGGTTCCCGCCGGGCTCGAACCGATTGTGTTGCACCGCGATGCCGTGTCCGGTGGCGGCTACGCGATGATCGGTACGGTGATCAGCGCCGATCTCGACTTGATCGGCCAGATGCAACCCAACCAGAAGGCCCGCTTTGTGGCGGTCACCCTCGAAGAGGCGCTGGAAGCGCGACGTTCCTATAAGAAAAAACTCAGCTGCCTGAGCAAGCTGTTCCCTTCCTGATTCTGCCCGCCGCAACGCGCGGGTAATGCCAAACGGTACGCCAACGCCGCACTTCGGTGCGGTGGCGGCTGCCCGCGCTTCAACCTTTGACTGGTTCTGGAGTTCACGCATATGGCTGCTTTATCGCAATCGAGTCAAACCGGGCAAGACCCGGCCAATCAACCTGTTCCCGCCGAAGCGCGCATGGGCCGATTGTCCCTGACCATGGCCTGGTGGGCGGTGTGCAGTGCGATGTTCTACATCGTGGTCGGTGCTTCCCTGGCGTTATCGTTTGGTGCGCGCAATGCGCTGATCGGCATGGTCCTGTCGGTGATCAGTTACGGACTGGTCAACAGTGTGCTTAGTCGCTTCGCCATCCGCAGCGGCTTGTCGGTAGCGCTGTTTTCACGGCTGCTGTTCGGCAGCACCGGGGCGTGTCTGGCGACCTTGATCTTCTTCTCCACGGCGATCTATTACGCGGTGTTCGAAGGCTCGGTGATTGCCGTCGCGCTCCATCACCTGTACCCGGAACTGGTCTATCCGCTGGCCGCACTCATCGTGGTGCTGTACAGCGTGCCAATGATCCTGGGCAGCGTGCAGCACTGGCTGGACAAGCTCAACGGCGTGTTGCTGCCGGTGTATCTGGGCGGCTTGCTGGTGGCGGTGGGGCTGTCGATCAGCCGTTATGGCTACCAGCCGCAATGGCTGGATTTCGGCCCGGCAACGCCCAGCGCTTTCGGCTGGTGGGACTGCTTTGTCGCGTACATGGGCGTCTGGGTGTTGATGCTGTTCACCTTCGATTACGCCCGTTTCGGCAAGCCTGAGGACGCCGAGTATCACGGTCGCTGGAACTTCGGCATGCCGTTCTATGCAGTGACTTTCCTGCTCAATGGCGCGGCCGGCATTTACCTGGTCAGCAGCATTCCCCACGAAGGCGCACTGAATGAAGTCTCGGTGGTGATGGCTATTTTGCAGTTGATGGGCTTGTGGGGATTGCTGTTTGTCTGGGCCACGCAAACCCGGATCAACACCGCCAATTACTACCTGGCGACGCTGAACATGCAGGCCTTCTTTGCGCGCTTTGGCATTCGTGGTTCGTACTTGATGTGGGCGTTGGCGGTCGGGGTAATCGTCTACGGTTTGATGCTCGCCGACGTGTTTGCCTACATCCTCAAAGCGTTGGCCTATCAGGGGATTTTCGTGGTGGCCTGGGTGGGCGTGGCGTTGGCGCAGATTCTCTATGGGCGCAGTGACGTGGCGGCGCTCGAGCGGGTGACCGCGTTTAATCCGGCAGGTTTGGCGGCGTGGTTTGGCGCTACGGCATTGGGGCTTGCGTTGATGTTTTCTGGTGGTGGTTTGAGCAGCTTTTCTGCGCCCTCGACCGTAATCGCTGCGTTTGCGTTGCAGGCAGGGTTGTCGCGCCGTAGCCGGTTACCGTTGCAGTTGGCGGAGTAGGGCCTGGCAGTCATTCATTTCGTACCCGCCCTGCGCCGATCGGTAGGGCGGTTACCGGGATGTTTTTCGAGCGTCGGCTATCGGCTGTGGGTTCAACTGCTCGATGCAACGTAAATCTCAAGATCGCGTAACCGAACTGTCATATGCGAGGCCTCTAATGCGTTTCAAGATATTGCGGCGGCTCAAATGCTTGGCATCAGCGCTGCAAAACTGCCGATGCATGGGTAACGGATTGCCTTGGATGAACAAGTCCGTCGGCAGGGTGAATTACCCTGTGAACGAGATCCATGATGATCAAGAAACTAGCCGCACCCCTCGTTGGCGCTTTGCTGGGGGGCGTGATGTTGCCTGCCCACGCGGACTTCATCGACGACAGCCATGCCGACTTGACCCTGCTCAATCGCTACCTCAATCAACAAGGCCGTGATGTGGTGGGTAGCACCGCCAAGGCCAAGAGTTACCGCGACTGGGGCCAGGGTTTCCAGTTCAATTTCCGCTCCGGTTATACCGACGGTGCTGTGGGTTTCGGCCTCGATCTTGAGGCGTTTTACGGCCTCAAGCTCGACTCTGGTGGTGACCTGAATGACAAGGATCACCAGAGTCGTTATCCCGGCAGCATGTTCCCGCTGGATGACGGAAAATCCGCCAACGACTTTAGTGTCTTGAGCCCGACCTTCAAGATGCGCTTCCTCCAGGATGAGTTGCGCGTGGGTATGCTCAACCAAAATAACCCGATGCTGGCCAACACCGATGGGCGTCTGTACCACCAGACCAACACCGGCGTGCAACTGGTGTCGAAAGACCTGTCTGACTTCACCTTCACGGGTGGCGACATCGTCCGGACGAAAATCCGCAATGAAAGCAACGACAGTGACATGACCACTGGCGGCGGTGCGAAACTCAGCGACCGCTTCCTCTATGGCGGTGCTGACTACACAGGCCTGGCGGACACCACCTTAAGCCTGTGGTACTCCAATCTTCAGGACTACTACCAACAAGCCTTCATCGGCGCCAAACACACCACCGCGCTGCCAGTCGGCAGCCTCCTCAGTGATTTTCGCGCCTACCGAAGCCTGGGCGTAGGCGGCAACGCGGATGGCGACAGCGACTTTGCCACCGCGGGTTCTTACGGTGACGGCTCGACCAAGGGGCGTATCAACCAGTCCACTATCAGCCTGATGGAAAGCTACAGCCTGGCGGGCCACACCATTGGCTTGGGGGCCCAGAAAAACACTGGTGACAGTGACTTCCCTTACCTGGACTCCGGGCTGAACAGTGGCGATGCCCGACAAGGTCCTGGCTCCGGCGCTGATACACCGGCGTTGACCAACCTGCAACTGAACAAATTCCAGCATGCTGGCGAAGAAACCTGGATGGCTCAATACAAATACGACTTCGGTCTGTTGGGCATCAAAGGCCTTGGCTTTATGGCCACCTACGCGCACGGCGATAAGATCAAGGTAGCTAAAGGCGGCGACAGCGAATGGGAGCGCGACTTGGCGCTGAGCTATCAGGTGCCTGATGGCAAGTTGAAGGGACTGGGCGTGACCTGGAAAAACGCCCAGGCCAACCCGAGCCTGACGGGCCAGACCAAGCAGGATGAAAACCGGCTCTACGTGAGTTATGTCGTACCGCTTTGGTAAGCACTGATGGTGCAAAAAAGCCCGCAAATGCGGGTTTAATGAAATGGTCAGCCTGACCGAGAAGCCCTGCAGGTTTACGCTTGCAGGGCTTTTCTCGTTTCGGCGCAGGATCTCTCATGAGCGCGATGGCTCCATCAATAGTCGCCGCATTGGATCTTTCCTTATCAAACTGCCGCTCTAGACTGGCTCCAAACCATTGGCCAATCGGAAACAAACCCATGCTCGCACACGACTTCGACTGCCAACCCAATTTGTGCGGGAGCACCCTGAGACTTGAACCTCTGGCCGACAGTGATTTTGTAGGCATGTATCAGGCGGCGGCTGATCCGGATATTTGGGCCGGCCATCCTGCCAAGGATCGCTACAAGTGCGAGGTGTTCGAGGTGTACTTCGCCTCTCTACTGGCTACGAAGAAGGCGCTCGCAGTCATCGATATTGAGTCGGGAGAGATTGTCGGCACGTCAAGCTACTACGCGCCGCCGGATCTGCCCGACAGTATCGCCATCGGTTTTACCTTTTTGGTGCGTGCGAAATGGGGGGGCAATTCTAATCGCGAGCTGAAGCGACTGATGGTGGAGCATGCATTCAAGGCCCACGAAATCGTATATTTCCACATCGCGCCTTCGAACACTCGTTCGCAAAAAGCCACGATGAAGTTGGGTGCAGTGCACTTGTATGACGCCGAGTTGAAAATTTCCACTGCGCCTGCCTCGGCGAAGTGTTACGGACTGACGCGAGCTCAATGGGAGGCGTCGCGCGGGTGAAAAGGGGCGGTCACTCATTTATGGGATGTGCCAATCCAAAACGCGCCTTGAGCAAGCGCGGCTAGGCACGTTCACGCCGCTATAGTCGACTCTATTGCCGACCGTACTTCCAGGAGCCTTGCCCCAGTGTCTGACATGCCGACCCACTTCGCTTACACCAAACGCTTCAACGCCGTGCTCGCCTACATTGATGACAATCTCGAAGGTGACCTGTCGGTGAAGACGTTGAGCCATGTGGCGAATTTTTCGGCGTTTCACTTCCATCGACAATTCACCGCGTTCGTCGGTGTGCCGGTTTCACGTTATGTGCAACTGATGCGGCTACGACGCGCGGCGCATTGTCTGGCGTCCCTTGCGGATCACTCGGTACTGGAGGCGGCACTCGGTGCCGGCTTCGAAAGTCCCGAGTCATTTTCCAGGGCGTTCAGGCGGGCGTTCGGTATGGCGCCGAGCGCGTTTCGGAAGGAACCAAACTGGCAGGTCTGGCATGCGGTGTTTGCCATCCCTCACTTTTCCAGGACTATCATCATGCAAGTACGAATCGTGGAATTCCCTGAACTCAGGGTCGCAGCGCTTGAGCACTGCGGCCCCACCGGGCTCGTCAATGAGAGCGTGCGCACGTTCATCGAGTGGCGTAAGCAGAGCGGGCAGTCGCCGGTGGCATCGAGTCGCAGCTTTGGCATTCCCTATGGCAACCCCGATACCACACCTGCGCAAGCATTCCGCTTCGCAATCTGCGGCGAGATTCACGAGGCGGTGAAACCGAATGAGTTCGGCGTGCGCGAGCTCGTCATTGCTGGCGGTCGCTGCGTCGTGGTGCGACACGTGGGGTCACCGGATCACATCGGCGAAACGATCTATCCGATTTACCGTGATTGGCTTCCTGCCAGTGGCGAGGAGCTTCGTGACCAGCCGTTGTTTTTCCATTACCTGAGCGTCTATCCCGAGACACCGCAGGACCAATGGCAAACGGATGTGTATGTTCCGCTGCAATAGTGGGACGCGCAGCTTTTGACCCTGAACGGACGTTGACGAATGTCCGCCCAGGGCCGTTTGCACCCCTTCGCGACGGGCAGTTAACAGCCATAAACCGACGATACACATTGCTCCGAGACCGTTAATCACGCGCCTTTGAATCTTGTTTGGATAGCTCCCTCCTTTGCTTACCTCCCCATGCAGCATGGTTGAACCACCGTCATGGGTCTGATGAACAATGATCTTTTGTCAGTCGGCAGCCCCGGTAGTTAACTCGCGCCTCGCACAGTTCTGTGACGAGCCCCGAAACAAAACTATAAGAGGGTAGACCGATGGTGAGCAGTACTTCGTTGCTATGGGTGTTATTCGCCGCGATCATCATGATCGTAGTGTTGATCGTCAGGTTCAGGGTGCATGCATTCCTGGCACTGATCGCCGCGAGTGCAGTGGTGGGTGTCGGTTCGGGCATGCCGTTGACCTCCATGCTGACCTCGTTCCAGAAAGGCATGGGCGATACGCTGGGATTTCTGGCCGCCATCATTGGACTGGGCAGCATCCTCGGTAAAATGCTTGAGGAATCCGGGGGAGCAGAGCGCATTGCACAGACTCTGTTAGCAGCCCTGGGCAAGCAACGGGCCTCATGGGTCATGATGCTGGTCGGCTTCATTGCCGGGATCCCGGTGTTCTTTGAGGTCGGTTATATTTTGCTGATCCCTCTGGTCTATGTCGTGGCCAAGGAAACCAGGATCAATCTGTTGTACCTGGGTGTGCCACTCGGTATTTCGCTTATGTGCGTGCATTGCATGCTCCCGCCCCATCCGGCGGCCATGGCGATCACCAATATGCTGGGTGCCGACGTCGGCAAGGTGATCCTTTACGGCCTGTTGGTAGGCCTGCCGACCGCCATCGTGGCGGGACCGTTATGGATTCGGCTGGTGGCGCGCATCGACGCACCGGCTACACAAGAGGCCTTCCTGAAGGAGCGTTGCGAGGCACGCAGTGCCCGTCTTTTGCCAGGCTTCTGGTTGACGTTGTTCACCATCCTCCTACCGCTGGTTCTGATGGTCGGCAAAACGTTTGCCGTAACCCTGCCAATAGACTCGACAGGGTTCGCATTGATCTCGTTTCTTGGCCATCCACTGGTAGCGCTGGTGATCGCCGTGGTCTTTGCTTATTGGTCGCTGGGTCTGCGTCGGGGCTTATCGATGCAGGATTTGTTGGGGCACACCCAGAAAAGCTTGCCGCCGCTGGCCAGTATTTTACTGATCATCGGTGCAGGGGGCGCCTTCAACGGCATCCTCATCGATAGTGGCATTGGCAAGGTGCTGGCCGAATCTCTGACTCAGCTGGACATCAATCCGGTGGTCTTGGCCTGGTTGGTGGCGGGTCTCATGCACTTCGCGGTGGGCTCCGCGACCGTGGCCATGATGAGCGCCGCAGCAATTGTGATGCCGACGCTGGCAGCGCACTCGGGCTACAGCAAGGAAATCATCGTAATCGCCATCGGGGCCGGCGCCATCGGCTGGACCCATGTCACTGACTCGGCGTTCTGGGTAGTGAAGGAATACCTGGGCGTGTCGCTGGCCGACGCACTCAAGACCTTCACCTCTGCCACGGTGCTGGCGTCGATCATTGCCCTGTTGCTGACACTGACCCTTTCTCACTTCGTTTAAGTCTTTCGCAGCCCTTTCACTGAATGCAGGAGTCACCATTAATGATTGCAGGCAAAACGCTGGATAACTGGAAAACCAGCCACCCGCTGATCAAGGATCTGGTGGATTTGCGTGAAACCACCTGGTTCACACCGGTGCGTGCACCGACCGCCGAAGCCTTGAAAGACCTTTCGTTGAATGCCCACGATGTGGCGGATGCCAGTTTCCGGTTGAACCGCTTCGCGGCGTACTTTCAATCTGCCTTCCCCGAAACACTGCCAAATCACGGCATCATAGAGTCGGACATCCAGCCGCTGCCTTCGCTGCGGGCGGCTTTGAGCGCAAGGTATGGCCAGGCGCTGCCGGGGGCGCTCTGGATCAAGAAGGACAGCCACTTGCCCATCTCGGGCTCTGTAAAAGCCCGTGGCGGCATCTATGAAGTGCTCAAGCATGCTGAACGACTCGCCCTTGAAGCCGGATTGCTTACGCTGGATGGCAACTATGCAGTGCTCGACACACCGCAGGCCCAAGCGTTCTTCAGTCAATACCGTATTGCTGTGGGCTCCACCGGCAATCTAGGGTTATCCATCGGGCTTATGGGGGCCAGACTGGGCTTTCAGGTCACCGTGCACATGTCCGCCGATGCACGCCAATGGAAGAAGGACAAACTGCGCGCCCATGGCGTGATCGTTATGGAATATGCCAGCGACTACAGCATTGCGGTGGCACAGGGGCGCCAGCAAGCGAAGGACGATCCAGGCTGTCATTTCGTCGATGACGAAAACTCAACCGACCTGTTTCTTGGCTACGCGGTGGCGGCTGAACGCCTGAGTCGGCAATTGAGCGCGGCGGGCCTGAGTGTCGATGCCGAGCATCCGCTGTTCGTCTACCTGCCTTGCGGTGTCGGTGGGGGCCCTGGCGGAGTGGCGTTTGGCTTGAAGCTGGTCTTCGGTGACGCGGTTCACTGTATATTCGCCGAACCTACTCATTCGCCCTGCATGTTTCTCGGTGTCTACACCGGGCTGCATGACGAGGTGTCGGTACAGGATTTTGGTATCGACAACATTACCGCAGCCGATGGGCTTGCCGTGGGGCGCGCCTCGGGGTTTGTCGGCCGGTCCATGCAACGTTTGATCGACGGTTATTACACCGTCAGCGATGACGAACTGCATGCCTTGCTCTGGCTGACCGCTGATAGCGAAGGGCTGAATCTGGAACCGTCGGCTTTGGCTGGCGTCCCAGGCGTTGCACGTCTGCATGCGCATCACGCCGAGTACTTGCAGCGAAGTGGCCTGAGGGTAGAGGCTTACGCCCGTGCCACCCACCTGATATGGGCCACGGGTGGCAGCATGGTCCCCGAACCCGAGATGCAAGCTTACCTGGCGCAAGGCGCGCAAGTGCTTAACGGCTGAAAACGACGGTATGCCCCGGGCGCATGATCGGCGTTCGGGGCATGGGAAGTGGCGTTGATACATTGAAAAGGGGAAGTTGCGACTTGTTCAACCTACCGCCTCGACTGGATGCAAAGCTCAACAGCAGCCAGTTCTCGAACCTGTTCACCTTTCAGGTCGCCGCGCGTCATCTCAGTTTCACCAAAGCCGCCGACGAGTTGTGCCTGACCGCCAGCGCTGTCAGCCATCGCATCGCCCGGCTGGAAGCGGAGCTGTCGATTCAACTGTTCGAGCGGCTGACCCGCCGGGTGCAGTTGACGGAAGCCGGCGAGCGCATCTTCGAGATTTTGCAGCGAACGCTGGGTGACCTCTCCGAGGTCCTCGCCCAGCCAGTTGACGCCGAGCTGGCCGGGCCGCTGACGCTCTACGCCCACCCCTCTATCGCACACGCCTGGCTGGTGCCGCGCTTGGCGGAGTTCGGTGCGCGATTCCCCGGGGTGACGCTGGACCTTCGCGTGGGCAATGACAGCATCGATTTTCGGTCTCGAAAGATTGATCTGGCGCTGTATTACGGCAATGGAGAATTCCATGGCCTGATCTCACACAAACTGATGCAAGAACGGGTCGCGCCGGTCTGTAGCCCTGAATACGCCGATCGCCATCGGTTGTTCGACTCGGTGCAGCAACTGGAGCATTGCACATTGCTGCATGATTCGTTGGCCTGGGACCATGCAGCCTTTGATTCCGAATGGGCTATGTGGGTCAGATACCATGGTGCTGGTGTCCCCATGCCGAAACGGGGGGTGACCTTTGATCGCTCGGATTTGTGTGTGACCGCCGCAATCAATCATGCGGGGCTGGCGATCGGGCGAGAACAACTGGTCAGCGGGCCGATCCAGCAAGGTAAATTGGTCCTGCCGTTTGGTGGCTTTGCGCGGTGTGGCGAATACGATTACTACATCGTGCATCCGGCACTTGAGCCGTTACCACGACGAGTGTCTTCATTCATTGAATGGCTGTATCAATGCGCGTCGCAGCCCCAGGGAATCTGATATCTCTACGGGACACATAGAGCAGACAGATGCTTGTCCATTCCTGGCTGATTCTGGACGGTAGCCATCGGCAGCTTTCATGAAAAGGGGACAGGTTTATTTTCTATTTGTCCCTTTTTTGCCTCTCTTCGACGCGTCTGGTTATTAATGTTTACACTTCGCCAACACCACTTGGCAGGTACTCGGCGTGCCACCGGATCGGCCGGCATAGCGCGCGCAATTATCCAGGGATTTTTGGCGAGCCATGCTCAAGGTGTCACCCCAAGCCAGTCCGCCCTCGCCGGAAGTGGGTAGCGCTTTTGCATAGCAGCTTGAGCCTGTGTTTGAGGCCGAATAGCGAGCCGTGGCAGATTTGCTCGAACATCCCGCTGTCAGTGCCAGGTTGATGGCGAGCAGGGCGAATAAGACCCAAGAGGTGCATTGACGTTCGGTTTTTCCGTTCATCCCATTCCCCTGGATAAAGAGGTTAGAGGTGCGTTTGTGGTCGTACTCTACTCAGATTAGACGGTGTTGGGCCTGCCCTTGGGGTTGTCTCGAGAATATTCGTTTCGATGTTCCGCAACCTCGACCAGGAGGCCGATCGGTGGCTTGGTTGCGAGCTTCGCAATGGCATGCACGCTATCGCAATCCATCGTAATGACCAGCATGAGTGCTCCTCTTTAGTACGGTGATTTCACCCGATCAACCCGTAACCCGCCCAGCCTGCAACGCAAACCACTCCATGATCACACCACACGCCGGATGCGATGCCGCCGAAGGCTGCGGACACAAGGAGTAGAGCCCCCGAGTCTTCAACGGCTGACCAAACGGAACCACCAGCACCCCACGATCCAGCGACTCCTGCGCCAGGGTCAGATCCGTCATTGCCACCCCCAAACCTCGCGCCGCCGCATCCAGCGCCAATTCATCAAGGTTGAAGGGAATGTGCCGGTAATCCTCCAGCGGCTTTCCACCATTGGCCGCCAGCCAGTCGATCCACGCTTGCTTGTCCGCCGAGCGATGCAGCAGCGCGAAGCGCACAAGGTCGTCCATCGAATTCAGTGGATGCGCCGAGTCGCTCAGCCCCGGCGCACACACCGGCACCAGCGCTTCCTCGAACAGGGTCAGGCTGGCCGGGTCGTTCGACGGCTCGGGCAGGTAGAGGATGTAGGCGTCGCTGTCGCTGGCCGGTTCGACGATTTCCGTGGCCACGGTTTCGATCGACAGGGAAACGTCCGGGTGGCGCAGGTAGAAGTCGCTCAGTTTCGGCAGCAACCAGCGAACCGCCAGCGACACGTGCATGCGTATGCGAAAGGGCCGCTTTTGCGGGGACAGTCGATCTTCGAGGGTTATCAGTTGCCCCAGGATATTGCGCGCACTCGCCAGCACCTGCTCGCCTTCCAGAGTCAGTTGAAGGCTGCGGCTGCTCCTTACAAAAAGCGGTACGCCGAAGTGAGTCTCCAACTGCTGGATTTTTCGGCTCACGGCACTTTGGGTCAGGCAGAGCTTTTGCGCCGCTTGAGTGAAGCTGCCGGAGTCAGCGACCTCCACCAATGCCTGAAGGCCTTGCAGGGAAGGGACGTGGCGGATTTTATCCATGCGTTTTCAGAATGCCCCGATGATTTTATAACGTTGGTTGTAACACTGCGGACCTTATAGATTCTAGCTCTGGCTACAGCCATCTCAAACAACTCATGCGCCTACCGCATATGAGGAGAGAGGCCACACGCCGATCGACGGTCAAATGAGGTGACGCATGGAAAATGTATGTGGCTGGATTGCGCAGGCGGGGAGTTCTCCCGTTCGTGATCGCCTGAGCGGTGTGCAAAAAGCCGATTGGCTGATCATCGGAGCCGGGATTACCGGGTTGTGCGCCGCTCATTCACTGGCCGAAATGCACCCCAAGGCGCGCATCGTGATTGTCGACCGGCAGCGCGCGGCGCAGGGCGCGTCGGCGCGCAATTCCGGCTTCGTCGTGGCCCACGAGCATCCGACTACCGAGGAGCTTTTGGGCAATCAAGGGTTCGCCGGTTATGAAGTCGATACCGCGATTTCACGCGCCGCCAGCGAGGAAGTCCGCCAGCGTATTGCCCGTCACGGCATCGAGTGCGATTTTCGGGATGCCGGCTATTTCTTCGCCGTGAATGATCCGGCCAAGCTGACCCATGTCGAGGCCAAGCTGCAAACGCTTAACGCTGTCGGTGCTTCTGCACAGTTTCTGGAAGGTGAACAACTCAAGCAAAAGCTCGGCACCGGCCATTACCAGGCGGCGATCTGGTGCGGCAACGGTAACGCGTTGCTGCAACCGGCCAAGTACGTGAAAGGCTTGCTCGATGCGCTGCCGCCGAATGTGACCCTCTACGAAAACACCGATATCACCGGCCTTGAGCGGCTGGGTACCGCGCGGGTTCGAGCTCGGGCCGTCGAGGGCGTTATTGAGGCCAACCAGGTGCTGGTTTGCCTGAACGCCTTCATTCCGCGTTCGGGCATCGAGAACAGCGGGACGTTCCCGATGGAACTCAGCGCCAGCCTCACACGGCCGCTGACTGAGCAAGAATTTCAAGCAATGGGCAATGTCGAGCCCTGGGGCGTGTTGTCCACCCGGCCTCTCGGCGCCACGGTGCGGCTGACGCCGGATCGGCGCGTGATGATCCGCAATACCGCCGAATACCGCTCGCGGGACTTATCCAACAGTGATCTGCAGGTGCGCAGAAAACACCATGTGCTGGGTTTGCAGCGCCGGTTCCCGTGGTTGGCCGAGCAAGACATTGATTACACCTGGACCGGTCATCTGAGCGCCTCGCGTTCCGGGCAAGCGTATTTCGCCCAGGTTGAAGAGGGCGTATTTGCCGTGGCCGGCTGCAATGGTTCAGGCGTGGCGCGCGGCACGCTTTGGGGAAGGCTGCTCGCTGAACTGGCGTCGGGTACCCGTTCGCCGATGTTGACGTCGGTCATGCAAAGGGCCCAGCCCGGCTGGCTGCCGCCCAAACCCTTTCTCGATATCGGTGCCATGCTTCGCATGCGCGTGGAGGCGGTCAGGGCCAGAACAGAAATCTAGAAAGCCGGCTATCACACACAATAAAAGTTCTTCAAAAGGTGATCGAACATGCGCGTCCATCCTGTTTCCCTGGCGGTACTGCTCACAACGTTTTCGGCCGTCACGTACGCCGATGAACAAGTCAATATTTCCAACTGGAGCGGCTACATCGCCGACGACACGTTGCCCACGTTCACCAAGGAAACGGGGATCAAGGCGACTTACGACATCCACGACAGCAACGAAGTCCTGGAATCGAAGTTGATGACCGGCAATACCGGTTATGACGTGGTCAGTCCGTCGAACCATTTCCTGTCCCGCTTGATCAAGGCCGGGGCGATCCAGAAGCTCGATAAAAGCCAGTTGTCCAACTGGAAAAACCTCGACCCGGCGCTGATGAAAAAGCTCGAGGTCAACGACCCGGGCAACCAGTACGGTTATCCCTACATGTGGGGCACTGCGGGTATCGGCTACAACGTCGAGAAGATCAAAGCGATCTTCGGCAACACCGACGTTACCCATTCCTGGAGCCTGTTTTTTGATGAGAACAACATCAAGAAGCTAAGCCAGTGTGGCGTGGCGATTATCGATAACCCGACGCAGATCCTGCCGATCACCCTCAACTACCTGGGGCTGCCGCACCACAGTCACGAGCCGGCGGATTACGCCAAAGCCGAGCAGGCGTTGCTGAAAATCCGGCCTTACATTCAGTATTTCCACACCTCCAAGTACGTCAGCGACCTGGCGAACGGCAACATCTGCGCAGTGATCGGCTTCAACGGCGACGTCGTGCAAGCCGCCGCCAGTGCCAAGGAAGCCAAGAACGGTATCAACATCGCCTATTCGATCCCGGACGAAGGCTCGACCCTGTGGATGGACATGGTGGTCATGCCCAAGGCTGCGCCGCACGAGAAGAATGGCTACACCTACATGAACTACCTGCTTGAGCCCAAGGTCATCGCCAACATCAGCAACAGCATTCACTACGCCAACCCCAATATCGCGGCGGATGCGCTGGTCACCCCGGACGTGAAGCAGGACCCGGCGATTTACCCGCCGAAAACGGTGCTCGACAAGCTGTTCATCGTCGAGGACTTGCCGCCCGCTATCGCACGGTTGACGACACGTCTGTGGAACAAGCTGAAAACTAATACCTGACGGCCCGCACCTCGACAGGAGGGGCCGTTGGCTGAGGCGTCAGGAGTGCGCGTGAACAATTCGCCTGGTGAAGAAATCAACGGCCTGCTGCCGGGTGCCAACCGTGCTCAGCGTCCCCGACAGGTCGAGTCCGAAACGTTTGGCGGCCCCGGACACCAGGCTTTTTTGAAGATCATTGAGCGTGGCCGCGAGCGCTGGCTGGACTTGGGTTGTGGCTGTGGGTGCCTGGATAGAGGGCAAGTCAGCGCGCGGGGTACTCAGGGTGAGCAACTGACCGAGGGTCGGCGCTGCCTTGATCCGATTGCTGTTGAGCATGCTTTGCGGCGCAATGCCGATCCAGTCCCGCAAAGTGGCCAGAATACTGGTGTGGTCATAAGGTGCGTTGGGCGTGTCTGATCTGAACACGGTGCCAGCCTGAATATAGGGCGAGATCACCACTGCTGGCACACGTACGCCAAAGCGCTTGAAGTCAAACCCGCTACCGTCCGTGGTGCGGACCAGGTCCGGTGGTACGGCATTAAAGGGCGGTGTGACATGGTCGTAGCAACCGCCGTGCTCGTCGTAGGTGATGATCAGCAACGTCTCGTTCCAGCCCGGCGACTGACTGACAGCGTTCCAGATCGAATACAAAAAGGCTTCGCCCGCCTGCACATCATGGGGGGGATGTTGATCGTTAGGGTCGACCAGAAAGCTCGGTTCGATAAACGAATAGCGCGGTAACGAGTTGGTTTCACACGCATCCAGAAATGCCGAAAAGCCCCTGAATTTGGGACTCAGCATGGGGTCCCATAATTTCGGGAACATCGTTCGGGTCAGCGACGGGGTCAGGATGGTATCGCTGTAGACGGCCCAACTGCAGCCGACCGATTGCAGGACGTTGAAGATGGTGGGGACATCCCAGTCGTGTGGGTCTGGAAGTGTGCCGTTGTTGACATTGCCATTCGAGGTTCCGGTGTGAGCAAAGGCGCGGTTCGGCCAGGTCTGGCTCGGCACCGAGGCGAACCACGCATCACTCACCGCATAGGCGCGAGCCAACCCGGCCAGCACGGGTAACTGCGCCGGGCTGTGACATTGCATGATCTGGCCGGGGTTAGTCGTTTGTGTGGTCGCGTAGTTGTCGACAAAACCCAAGGGTGGTGTATTCGTCGGGTCGACCAGGCCGTCCCTGAACAGTTGGAAGGTGACGTTGGCAAACGTTTCCTGCGGGTCGGGGTCAGGGATCTGAAAGCTACTGGCCTGGGTCGTCACCGGAATATGGCGTGCCGGCTTAGACGTCGATAACGGGTTGAACAGGTCGCTGTTCAACCCGTTAAATTGAGGCGAACTTGTTGCAGGCAACACGTGCGACGGCGGGCTGCCTTGTGGATAGAGCCAGCCCAGCATCGAATCCAGCGAACGGTTCTCCAGCATCACAACGACGACATGTTCAATTTGTTTCATGGCCTTCTCCGCTAACGGTCCATTCCTTATTTAAAAGTCCGTTTACCCATGACGTGTATCGTCATGATCGTGAGCTACAGCATTACAGCCCGGTATCCGGGGGCGTTATCCGTGCCAGCATCACCGTGTATTCTTCGGCGGCAATCTGACGGAATTTCATTTTGGTCACGGCTTGGCTCTGGTCCTGATCTTCACCGGGGAAGAGCCGGGCGGCGGCGTTCTGGATGATCACTTGCGGTGCTTCGATCCGCGGAAACGGCCCCGGCGGCGCCGCCGGGTTATCGAGTGCCTGCACCAACAGGTAAACCGGAACGACATCGGCAAGCCCCACCACCAGCAGCCGGGCCGCGTTTTCGCCCAGATGTCGCCGCACGATGGCCTGGGAACCCAGGCGCAAGGTGAACCTGAAAGGGAACCCGGTGCGAATTGAAAGCAGGACCGGATCTGCCGTGGCCACTTGCTCGATCGAGTTGATCCCCTCTGATTCCAGGGTCGCCACCACCGGCAGTGTCACGCCTTCCAGCACCAGCAATTTGTCTGAACTCCCGTCGTCCTTGTCCTGCTGGGTGAGTTGAGGAAACCCCAGCCTGCGCACGACTTTCATCAGTGGATCGATGGGCAGGGTGCCCAGGGCGAAGGCCATGGCAATGTGTGTCCCGCTGTCCGCTATATCGACATTGGCGATGACCAATGCCAGGGGGATGGCGAGAAACAGGCGCAGGGAGTACCAATACACATCGGAGATGTTCAGCGATTTTCGGCGGATGCTGAGGACCGAATCGCTCACGACAAACATGAAGGCCCCCGCCACTGAACTCACCAGCAAACGGCTGTCGATTTTATAGGTGCACGCCAATTGAAAGGTGTTATCGCAGCTCTGGACCAAGTAATTAGAGGCGACCAACGCGGCCGCTGCGTAAGTCACTGAGAGCAGAACAATGAACGGCACGACAAACGGCACCAGGCCGTACTGTTCATGGTAGATCCGCGCAAACAAGCGCTCGCACAGCAGCGGGTTTCTTTCCGAGCAGGACCTCCAGTCATCCGCTGGATTACCCGGACTGATCAGCTTTTCATCCTCAAGCGAATGGATCAGGCTGGTCGACCAGAAGCGTTGCAGGTAGGCCACCAGGGCTGCGCCTTTCAAACTGTTTTGGAATTCGCTGTAGCGGGTAAACCAGCCAAGGCTCAGAAACATGATGAGCGGGGCGCCAGACAATACCGTCGTGAACGCGGCCAATACGATGATAAACAGCAGGATGGGGTGTTCGAATCGCGCCACTTCCAGCATGTAGACCCAGCCGGCCAGATTGACGAGCAACAAAATTGCCGTCAGGAGCAGGGCGCGTTGCAGCGGCTGCAAGTGGGTTTCCTTGAACAGATAAGTCCGGCGTCTACTGCCTGTAGATCCATCCATGGCCTTACTCCTCGGTGGGTTCCGAAAGTAAATCCCGGCTACGACTGACTGGCGGGCACTTCAGCTATTAACACTAGCAACGCATACGAGTTCGTGCAGGAAACCTTTAAAAGCGGTTTAGCGTTAGTCCTGCGGGGCGGGAGGTACTTATCGTCCAGGCCAATGGCTCGGTTGTCGACCATCGTTTGAAACTCAACACTTGGGGGAGAAGTGTAGGCGAGCGCCTGGATTTGTCGTGAAGTCGCATTGATTACAAGCGCTCAATCCCGGGTAAGGCATTTTGCTGGCCCCGGACCTCGAAATTAGTCGCCAGAATCGCTGCACTTTCAGGTGGTTAGGTGGAATTCAATTGCGCAATGTATTGATCTCGTTTGCCCTGGCGAGCGTTGCAATCCCGGTCGAGGCCAAAGAGCTGATGGCCAATGATCGGTATATGTGTAGCTGGGGTGCGGGGACGGCGGCGAGGGCTCAGGAACTCAAGTTGTCGGGTGTTTCTCTGTATGCCGCGCGACAGAAAATCCAGGCTTATTCGTTTACCAAGTCGTGGATGCGAATGCTGGCCATGGGCATCACCGAGCAAACGTATGACAGCAAGTCGCATTTCAAGCCTGAGGCGATCCGCAAGAGCTTCTATGAAGACTGCGTGAAGTATAAGTTGGCGCGCAAATGAGGCGGTTTCAGAGCCGTTCAACCCGCTAGCTGAACCAATGCTGTCGGCTTTCGAAGTTTCATTATGTTTCAGGTATGCCGGCGGCTTAGGATGATGGCTTCAGGTTGTGTATGGCCATGCTTGCAGCCAAAGGGAACGGAAAAATGAAATCGAATCTCTTCAAAGTCGTGTTGATCGCCGGTGCTTTGCTACTGAGTGCGTGTTCCGGTTCCGGTATGAGCACTAGCACTTGCTTCTCGGATGGCTGCCAGCAATTTGATGGCCGCAACGCTAACAAGCTGAATTTTGGCGGCAGCGCCATTGGCAACAACTTCAATGAGTACAGTTCCGGGTTGCTGCACGACTAATTGAAAGAGGCGGGGCAGGTCGCAGAAAGTGCCTGCCCGGATCATGAAAAAGCCCGCGCAAGGCGGGCTTTGAAAGTTGAGTAGGTGGCCGGTGCTGGTCTCCGGCTTACGAGATTTATCAGGCCTCTCACAGAAAAGTTTTGTGCTTTCCTGCCTCACACGGCATAAGGGCTGGATCTCAGCGCGGAGATCTTTCTAACCGTGTACCCTTCGGAGCGCGCCCCACGCGTCCTCGCTATCCTCTTGCGCATCAGTCTGCGTCTTCACCTACAACATTGAGCATAGCAAAGGGTTTAAATCCCTGGCCGGGCCTTTTTAGACCGATTGTTTTCTAGGCGAAGCGTTGCAGGACGGAACGGTGCTATTGCCAGCCCGGCAATATAGGGCTTCGGTACAAACGCCTGCCATGCTGAAATAGCACCCCGTTTCTGTCAGCCACACCGGAGCCGTTACATGAAGCAAGCCGCAGTACTGACGTTCGCCTTATTGCTCACCTCTGGACTGCTCAGCACCCAGGCAGTCGCGGCCGGCGATGCCGAAGCGGGCGGCAAACTGTTCAGCAAAACCTGCGGCGGCTGCCACCAGGTCGGCGAATCCGCACGGGGCGGTTTTGGGCCGCAGCTCAATGGCATCATCGGACGCACGGCCGGCAGTACGACGGATTACCAATACTCCGATGCGATGAAAAACTCTGGCGTGGTCTGGACCCGAGAAAAACTCGCCGCGTACATCGAAAACCCCAAAGGTGTGGTGTCCGGAACCCGGATGATTTTCTGGGGCATTAGCGATCCGGAAAAGATCGAAAACCTGTTGGCTTACCTTCAGACCTTTCAGCCGCAGTGATCTGAACGCTAGCGAAACCGCGCCGGGATCGCCTCTGCAAACGGATAGTGCAAAAAATACGGCTTGGCTTCGTCGATGACCCGCTGCACTGAGGGCCGATTCATCAGCCTTTCAAAATAGGCGCGCAAGTGGCCGGCGTCGTCGGGAAACTCCACGAGCGTGCTGGCATAAAACAACGCCGGGACCGCCGCGCAGTCGGCCATGCTGAACTCCGCGCTGGCCACCCAGATTCTGGACGCCATCTGGTGCTCGATCATGCGGTACGCCGTCGCCAGCAGGGCGCGTTCTTTGGTCAAATCGCCATGAGTGGCGAACAGGCGATCCGCCACGATCCGCTGCATCGGCGCCTGCACATAATGGTCGAAAAACCGATCCCACAAACGCACCTCCAGCGCGCTCTCCCAATCGGCTGGAACCAGTGGATGTTGCCCCGGATAAAACCGGTCCAGGTACTCGATGATGATCGTGCTCTCCGGCACACTGCGCTGGCGGGCGTGATCGCGGATGACCGGGAATTTGCCGATCGGCCACAGGGCTTGAAGCTCGGCTCTGTCGACCTCGTTCCCCAGATTGATGACCCTTTTCTCGAACTCGCAGCCGTTTTCGTAAAGTGCAATCAGCACTTTGTGGCAGAACGACGAGAGCGGATGGTAGTAAAGCGTCAGCGGCATCTTTCAGTTCCTCGGTGAAAGGGGGAGCGCACGACTTGCAAACAGCAAACCCTTTTGAGTATCGATCATGCGCCAGGTAACTGGATTTCTTTCGACCCAACGGTCGTTAATTGCCTGGAGGAACGTCGTCTGTCAGCTTTACTCAAGGGTCGGCAATCATCACCAAGAGGTGGCAAGCATGAAGAAGGACACGAGCGGCGCAAGCGAAGCGGCGGCGGGTGAGGCTGCTTCTTCGCTGATCGACGAGCGAATCAGGGAACTGGGTGATTGGCGGGGTGACACGCTGGCGCAGATCCGCGCGATCATTCACAAGGCCGACCCCGAAGTGGTCGAAGAAGTGAAGTGGCGGGGCGTCCCGGTGTGGTCCCACGCGGGCATCCTGTGCACCGGTGAAACCTACAAGGCAGCGGTGAAAATGACCTTCGCCAAGGGCGCTGCGCTGGAGGACCCTTCAGGCCTGTTCAACTCCAGCCTGGAAGGCAATACCCGGCGTGCCATCGATATTCATGAGGGCGAAAAGATTAATGAAAGTGCGTTGAAGGCGCTCATTCGTGCCGCCGTGACGCTTAACACCACGAAGCGGGCTAAATGAACGCCACCCTCACGGCGCGATGAAGTCGCGTATCGCCCGAATGGTCTGGGCAGGCGCTTCTTCCATCAGCCAATGGCCGGCCCCCGGCACCACGACTTCCGTGACCGTGTCTGCGGCATTGCGCATCACGATAGCTTCGTTGTTGCCGAAGGACTTTTCACCGCCGACGGCCAATACCGGCATCGTCAGTCGCGTCTTCATCGACGCCTCATTGTCCACGGCATCCTGACGAATGCTGCGGAACTGCGCGAACGCCGCACGCATGGCGCCGGGCCGGGCGTAGAGCTTGGCGTAATGCTGGCGGGTGGCTTCATCCACTTTGCCGGGATCACCCGCGAACTCATTCCAGAAACGATCCAGGTAAATACGCTCACGACCGGCGACCAGACGTTCGGCATCCGGCCCGCCAAAGTCGAAATGCCAAAGCATCGGTGAGCGGACAATCTCGTTCCAGGGAGGGATGCCCGGCACCGGCGCGTCCATCACCACCAGACGATCGGTTCGCTGCGGGTAACGCGCGGCGTAGGCGAAGGCGACCATGGTGCCAATGTCGTGGCCGATCACCACCGAATGCTCAATACCCAATGCGGCCAACACCCCACGGATATCGCCGGCCTGGGTCTTCTTGTCGTAGCCGCTGTCCGGGATCGACGACAAGCCCATGCCGCGCAAGTCCGGCACCACGACGGTGTGGTCCTTGGCGAGGTCGGCGGCCAGTGGCGCCCACATGTCACCGGTGTCACCGAAGCCATGCAACAGCACCACGGCTGGGCCCTTGCCACCGACGCGCACATGCATCGTGACGCCTTCTACGGAGATGTCCTGAGTTTTGAAGGCGGCGGGGAAGGGCGTCACCTCGGCCTGTGCCGGCAGACTTAGGGCGAACAGCATAAAAGCGGTCGACAAGGCGCGGATCATGACGGTGTCTCCGGAGGGGCAGGAAAAGGTGCCGATCCGATGAGCGTAGACGGTTCGATTGTGAGCAATCGTCCCTCTTGAGGTAGCCAGAAAACCTACTCAATAACCAACCTGAATAAAAATTAATTTTGCGGGGAACAGGGTGAACGGTCGAGCGCTACAGAATGAGTTCAACCCCACCAACAGTGTGTCGGTTAAATAATCGAGGTTTAACAGGCTATGAACCGCCCATCTCCCACGACAGCAAACTACAGCATTGCGTTGGTTAACTATAAAACACTTGAACTGACTAAAACCTGTCTCGCGTTTTTGCAGGAGGCGTTGCGAGGGACGGGGGTTCCTGTGATTGTGGTTGATAACAACTCCAACGATGCGAGCAGCGATTACCTGCGAACACTGGACTGGATTCAACTGATCGAACGGAAAAGCGCATACCCTGAGGCGGGAAATATTGCCCATGGCCGGGCACTGGATCTCGCTTTGGAACATGTTGAAACCGACTATCTGTTTCTGTTGCACACCGATACGTTTATTTACGACCCGGCGGTGTTCGCCATGATGATCGGTCAGTGCACTGGCCCGCACAAAGTTGCTGCTGTGGGATGCCTGGAACAATTGGATCGAGGCATCGCTCGTTCAACTTGGCGGATGATTTCACGGTTTTTCAAGCACTACACTCGACGGAGTCTGTTAGCGCTGGGCTTCAAGTCAAGAGCACCGAAACCGTATAGAGAAACGCACCTGAAGAGCTTTTGTACGCTATGGAACGCGGCGCTTATCAAGAAATGCGGGTTTCACTTTCAAATGGATGATCGTAATCCAGGTTATGAGTTGCAAGATAGAATGGTTGCGCGGGGCTATCAGGTGGGTTTTATATCGCCGCGAAAGATGTTTAGTTATCTGGATCATATTCAAAGTGGCACCGTTTCAGCGATGGGCGGATATTCGCGCAATCACCGAAGGGTCAAGATGTATGAGCAGATCACCCGAGAGAGGACATTGAAGGCTTGCTAGTTTGATAGCGCCAGCTCCACCTTGCCATCGGCCAGGCGCCGATTTGCCCTCGGCAAGATTGGCCTCGAACAGGGTGAGGGTGACTTCCGGATGGCGCCGACGAAAGCCGCTCAGCAGTCGCGCGCGTAATACGATCCCAGGTCCTGGAAGCAATCAGGCTCAGTGACCCGCGCACCACCTGTTGCTGCTCGCCCTTGCCACTGATGGCCGTGGCCAGGTTGAGCATGTCGCGCGCCTGTTCGAGCATTTTGCGCCCCGCTGGGTCAATTCCAGGCCTCGGATGACCTGGCGATGAAAGAGCTTTTCACCCGGGCTCGCCTCCAACTGTGATAACGCCAGCGATACCGACGGCTGGGAAATGTGCTTGGTGCGCGGCGCAACACTGACACTGCCCTGCTCGGCGGCGATGAAATACTCCAACTGGCGGAAGGTGAAGCCGATCATCGCAATGCCCCCTCTCGGATGCTTGAACCAACAGCTGCGCCGCTACCCCGCCAGAGCCGGGTTCAACGCCGCTGGCGTACGCCAGGGTATATCGGCCCGGGCATCGCTGCCGGGCGCCAGCAACTGGCGCAGATGCCGCTCGTGGAACGCTTCGCCCAGAGAGTCGACGCGAAACGCCGCAACCCACTGCTCGCGCCCCAGCTTGTAGGCTTTGCCGAAATCTTCCCAACTGTCGAAACAGTCCTGCGCCCGCTGCGCATTGAGCAGCAGCACACGCCAGGCGAGATCGGGCTCGAGCCAACGCATCAGCAGCGCACAACGGACCAGAAACGCCACCCGCGCGCAGGCAAAGGCCATGGCCGCACGCGGCTCATCGCCGGCCGTCAGCGCCTGCAGGTCGAGGCTGTACCATTGCTGTTCGAGGGTCGCACTGAAGTGCGCCCGCACCGCCTCGTCATTGCAATTGCTGCGTATCCCGGCCTGGTGCAGCAACGCTGCCCGCAGGATCTTCTGCGCTTGCTCGGTGAAGTGATCGCACGCCGGCGAGTAGAAGCCCTCGATTTCCATCGTATCGGCCATGGGCCTGGCCAGCAGCAGCGACCAGTGCTTGCGCTGGCTGAACAACGGCGCGGCGCGTGGCCGGAATGCTCGCCACAACAACCAGGCTGAAACAACAACGGCGATAAACAAAAACATGTTGTTCTCCTTACCTTGCCCGGGCCTGCCAGGCCTGGATTTCCTCGACCTGGGGCGAGGTCATGTCAGGCCACGGCACGCCTTCGGTGAGGTACAGCGGATCATTGGGCTGACGCTCAAGGCGCTTGCTGAAGATATGCCGGGTGGCGTACTTGACCGACACCGCCTGCGGGGCAACCTGCAAGAACTGCTGCGGCTGACGCCCGGCCACCAGCCATTCGACCATGGCCGAAGGCGCATCGAGGCGCTCGTACAGTTGCGGATAACGGGCCACCAGGCGAGTCTGGGCGGTGGGGTCGCTGACCTCTTCGATACGCAGCCAGCCGACTTCGGTGCGCGCGATGCCGATGGCGATGCAGTCGGCGGGCGTCTGCTGGTCGGTGCCCAGGGCATTCAGGCACTGCAGCAGGTCCTGGTAATAGCGCTCGACCGGCGGCCGGTTCTGCTTGCCCTTGACCTGCTCGACGGTCAAGGTGCCGTCGGCCTGGACGATCAGGCTGATGGTGATGTGTGGCTGGCCCTGGCCGTCGCGAAAGCTGAACACGCGCATGCGCCGCTGCTCCACCGCTTCGGCATAGCGCTCGCCGTAGCCGCCGGTCAAGGCGCGTCGATCGGCGAACTGGCCCAGGCAGTGGCGCATCACGTAGCTTTCAAAGGCCATTTCCGCGCGCAGCAAAGAACTCTCGGGGCGCAGCTCCAGCAATACGTGCTCAGCTGTGGTCACCCGCGTGAGCAAGGCCTCGGGCTGGCTCACGCGCCAGCCCTGCTCGACCCGCGCAGCCATCTGCGCGTGTTCCTTTTGCCACAGCGCCAACGCCTGCGGGCAGTTGATACGGTCGAGCTTGCCGGCCAGCGCCGTGCCCTGACGCGAGGTCAGGAACTCCACCAGCAAGGCCTCCTGGGCCAGCAGTGGCGCCTGCTGCGGATCGACCCAGACCAGCGGCGCAAGCGCCTGCTGCGAATCTTTACCGGCGTCGCTTAAATGCCTGGCCACCCATGACGACGGCTCGGTTCCCAGTGCCTCGGCAGCTTGCTCCAGGGTCAGGATCCGCCGCGCAGGCTGGAAGTTACCGACCAGATGACGGTAGAAATGGTTGAGCAACCATTTGCCCACCTCTGGCGCATCACCACGGGCCTTGCTGCGCTCGGCAATGCCGCGTTTGAGTTCACTGGCATTGAGCGCATTGCGAGGGGCGTAACCGGACGGTTGCAGCTCCGGTGTCACTTCCATATTTGCCACCAGGCCTTGCCGGCCGGTTTTTCCGAAGCCTGCAGCTTGGCGATGCTCTGGCGGAAGATTTCATTGTTGCCCTGGTCAACGTCGTTGTTCGGATCACTGCGCAGGATGGCGCGCTGGTAATAGGCCAGGGCCTCTTCCTTGCGCCCGAGGCCCTTGAGCACATCGCCGGCGCAGCCCAGCAGGGAGGGTTCGTCGCGTTCATTGATGTGCGGCGCGTAACGCAGCCACAGGCTGGTGGCCGCCTCCGGCAGGCTGTACGACAGGTACATGGCAACTTTCGTCCGTGCGAACAGTGGCGAGTACTCCAGCTCCTTGTCGCTGATTCCGCGCTCTTCCTGCCATTTGAGAATACGCTCCAGCCAGATCAGAATCTCGCGTTCGCGGTCCAGGCGGTACAGGGCGCGGGTGACGTCCTGCAGGTATTCTTCCGGGTCGTGGCGGCTGTAGCCACAGTCGGCTGCGTAGTGCCAGAGCTGTTCGGCGGCTTCGGTGATGCCCGGGTTATCCTTCAGCAGAATGCGGTTGTGGAGGATGCCCTGATAATGTTCTGCGAACGAGCTGGCGGCGATGCCGCGGGTATGCAGCTCAAGGGCCTGGTCATACATGCGTTCGTCGTTGTAGCAGCGGTAGTTGATCGCCAGGTTGTTGCACAGCATCGAGTACAGGTGCGCGCAGGCATCGAAGCGGTGCCCGCGGCCGCTGGCGAAGCATTGCTCCATACGGGCCTGGCCGTGTTCGTAGGCAACCTTTTGTACTTCGCGCAGCAGCGACCAGGCCTGATCTGCCTCCTCGCTCGAGAGCTTCTCGACGTGCGTTTCGACCAGGTCCTCGATGGCGTTCGCGAACTGGTAGTAGTACATGCCACTGGCCATTGGCGGCAAGGGTTGGCGCAGGGCATCGATAATGCCGAACACACTGGCATGGGCGCTGAACAGGCTGTAGGCGCTGCGGTTGTCCTGCATATCGCCGGCCGGGACGGCCTCGCGCAGCATTGTAAGCTCGGTGTTGGCGTCGATGCGCTCGGCCTGGCGTTCACGCACTGCTATCAGGCGGGTGATCCACGGATGGTTCGGCGCGCGGCGCCGGGCTTCTGCAAGGGCCTGGGCGAAGACGTTGTCGATTTGCTCAAGGTCATGGCGCGCGGCATGCAGTGCATCGAGCAGCGGGCCCTGGGACGGCGTCGACTCGTCACGCCACGGCAGGCCGGAAATGAACCGCTCCAGCACCGCTTGATCGTCACAGGCACGCATCACGCACAACGGCCACCATGCGGACTGGTCCTCGGCATCGAGCAGGCGATCGTGTACCCAGTAGGCCGTGCCCGGCCACATTTCGCCGCGCATTTCATAGATTTCCATGAACGCACGTTGCCCGGCCTCGTCGATCTGACCGTTATCAAGCAGCCAGGGCAAATGGAAATCAACGAAGTTGTCACCGCCGCTGGATTCCAGGCTCAGGGCCGCCACTTCACAGATTTTCAATGCGCCGACCAGGTCGCCCTGGGCCTGCAGTGAACGGGCGGCCAGACGCGCCAGGCGCACTTCCCATTCCCGGCGCTGGGGCAGCGACAATTCGGCGATCAACTGCACCACAGGTTGCTCGAACATCGCTAGGCGCAACGGCACGATTTCGATCAGCGCATCGCCCAGCCACAGCCAGTCGTTACCGTCGACATCCTGATCTTCGCCGGCGGTGCGCAACGCGGCAATTGCCGCCAGCGCGGCTTCGCGAGCCTCTTCGTCACGTTCATGGGCGGCCAGCACCCGGGCCTGGCGCCGGTGTTGATCGGCATCGTCCCAGGCCCGCAGGGCGTGACGGCCGGGGTTGATCAGGGCCAGGGTGTGACGCACCTCGATGGCCTTGAGGGCGACGTCGAGGGTGGTGTGCTGCAGATCGTCGAAAATGCGGTAGCGCCGGTACTGCTCGATGTCGAACGGCAGCGGCTCGTTGGTCAAGTGCTGCAGGGTGTCGAGCGCCTGCAGCAGGCCCTGCTCGTCTTTGAAGTAGTTGCCCAGCCGCAATTGGTGGATCAGCAGGTTGACCTTGAGTTCGTTGCGCGCGTCGTCAGGCGTAGCCTCGATCAGTGCCTGGCCGTCGTCTGCCAGTACCGCTTTGGCCGCGTCAGCGTCACCGGCGTTGACCCACAGCACGTGCAGACGGTCGATCGACTCCAGCGAGGCCGCCTTGAGCGGTTGGGCGCGCAGCTGGCCCAGCAGGTAGTCGGCACCGTGTTCCTGATGCTCGACCTCAAGACGGTCCATGAATTGATCCAGCTGGATACCGGACAGCACGGTGCTGTTTTGCGTCATTGTGAACTCCATTTGCGAATGACTGTGCATCGCCCGATGCGTCCTGCGCAGCGCCCTTGAGTGGGGCAGCGGGTACCCGCGTACGTCTGCCTTGGACAGGCAACGATGACGAAAGGGATCGGGCAATACAACGAGGTGCCGCACGCTACCAGTTGGTGTTTGAAAAACCAAGAGCGTGCGGGGGGGCGAAGTCAGTGATTAACGTGCAAACAGCGGATCGACACTGTGAATCTCCCCTGGATTGGTAGGCACCTTCGAATGGCTGCTTCTGGCCAGAAAGCGGACTCGTCTGTCGCGTCCATTGCCCCGGCAACCAGCCTTAGGCATCATTATTCACCCGCTACAAGGAAGAGCTCCCATGACAGCAACCACTCTGCATCTGATGTGCGGCAAGATCGCTTCGGGTAAATCGACGCTGGCCAAAGCACTTGCCGACCAGCACGCGGCGATTCTTCTCAGCGAGGACCGATGGCTTTCGCAACTCTATCCGCAAGAGATTCATTCGGTGACCGATTACGTTCGATACGCACTGCGTGTACGTGAAGTATTGGGGCCGTTGGTCGTCGACATGCTGACGGCAGGTGTTTGTGTGGTCCTTGATTTCCCGGCAAACACGGTCGCGAATCGCGAGTGGCTGCGTACCTTGGCAGAGCGTGCTCAGGCGCAGCATTGCCTGCATTATCTGGATGTGGATGACGATACTTGCCGAGCCAGATTACGTGTACGGAACGCGACAGGCGATCACGATTTCGCAGCGACGGATGCCGAGTTTGATCTGATCACCAGCTACTTCAAAGTTCCTGAGGCGCAAGAGGGACTGGCTATCGTTGTTCATTCGTAGAACCGTTTTTGCACGCACCGCCGACGAAATCGAAGTGAACCCGGGGCGCTTTGAGGATTAGATGGCGTGAAGGGTGGGAGTGGGGCGTATAACGCCCCAATCCCGCCCGTTCTATTACTTGCCAGTCGACAATGGCGGTGTGCGAGGAGGGATTAGGCGCTTCGTCCCCGTCGACTCATACGCCGAAGCCAACCGCAGCAACGTCGAATCGTCATACGCACGACCCGCAAAGGTCAGCCCGACCGGCATGCCGATGTCCGCCATGACACCCATCGGCACAGTCACCGTAGGCACACCGAGGTGGCGGATTGCGAGGTTGCCGTTGGCGACCCAGATGCCGTTGCTCCAGGCGATGTCCGCAGACGTCGGATTGACATCGCAATCCGCCGGGCCGACGTCGGCGACGGTCGGAAAGAGCACCGCGTCGAGGCCGAGCCTATCCATCCAGTGTTCAAGGTCGAGTCGACGGGTCTGTTCAAGCCCGCGGAGTCCGTCCGGCACGCTGCTGATCTGGTTCCACGGGGTGATGCCGCGCTCGGCCATCCGCACGTATTCGTCCATGCCGGCGGCGAGGTCGCCTTCACGGTTGGGGAGGGTGCCTGGGTCGTGCGGGAAGATCAGCGGTCCGTCCACGTCGACCAGACGATTGAGTTTCGGATCGCCGTTGGCCTGCAGGAAATCATCAAACGCCCAGGCCGTCAGGTCCCACAGTTCATGGTGCAGGAATTCCTTGGAAACGATGCCGCGATTGAACACTGTCGGCGCGCCAGGACGATCGCCTTCGCAATTGGAGACCAGCGGGAAGTCGACTTCAATTACTTCGGCGCCCGCAGCTTCGAGAGCCTGGCGAGCCTGCTTCCAGAGCTCGATCACCGAAGCGCGGGTGTTGATCCGTTGTCCCGTCGGGCCACCGATGCCCGGCGCTTCAGACGTGCCCGCTTCGGGGTCCGCGTTGATGTACATGCGGGGAACGCCGAGGCGTTTTCCAGCGAGCGCATCGGACGTTACGGCAAGCTCAGCGTAGGAGGCCGGGCGCACCGAGGCGACGCTCGGAATCGGCACCCACGGTTGCATCCGCCACAAATCGCCCCGTGTGTCGGGATCCTCCGCGACCACCACGTCGAGCACTTCGAGCAGGTCAGCCATGGTTCTGGCAAACGGTACGACAACGTCCATGGTCGGCGTCAACGGCCAGTTGCCGCGCACCGAGATTACGCCGCGCGAAGGCGTGTAGGCACACAAGCCATTGTTCGAGGCCGGGCCGCGTCCGCTCGACCAAGTCTCTTCCGCCAAACCGAATGCCGCGAAACTCGCCGCGGTAGCGGTACCGGCGCCGTTCGATGAGCCGGAAGCGAAAGGCGCGGTCAGGTAGTGCGCGTTGTACGGGCTCTCGGCACGGCCATAGACCCCGCGTTGCATCCCGCCATTCGCCATCGGCGGCATGTTGGTCTTGCCCAGGCAAATCGCCCCGGCCGCGCGCAGGCGTTCGATGGTAAACGCATCGCGATACGCAATCAGGTTGGCGAAGGCGGGGCTGCCGGAAGCGGCGGTGAGCCCCTTCACCAGATAACTGTCCTTGGCCGTGTAGGGAATGCCATCGAGCGGACCGAGCGTTTCGCCTTTGGCCCGACGAGCATCGGACGCCTGCGCTTCGTTCAGCGCCTCGGGATTACGCACCACCAGCGCGTTGAGGGCGGTGGGTGTGTCGGGGCCGTCGTAGGCATCGATCCGGGCAAGATAGGCCTGCACCAGTTCAACCGCCGTGGTCTGGCCGGATTCGAGCGAGGCACGCAATTGCGCAATGGAAACTTCGGTGACCTCGATCATGCTGTTACCGCCGACGGCTGATGGAGGACGCGGGGAATGCTGCTCTGAAAATGGGTGCTCATCTTGGCTCTCGTTGCACTGATTTCTTGGCAGGGTCTGGGCCTGCACACTTAGCGCTCTATTTAACACCAAGCCGGAATCGGTGTAACGGTTCGCCTGCCGGTTGTGTCGTCATGAAGAAGCGGCAGGCGATGGCTTTCGCAGGTCGGATCAGCTGCCGTTGGTGTCTGGAAGCCTGGCAATCACCTTGATCTCAAAATCAAAGCCATACAGCCACGTGACGCCGACGCCCGTTAGTGTCGGGTGCGGCGCATTGCCCCAGAACTCAGGCACGATCTTCCAGATCGTTTCGAACTTCTCTGCGGGGTCGACAATGAAGACAGTAACGTCAATCACGTCATCGAAGGTGCAACCGGCCGCTTCCAGAATCGCGTTCAGGTTGTTGAAGGCGAGCCGGACCTGAGCCTCCAGGTCGGGTTCGGGCGAGCCATCTTCGGTGCTACCGACTTGTCCGGAGACGAACAAAAAGCCATTGGACTTAATCGCCGGCGAGTAGCGATTGCGCTCATAAAGTGCCTGGCGTCCAGGCGGAAAAACCACGTCACGCGGTGTCATACAGTGTCTCCATCAACGGGTCAGAACCGACCCGACATTAACGATGAAGCGACTTTAAGAGCTTGTGCATGGCCGATAAACGAGCAACTCTAGCTATCACTGTTTGCAAATCCCAAACAATCCAATCGTTATCCGGGGCAGCAATGGACCGTTTTGATGCGATGCAGGCCTTTGCCCGGGTGGTGGAAACCGGCAGTTTCACCAAGGCCGCTGACACCCTGCACATGAGCAAGACCAGCATCACGCAACTGGTGCAGCAGCTGGAAGCACGGTTGCGCGTCAAGCTACTCAACCGCACGACACGCAAGGTCAACGTCACGGCGGATGGCGCGGTCTATTACGAACGCGTGGTCCGGCTGCTGGCCGACATGGACGATGCCGAGACCAGCCTGTCTAACGCCTCGACGCTGCCAAGAGGCCGTTTGCGTGTGGACGTGCCCAGCCCACTGGCGAGCATGATTCTGGTGCCGGCGTTGCCCGCGTTTCACGCGCGATACCCCGACATCCAGATCGACATGGGTGTTAGCGATCGCATCGTCGATATGATCGGCGAAAACGTGGATTGCGTTGTGCGTGGCGGCGAGCTGACGGATCAGTCGCTGATGGCCCGGCGGGTAGGGGACCTTCAGCTTGGCGTATTTGCGGCGCCGAGCTACCTGGAACGCCTCGGCACGCCGTCGCACCCGCAGGAGCTGGAAGATTCCGGGCATCGTATCGTCGGCTTCCTGTGGGCGCGCACCGGTAAAGCCTTGCCCTATGCAATGCGCCGCAGCGGCGAAAGTGTCCATATCAAAGGTCGCTACGTGCTGGCGGTCGATGATGGCAACGCCTACCTGGCGGCCGGCCTAGCTGGCATGGGCGTGCTTTGGATGCCGGACTACATGTCCAAGGCCCACGAAGCGCGCGGCGAACTGGTGCGTCTGTTCGAGGATTGGCGTCTTGATCCAATGCCGATCTACGTGGCGTTTCCGCCGAACCGGCATATCAGCATCAAGTTGCGAGTATTCATCGATTGGGTGGCGGAGTTGATGGCGCAGCATGCGCCGATCACCGGGCCGGCATGATTTGTCAGGCGATTTCGTTTTGAGGCGCGCTCATGTCCTTTTGGCGCTATCTACTGGCTTATTGGCGTTAGTCGGTCATCGGCCGGCGCGTTAGAGTGGTCGGAATGTTCCTGGCGCCCCGGATGACCCTACTGATGACCCGCCCTCGATTCTTACCTGACAACTTCACCCTGACCCTGGTCAGCGTGGTGATTCTCGCCAGCTTCCTGCCGGCCAGCGGCCAGGTCGCGGTCGGCTTTGGCTGGCTGACCAACTTCGCCATTGCCCTGCTGTTTTTTCTGCATGGCGCCAAGCTGTCGCGCGAATCGATCATCGCCGGCGCCGGCCACTGGCGCCTGCATTTGCTGGTGTTCAGCCTGACTTTTGTTCTGTTCCCGCTGCTGGGCCTGGCACTCAAACCTGTGCTGTCGCCGCTGGTCGGTAACGATCTGTACATGGGCATGCTTTACCTCTGCGCGCTGCCCGCCACCGTACAGTCGGCGATTGCCTTCACCTCTCTGGCGCGAGGCAACGTGCCGGCGGCGATTTGCAGTGCGGCGGCGTCCAGCCTGTTCGGGATCTTTCTCACGCCGTTGCTGGTGACGTTGCTGTTGAACGTACACGGCGAGGGCAGCTCGACCCTCGATGCGATTCTGAAAATCAGCGTGCAACTGTTGCTGCCGTTCGTTGCCGGGCAGATCGCTCGGCGCTGGGTCGGCAACTGGGTGGCACGCAACAAGACCTGGCTGAAATTCGTTGATCAGGGCTCGATCCTGCTGGTGGTCTACGGTGCTTTCAGCGAGGCCGTGAACGAAGGTATCTGGCACCAAATCCCGCTCTGGGAACTGGCCGGGCTGGTGGTCGCTTGCTGTGTCGTACTCGCGCTGGTATTAATCGCGTCCACTGTGCTGAGTAAAGCCTTCGGCTTCAATCAGGAAGACCGCATCACCATCCTCTTCTGCGGCTCGAAGAAAAGCCTGGCAACCGGTGTGCCGATGGCCCAGGTGCTGTTCGCTGGCAGTACGTTGGGCGTGTTGATTCTGCCGTTGATGTTGTTTCACCAAATTCAATTGATGGTCTGTGCGGTGTTGGCGCAGCGCTATGCCAATCGCACGGAAACGGTGGCTGAGATGATGGGGCAGGTGGATCCTTGATCGCCGGGAACCTTCTCAGAGCCTGCAATCGCCTTTCCTCAGGTCTAAAAAGATGTTCAAAGTCAACACCGACATGGCGGTCTTATTAGTGTTGCTCACCTGTGCAAATCAGGCCTTGGGAGCGGACCTGGCGCCGCCCGACATCAACGTATTGGCATGGCCGCGCATGTCCTCAAGCGAGTTTGGTTGCTACATGGAGAAGACGCTCGGGCATCGGGACAAGCGCTTCAACTGCGCCTTGAAGGGCTACGAAAATCAAGGCGATCCGTGCAACAACCCCGATGCCTACGAAGAAGGCCCAGACTTTCCCGCAAGCCTGGCGGCCAGGATTCACCCGCTCGCGACGCAGGTGCAGCTGAACTGGGAGCATGGGGAATTGCAACAGGTCACGATCATGCTCAAGGGAATACTGAACGAGGTCGAGGTACGCAACGCGTTTAAATTACCTGCTACCGAAGGCTATAAGTTATCCGAAACAGAGCGGCGGTCCCTGCCGGCAAACATCATGGACACCAGTGTCCAGTTTGAAACGATCAATAGTTCGCTGGGCAAAGGCCCTGCTGATTCGTCCCAAGGGCTTACTTCGGTCGTGCTGACCGGCTTCGATCATATGGGGGCGGGCGACGTCGACTGCAGCGCCGATGAGTGACGTCCAATGGATTTTTGCTCACTACTGGCCAGGTTATGCAAGAGCTCATGGCTGTGCATAATGACACTCTGTTGTAGCCGGCCAATAGCTTGAAGAGCTGTACTCGACCCCCCATTGACCCTCTCTGGTCTATCCACATCGCTATCGACTCGATGGCGCCAGCAAACGCGGGCCGGTTGAATCCACAGCCGATTGCTGTCTTTCGCAACGGGTTGTAATCGACCTAAGCGGATTGTCATCACAAGGTTGGACCCACTGATTTCCCGCCACAATCAGGGAGGGACCGCGTGTTTTAAACCTGCCTAATGATTACCTCACTCCTCACGCCAGCGGCTTTCATCGCTTCGGACCAGGTTCGATTCGTAAGCCCCTGACACCGCGGAATGCCTGCCTTTGTGGCTTGGTAATGATCTCAAGTGTTAATGACTAAAATCTCAATATTGAAATATATCTCAATATTGCATACCTTGGTGATGCCTGACGATGAGACCTGCGCGCCTCACGACTTCAATCACAACAAGGGCTCGAGATGAACAACAACAAGAAAGATTACGAATTGCCTCCCTACGCCGTCGATGTGCTGGTCGTCGGTAACGGTCCGGTAGGCGCGACAATCGCTGCGCTGCTCGGCCGCTACGGGGTTACGACCCTGGTGCTGGACAAGCTCCATGAAATCGTACTGATGCCTCGTGCCATTGCTCTGGACAACGAGGCCCTGCGCATCCTGCAACTCGCCGGATTGTCGGAGGACGCTTTCGAGAAGATCGTGATCCCGGAAGTGAAGATGCACTCTCCGGTGCTCGGGCAATTCGGTCGAGCCAATACAGAAGGGTGTATTGACGGCCATCCCAAACTTGTGACGTTCTATCAACCCGACCTCGAACGAGCGATGCGTGGCCAGGTGTCCCGACTGAAATCAGTGACCAGTCTGGGTGGTTTCGAGCTGGAGACTCTGGTTGAGGAAGCGGATTGCGTGGTCGCCACCGTACGGGATCAAAATGGGCACTCGCATTCTGTTCGCGCCCAGTACCTAATCGGTGCGGACGGTGCTAGTTCCAGGGTCAGAGCGCTGATCGGCCAGGAGTTCGAGGGACAAACCTATGCAGAGGACTGGCTGATTGTCGATGCCAAGAACCGGCATCAGTCAGCCATTGATCACATTGAGTTTATCTGTGATCCGCGGCGGCCCACGCCGCATATGCCGGCCCCCGGTGGAAGGGAGCGCTGGGAATTCATGCTGCAACCCGGCGAATCCCGGGAGGAGCTGGAAAGCCCGGAAAGCATCGCCCGGCTCATTGCTCCATGGGTTAATCCGTTGGAGTTGGAAATCGAGCGCAAGGCGGTGTATCGATTCCACGCGCGTTGCTGCAACCGATTCAGCAAGGGACGTACTTTCCTCGTCGGCGACGCGGCACACGTCACCCCGCCCTTTGTCGGGCAAGGTCTCGTCGCGGGCCTTCGTGATGGTGCCAATCTTGCCTGGAAGCTGGCGTGGGTCCTTCGTGGCCATGCCGCGCCTGCGATACTCGATACCTATGACGTAGAGCGCCGCCCGCATGCTCAGGCGATGATCAATCTGGCAAAACTCATGGGCCGTCTGGTAATGCCCAAGAGCAAGGTCGCGGCTTTCTTCATCCATGGCCTAATGCGCATGCTGGCGTTGACTCCAGCTACCAGAAGGTACTTCGAGCAGTTGGACATCAAGCCGAAGAACACTTTCATGCACGGCCTGTTCGTGCCGCATCGGCGGGGTGACAAACTGGTGCGCGGCAGCCTGTTTCCCCAAGCGTGGGTTCGCACCCTGCAAAAGCAGATAAAGCTGAGTGATGATGCTCTGGGAGACAACCTAACCCTGGTTGGATTTGGTGTTGATCCATTGTCACTGCTCACCACTGATCAGATCGTTTTCTGGGAAAAGATGGGCGGTCACTTCTTAGCGGTCAGACCCCGCGGCCAACGTTCCGGCGGCAGCTGTGACTTCATCGAAGACATGAACCATGAGATCTTGCCTCTAGCTGCTAAAGGAACGCTCGTCGCTGTTCGTCCTGACCGTATCATCATGCACCACGCCCCTTGCACAGAGGCCGGCAAACTCCTTCGAGACTGTAGGGGGCTGCTGATGAGTGAGGACGCCACTCCTGACTGCGTTTCCATTACTATCAACGAGCCGATTAGATTACGAGCTTGATCATGGACTCCCCCACACCTCCTTTAGAAGCTGCTGCGCCAGAACCTCTCACCAGGGGGCACAAGAAACGCGAGCGCACCCGTCGCGGTCTGGTCGACGCGGCATTGCGACTTGTCGCACGTAAGGAGGTGGGGGAGATCGCATTGCTCGAAGTCGCCGCCGAGGCGGCGGTATCGAACGGCACTATCTACAACTATTTTCGAACGCGCGACGAAGTTCTCGAAGCGGTGGGCATTGCCATGGCCGCCGAGTTCTCTGACGCCATTTCTGTCCTGAACGCTGATGTGCATTGCGGTGCACAACGGCTTTCGATTGGTGTACGCATGTTTGTGTGTCGGGCTGCAGCTGACCACCAATGGGCGAATGCGCTATTGCGCATCATCCATTTCGACCAGGCCATGCGCTCGCGCTTGGCTACTCATGTCATGGGGGATCTGCGTGAGGGGCTGCGTGCAGGAACGTTGGCTTATGAGGACGAAGGGATCGCCCTTGATTTGGTCTTATCGTGCACAACCGGAGCGATGCGCTCTGTTGTCGAAGGACGTGCAGTGGTTGAGCACGATGTGCGGGTCGCCGAAATGATTCTCCAGGCCTTGGGCGTAACGCCTGCCAAAGCCCGGAAAATTGCCGTGAAGCCACTACCCACCTGATCTGAGGTCTTTCTTGATCGGTCAGACGTTATTAATCCATTGCCGATAACGCTTCGCCTGGCGTCGAGATTTCAGCTGGTTGCTGATCAATGCCATGAGCGGAGACATCCCAGGTCGTATCCGCTTCCCTTGACTCAGCAAGCCAAGCTGCTTTCTGATTAGCGACGCCACTGCAAGCGAAGCCAGCGCCTTGTTCTTCCAGCGGACGACGATGGGCTCTACTTCGGTGTTCTGACCTGCCATCCACTGGCTGGGCAGGGTCGGCTCAATGGCCGACGCCGTGGCAAGTCCGACCATCGACACCGAGCCGCTCACCACTCGCTCCGCGACTTCCTTCCTGCGTACGCCACCCGTAACCATCAGCGGCATGTCCGCGATTTTTCCTATCCTCTCCGCGAATTCGAGAAAATAGGCCTCTCGAGCCAGACTGCTGCCATCGCGGGTCTGCCCCTGCATCGCCGGACTTTCGTAGCTGCCACCTGACAGCTCGACCAGGTCGACCGCCTTGGCGTTAAGCATTTCCACCACGCGAGCCGCATCCTCGGCATCGAAACCGCCGCGCTGAAAGTCCGCGGAATTGAGCTTCACAGCGACGCAAAAAATCGGTTCCACGCGCTGACGTATGGCGTCGATCGTTTTCAGGAGGATTTGCGCACGATTTTCCAGGCTGCCACCCCAGCGGTCGTCACGCCGGTTGGTCAAGGGCGACAGGAATTGGCTGAACAGATAGCCATGGGCCGCATGAATCTCCACCCCCGTAAATCCGGCGCGCTCTGCCAGCACGGCCGCTTGGGTATAGCGCTCAATCAGTTCCTCGATCTCCTGCTCATCCAAAGCCCTGGGTGGTACAAAAGCTTTAGATAGTCCGGGGAAATCGACCGCAACAGCGGAGGGGCCTCTTGCCGGCTGTCCCATTGAGGCCAATAGCTGCCGTCCGGGATGATTGATCTGCATCCAGGCCTGGGCCCCACGACTGCGGCAAGCTTCGGCCCATAACTGGAAATTCCGCAGGTTTCGATCATCTTCAAGCACTACGCCCGCGGGTCCGGTCAAAGCGTGGCGATCAACCATCACGTTACCCGTGATGATCAGGCCGGCCCCACCTTCTGCCCAGCCCCGATAAAGCCTGGCCAACGCTTCCCCTGGAGCGTGATTCTCATTGGCAAGGTTTTCCTCCATGGCAGCCTTGGCGATTCGATTCGGAATCACTACACCATTTGGCAATCGAAGCGGTTCAAAGAGCTTGGAGCCGGTCATATTCTGTCCTTCAGTTAACGATAAATGGACGGCCTTCATTCAAACGGCGACGCCTCTGGCGAAACGTCATCTTCGGGCTACGTCGGTGTACCTGGGGCTGGGGAATTCCCGATAGATGGCTTTGAATGAATCATTTAGCGACTGCATCCGCTTACACAAATCTGAACATTCGTGTTCAATTTGGTCAATGTGCAGGTATCTGAAACGTGCCGGATGGCCTCGCAAATCTTTTGCTAAATAAGATAAAAAAGGTTCTTTGCGGTTTTTATTTGAAAAAACAGCTTTGTTTTCAAAAAACAGGATTGACGTCAATCGAACACGAGTGTTCAATTGTCCCGTAAGGCAATCCTGGAGAGAGACCTGTGGAACTCCTGAATCCAACACAGCGCCGCATTCACCAAGCCGCTTTTCGCCTGTTCGCGGAGAAAGGCACTTCTCAAGTGAACATCCTCGACCTTGCGCAAGAGGCAGGGGTGGCGCGTGGCACGGTTTACAGCAACATCGAGAGCATGGAAGGCCTGTTCGAGGCGGTCGCCAGCCATCTCGCGAGAGAGATGCATGAACGGGTCAACAAGAGCTTCAACTCGCTCTCCGATCCTGCTCAGCGCCTGGCCAACGGCATCCGATTCTTCATCCGTCGGGCTCACGAAGACTCCCACTGGGGGGCATTCATCCATAAGTTCGCCATGAGCAACTCTTCGTTGCGTGAAATGTTTACCAGCCAGGCGACGACAGATCTTATGAGTGGACTTTCCACCGGTCGGTACCTGTTTCGGCAAGAGCAATTGCTCTCGGTCCTGACGCTGATATCGAGCAGCGTACTCGGATCCATTTTCCTGGTTCTGGAAGGGCACAGAACGTGGCGCGAATCAGGAGCTGATACGGCCGAACTCGTGCTGCGCGCCTTAGGTGTGCCTCTCGAAGAGGCTAGAGCGCTGGCGACCGTAGAGTTGCCGGTACTTCCCCAGATCGACTAAGCGCGGTAGCCGACACACGACAAAACCCCTGGCATTTTCAGGGGTTCGGGGATCGTTTGCCCTTAAAACTGGATAACAAGAACAATGAACAACAAAAATGAAATGCCCCAGTTGGCGACGCCACAGCCTGCCCGGCATCCACAACCGAGGGTGAAGGCCCAAGGTTTGACTCACCTGATTTTTCAAAGGCCGGACTTGAATGAGGCAGCGCGTTTCCTGACTGATTTCGGTCTGACCGCCAGTTATCAGAATGCCGATACGCTGTATCTGCGCGGCACTGAGCCAACTGCCTACTGTTATCGCGTGCACCGTTCAGAAAAGGCAGGCTTTGTCGGTTTTGGCCTGGCAGTCCAATCGCTCAGGGATCTGGAAAAGCTGACGCAAATTCCAGGTGCATCCTTGGTCGAGGCCTCGATACATCCTGGTGGCGGGCACTACGTCAGACTGACCGATCCTTCAGGCTTTATCGTCGAAGCCGTTTACGACCAGACGCCCAGTAAAAGCCTGGAACACAGGGCTCCACTTCCTTGGAATCTGGCGCAAGAGCAGCCGCGAATCAACGTCACGCAGCGCCCGCCGATTGCGCCGCCTGAAGTCCTCAGACTGGGCCATATCGTCATTGAAGTAGCCGACTATCAGGCGACCTGTGCCTGGTATACGCAGCATTTCGGGCTTATTCCCAGCGATGTACAGGTACTCCCCGACGGCACCCCCATCGTCGCTTTCATGCGCCTTGATCTCGGTGACAGGCCGGCAGATCACCACACGCTCGCGATCGCGCAGGGGTTCATGGCGACCTACAGCCATAGCGCCTATGAGGTCGTCGATGCAGACGCGGTGGGCATGGGGCAACGAGTCCTGCGAGAGCGGGGTTGGGAGCACGCATGGGGAATCGGCCGGCACATCCTGGGCAGTCAGATCTTCGATTACTGGCAAGATCCTTGGGGTGATAAGCACGAGCACTACTGCGACGGGGATATTTTTACCGCCATACAACCTACGGGCATCCATCCCGTGAGTCCCGAGGCAATGGCGCAGTGGGGGCAGAGCATGCCCAAGAGTTTTACAAAACCCAAGATGAGCTTCAGCAATGTCCGAGCGCTGATCCGCAACCTGCGGCGCAGCCCGGATTTAACGATTCGCAAATTGATCACGCTGATGCGGATGTTTGGGTAGGACATGCCGCCACGTTGGACAACTCAACCCCGTATGGCCGGCGAGACGTGCTCAAAGCCGGCGCCTTAATCGCCGGCGGCTCGTTGATCTACAGCATCGCCAGCCCACCCTCAGAACAACACCACAGTTCTCGTGCCATCGAGCGCGGGACAAACGCCGCTCCAGGAGTACCTTCAATGTCTGCTGTACACGTCGTCCGCTTTGAATTTGAGAACGGTATCCACTGGGGCGTGCTACGCCAAGACCGTATCACGGTTGTCCCCGGTATTTTTGAGACCACGGGTGACTTCATCAGCCAGAACAGTATTGATGACCTCGCTCAACTGAATGGTACTCAGTTGGAGGCGCACAAGGTGAAACTGCTGTCGCCGGTGACCCGTAACCAGCAGTTTGTCTGCCAAGGGGCCAACTATCGACAGCATATGATCGAGTCGGGCATGGACCCGGATGCGAAGAAATACAACATGATGTTCACCAAGGCGACCAGTTGTCTGGTGGCTGCTGACAGCGTCCTGATCAAGCCGCGCACCGTGCGCTTTCTCGACTACGAAATTGAACTGGGGTTGGTGATGAAGCGCGCGATCACTGGCGCTGTTTCTGTCACTGACGCCAACCTGCACGAGTTCATTGCCGGTGTGGTCATTGTCAACGACTACTCGGCACGCGACATTCAGATCCCGCAGATGCAATTCTACAAGGGCAAGAGTTTCCGCACATTTGGTCCGGTCGGTCCTTACCTCTGTCTTCTGGATGCCCAGGACATGCATTACCTCAAAGCATTGCAGTTGCGCCTGACGGTCAATGGTGAAGTGCGACAAAGCGATAGCACGGCCAACCTGGTGTATGGCCCCGCTGAAACCCTGACCGAACTCTCCTCTGTCCAAGATCTTGCCCCAGGCGACCTGATCGCCACCGGTACTCCTGCGGGATGCGCACTGACCATCCCTTCGCCGGCCAAACAGCGCATTGTGGCCCTGATGCCAGAAGCCACCAAGTGGAAGCTTTTCCTCAAAGCGCAAGAGGGACGGTCTCAGTATCTCAAGCCAGGAGACGTAGTCGAAGCGCGCATTAGGAGCGCGGATGGCGTAGTCGACCTCGGTGTGCAACGTAACCGAGTCGTAGAGGAAGCCTGACAATGATGGTGCGATCGCTGAACGACATTGAAAACATCGAGCAGGTCCCATTGGCGGAGCGTGGCTTGGCTTCAAGCACCTATGAAGCTCTGACACGGACAGCCGAGCTTGGCCCCAACGCGCCTGCACTGAGTTTCTTCGCCGACGCTACCTGCTTCAGGAACACCCAACACTGGAGCTATGCCGAACTCGTCGAAGATATCACTCGCGCGGCGAATGCCTTCCACGACCTGGGCATTACCCCGGGTGAAGTGCTGGCCTTCATCCTGCCGAACCTGCCGGAAACTCATTTCACCATCTGGGGGGGGGAAGCGGCGGGTGTCGTCATGGCGATCAATCCGCTGCAAGAGGCCAAACAGATAGCTGCCTTGCTACGGGCCGCCAAGGCCAGCGTGGTAGTAACGCTCGCACCGACTCCGGGCAGCGACCTGTGGCTCAAGCTGGCCTCGCAGCTGAGTCAACTTCCCGAGGTCAAGCACGTCGTTTGGGTTGGCATGGGACCCTATGTTGATTTAGCTCAGCGTGAGTCGCTTGAATCCCTGGCACAGAAAGAACGTGAGTTGCACAGGGGGCCCACGATTCACGAATTACGAACGTTGATGGATGCTCAGCCAGGCACGCACCTGAAGAGCGACCGGCAATTCCGACCTGAGGATCGTTCCTCTTACTTCTGCACCGGTGGTACCACCGGGCTGCCCAAGATCGCGATGCGTAGCCATGGGGCGGAGGTCTTCAACGCGTGGGCCATGGCTACGCACATGCAACCACATGGGCATGGCCAGGTCATTTTCTGCGGGTTGCCGCTGTTTCATGTAAACGCTCAGCTGGTGACAGGCCTGATGCCTTGGACCCAAGGTGATCATGTCATTCTCGGCACGCCGCAGGGCTATCGCGGTGAGGGTGTTATCCCACGCTTCTGGGAGATGGTTGAGTACTTCGGCATCAACTTCTTCTCCGGCGTTCCTACCGTCTATTCCGCACTTTTGCAAAATGAGCTGGAAGGCTGCGACCTGTCCAGCCTTCGTTATGCCATGTGTGGTGCCGCGCCGATGCCGGTCGAACTTTTCCGGGAGTTCGAAGGCCGAACCGGAGTGAAGATCCTTGAAGGCTATGGACTCACGGAAGGCGCGTGCGTTTCCTCGGTTAATCCGCCCCATGGCGAGCGCTACATCGGCTCCATCGGTATACGGATTGCCTACCAAGACATGCGCGTAGTCATGCTCGATGAAGCTGGAGAGTATCTGCGCGACGCCGACATCGACGAAGTTGGCTTGATCACCATCACGGGCCCGAACCTGTTCGAGGGTTACGTTGAGGAAAGCCATAACCGGGGCCTGTGGATCGAGATCAATGGTCAGCGCTGGCTGAATACGGGCGATCTGGGTCGCCAGGAGGGAAATGGCTACTTCTGGCTGACCGGGCGCAAAAAGGAACTGATCATCCGCGGCGGCCACAACATCGATCCCAAACAAATCGAGGAGGCTTTGCAGGCCCACCCAGCGGTGGCGTTGGCGGCTGCCATCGGCAGCCCTGACGCCTATTCGGGTGAAGTGCCGGTCGCTTACGTGCAACTGCGGCCGGGCCACGTCTGCAACATTGAAGAACTTGAGAAGTTTGCTCAGCGCCACATCAGTGAGCGAGCGGCCATTCCCAAGCGGATCGAAATCCTCGAAGCACTGCCGTTGACGGCGGTTGGAAAGATCTTCAAGCCCGCGTTGCAGCAGCGCGAAGTTGCCAGGGTAGTCCGGCAGGATGTGGATCGCATGTGTATGAAGGACATTGCGGTCGAGGTGATTCAGCATGAACAACGTGGATTGGTCGCCTGCATCCGGGCCGGGAGACATCAAGAGTCCCTGGCCCTCCTTCTAGGTCGCTATAGCTTTCAGGTGGAGTGGCTCAAATGACCCTGACTACATAAGTTCGGCACCTCGGCCCTGTTAGTCGTCAGCCAGGGCCTGTTTCACAACTTTGATCAACTCCATCCGGCCCTGCCAAGTGCACCGGAAGGCGAAGCTTTGCCTGAGCACCAATCAATAAAAACAATACGAGGTGGGAAATGAAACTGAGCAACCGTGCAACCCCGTGTCTCTTAGTTGTGCGAGAAATGTCTTCCTGGATTAAATTCACCGGTGCCGCGGCAATACTCTGCGTTTCAACAAGCGCAGGCGCCAATGGCATTGCCTTGAACGAGCAAAGTGCAAGCAGTGCGGGTACTGCTTATGCGGGAAGGTCATCTTCCGCGCTGGACGCCAGCACTATCTTTGGAAATCCTGCAGGTTTGACCAAACTGAAACGTACGGAGATTTCCGGCGGAGCTGCGGTCGTCTCGGTGAGTGATGACATCAGTGATGCGCAGAGCAGCGCCTCAGGAACGAATAAAGGGGACTCGGTACCGCTGGGGGTTGTGCCCTTCGCTTATATGTCGACGCCACTTGATGATCGTTTTTCGATTGGCTTGGGTCTGTATGCTCCGAGTGGTCTGATCAATGATTACGAGAGCTCTTTTCAGGGCCGCTACCATGGTTCCTATAGCACGACCAAGGAGATCACCCTTCAGCCCACCATCGCTTATCGAATCAATGATTACGTGTCCATTGGTGGCGGACCGACCGTAAACCATTTCAACGCAAAGCTTCAAAATTACTTGGCCACCGGCGCCCTGAACAACGGTCAGGACACACTGGTCACCATCAAGGGCGATGACACGGCATTGGGCTACAACCTCGGCCTCTTGGTTGACTTGAGTGATGCAACGAGTTGGGGGATTAACTACCACTCGAAGGTGAGCTATCACCTCAAAGGACACACCGAGATTTCCGGTTCTCCGGCTGTTCTTCCACTGGACGGAAATTATGACGCCAAGATTGATCTGGTCATGCCTGAATCCGTGGATACCTCAATCACTCATCATTTCAACGATCGCTGGACAGGATACCTGGGGGCGACTTGGAAACGGTGGAGCCGGCTCGACAAGTTCGAAGCCATCAACAGTGGTGTTTCGCCTGTTGGACAAAGCATCGGACTGGGGCAAGTGGGCGAACCATTGAACTGGCACGACACGTGGTCTGGGGCTGTTGGTGCATCCTATCAGTTGACCTCGCAATGGCTGATGCGCGCGGGCTACGCTTATGATCCTGCGCCCGTTGGCAATGCCGATCGCAGCGTGCGCATCCCCGTTGGGAACCGCCAAGCCGTGACGTTGGGAGGCGCCTACTCTCCGAATTCCGATCTGACGATAGACTTTGCTTATGGTTATCTCTGGGATTCAAAAGTCTCGGTGAAGCAGTCGAACAACTCCGGCCTTCAACCGGAATACAGTGCCAACTACGACAATAGTGCAAATGGAGTTTCAGTGCAGGCAACCTATCGGTACTGATCAATCTGGTCCAAAGCATTTCCACTACAAATTGATTGAGTGGTTTTTCCAACGCCCATTACTGAACCTGTCATGGGGCTCTTTACAGCGGGCTGAAGCTACGCGTTCCACGGCGTTAGTAGCCATGCCTAATCGAGGCGTTTTACCAAGCTCCTTGCTGTCGGTGCACTCTCCACAAGAGGGTCTCTGCTTTATCTCTGCGCCTGTCTGAAGGTCGTCGTTATCCGTGGCGATGTGGAAGACTCCGAACTCGCGCTCCGCGAGTTCGGAATGGCGCCACCGAATTACGCAAATCAAAGTCTGGAGCTGTTGTGTTGCTAAATCGCTACGATTTACTTAAGTGAATGGCAGCTTTTGGCTGGCTGCCTGTCTCGAATGGCCGCAATCGCCCAAAGTGAACAGTCGGAGGCCCACCGATGCCTTTCTGATCGAGTCCGTACCTCTCATCTGGATTTCATATCACGACATGTGTTGTCGTACAACTAGGGTGGTCTATCATTCCTTGTCGTCATCCCCCCACCAGGATTAATCACCCTGGCAGGCCCACAGCTAGCGGACTATAAGCGGAACCGAAATTTTTCGGACGCTCTTTGTCGAGACAGACGGCCATTTTTCAGATTGACAGCCGGGTAGGGAGCTAGCTATAAAAGGCGTAGTTGTACGACGACAGACGATAGATCGCCTGTTCACCCCTAAAAATAAAAAAGAGTGTCGGCCCTCATCATGAATTCAACTCGCTTACTCATCCCCCTGCATGCCGCGCCTAATGGTCCGATCCTGATTGCTTGCCTCTATACAGACTCAGGTCCATTACAGGCAACCGTCCCGCCACACGCCCGATAGCCCTTGCAACACGTTCAACTCCAGCCGAAAAGCATGGAGAACGTGCACCTGCACTCTCACATTGATGTCGAGAGATCATCACCCTAATCCAATAATAAAGTGATGCCATGAATCTGAACGAGCCCATCAATCCGCAACGCATAGGCCAGGCTGTAGGCAAATATCGCTGGACGATCTGCGCGTTGTTGTTCTTTGCTACCACCGTCAATTACCTGGATCGCCAGGTGCTCAGTCTGTTGGCGCCGGATCTGTCGACGCAATTTGGCTGGAGTAATACCGATTACGCCAACATCGCCTCGGTCTTTCAGTTTGTGTATGCGATTTCCATGCTATTCGCCGGCCGTGTGGTGGATAAGATCGGCACCAAGACCGCCTATGTAGTAGCGATTGGCATCTGGTCTACCGGCGCGATGATGCACGCGTTTTCGGTGCCGATGGGTGAGGGGATCGCCGCTGTGTGCAGCGCATTCGGCCTTGCCGTTATCCCGGTTTCGATCGCCGGCTTCATGCTGTCGCGCGCCGTACTGGCGATAGGCGAGGCGGGTAACTTCCCGATCGCGATCAAGGCCACAGCCGAATACTTCCCGAAGAAAGAGCGCTCCTTCGCCACAGGCATCTTCAACTCCGGAGCCAACGTGGGCGCGATCCTGGCGCCGATTTGCGTGCCGCTGATTGCCGGTCTATGGGGCTGGGAAGCGGCGTTCATCGTGATCGGTATGTTGGGCTTCGTTTGGGTGGCTGTATGGGTTGCGTTGTACCAAAAACCGGAGCAGCAAAAGCGCCTGTCAGCGCAGGAACTGGCCTACATCCGCAGCGATGAGACCGTACAGGTGGACGTCACCCCAGTGTCGGGCGACGTTGCGAAAAAAGTATCGTGGTTCAAGTTGCTGACCTACCGCCAGACTTGGGCCTTTGCCTTCGGCAAATTCATGACCGATGGCGTGTGGTGGTTCTTCCTGTTCTGGCTGCCGACCTATCTGTCGGCGCAATACGGCATGAAGGGTTCAGCCATCGTGATGCCGCTGGCCGTGTTGTACAGCATGACCATGGTGGGCAGCATCGGTGGTGGCTGGTTCCCCAGCTACTTCATGGCGCGCGGCGACAAGCCGTATGACGGGCGCATGAAAGCCATGTTGGTGATCGCGCTCTTCCCGCTGCTGGTGCTGTTGGCGCAACCATTGGGTTACATCAGTTTCTGGGTGCCGGTGCTGCTGATTGGCGTTGGCGCGTCGGCGCATCAGGCGTGGTCGTGCAATATTTTCACCACCGTGTCCGACATGTTCCCGCAAAAAACCGTGGCGTCCGTGGTCGGTATTGGCGGCATGGCAGGCGGCTTGGGCGGCGTGGTGATGACCAAAATCGGCGGCTGGGTGTTCGACTACTACAAATCGATTAACGATATTCATACCGGCTACATGATCATGTTTGCGATCTGTGCACTGGCCTACCTGGTGGCGTGGAGCGTGATGAAAATGCTGGTGCCGCAGCATAAGGAAATTACTGATTTGTAAACGGCTGGCGATGCGGTACGTCCGTTAGACGGATGCTGGATGTGTCGCCGTCATCGCGAACAAGCTCGCTCCCACATTGGCTCGGTGTCGTTCGCAAGTGTTGCGGCCGACACCGGCCCTTGTGGGAGCGAGCTTGCTCGCGATGGCGTCAGTGGGTGCACCGCTTAAACATGCTTCGCGGCGCATGTTTAAGGACACTCGGCGTTACGTCCTAAAGGCTACAACACCTTGCGTCATTACCTACGCGTACGCCAGAATCCGCCGGCTTGTGCGCTTTGCCCCCGGACTCTATCGTTTGCCTGCCACTGCCCATCAGTGGTCGGGTTTAGTCGCCCGGTGGTTATCGGTAAGGTGCATAAGCGCCATTCAGTCAGGTCATTCTATGTCTGTACTTGATGGTGGTTGTGCGCAGGGCGCCCTTGGGCGCGCCGGGCTTGCTGATTCCACCGGTCGACTAACCTGCGTACAGCCGCCACCCTCTTTTAGTCGAGAGCGGTAGTGGCCCCAACTCTGGAATCAGATCTATGTTCAAAGTCACATCCAATCCCCCCGACACCGATCCAGTACCCCACGATGCCTCCCTCGACCCCAAAAAGCTCAAAGAGGCAACCGACCGCGCACTCAACTTCTACCTCAACCCCGGGGCGCTGAAAGAGCCGATACCGCCCCGCAAGCCCGGCATCATCTTCCTCATCGACCCAGCGGTAGATGACGAAACGTTGCTCCTCCAAGCTTGCGATTCGTTAGAGTCAGCCAGCGACATGGCCGGTGATATCGCCGGTTTAATGGAAGGCCCGCAACGCAAAAAAATGCTGTTGCTACAACAGGTGATCATGATGGGTGAGTTAGCGGTCAATCGAGTACTGGATAACCACAAACCTGGGTAGTCGCCAGGCACGTTCGTGAGGAAGCTTGCTCCCTCACGACACTCATTTCTGATGGAACACCCTGTGGCGAGGGGGCTTGACCCCGTTGGGCTGCGCAGCAGCCCCAAATCGGCCATCGAGCTCTTTCTGAAAAACCGCGACAGCTTTATTGGGGCTCAATTGCAGCCCAGCGGGAGCAAGCTCCCTCGCCACATTTTTCAGTGATCAGCAAATAAGGTGACAGCTTCATTTTCCAGGAAAATGAAGCTGTCACCTTTTTACTGCGCGTAAGAGGAAAGGGCTTTTTATGCGGCTGGCGGTTAGCATGGCGTTTTATCAACGCCCATGTTCGTTAACGTAACCGAGTGGCCCAGACCTTGATCGAACGACGCCAATTCAGCGGTGGCATGAAGGGGAAAAACCTCCGCTATTTGAATGAACAGCCAGATGAGCCGGTGCAAATGGCCCGCACAGGCTTTCTGCTGCTGGAGCATTTCTCGCTGCCCGCGTTTACTCAAGCGCTGGACACGATTATCACCGCGAATCTGCTACGTCCCGGCTTGTTCTCTTCCCGAACGTTCAGCTTGAACGATGGGGAGGTGGTCAGCGATCTGGGCCTGGTCATTCGGCCAGATGCGCGGATCGATTGTTCCGGGATACGTGACCTGGATCTGCTGGTCATTTGTGGCGGCTACCGGACAGAACTGAAGGCCAGCGACGAGTTGATCAGCCTGCTGAGAAACGCGTCAGAGCATGGCGTCAGCCTGGCCGGATTGTGGAATGGCGCGTGGTTTCTAGGCCGGGCAGGGTTGCTTGACGGATACCGTTGCGCCATTCACCCCGAACACCGCCCCGCACTCGCAGAGTTCTGCAAGGTCACGCAGGTCAGCAGCGAGCCCTACATCATTGATCGAGACCGGCTCACGGCGTCCAGCCCTTCCGGGGCCTTCCACATGGCGCTGGACTGGATCAAAGGCTTGCACGACAAAGCCCTCGTCGAGGGCATTGAAGACATCCTGGCGTTCGAGGAGTCGCGCTACCGGCGCATCAAACCGACTGAAAATATCAGTGTGAGCGCACCGTTACGTGAAGTGGTCAATCTGATGGGCGCCAACCTCGAAGAGCCTCTGGAACTGGATCAACTGGCTATTTACGCAGGCCGTTCCCGGCGGCAACTCGAACGATTGTTCAAGGAGCAATTGGGCACAACGCCGCAACGCTATTACCTGGAACTGCGGATAACCGAGGCGCGTCGGCTGCTTCAACACACCGAGTTATCCCAGGTCGATGTGCTGGTTGCCTGCGGCTTTGTGTCGCCGAGTCATTTCAGCAAATGCTATAGCTCGTACTTTGGCTACCGGCCTTCCAAGGAAAAGCGGCTGGTCAAATAACCCCCGGAGACCCAGCAATGTCCGACCGAGAAATCATCATTCCTGAAGCCATGAAACTTATCGTTGAACGCGCGGGTTATGCGCCTGCAGTGAGGGTTGGCGACACACTTTACTGTGCCGGTCAGGTTGGAAGAACACCTGACTTGCAAGTCATCGTGGATCCTGAAGAACAGTTCATCTGTGCCTGGGAAAGCCTGCGCCAGGTGCTCGCCGCTGGAGGCTGCACGTTCGAGGATGTGGTCGACATGACTACCTATCACGTTGATTTGGCCAAGCACATGGCGGTGTTTCGTGAGGTGAAAAATCGCCTGTTCCCCAGAGGGCTGTGCGCCTGGACTTGTATTGGGGTGAGTGAGTTAGCTAACCCGGGACTTTTGGTGGAGATTAAGTGCATAGCGGTGCGGCGAGCGTAAGGCTATGCTGGCGCGCATTCTTACTCGCCAATAACAACTAATAATAGTGATGTCATGAGCCAATCAGAGCTGCATGCGACTGCCTTAGCGTTGTATCCAGAGGACTACCGCGAGGCGGCAGCATTGCTCAAGCAAGCCGTGCCTCTGATGGTGCGTCACAACATCCCGCCGAATCCGGTGCATTACGCGCTTTGGTACACCTATAGCAAAGGCCTGGAACCAGAACTCAATCGCCACCTGGACCGGGTTGTTAAAGACTTCGATTACTTCCCCTCGGAGTCCGCTTCCAGGCTTTTTCGCGACTACATTATTCGCGATGAACTGGAAGATGCCCGTGCCGGCCAGCAACAGGCGATTAATCTGGTTGATGGCATGGAACGAGACGTCTCGCATAGCGTAAATGGCAGTCTCAACTTTAAGGCCAGTCTTGGGCACTGCCTGGAAATGCTCGCTGAGCCAGTCGATAAAAGATTGCCGGCAATACTCAACGAGCTTCAACAAAGCACTCAGGCGATGCACGATCAGCAAGAGCGATTCCTTGCTCAACTGCACACTGCCCAAAACGAGATTAAAAGCCTGCGCGATAAACTTGAGCGTGCCCAACTGGACGCATCGCTGGACGGTCTGACTCAAGTGCTCAACCGAAACACCTTCTCTCGAGTGCTGGAGCATGCGCTGAACACCGAAGCGCAAGGCGTCGCGTTGGTGATGTTGGATATCGACCACTTCAAGCAATTCAATGACCAATATGGGCATCCGCTGGGCGATCGCGTGCTCGAACATGTCGGTCAGGTGTTGCGAGCTGCACTGCCACCTCAGGCCCTGGCGGCGCGTTATGGTGGCGAAGAGTTTTGCGTGGTCCTGCGCGAGTGCGCCGATCTCTCCGCTGTCCGTGACTTTGCCGAACTGCTGCGCCAAAAGATTCAGTCGTTGCGGATCAAGGCGCGTGGCACGAACGAAGTGCTCGATACAGTCACGGCGTCGTTCGGTGTTGCCCTCGCTAACGCGGACGATACGGTGGAAAGTCTCGTAGTCCGTGCAGATGATGCGCTGTACCGCGCCAAGCGCAATGGACGCAATCAAGTGGTCTGATTGATGCCGCTTGAGATCGGTGTAGAGACGCTGACAGTGGTTGGGTACAAGGGCACGGAAATCGTCGCGTGTGAACAAACCGGTATTGCCGCCTTCGTGCCTGGACCGCTGACGTTCAGCAGCAAAGGGATGCTCACTTTCAACCCTATGCCGCCTCTTCTTGTGGGTCGCCTTTGTTTGAAGCATAAGCACTAAGCCGTGCATTTAACGCCTGCACAAGTCGTGGCCCACCAACGCCGCCCTGGCGAATTGGGACTTCCCAATTTTTCATGTTTTTCTTATAAAGAAAGAGTCCGTTCCGCCCCCACTCAAATTTTTCTATTTGATCCCAAGAAACCTTCCAGGCTGAATCAAAGACTCCTCCACGGCCAGATATTCCTTCGGTATCAACTATAAGGATTGGTCCTGCATAAATAGGCGACCACTTGATATTGCGCAAAATGGACAACAAAACCACTAAAGCCCAGCATGCCGATAGCCATGACCAGTGGAAAAGTATCAACCAATTGCTCGGGTAAAAAATAAAATAGAGTGGTATGGAAAGAAAAGCGATACCGAGTAAAAGACCTCGGCCACGAAGGCTGAATTCAATACTTTCATGAGGGTCGGCTACTCGATCTAGAAGTTTCATTGGCTGCTGTCTAGGCAAAATCAGGTCTTCCGCATTGGAGTTGACGGGCAGCTTTGGGTGCCAACCTTGATTGCCAGTTCATGGCCGACAACTGTCTGATAGTATGTATTTTGCATCCGTTCCGCACCCCCGGGCCGAGGATTTTCATTGTCGTAATCAAAGTCACACCGGAGTTTTCTGCCACCATCCAGCCGCACATGAATGGTCTTTCTGGCATATCTACTTCTACTACTCGGGATCGGCAGGAATCACCTTCAAACTTGAGTGTGTGATCATCGAGCCCGACTGGGGCAAGAAGAGGAACTGGAATTATCACTCAGGAAACAAATACGCCTCTGCACTTCAAACCATTTCGATAATGCCAGCACTCATTCGCATCTTCACCTCGTTCTATGCGGTAAGGCTCTCCCACTGTTTTATGAGTCTTGGGTTTGGATTCCTGGCATGGAATTTCATGGCGTTCTCCTTATACAGCGCTAACGCTGACACACCCGGGATGGGTGTTCATTCCTGGCCCTGGTGGACGAGTGCAATCCAATTGTTCCGACTAGTCAGCTAATTGGCCTAGACCTATTGTTCCGGCATCGGGCCGAGAGGCTCGCAAATCCGCCTAGCGGGCTTTGCAATGACATAGGACGGGCCTGCGTGCGCCCGTCGACCAGTTTGACCAGGACGAGGTGGACATGAAAATTGGTGTGAGTGGCGCCAGCGGCCATTTGGGCAGAGCTGTCGTTTCGCAATTGCTGCTGCGTCCCGGCGGGCACGAGGTAGTGGCTATCACGCGCACGCCCGAAGCCGTCTCCGGACCGGTTCAGGGACGCTTCGGGGACTACAATCGGCCCGAAAGCCTTGCCGAGGCCTATGCGGGTCTCGATCGTCTGCTCATCATCACGACCGTCGATCCGGAGCCCGGAAAGCGTGGGGCGCAGAGCGTTGCTGCCATCGACGCGGCCGTGAGGGCGGGCGTCAAGCATATCGTCCTCATGTCGGCCGTGGGCACGCGGCAGGAGGAGGAGCCGGCGCGCGGCGCGGCCTACTGGCGAGGCGAGCAGCATCTTATCGCCACGGCACCGGCCTGGACCATCCTGCGTATGAACTTCTATGCCGAAGCTTTCGTGCAACTGGCGCAGGCAGCGATACGCCAGGGCGTGCTGACCGGGCTGACCGAGAACCGGGCTGCTTTCGTTGCGCGCGATGACGTGGCGGCCGCCGCAGCCGGAATCCTGATCGGCGACGGCCATGCCGGCGCGATCTACAACGCTACCGGGCCCGAGCGCCTGTCGGGTGCGGAGCGCGCGGCCATCATTGCCGAAATCACGGGTCAGCCACTCGCGTTCCTTGCCATCACGCAAGAGCAACTTCGCGCCGGACTGACGCAGGCGGGTCTGCCGGCAGGGGCCGTCCACATCGTCGTCAGCATCCAGGCGAGCTTCGCAGCGGGTGCGTTCGACATTGTGACTGGCGACGTCGAGCGCCTTGGCGGCCGACCGCCCAAACCTCTTCGCGATGTGCTTGCCAGGGCGCTGAAATCTCCTTCGGCCTGAAGACTTGCCGCCGAACCGATTTCTTCACCAAGAAACCATTTATTGGAGAACTACCATGTCAAACACCAAAAAGCTCATCGCCGTCGTCGGCGCAACCGGTCATCAGGGCGGCGCCGTTGTGCGTGCGTTGCAGGCGAATGGTCAATTCAAGGTACGTGCGTTGACGCGCAATCCGTCCGAGCATCCGCAGTTGGCTGACGAGGTCGTGCTGGCGGACCTGGATCGTCCGCAAACACTGGAGGCCGCGTTTGCCGGGGCATACGGGGTTTTTCTGGTAACCAATTTCTGGGGGCCGGGAACGGACGAGCGCAAGCAGGCACTCGCAGCTATTCACGCGGCGAAAGCTGCTGGCGTTCAACACTTCATCTGGTCGACGCTGCCGAACGTGGAGACGATCAGCCGCGGCAAGCTTGATGTCCCACATTTTACGGACAAAGCAAAAATCGACGGCATCGTGAGTGAGGCTGGATTCGCGCACCACACCTACGTGATCGCTCCGTTCTTCTATCAAAATCTGCTTGGCATGATGGCTCCGAAGAAACAAGCGGATGGGACCCTGGGTTGGGCGATGCCGCTCGATCCGCAACAGCGCGTCATTCACATGGGTGACATCACCGAACTTGGCCACGTCGTGGTCGGTGCGTTCGCGCAGCCTGAACTCGCAGGGAACGGCGAATATTTGCCGCTGGTCGGCGACTTCCTGAGCTTCAACGAGGTCATCACCGATCTGAATCGACTGGGACATGATTTTTCGTTCAAGCACGTCCCGCGAGAACTGTTTGCCGACTGGTTCCCGGGCGCCAAGGAAATCGCAGAGATGCTCGCCTACTTTGAGGCCCACACCTACCTCGGTGCGGATTCGCGCGACGCAATCGCGCTGGCCAACAAAGTCGCCGGCCGACAGCCGACGAAGTTTGCCGCGTGGGCTCGGGCAAACTTCGAAATTCCGGCCTCCGCCTGACGCATCGATTGCCACGCGACGACGTGACATTCGAAACAAACATCTGTCCGGTGGATGCTTCGTCCACCGGGCCTTTCACGAATGAAACCATGGCTCTTTTCCCCAAATGCAATGGGGCAGGGGCCCTGCCGCGACTCGCTATCGATACACCTGCGGTGCGTCTGCCGCATTCATCTTCTCGATCACCAACCGGATGAACGCCGATACCGCGAGCGGCAGTTGCCGGCGGCTCGGATATAGCACGTTCATGCCGTAGCCGTTGGGCTGGTATTGAGGCAGCACCGGGACGAGCACGCCGGCCTGTACCTCAAGCTTGGCCATCACAGGCGGGAGCAGCGCAATGCCGAGTCCGGCCACCGTGGCCTTGCGCAGTGCCTGCGCGGTATTGCCGCTGAATCGCCCGACAACTTGAACTTCTTCCTCACCATTTGGGCCAACCAAACGCCAGGTGGCGTGGCCGCTGGGGTGCGCGGAGATCACACAATCGTGGTTCTCCAGGTCCTGCAGCGTGCGGGGTGAGCCGCGCGCCGCGATGTAAGAGGGACTTGCCACCATCCCGATGCTGCCGGGGTCAAGGATCTGACGACCGACATAGCCGGAATCGCGCAAGGACCCGCCGCGAAAAGCGACATCGATCTGCTCTGCGATCAAGTCGGCCTTCGCATCGCTGAGCACGAAGTCGAGCCGCACACGCGGATGCGCGGCCAGAAACTCGGTCACCCACTCCATCTGGAAGAAGTCGAAGAAGTCGGCCGGCGCCGCCACGCGCACCAGGCCACTGGGCTCGCTGCTGCCCGTCATCAACTCTTGCCCAGCTTCGACCAGGCCATCGACCGCTCCGGCGCAACGCTCATGAAAGCCTTGGCCAGCACTGGTGAGCGTGAGCTTGCGGGTGGAGCGTTGCAGCAGCCGAGTACCGAGACGCGCTTCGAGCTGCTGGATGCGGCGACTCACGGTATTGGGAGGCATGCCCAGTCGTCGCGCCGCCTCTGCAAAGCTGCCGCTGCGTACCACCTGTACAAACATGGCGATGTCATTGAGGTCGATCATGGCGGGTGATTCCTGGCGCTGGTGGACGAGTGCAATCCAATTATATCGGCTAATAAAGCAATCGGCGTGGCCCTATTGTTTCAGGCATCCGGCCGCGAGGCTCCCCACTCCGCACAGCAGACTTTGCAGGAGATCGATTTGCCATGACTCACTCTTCCTCCGCTTTTCCTGCGCAGCGCCATTTCGTCTGGGGTGTGCATGTTCTCTTCTCTGCGTCGTGGCGTTCATTTCTCCAACTCTCCTGTGAGTAATCATCATGACCCCTCAGCCACAACCTCACATTGGTTCTACACGCGAAACCGTTACTCACCGCGCAATCAGCTACCGCACCACAGGTAGCGGGCACGGTCCTATTGTTCGACTGATGAGTCCTTCAGATCTGGGCCATTTGGTCAAACCTTTCGTTTTCCTTGATCTGTTTGAAGGTGAGAGTTCATTCACTCGCGGCATGCCAATGCACCCGCACTCGGGGATCGCCACTGTCACCGTTATTACCGAAGGTAATTTGCGCTTCGAGGAGGCTGAATCGGGCGCGGGGACGATTGACTATGGTGGCGTTGAATGGATGCGGGCGGGAGGCGGGGTCTGGCACGGGAAGGAGATGTCGGTAGGGACATCGAAGCGGATTCAAGGTTTTCAACTTTGGGTGGCACTACCGCCCGCGTTGGAAAACGCGAATGTCGACAGCCAATACCTGGAGTCGAGCGTGATGCCTGAAGTGGGGCCTGCGCGGGTGATTCTTGGAACCTACCAAGGGGTCAAAAGTCCAGTTCGCGCGCCTGCTGGAATGAACTACTTGCTGGTCACGTTACGTGCCGGGGAGTCCTGGACCTATGTTCCGCCCAGTGGGCATGAGTCATTGTGGTTGAGTGTCAGTCGAGGTGCTCTTTGCGCACCCAACCTGGTCGACGCGGGGGAAATGGTCATCTTCGAGCCAGGTGACGGTGCCGTTACGCTGAAGGCGATGCACAAGGATACGGTCTTCGTGATCGGTTCAGCGATGCCTCATCCCTATGAACTTGTGCTGGGAAATTACTCGGTTCACACCAACCCGCAAGCCTTGCGTGCGGGAGAGGCAAAAATTGCCGAGATTGGCGTTCGGCTCCGTGAGTACCTGCAAAACCCAAGTGAGTCTGCTGCTGTGCCCGTTTTCAAATAACCCAGGCACCCGGTGGAACTCGGCCTGAAAGCCTGTTCCGGCTGCGGTGACCGCTATCTGTTGAATCCGGGCAGCAAGGCATCCAGCACACGGCTGGAACCCTGCCACGCCTCTGTTTCAGGAGCTTAAATGTTAGAACATCGATTCAAGGCCGACCTCGGTGGTGGCGACTATGGCTGGCTCAAGGCCAGGCATCATTTCAACGTCACTGCCGACGGCAATCCCGCTCACCGTCCGCTAGGGGCGCTTGTGGTCTGGAACGACGACGAGATTGCGCCCGGCAGCGGTTTTCCCATGCATGGTCATGAAAGCATGGAGATCGTTACTTACGTATTGGAAGGCGCGGTGACCCATCGAGACAGTGCGGGCGGGCAAGGCCGCACTGAGGTCGGGGACGTGCAGGTAATGAGTGCCGGCACCGGCATTTGGCATGAAGAACGCAACGCAGGGAGCGTTCCATTGAGGCTGTTCCAGATCTGGTTGCGGCCGCGCGAAAGTGGCGGACAACCCTGTTGGGGCTCGCGTCCTTTTCCAAAGTCTGATCGGACCGGCCAATGGGCGGTACTGGCCAGCGGGATGCCTGGCGATGACAACGCTTTGCCCATCCGCGCCGATGCACGTGTGCTCGGGGCGACACTCAAGGCTGGCCAGTGCTTGAGCCATGATTGTTTGATCACTCGCCAGGGCTATCTGGTGCCGACGCTTGGCACGGTGAGAGTCAACGGAGAAAGGGTCGAAGCGGGGGACGGTATTGCCTTGACTCAGGAGACCCGGCTCATTATCGAAGCCATCGACGATACCGAAGTGCTACTGGTCGAGGTGTTTTGACCATGAATACGATCATCATGACCGGCGGGACTTTTGGTCTGGGGGAAGCGACCGCGAAGCAGTTGAACGCGTCCCCCGACACCCAACTCATCCTTGGCGGGCGGGAAACCCGCTTGCCACTGGAACTGGCAAGTCTGGGAAGTATCAGGCAATTTGCCAGGCAAGTGCTCGACACGCTGGGCAAGCGAAAAATCAATGCCCTGGTGCTCAATGCAGGGCTCAGTTTTCCCGCCGCAGCCCGCACGGTGGACGGTTACGAAACCACCTTTGCGGTCAATCACCTGGGCCACTATCTGCTTTTACGGCTTCTTGCGCCGTCGTTGGCGCGTAATGCAATTGTGGTGATGACCACCAGCAATACCCATGACCCGATGTTCAGCCCGGTCGCCCCGTTTTCATTTGTCGATGCACAACAACTGGCGCATCTGGACCTTCAAAAAGGGGCGCATGCCAGCGTGGCGTTCGAGTCCGGATTTCGCGCCTACGCCACCTCGAAGCTGTGCAATCTATTGACGGCCCGTGCCTTCGCGGCATCCTCCGTGGTCAAGGCTCGGCGTTTGCGGGTTATCGCCTATAACCCTGGATATATTCCCGGCACCGGCCTAGGGCGCAACTTGCCTGCGGGGGCGCTTCCGGCACCCGCCATGGCATTGAGTCCTTACTTCGCCGAGGGCATGCGCATGCAGGCTGGAGAAGTCTTGGCCGACCTTGCGTTGGGGCGGATTGTGCCGCCGAGGGGGCGTCTGTATGCGTCTCTGGTGAGAGGTGAACTGACTTGGCCCGAGCCATCCGAACTCGCTCGTCGTGAGGATGTTGCGCAGCAACTGTGGCGTGACAGCGCAGTGTTAACGGGTATGGATTGTGATTAGTTCAGCTTGTCGCTGAATAGCGGGCGAAGCGGACCTTCTGGGTCCGCTTTCTTGTTCGTCAAACTGGTCTGCTATTGGTGGCCGCTATTTACCTGTCACGACCGCAGCCGATTGCTGCTAGATGCGAAGAGCCGCCCGAACTTGTATTAATCCGAGAATGTTCATTAGCGATGTGCCCGCGAGAAGTCGACGGGTTCACCGGCATTGCCCCGCAAGCCCTCAAACCTGAAATGGCTCTTAGATTTCTGTGCCTACCTCTCATCTCAAAATCATCGATTTTTTGAAATCACACCACTCATGTATTGATTTAAATCGCGCAGATCATTAATCCTCCAAGCGTACGGCGATAGCTTTACACCATTCTCTTGCAAAGTTCTTGGAATCAAGTCTCCATTTGGACGAAGTATTATTGATGAAACAATAACGCCCGGATAATCATTTAATCGTTTTTTGAAAACGGATGTTGTAAGGTCAGGTGTAGGAGGATTGCTTTTATTAGCCAATGGTCCTGTTCCTTTGAGATCTATTCCGTGGCACATGGTACATCTCTGCAAATAGAGATTTTTCCCATTAACATTATCCGCGAAGGATAGTGATGTTTGAATTAGCGATAAAATTCCTAGCGAAGCGATGAATAATATTTTCATTATTTTTATCTTCCTTGATGGATCAGCGTCGATTGGACGCGATTTGATGCGCGGGAAAGATATCAGCCATCGTATCGGCACACACAGTCATTTCTGATGCCCATTGAATCAACTCGTTTTCCAGGCGCATCCCAGTGACCGCTTCTGGCCGAGGCTGTGTAAAAACGTTTTTGAGCGCGACAGGTACTCAAAACCGGACTGAAAATCGCGCTCCTACGCGAAATCCACATCTGCTGACATGCCGATAAATTTCAGATTTAACGTAGACGCGCACACTTCAATTTTGGCGAAGCGTTTTTACACACTCTGGGCCGATTGCAGTCCTTCGTGACAGGCAGCTATCGACCCTAAGCAGCCGGTTAGATCCCATGGATGTCAGACAAATAGCTTAAGCGCTTACGGCATTCCCAGGCTGGTGCTTGAGAGGGTAACCTGAGCACCTTTCCATCTGTGTCGTACCGATATGGACATCAATCTACTGACCGAATCCATGCTTGGCCACTGGCGTACTCCCTCGGGTGTTCGGCAATGCGAATTCCAGTTCGGCAGCCGATTGATTTACGTCCAGCACCACGATAACGAGCCACCTCACGTCAGGATCGCCGCCGCGCAACGCGTGGTCAAGGCAGCGTGGGATGACTTGCCCCAGGCACTCAAGTTTGCCGAACAGCACTGTAAAGCACAGATGCCCGAACTGATGTGGCTGTATGAAACCCATATGCCGTGGGAGTCTCCGTTGTTCGTGTATTCGATCCACTTCGATCTCGACAGGCCTTACCCTAGCTATGCCATTTCCAAGAACCCTGACTTCGATTGGGATTGCACCCTGATCAACGAAGATGAACTGTGCCAGGATCACAGCGTTTGCATGGAGCAATATGAGCCAAGGGATGACTTTTGGATTTACGTCAGGCGTGTTGGTTTTCAGCAATTCGAGCTTGAGGACTAGCTTGGCAATTAACTGCATCCCCCCAGGCCCCTGAACCGCCCCCTGATTAGAAAGGCACTCGGGAGCCTCCGCTTCTGGCCGAATGCTACGTGTTGCGAAGGACTGAAATACTTTGTTCGTTGGCCTATAGCAGTTAAGCCCCACCACTGTCCAAGTTGTTCGGCAAGCTTGGCCGGGGAGTTAGGGCCATTTGGCAAGGTTATGAAAAACATTTTGGATTGTGACTATGAATGAAAATATTGAAACGGTACAACGGGTACTCTGTTCAAGATTGGGTTTCGATTTTTATGGATGCGATCTCAATCATAAAGTTGGAGTCTCCCTTAACATCAAGGATAGGGTGCGCCCCTTGAACGGCATGAGAATCAAGCCCGAGTTGGGAACATGTGGTTGGTATATATGGGCTGGAGAGGTGCTTTCTAGCGCTTCGGATTTTTTTGTTCCTTTGCATGTCTCGCATGTTGAAAATTGGGAACCTCTATTGCTTCCTTATTTAGGGCTTCCACCTGGATCAAGGTTTCTCATCACGGAGCAATACGAGGATGTCTGGTACGACGCCAAGCTTCTTATCAGCTGATGGGGGAGGATCGAGAGGCGTCAGGAAAAAATTAACTGCTGAAAAGCCTGATTATTCTTTCGTGACATATTTACTTTTGCCCACTTGTTGAGGGCGGAAGTAAATCCAAATGACAACTTCGTTGTTGGTCTTGGTCTTACGGGCCTACCGGGAAAGTTTACTGGCCTCGACACCAAGCGCTCGGTGTTCTTCCTTGAACACGTGGGTGAGGGCATTGCCCAGCCGAAATATACGAACGGGTTGAGTAGTCCCGCATGCCAGGTCTAAACGTCAGATTTTGACCGTTAGCGAATGGGAGCTGACCGTCTGCTTCCGACCGATTGTGTTGAAAAAGTCGGTCCTTCCAGACTGCCCGCGTGCTGACTGCTGAAAACGCCTTTTTTGCGCGCAGCTACGCGAAATCTGAGCCCGGAATCCTCTGCTTAAAGTAAAGATTTCAATCTGAAGCGCGTACTTTTCTGCCGTGGAAACCATGGCCGACTTTTTCAACAGAATCGACCCATTGCAGTCATTGGTAACGCTGAAGGGTGGTGATGGAGCAGTGGCTTGCGTCGGCGGGGCACAAACTCAATATGCCTCACCTTCATCGCCTTCAATGGTTGCGGCAAGGGCCTGCGCAATTTCCTTGGCTTTTGCGATTGCTTCATCGCTGTAGACGAAAGAAATCACGCCCCTGCGGTAATCAAAGAGATACTTTCGCTGCGTGAGAGGAGACGTCCAAAATGCTGAGTTTTTTTCGCTGATTACAATGGTTTGACCTGTGCTGGGATTTCTTCGAGCAACCTCGTTTTCTAGTTTCAATGATGGGTCATTCGCACAGAGCGATTGCCATTCTTTAAGAGTGATTACGCTTTCTTGTGCTTTGGTGCTGTCCGTTCTGACGATGTGGATTTCATAGGCCATAGGCGTGATTCTCAGACTTGTGGCTGGACCTGGAGAGTTTGTAACGCTGACGTTACCAGAAAGACGGCAACGATAATCTTGATCAAAGTGACGGACTACCGGCGTGAAGCAGACTCAGTGGGAAGGATTGGCTAAAGCGGCAGGCGAGGGGCTGCTTCTGGCCGTTCTCTGCCGGTCCTATGTACAAAGCCTGCTGGTCAAATCCGATGCAATCATTCCGGCGTTGGGGATGGGGATGATGTTCCAACCGCCAAGTTCATCTGATCGTAGAGGAATGATGTGTGAGGCGGATCTGGAGGAGGTCTACTGCCGACGCTCACCCACCTATGACTTGATGAAGCCTTACCCATACAGGTGCTGCGCATGGGAGCGTGACAGGGGATCAAATGATGCTAAAATGACATCATTTTCGATAAGGTTTTTCTGTGCGGCGAATTATATTATTGCTTGGCATGGCAGCCATCGGCGGGTGCATCAGCCAGCCAGTGACGCTGAGCAAAGATACCGTAAAGGCATACGACGTTTTTCTGGCTCAGCCTGTGGTTACCGATACGGCATTCCGTGAGGGGGACAGGTTAAGTTTCCAGCTTGTTGCACCGAAAACCAAAGCACAGCCTCAACGTTTTGTTGTGCAATTAGAAGCGTCTTGCAGCGTACCGCAATTGAGCGCCGCGTATATGGACGTTCCGTATGGCCGGATTTATGTAAATCGAAAAGAGGGGACGTACGTGGGGGTACAGCCCCTGCCTTCATCGCTTAATTCCGGATTCACAAAGAACCCAAGTTTCGTTCAAGCATGTTCTGAGATATCGCAATCTGACTGGCGAATCGTAAAAAAGACGGAGAATGATCGATGGCTAATGCTTGATAGGCATAGCATCAAGAAGCAAGGCTCGGAAACGCTGTTTTGGGGAGCCTATGATAATAAGGAAGTACTGATGGATGCAGTACGCGGCTTGTCTCCCTCCCAAGTGCGCGAGCACTATGCCGTCGATTGCACCAAGCAAACATTTCGCCGGTTGGCCAGTTATGATGTTGATATCTTCAACAGTGTTGCCGATGGTGAAACTCCGGAAAATCCTGTGGCTAAGCTTGTAGCGGAAGCTAATGATGATAATAAGCTGTTGTTCAAAACACTGTGTATGGGTACTGAACAACTGAAGGAGCTACCAACTTACAGTCCGCGTTATAAAATACTTGATGTGGCCGCCCAAAATAGGATTGACGCGCCAATTCTTTCTGCAATCAACGCTCTCAATCTGCAACCTGTAACCAAGAAACTGACATACATTGCATTGAGCGAGACACCAACCAACAAGGGTGCGACTTCAGTTTCCTACGAAGAGAGCTATTTCACCACAGATTTGGTCAGTGGACAGGTCGCTGTCGATCTACGTAGAGAGGCCTATCAGACTCATAAAATTACTTGGCGAGGGTTGATTAATCTAGGTAGTAAAACCACTACGTTTCAACGTAAGGTGAGTACCTATAAAATCAACAGTTTGAATTTTTCCGGAGATTGGCAGCATATGCCCGTTGGCTCTCTATTGAGTTACACTGCTCAGGGGGAGCTTGGCCGTTCTGATCAACGCTCGCCCGTCGCTATAGTCTTCACGGTTGAATGCACTGTAGGGCGCGAGATTAACGCAAGCGAACTCCATGCTAAACTCAGTGGTATAACCAAGGAAATGGGGTGTATTACTAAATACGAGAAACATCGCGCGGCCTATAAAATTTACTACTTGGCTGACTATGGCTATTTTTTAGATTTGGACAATAATGAAGATATATATTCCAAGAATGAACTCCGTATTTTGAGCGTTCACTGAGGATGGTCTGAAGTCGTCATGTATTTCTGTCGACTTCATCCCCCGCCGATTTTGAAAGCGCCGAATTGATCAAAGACGATCAGGCCGACAGGTGGTTCGCGAGCATAAGGTGGTTCAAGCTCTGGACGACCTAGTGGTTGTGTCTCCCACAAGCTGCTCAACCCCATGACTGCGATCTCAATGCTTTAAGGAATGATGCAAAAGGCTTTCAGTTCCGAGGGTCAACATACATCGCGTCGTATTTTCCAAGGCCCTAAATACCATGCAGCAAGTGGCGAGCCGTATGAATACTCTACTAGAGGATTTGCTGTATACCTCCAAAATCGACGCAGGGGAAAAAGGGGATTTATTTCCCCATTTTAAACGTCTCCTTTTTGCCGACTTCTGCCTGTCGCGACTGACCGAAGTTGACCCGATATGGTCTATCGGGCCTGTGCAAAGGAACTCTCGACACTGAAGTAAAAAAGGGGCGGGCGGTCTGGATGTGTCAACAATCAGA